>Ga0182013_10002170_pt1 | contig 26023 bp, 25 predicted proteins | sample 612S2MmetaG_FD_120487 | JGI IMG/M metagenome (GOLD analysis project Ga0182013, IMG submission 120487) | Permafrost microbial communities from Stordalen Mire, Sweden - 612S2M metaG | ecosystem: Environmental > Terrestrial > Soil > Wetlands > Permafrost | place: Sweden: Stordalen | collected...
CGACTAGTGAACGGACATCTGCAGAGCCGCCTCGCCGAGCTCACGCCTTGGGGCTGGAAGGCCCTCCAGCAAGTCTGAGATCCGTCAACCACCCTCCAAAGGGCGGCAACGCTCCGCTTACGCCTATCCTGCCCTCGACCCTCAAGCCGCCGATCGCCTCGGCCAAGCTGCTGAGGGGTTCTGGAGCGCGATGCGAAGAGGGAGGCCAATGCCGCCGCCCCATTGGCCTATTTTCCGTCTGCCAAACGCTTCAAATCGGCCAGAGGGACCTTCCAGCACGACCATTTCGGCGAAGGTTTGCCAACAAACTCCGAGAAAGAACCCTTCGGAGAAATCGTCAAATTATCGACCTTCAAATCGGATACCTTAGAAATTCTATTATAAAATAGGACAATATCGCCCTTTGGAATCCCGATCCATAAAGCAGCGTTCATCATTTCCAATGACGAGCAGAACAATTTCGGCAGATTATCATTCAACAACGCTTTAGCCGATAACCTCCAATGCTTAACGTAATTCTCAGGATTCCATTTTGAGCAATCTGAGAAACAAATCTCTTTATGATTTCCGAGAGAAATTTCGCTGGCGCAAAATCCAACTGGCGTTTCTACGGTCCCTCTGATTTCACCCGAAAATCGAATTCCAAAACCGGCCATCGCTCAATCACCAATCCGGTTCAAGTCTTTATCAAAAGTACCAAGCCTATTTCCCAGACGGTCAAACATTTTCCAGGCACCACCACTGTGGCTATCGATGTCCCGTGTAATATATCTACTACCATTTTTGAATACATCTTGGCCATGCATTCGGCCAAACCCTTTATCAAGCTTGTAGCCAAGGTCCCGCGCCGCCTTTACCAGGTCACTACAAGCATTATGCACCCACACCCGTTCCTTGCCAACGAAGTAGGTGTGGAAATCCGCGACGTCGAGATTGTAGGTGTCGGCCGTCAATTTCGTTTTCGTGACAGACACTACCTGCACGTCGTGATGGTCTTCGGTTTGAATACGGCCGCCAGCGACAAGCTGCAAGGTGGTCAGCCAATGCCCATCACCGGACATCCAAGGGTGATCGTCGGTGACTGAGAAGACCTCGACTAGGCCAGTCTGAGCCTGCTTCAACCGCACCTCATAGAGTTGTCGGTCGTGCGGACGGATCAGAGCTGTCACTGCTTTGTATTCGGTTACCCCTGTGGCCACATCGCGCGAGCGAACCCGGTCACCGACCTTAATTTGCTCGATAGGACGCAGGCCCCTATCCGTGTCGATCAAGGTGCCAGCTGCGAAGCAACAAACCTTTTCAACTATCTTTGCAGCATCTCCCCCAATATCCTCCGCAGCACTTCCGAATCTCCCTAATGGAACGCCGTCGAAAGCACCGTCTTGAAGACCGCCGATGAGTTCATCAGCCATACCTTGGAGATAGTCTCTGAAATTGTCAGTCGTATGATCAGATATAGTCGAGACGATGGCTGCCTCGAACTTGCTCGGCTGCTTGCGGGTGTTCGAATGGTTCCCGCCATCATCGCTCCAGCAATACACCCAGCCACCAATTTTTTGGGTGTCTGGGCAGCCGTCATTTCCGGTCGGATCGGTTTTATCAGTAGGATCATCGCCGACATACGCATACCAATCCAGATCGTCCTTATACCCTGCCGGATCGGTCTGGAAAAACCGTCCCAGGGTCGGCGAGTACATCCTGGCCTTGTAGCTGTAGACGCCCAGCTCGGGGATCCACATCTGGCCGGTGTATTGGAAGCGGCCGTAGTTGGGCCCCGGCACGCCGTATTCGTCGTAGGTGTTGGGCGCCCCGCCGTTGAGCAGGGCGCCGGAGATGTCGGTCACCGCGACGATGGAGCCTTCCGGAAGGAGGGACAGCTACCACTTTTGAAATCTCACCGGCGCGTGAAGAGGCGCTGTTGCGAAAATGGCCGGCGCGGGGCGATGAGTTATCGCGACGACTTATCGAAGGGGCGTCATCGAGATTTTCTTGGCGCCCCCGTCGTAAGATGCGCATTCAACCCCAGCAAGCCGCCGTTGCGTATTCCAGTGCATGTCCCCAATTACGCGGTAGCTGGGGATATCGGTAACCAATTGATTATTTTGTATAAATTTCCATCCCCTACACAGTTTTCCACTGCTTATGCACCGTTTGATCGCCGGTTGGAGCACAGACTTGGCGCGAGCCCCAATTGCGCCCAAAACAGACTGTGACATCCTGGCTTCGGAGCCAAGGCGACCCACCGCTCCTGAGGGAAACCCCCAGCGCAATCTGGGGCTTAGCCGAGGGAACCGGGCGACGGCCAAAGCCTCCGCGGGCGGTGCGCGAACGCAAGTTCACACACGGTTCGTCGGACGCGGCGGCGGCGACCGGGACGGCCGGATTATCGACCGCGAGAGCGGAAACGAGGTGCGGGTTATCGACCGCGAGAGCGGAAACGAGGTGCGGGCGGACGAAGGGAAGCTGGACGCTTCGTCCTTAACGGGACTGGCGAGAGGAAGCGGCCTGAGGCCGCAAACTGATGGCCGTTTCCTCTCGCGGCTCGGACCGGAGCGCGATGCGCCGCTCGACGGTCGCCCCCTTATCCCCCGCATCCTTTGATTCTGCCATCGCTTCGGCGGCGCATTCGCGCGTCGCGGAGGATGACTTACGCGCGCCAGCGCCCTAAACCTTGAGCGGGGCACGGAGGCCGTCGGCGGAACGATGATCCAGGCAAGCATCAGGCGTTGGCGCATGGCGCTGATGGCGCTGGCGGTCCTTTCGGGCTGTTCCCAGCCGGCGCCCAAGCCGCAGCATTCCGCCCTCACCCCCATCCGCTTCGCCACCGACTGGCACGCCCAGGCCGAACAGGGCGGCTTCTACGAGGCGCTGGCCACCGGCGAATACAAAAAACGCGGCCTGGACGTGAGCATCATCCAGGGCGGCCCGGCGGTGAACGTGCCCCAGCTGTTGGCCTCCGGCGCGGTGGACATGGGCATCGGCTCCAACAGCTTCATCGTGCTGAATTTGGCGCAGGAGCAGGCGCCGGTGAAGGCGGTGGCGGCCTATATGCAGAAGGACCCGCAGGTGCTGATCGCCCACACCGGCCAGGGCATAGGCTCGCTCAGTGACATGAAGGGACGGCCGATCCTGATCTCGGATGCGGCTATCACCTCCTTCTGGCCCTGGCTGCGCGCCAAGTTCGGGTTCAGCGACACGCAGATCCGCAAGTACAACCACTCCAACGCCACGTTTTTGAGCGACCCGCGCGCGATCCAGGAAGGCTATCTGACCTCCGAACCCTATACCATCGAGAAGGAAGGCCATGTGACGCCGGCCGTGTTCCTGCTGGCCGACGCGGGCTATCCCGGCTACGCGGCCATGGCCCTGGCCACCGACCGCCTGATCCAATCCGACCCGGCGGCGGTGAAGGCCTTCGTGGACGCCTCGGCCGCGGGCTGGAAAGCCTATCTGTACGGCGATCCCAAGCCGGCCGACGCCCTGATCATGCGGGACAATCCCGACATGACCCAGGACGTGCTGGACCAGGCCCGGGCCAAGATGCGCGACAAGGGCCTGGTGGACGGCGGCGACGCCAAAACCCAGGGCATCGGCGCGATGACCGATGCACGGTGGGCCGCGACGTTCGGCTTCGCCTCGACCGCGGGCATCTATCCCAAGACCATGGACGCCAAGGCGGGATACACCCTGCGATTTTTGGGTCCGTCCAAGTGATCCATTGTTCCGCTCATTCCCGCCCCCGGGCTCGGCCAGAGGCCGACCCGAGGACAGGCTGCGGCTTGAACGGAAAAAACCTGGGTCCCCGCCTCCGCGGGGACGAGCGGTGATAGAAACTGTCGCCGCCCTTCATGCCGTTCAGGTGGACTACGCCGGCCGCGGGCGCGCGCTCGGCCCTTTTTCGCTGGCCCTGGAGCGGGGCGAGATCGTGGCCCTGGTGGGCCCGTCCGGCTGCGGCAAGAGCACGGCCCTGCGTCTGCTGGCGGACCTGGAGCAGCCCACCTGCGGCGAAGTAGAGCGCACAGCGGGGCGGGGCGAGACTTCGGTGGTGTTCCAGGCGCCCACGCTGATGCCCTGGGCCAGCGCGCTGGAGAATGTGGCGTTGCCCTTGCGGCTGGCGGGCCAGGCGGACGCCGTGCTCAGCGCCGGCCAGGCCCTGGCGCGGGTGGGCCTCATCGGCGCCGAGCAGGCCAAGCCGGCGCAGCTTTCCGGCGGCATGGCCATGCGCGCCTCCCTGGCCCGCGCCCTGGTGACCGAGCCGCGCCTTCTGTTGCTGGACGAGCCTTTCGCGGCGCTGGACGAGATCACCCGCCGGGCCCTGGCCGACGACATCCACGCCATCTGGGCGTCCTCAAGGCCCGCCATCGTGTTCGTCACCCACAATGTGGAGGAAGCCGTGTACATGGCCGGCCGCGTCGTGGTGATGACCCCGGGTCCCGGCCGGCTGGCGTTCGAGACGCGCATAGAGGCGCCCCTGCCCCGCCCGCCTCAGTTCCGCACCTCGCCCCTATTCCGCGAGCAGGTCGAGCGCGTGTCCGCCGCCCTGCAGCAGGCCATGGCCGCATGAGGGCCGCGCACTGGCTCGCGCCCCTCGTGCTGGTGACGCTGATCCTGGCGGCGTGGGAAACGTCCGTGCGCCTGTTGGGCGTGCCCGCATACCTGCTGCCGGCGCCCTCGGCCGTAGCCTACGCCATGGTCGACAACGCGCCCTTGCTGCTGGCCTCGGCGGGCAGAACCCTGGGCATGGCGCTCGCCGCCCTTGTTGTCGCCAGCGTCGTCGCCAACGCCCTGGCGCTGGCGTTGGGCTTGAGCCCTCTGATGGAAAGCGCGGTGCGGCCCCTGGCGGTGGTGCTGCAGGCCACGCCGATCGTCTCCATCGCGCCGCTGATCAACATCTGGGCGGGACTGGACCATCCCGAGCGGGCGGTGATCGGCCTGGCGGCCCTGGTGGCCTTCTTTCCCATCTTCTCGGGCGCCATCACCGGGCTGAAAGCGGTGGACCCGGACCTGGAGCGCCTGTTCAAGCTTTATGGCGCTGGGCGGTTGGCCACCTTGCGGCGCTTGCGGTTGCCTTCGGCCGTTCCGTTCATCCTGGAGGGGCACAAGGTGGCGGCGGGCCTGGCGGTGGTCGGGGCTGTGGTGGCCGAGTTCGTGTCGGGCTCGGGCGGGGCTCAGGGTCTGGCCTTCCGCCTGCTGGAGGCGGCCAACCGCCTGCAGACCGCCAAGATGTTCGCCGCCCTGATCCTGCTGGGCCTGATGGGCGCGGCGGCGCATGCGGCGTTCCAAGGGCTTGAGACGTGGGTCCTGCGGCGCTGGCGGGGGCGCTGATCGGCCCTCGACGCAAGCCTTTACGAGCGGTTAATCACGCACGCCTAAGGCTGGAGCCGGCGATTCTCGTTCGCCGGAGCGTCCATGCGCCTGCCCGTCCTCGCGTTGATCCTCGCCAGCCTCGCGCCGCTGGCCGCGCACGGCCAGGCCCTGCAGGGCCCGGCCGTGCAGGACCGCTATGACGCGCCTGGCCCCCAACCCCCGCCGGCCGAGGGCGCGCCGCTGCGCGGGCCGCAAGGACAGCGCCCCACCCGCACCGCCTACCTCACCTGGACCGGCAAGAGCGGCAGCCTGCGCGGGCCCGAGGGCGACAGCGACGGCCTGCGTGGGGCCATGCCCCTGAACACGGCCACGGGCTTGGCCGTGCGCGGCGCCAACCCCAAGCGTTTCATGACGTCGCCTCCCGCGGCGGCGTCCACATCGGCCGCCCCGCCGCCGCACATGGCCTTGATCACGTCCGCCGCTCAGCCGCAGCGCCTGCCTGCCAGCCTGTACGACCGGGGCTATGTTGAGCCATCGCAGGCCGCCCGCCCAACTGTCCCGGTTCAACAGGGCCCGGCCCTGTCATCTGCGGCGGGCCTGTCCGAGCCTCAGGCTCAGCCTCAGGCCCAAGCGCAGGCCCAGCCCCAAGTGCAGGCGCAGAACGGCCAAGGCGGCCCACGGTTTTATTCCTTGCATCGGGAATATGGCCTGCAGCCCGACCCCGTGCCGCCGGCCGAGCCCTCGGTGTTGGCGCTCAGCCCCGCCGTCGCCCAGGCCATGGCCGACTACAAGGACGACGGGTCTCCCATTGATCTGGCTGGCCAGGATCAGGCGGACTTGACCTCGTCCGAGCAGGCCCGCAACGCCGCGAACAGCTCAAGCAGCGGCTCGTCCTCAGGCTCCTCATCCTCCAGCAGTTCGACCTCCTCCAACGGCCAGGCGACAAGCACCTACACCATCAAGCCATAGGTCTCAGCCGAAGGCCGCCCGCGGCGTCGGCGTGGTCAGCCGCTCAAGCCCCCGCGCGGCCTGATCCGAAAGCGAGCGCAGGCCATGCTCGCCAAATACGTCCAGGGCCGCGCTCAGGGCCATGACGGCGGCGCCCCGTTCTTCGTCTCGTCCGCCCGGAAGGGCCGCGCGAGCCTCATAGAGACGCGCCAGATTGACCTGTGCCACGGCCCAGCCGACAGGGTCCTTGCCGGGCGCCAAGCCGATCAACTCGCGCTTTAGTTCGTCTACCGCCTCGTCCAGCATGCCCGGGTCAGCGGCTCTTTCCGCCCGGCGCGCCAGGCACCCGGCGCGATTATGGGCCAGCACGGCGCGTAGACTCAGGGCCGGCTGCGTGCGCGTGGCCCACAGGGCCCGGTCGTAGGCGCCCAGCGCATGCCCGAAGGCGCGGTCCGCGTCGGTGGCTTCGCCCAACGCCTCAAGCGCTATGGCCAGGGCGTGATGCAGCCGGGCCCAGTCCAGCGGACTGTGATCCGGTCCCAGGGCGTCCAAGGCGTCGACCATGGACTCGATTCCCGTGGCAATGTCGTCGATCTGTGCGTGCAACTCGCCCACGGCCGCCCGGGCTGCGCCGCGCAGTTCGCGCACCCGCGACCAGCTCAGCGGCTCATAGGTCGGATCGAGTCGGCCGGCCAGCTTGTCCAGGCTGTGAATGGCGTCCTCATAGAGGCTTGCGTCCTTCAAGCGCGCGGCGGCGGCCAGGAGCACTTCGGCCCGGTCGCAGATCGCGGCCGCCACTTCGCCTTTGCCGATCGCTCGAGCGCGCAGATGGCTCTCCAAGGCCAAGATGGGGGGATCGAAGGCGGCGGCCGTGGCGCGGCTTGCCTCAGGATCGGCTTCGGCCAAGGACCGACGCGCAGACAGGCGGGCCAGGCCGGCCCACGCCAGAGCCGCCGCCACCGAAGCCGGCGCCGTCTTGCGCACCTCATGCAGGGCCGTCTCCGCCGCGGCGTTCAAACCGTCGTCGCCGAACAGTTCGGCGCCCAGCATGGCCGCCTGCGCCTGCTCGCAGCGCGCCGCCGCCCAGCCTCGGCTACGCCCCTCGCGCTTGAAGGCCTCAGCGGCCTTTTCCGCAGATTCCGCCGCGCGTCTCAGGGCCACGGCGTCGCCCGTCCGGCGAGCCAACTCGCGCCAAACGCGGGCGGCGTCCAGGCGCCGTTGGCTAGGGTCGCGCGCGCTGACCCGACCGGCGGCGATGTCGCCCGCCTTGGCCTCGGTCTTGAGCAGGTTGAGGTCCAGCATCTCCATCAGCGAGGCGTCGCCGCGAGTCAGACCGTCGCGCGGACCGTCGGTGGCCAGCAGACGCTTCAGATCACGGCTGAACTCGAACATGGATTACTGCTCCCATTTGGGCCTTGGCCTGTCCCGCATCGGGACGGCCGAGGCGGGTTCCACGCTCAAGGAGCAAAGGCGAAGCCGTAGCGGAGCGAGAAAGGTTAACGGTTGTCAATCTTTTGATCGAGGCGGCGAGCGGCCTATATGCGGGCTCAGTTTTGTGGAGTGAGTGGTATGGCGGCGACGGGAACGGTGGAGGAAGCCAAGCGAGCTCAAGCGGCGCACCACACCACGGTGTACGGCGTGATCTTCGCCATCGCCTTCTGCCACATGCTCAACGACATGATGCAATCGCTGCTTCCGGCCATCTATCCCAACTTGAAGGCCAGCCTGGGATTGAACTTCGGCCAGATCGGCCTGGTCACTCTGGTGTTTCAGCTGACCGCGTCCCTGCTGCAGCCCCTGGTGGGCCTTTACGCCGATAAACGGCCAACGCCCCTGGCCCTGCCGGGCGGCACGCTGTTCACCCTGTCGGGACTGACGGTGCTGTCGATGGCGCATACCTTTCCGCTCGTGCTGCTGGGCGCGGCCCTGATCGGCATGGGCTCCTCGATCTTCCACCCGGAATCCTCGCGGGTGGCGCGGATGGCGGCCGGACCCCGGCCGGGCCTGGCCCAGTCCATGTTCCAGGTGGGCGGCAACATCGGCCAGGCGCTAGGTCCCCTGGCCGCGGCCCTGATCGTCGTGCGCTGGGGCCAGTCGAGTCTGGCCGCCTTCGCGTGCCTCGCCCTGTTGTCGGGGGCCGTCCTGTGGAACGTGGGCGTCTGGTACAAGCATCACGGCCTGGAGCGGCTGAAAGCCGGCAAGGCGAGCGCCGCCGATCACCTGGATCTGCCCCGCGGCAAGGCCGCCTTGGGCGTCTTCATCCTGATGGTGCTGATCGCCTCGAAGTTCTTCTATCTGTCCAGCATCTCCAGCTACTTCGCCTTCTATCTGATCGAGCGCTTCCACCTGTCGGTGCCGCAGGCGCAGCTGCATCTGTTCGCCTTCCTGGCGGCGGTGGCGGCCGGAACCGTGGCGGGCGGGCCGATCGGCGACCGCTTCGGGCGCAAACCCCTGATCTGGTTCTCGATCCTGGGAACCCTGCCCTTCACCTTGCTGTTGCCCTACGTTTCGCTGGCGTGGACCTGGCCGATCACGGTGATCATCGGCCTGATCCTGTCCTCGGCCTTCCCCGCCATCGTGGTGTTCGCCCAGGAGCTGGCGCCGGGCAAGGTGGGCGCGGTGGCCGGCCTGGCCTTCGGCTTCTCCTTCGGCATGGGAGGCCTGGGCGCGGCGGCCCTGGGCCTTCTGGCCGACGCCAGGGGCATAGAGTTCGTCTACCGTATCTGCGCCTTCCTGCCGGCTATCGGCCTGGCGGCGGCGTTCTTGCCGAACATCGAGCGGAAGCGGGCCTCGGGCTGACGTCGGTTGGGGCGTCGCCGTTCGAGCCGCGCATAGCCACAGACCCTACCCGGGCGACGGCGTCCCAAGAAACGCCGCCAGGGCGTCCGTCGAACAGTCGAGCTCCGCCTGCGATCCGATGGTGATCCGGATGAAGTCGGACACGCGCGGGCCGGAGAAATGCCGGACCAGGACGGCGCGATCACGCAGCGCCGCCGACAGGGCTTGACCGGTGTGGCTCGGATGGCGGGCGAACACGAAGTTGGCGCTGGACGGCAGGACCTCGAACCCAAGCTGGATCAGGGTCGCGGTCAGGCGCTCCCGATTTGCGATGATGGTCGATCGCGTCTGTTGGAAATAGGCCTCGTCCTGGATGGCGGCGATGGCGCCCGCCTGGGCGGGCCGTCCGAGCGGATAGGAGTTGAAGCTGTCTTTCACGCGCGTCAGGGCTTCGATCAGCGCTTGGTCGCCGATGGCGTACCCCACGCGAAGGCCGGCCAGCGCGCGCGATTTCGACAGGGTCTGCACCACCAGCAGATTGGGATGGTCGCGGATCAAGGGGATGGCGCTTTGCGCGCCGAAGTCGACATAGGCCTCGTCGATCACCACGGGCGCATCGGCCCGCGCGCTCACGAGCTGTTCGATCTCAGCCCGCGATAGGGCGATCCCCGTGGGGGCGTTCGGATTGGCGATGATGATGGCGCCGCCCCGGTCGAGATAATCGGCGATGCGAACGCGCATCTCGCCGTCGAGCGGGACCGTCTCATACTCGATGCCCAACAGCCGGCAGTAGACCGGATAAAAGCTGTAGGTGACGTCCGGAAAAAGCACGGGCTTGGCTTGCTTCAGCAGCCCCGCGAAAGCGTGGGCCAGCACCTCGTCCGAGCCGTTGCCGACGAAGACCTGCTCGGGCGCGACGCCGTGATATTCGGCCAACACCTCCCGAAGGCGCGTGGATTGCGGGTCCGGATAGAGGCGAAGCGTATCGTCGGCGGCCAGTCGGACGGCCTGAATCGCCAGGGGAGAGGGCGCGAAGGGGCTTTCATTGGTGTTCAGTTTCACCAGGCCCGGAATCTGAGGCTGCTCGCCAGGCACATAGGGCGACAGGCCCCGGGCAAGCTCCGACCAATAGCGGCTCACGCATCCCTCTCTCGCTGCCCACGTCGACACAGCGATGAGGGTTCAGAGTCCGGTGGTCAAAGGGAATTCAATCACCAAAGACACAAAGATCACCAAGAGGGCGGCGCGTCCTTGGTGTTCTGGGTGTCAAAATTGACGCCTTCGGCGGGCTTGGAGCTTTGCCGGTCGAGAAGGCTTTCACGGAAAGCCATCACGCCCTGAAGCCCATGGATGATGGGAGCTTCCGGGACCAGCCAAGTCAAGGCCGGCTCCTACGGAGCCGCCGCATTGCGGTCGGCGAAGCCGAGCCTTGACTTGGCTGGACCCGGAAGCAGGATGCGCGCCATGGACTTAAGGACAGGTCCGCCCGCGCCACGCCATGGACAGACGAGACGCTGAGAAGATTGACGGCGACGTTCCCGAACTGGACGAGGCCTTCTTCAGCCGCGCCAAGGGGCGCCAAGGTCATCTCGCAAACGTTCGCGAAACGACTGGAATCGGCGCGCGTAACATATACCCGCTCACCCCGGCGAAGGCCGGGGTGAGCGGGGAATTGAGAGCGCGGCGAACCGCTCCTCACCCCCGCTCCTTCGCCCGCGAGAACTTAAGCTTCGGATAGCGCTCGACGGCGTAGTTGATGTCCCAGGCGGACTTGGCCAGGTAGACCGGCTGGCCGTCGATGTCCTCGGCCATGGCCGAGCGATGCTTGCCTGAGAAGTCCTCCAGGTCGGCCTTGTCGCCCGACAGCCAGCGCGCCTCCCCGTAGGGCGAGGCCTCGAACACCACGTCCAGCTGGTATTCCCCGCCCAGACGGTCCTGCATCACCTCGAACTGAAGCTGGCCCACGGCCCCCACGATGAAGTCTGAGCCGAAGGACGGCCGGAAAAGCTGGGTCACGCCCTCCTCGGCCAGGCCCTCCAGCGCCTTCTTCAGGTGCTTGGCCTTGAGCGGATCCTTGACCCGCACGCGGCGCAGGATTTCCGGAGCGAAGTTGGGCAGGCCGGCGAAGCGCAGGCTCCCGCTTTCCGACAGGCTGTCGCCCACCCTGAGCACCCCGTGGTTGGGGATGCCGATCACGTCGCCCGCATAGGCTTCCTCGGCCAGTTCGCGCTCGGCGGCCATGAACATGATCGGCGCGTTGACCGACAGCTGACGGCCGGTGTTCTGAACCTTCAGCTTCATGCCGCGGACAAAGCGACCCGAGGTCAGGCGCAGCATGGCGATGCGGTCGCGGTGGTTGGGGTCCATATTGGCCTGGACCTTGAACACGAAGCCCGACACCTCCGCCTCGCCGGGCGCCACATGGGTCTCGGCGCCATTGCGTTCGGCGCGTACCGGCTTTGGCGGCGGCGCATAGGCGCCCAGAACCGCCAGCAGCTCCTCCACGCCGAAATGGCGCAGGGCCGTGCCGAACAGCACCGGAGTCATGTGTCCTTCCAGGAAGGATTCCGGATCGAACGCCTTGGACCCGCCCTCGGCCAGCTCCGCGCCCTCCCGGGCCTCCTCCAGTTCGTCCGCGTCGATGTACTGCGCCACGGCGTTGGACTTCAGGCCCATGGGCGCCGGATGGCCCTCCGGCTCGTCGGCGCTTTTGCGCGTATAGGGCTGGAAGGTCTGCGCGCGCAGGTCGATCATGCCCCTGAAACGATTGCCCGACCCCGCCGGCCAGTAGAGTGGCGCGGGATCCAGCGCCAGTTTGGAGCCGATCTCGTCGAGCAGGGCGAAGGGATCCAGCGCCTCGCGGTCCATCTTGTTGATGAAGGTGACGATGGGAATGTCGCGCAGGCGGCAGACCTCGAACAGCTTGAGGGTCTGGGGCTCGATGCCCTTGGCGGCGTCCAGCACCATCACCGCCGCGTCGGCCGCCGTCAGGGTGCGGTAGGTGTCTTCGGAGAAGTCCTCGTGGCCCGGCGTGTCCAGGAGGTTGAACATCAGGCCGTCGTGCTCGAAGCTCATCACGCTGGCGGACACCGATATGCCGCGCTCGCGCTCGATCTTCATCCAGTCGGACCGCGTGCGCCGGTTCTCGCCGCGCGCACGCACCGCGCCCGCCGCGCGGATCGCCCCGCCGGCCAGCAGCAGATGCTCGGTCAGGGTGGTCTTGCCCGCGTCAGGGTGGGAGATGATGGCGAAGGTGCGTCGGCGCGCGGCCTCGGCGGCGGGAGAAGTACGGCTCATGCGGGGGCGATAGCGTGACGGGAGGGCGATGGCAAATGAGCAAGCCACCCGCGGCCTTGTCCGCTAAAGATGCGCCCCCAGACGCATGGTCATCCGAGGGAGTCCGCCATGGCCGGGGATTACGGCGAACGGCGCCAGCTGAAAACCGCGCGCATGCATCGGACCGTCGTCGCGGGTTTCGTGGTGTTTGCCCTGCTGCTGGCCGCCGTCATGGCCATCACCGGCCTTCGCGCCCAGTCGACCGCCGACCAGTATTGGCAGGTGGCCGGGCCGCCGTGCCCCAGCCTGACGCGGGCGGCCTTCCAGGCCCAGCCGATCAGGCCGGACCAGGCCTTCCGCATGGAAGGCGTCGTTTTCGCCAGGGCCTATGGCTATTCAAGCTGCGGGGAGTTGCCGGCCAAAGGCGGCCTGGAGGCCCTGGTGGTGTGCCAGTTCACCAATCCAGGCGTCCTGGCGATCACCACGGCCGCCGGCGATTTCTATTTCGCGCCCGGCGTGGGTCAGCCCGCCACCGTCTCCACGACAAGCGGAACGCCCCGCTGCGTGATGGCGTCCAACTACAAGGGCGATTAGGCGGACAGCAGGCTGCCTGGATCGCGTCAAGCGTGTGTCAGGCCGCCAGGCGCCGCCAGACCTCGCGATCGGCCACGGCCGAGGTCAGGGCGCCGGCGGCGTAGAGGCTTTGCAGGCCCTCGATCACGTCCGTCTTCAGCCGGGCGTAGCGGACGCCGACGTCGCGCGGCGCGCAGTAATGGGCAGGCGCGATGAACAAGGCCGCGTTGATCGACGGATCCTTGAGCCGGATCAGGGCGCACAGCTTGGCCGCCCGTTCCGGATGGGTGCGATGAGCCAGGGGCTGTTCGGCGAACAACTCCTGCCCCAGAGACTGGACAAAATCGAAATCGATCGCGGCGAACCGGCGAGCGATCAGGCTGTCCGCCAGGTCAGCTCGGTCGAGGTCGAAAACCGCGTCGTTCAGAAGAAAATACATAAGTTCGCCGCCAATCGCTAAGCCAGCACCATGGCATAGCGAGCTTTCGGGGCGGTTGAGGAACGCAGTTAAGGTTTCGCTACTGGTTCGGACAGGAAGTGGCGCCCCTCGCCGTCTTCGATCTCCACCACCCACAGGTCGGGGTCCACGCGCAGGGCCCGCTCAACATAGCGGTTCAGATCGGCGTCGGCGCCGCTGGAGACCGGCTCCATCCAGATCCGTTCGCCGTCGCCGCGAAAGGCTTCGCTGTATAAGCGCGACTGCCGGGTCTTGGTGTTGATGGCGCGCACCAGCACAGAACCGGCCCGGGTATCGCCCTTCCGCGCCACAGTGGCGAAGGCGCCGCCCAGCTCAGCCCGCCGGATCAGGGCGCCCACCCATACGTCGGTCGAAAGCAGCACAGGTTCGCCTTTCGGGTAACGGAGCGGAAACAGGCTTGGGTCTAGCCATATGGCTCGACTGTCAAGCCAAGCCATTGCACCGACCACCGATGCGCCCCAGCCTTACCGGCCTAGCCTTCGCTCTCGCGCTGCCCGCCCTGCTCGCTCAGGCCGCCCCCGCACGCGCCGACAGCGCGCTGGAGCTTTACTACGAACGGGCCGTGATGAGCGCGGCGGGCGCGCGCTGCAACCTGTTCGCACCCGATTTAGCCGCCGCCCTGGCTATCGCCCAGATCCAAGCGCGCAACACCGCCCTCAGAGCAGGGACGGCCTCCACAGACCTCGACTCCGCCCTCGCCCGAGCCAACATGCGCGCGGCCACGGCGGCATGCCAGGGCGCGGACGTGCAAACCGCCGCCCGGCGCGTGCGCCAAGCCTTCAAGGCCTATGCGGGCCTGAGCGCCATGACCTTCCCTGGCGAGACGGGCGATTGGCGCGCCGTACGCACCCAGACCGTGGTCAACAGCGCCTGGCGTCTGTCCCAAGGCGCCCGCGTTGGGCAGGACCGGATGGTTTTCGGCCTGGCGGGCAGGAACGGACAGGAGTTCGTGACAGCGGTGGCGGCCTTCGCCGATGGCCAGACGCCCTACGCCGCCCGACTGGTCCTGCGCGATCCCGCGCGGGCGCCCACGCCTTACATCGCCAACTTGGGGATCAGCTCTGCGCCCCTCTATGCCCGCCTGCCGCCCGCGTCCGGCGCGAGAGTCATCCTGGCCGACGCCCGCGAACCGGCGGAGCTGACCCTGCTGCCGACCGGCGCTCCTGAAGCCACGGCCTTTCGCTTTCCCGCCGCTTCGGCCGCCGCCGTGGCGGCATTGGACCCGCGCGAGGCCATCGCGGTGGACTTCGTCTTCGCCGGGCCGTCAGGGGAGCGAGTGCGGCGGGCGTTCTTCGAGGTCGGCGATTTTTCCGCCGGCCTGGCGTTCCTGCGGGCCGGGCGCCGCTAAAGCAAGATTACAGACCGCCCGAGGCCTCAGCCGGCTTGGGATTGAAGGCGATTACCTTGGCGCTCGGGCGAACCTCGCGCGGGGGCTCCTGGATCAGACCGGGAATGCGCACCGTCACCGAGGTGCCTTCGCCCAAGGCGCTTTCAATGATCATCTCGCCGCCGTGCAGTTCGGCGAAGGCCCGCACCAGGGATAGGCCTAGCCCCGCGCCCTTGGCCCTTTGCGACGCGTCGCCGGCCTGCTGGAACGGCTGGCCCAGCCGTTTGAGATCCTCGGCCGCGATGCCGACCCCGCTGTCGGCGACGACAAGCTCCAGGGCGCCGCCCTGGATGTCCAGGGCCAGGTCCACCCGACCGCCGCGCGGCGTGAACTTCAAGGCGTTGGACAGAAGATTGAGCACGATCTGCTTGAGAGCCCGGCTGTCGGCCTCAACCGCCAGCGGCTCATGCGGCAGACTCGCGCGCAGGGCCACGCCCGCGTCGTCGGCTTGGACGCGTATCAGCCGCAGGGCCGAGGCCACCGGCTCGCGGGCGTCGATCGGCTCCAGGTGAAGCTGGAACCGGTCCGCCTCGATCTTGGACATGTCCAGCACGTCGTTGATCAGGTCCAAAAGGTGCCGGCCTGATTCGTGAATGAGTTCAGCATATTCAGCGTATTTGGGAGGCAGCGGACCGAACAGCTTGACCCGCATCATGTCGGAAAAGCCCATGATGGTGTTAAGCGGCGTGCGCAATTCGTGGCTCATATTGGCCAGGAAGCGCGACTTGCCGATGTTGAGCGCCTCCGCCTGAGTCCGGTCGGCTTCGAGCTGAGACTCCCTGGCCTTTTGGCCGGTGAGGTCCTGGAACATCGCGGTCAGCCTGTTGTCTTCCACCCGCAGTACGCTGACGCCGACGCAGCGGTCCGCACGGCCCAAAGGACGGAAGGACGCCTCGGCCCGGCCCTCGACCAAGGCGGCGCGCAGTGATTGAGCCAGGACGTCGCGGTCCGCCTCCTCGGCGGCGGGCAGCAACCCCTGCTGTAGAAGAATCGCCTCCGGCAAGCCCGGCGGACAGTAGCCGAAGGCCGACAGCACACGACCCTCGCCGTCCAGGGAAACCAAAAGATTGGGCTGCTCGGTGAGCAGGCGCTCAAGGCTGGAACGAGCCGTGCGTTCGGCCAGATGCTGGGATTCGGCCCGTCGCCTCGAAACCGTCAACCCGGCGGCCAGACCTATGCCCAAGGTGGCGAGCGAAAGCAGGCCCAGGCAGAAGCGGACAGGCTCAGCCGGCGGGACGGGCCAAAGATGGGCGATCTGGGCCAGGGCCGCCAGGGTCGCGGCCATGACGGACAGGGCGGCAGCCTCGGCCCATAGGCGATTGGAGCCCAGCAAACTCGCCGCCGCGACCGGCGCCAGACACCAGGCCGCCAAGGGACCGGACACGCCGCCGCCGAACCCGCAGGCCAGGCCGCCGCAGACCGCCCACAGCACCAGCAACAGGCTGCGCGCGGAGCGGCTGTCCCTCCGGCGCAGCAGAAGGGCCGCGAGCGCTGGCAGCGCGCCGAAGCCCAGAGCCCAGACCGTCGGCCACGGGATAATGGCGTCGCCAAACAACAATCCGCCGAAGGCTAGGGACACCGCCGCGAGCCATGCGCCATGCCATACCAGCACAGCGGTCTGCTCTTCGGCTTTGCGGCCGGGTGACGAATGCTGGCTAGGGTCGGCGGTCTCGTCCAAAGCGGATTTGTTTCGGTGCTGCTGGGTGGGTTCGCCGGGAAGTGTAACCGGCGCGCGACGGCGGCTCCAGCGTCCGCAAGCTGTAGGCGATAAGCGCTTGTGGGCGGGTTGTGGACAAGGCGCATCTTAACCTTGACAGCGCGTTGCCATGGCGTGCTCCAGACCGTAAGGGCACACCATGTCCGCCACCATCACCGACGTTCTGAACGATCTGGTCGCCGAATTCGAACTCATGGGCGATTGGGAAGATCGCTATCGCTATATCATCGACTTGGGGCGCGAACTTAAGCCGCTGACCGAGGCCGAACGATCCGACGCCAACAAGGTGAGAGGCTGCGCCAGCCAAGTGTGGCTGATCACCACGCCCGGGCCGGCGGGCGCGCTGTGTTTCGGAGGCGATTCTGACGCTCACATCGTCCGAGGACTGATCGCGATTCTTTTGCGGCTGTATTCGGGGCAGACTCCAGCGGACATCCTGGCGTTCGACGCCAAGGCCGCCTTCGAACGGCTGGGCCTGGGCGGCGCTCTTTCCGCCCAACGCTCCAATGGCCTGTATTCCATGGTGGAGCGGATCCGGCGGGACGCCCAGGCCGCAGCCTAACGGGCTCTGCCTCTTTTTCGTTATAGAGCCTGATTCAGAACAGGATTCACGGGGTTCAGGCGATTCAGCCTAAACCCATCGTGCCCTAGGCGGCGCGGATGCCGCTGGCGGCGGTCTGCTGGCCCACGACCACGTCATAGCCCAGGATCATGTCCACATCCGCCCCGTTGCTGGCCAAGGGCAGGCGCAACCACAGGATCGACAGGTGCGGCGCGCCGCGCCAGGACAGGTTGTGCACGCCGACGCCGGGGCGGCGGCCTTCCACCACCTTGTCCAGTTCCGCGCGCCAATAGTCGGCCGCGGCGGAGTTGTAGACCTCCTCGAGACGTCGGCCGGTGATCTCCCGGCCATAGACGCCGTAAAGGCCGGTGCCGGCCAGGCGCAGACGGTAGTCCTGGGGGGCCTGGACCACGTCGATCAGGCTGACGGTGGGCAGGTGGCGCTTGAAATGATCGGGTTGGATCGAGGCGCGGCCGGGCAGGCGCCCGCCTTGTCGGCAGGAGGCCCAGTAGGAGAACAACTCCTCATGCGCGCGAACCGCGCTAACCGGCGACCCGATTTGCATTGCCCATCTCCGGATTCCTTAACAACTCATTGGAATCACGACGATTCACTATCCCTTAACCGCCGAATCGACGCCAGCAAAAATCGCCCATTTCGACAGAATTATTTCTGTGGAATTAATACTTTGATTTGACTCAACAAAAAACGCCCGCCGGAGAGCCGGCGGGCGCTTTTATGACGAATATCGAAGTGATCAGCGCTTGCGCGGCGCCTGGCGGCCGCCCTGGCCTAGCCCCATTTGCTTGGCCAGTTCCGAACGCGCCTTGGCGTAATCGGGCGCCACCATGGGATAATCTTTCGGAAGTCCCCATTTGGCCCGGTAGTCTTCAGGGCTCATGTTATACTTCGTGCGCAGGTGCCGTTTAAGCGATTTGAACTTACGGCCATCCTCGAGGCAGATCAGGAAGCCCGGCGTGATCGAACGCTTGACGGGCACGGCCGGCTCCTTGGGAGCCGCTTCCACCACCTCAACTCCGGACGTGACGCCGGCCAAGGCCTTATGAATGCTCTGGATCAAGGTGGGCAGATCTCCCGCCGTCACCATGTTGTTGCCAACGTAGGCGGAAACGATATCCGCCGTCATTTCGATTATTTCGGATTTCTCATCCATGCTGAGTTCTTGCCCATTCTTGCCGTCAAGGTTCGCCAATTTGGTGAAGCGAGCTTTTTCGAAAGCAGCGTCCATACCTAGCTTTTTGGACTGGCACAATGGATAGCCAGAAGAAAGAATCCCCAACCCCCACGGTCAGGCTTTGGATAAAATAGATTTATTCTTGTATGACGCTGCGTTTTGAAAAATGCCGGACTGTCCAGCACCATAGGCGCCGCTCAGACCAACAAGCCTTACACAATCTGGGAAAGCCGCGTTTTACGCTAGCGCGCTATTCGCCGCAGGCCGGCCTATCGGTGTAGATCGGTCGAAAGGGCCAGCATCGCCACCCGTTGGGGAACCGAATATTCGTCCAACGCCTCACTATCGCCGTCACGGATGGCCTGAATGAGCGATGTTGTTAAGGCGGAAGACAAAGACCAGTTCCAGTACCTTAGGACTGTCTGGGCGCGATCCACCGCGATCATGTCGTAGACGCGCATCACGCGTTGCAACCCATCAGACGGCTGACCGTCACGTCCGACTTCAGGCCGCCGCAGGCCGCGCCACAGGGCGCGCACCGCCGCGCGCGGCAATCCGGTCGCCTTGCACAGCACCGCGATCGCCTCGCCCCCGGGGTCGGTGAATATCTTGGCGCCGGTCATGGGCTTGAGCCCGGACAGATAGGACAGTTCCTCGGCCACCTCGCGAGTCATGCCGCTCTGGGCCGCGGCCACCGCCTCCTCCAGGCTGGCGAACGGGCTTTTTTCGATGGCGGCGCGGTTACGCTGACGTCGTTCGATGAATTGCAGCGCCTTGCGCGACAAGGGATCTTGCCACCCCTCCTCGGCGGCCAGGGCGAAGATATCGGACGCCGCATCCTGCAGCACTTCCCTGGACACCGCCAAGCGCTGAAGAATCAGGCGCCGCGACTCCTCGTCCGCCCACCAGAAGATGACATAGGCCTGACGCGGGCGAAGCTCGGGCCGGCGCAGCAAAAGCGGGGTCAGGCGCTGATGCTCGCGCGAGGCCGCGACGATGGCTTCGAGGCAGTCGCTCGACAGGCGCGCCGCGTCGTTCTTCAGCAAGACCTCGATGATGGGGGCCTCGCCCTGTCCGACAAGCGCCTCGCACACCAGTTCACCGAGCGGCTTGCGCAGCGCCAGAAGCCGACGGTGGGCGGGGCCGCCTCGCCGGGCGCAGTCGACCAGATCGGCGTCGGACAGAGACGCGCATTCCTCGATCAACGGCCGTGCGACGTCGATTTCGTCGCGAAGCAGCAGCCGCGCCAGGCCGCTCGGAATATCGGTCAAGCCTGCTAGGCGCCTCGCGGCGCGGGCGCGCTCCTCCACGGAAGCTTCGCGCAGCATCTCGATCAGCAAGTCCGCGGTGATGGCGCGTTCAAAGGCGTTGATGCGACTGCCGGGCAGGCAGACCGTATCCGCCAACCGTTTCAGCAGCGTGGACCGGGCTCGTGACCGGGGGATCGTCGGGGCCTCGGTTTCAGGAGGCGACGGCACGCCGGACGGACGTGTTTGCGGCGCAAATTCGCTCATGGACGCAAGCTTGCGCCCGATCTGGCCAATAGCAGGTTAACCGGACGCCGCGCCCGCCCCTCGGCGGACGCGGCGAGTGGTTCCTCTCAGGCGAAGGCGCCGATCGGCCTCTTGGTCTTGGCCCGAGCCATGGCCTCGACCTTAGCCCGTTCCACGAAAATCACGCCCACGGACAGGATGGCGACGGCGACGGCCAACAGGAACATGGCGCCCTTGTCGGTGGGCAGGCCCATGGCGTTGATCTCGGCCAGGCTGCGGCCTTGGGCCAGGGCCAGCGACACGCCCGGTCCCTGTACAAGCTGCACGCCGAGCCAGGGGCTCAAATGCAGCAGGATGGTCGCAATCGACAGAATCAGGGCCAAGCCCGCGCCGCGCGTGCGGGTCACGGGAATGATCGTCAGAACCACCGCCAGCAGTTGCAAGGCGGAGACGATGTAGCGCCCGTAAGGTTCCGCGAAGTGAATTCCCGACCGCAGAGCGATCATGCCGTAGATCGCATTAGGCGTCGGCCCGGACAGGGCTTGGTACGCGACGATAAGCAAAAGAACAGCCAGGGTTATCCCCAAAGCCCAACTCAACACACGTTCCATCATGGCTTTCCTCCGTGGCGTCTTGATCTCGCGCCTGACCTAAGAATGCCACAGACAGGCGCGCTTGCAATACTTCGGCGCAACAAGAAAAATTGGCCCGGAGCGGGCCTTTGGCCAGGGCTCGAACGTCCTTCGCCGCCACGACCCTCTGGTCATCCTTCTGCCGGCTTGGCCCCCGGCGGGAAAACAGGCCAGACTGGCGCGCCCGCCTGGAACGGCCGAGGCGCGCAGGCCCCGCCGGGCCCCAGTTTGGAGCGTTGAGTTTGACCGATCGCCCTGTCGCGGCCCTGCCCTTGCCGGTCGCCGAGATCCACCCCCACAAAATGGAGCAGCTCGGACGCGTGAGGATCGACGATTACGCCTGGATGAAGGACCCGAACTGGCGCGAAGTGCTGCGCAATCCCGCCGCCATCAAACCGGACGTGAAGGCGCACCTGGCGGCCGAGAACGCCTACACCGCGGCTATGCTGGCTTCCACCGCGCCTTTGCAGGCCCAGATGTTCGAGGAGATGAAGGGACGCATCAAGGAAGACGATTCCACGCCGCCCACGCCCGACGGCCCCTTCGATTACTACACGCGCTATGCTGTGGGCGCCCAGCATCCGGTCTATGCGCGCCGGCCGCGCGGCCCGGCCGGCCCAGACCTGGCGGAGGAGATATTGCTGGACGCCGACAAGGCGGCGGCAGGCAAGTCCTTCTTCCAGATCAACAGCGTCGAACACAGCCCGGACCACGCGCTGTTCGCCTATGCCGTGGACGCACAGGGCTCAGAGGTGTGCCGCATCTTCATCAAGGACCTGAAAACGGGGACGGTCCTGCCCGAACCCATCGAATCCAGCACAGGCGACTTCTGCTTTTCGCCGGACGCCCAGTGGGTCTTCTGGATCTGGCGCGACGAGGAGGGACGTCCGGCGCGGCTGTATCGCCGGCCCGCTCGCGGCGGCGCGTGCGACGACGCCCTGGTCTACGAGGAGCCGGACGACGGATTCTTCATGGGGATCGGACTGAGCGCCTCAAGAGCGTTCATTATCATCAGCCTCGGCAATCAGGAGACCAGCGAGGCATGGGTCATTCCCGCCAGCGATCCACAGGCGGCGCCCCGCGTGGTCGAGCCGCGCACGCAGGGCCTGCGCTACGACATCGAGCACTGGCCGGACCAACAGGGCGGCGGCGGAAATTTCATCATCCGCACCAACGCCGACGGCGCGGTGGATTTCAAGCTGGCGGCGGCGCCCGACGATGCGCCCGGACGGATGCACTGGCGCGACCTTGTCCCGCATGAACCCGGCCGGTTCATCGTCGGCGTGGCCGCGTTCAAGGACCATCTGGCCCGGTTGGAGCGGGTGGACGCCAACAACCGCATCGTCATCCGCTCCCGCGCCGCGGAAGAACACATCATCGCTTTCGATGAAGAGGCCTACGCCCTAGGGTTGGAGGGCGGCTACGAATACGAGACCTCGACCGTGCGCTTCGTCTACCAGTCGCCGACCACGCCCCGGCAGTGGTTCGACTATGACATGGCCAGCCACGCGCGCGTCCTGCGCAAGACCCAGGAGATTCCCTCGGGCCACGACCCGTCCGCCTATGTCGCCCGGCGGCTGCACGCGCGCGCGGCCGACGGGGAGGAAATCCCGATCACGGTCTTGATGCGCAAGGACACGCCGCTGGACGGCTCCGCGCCGCTTCTTCTCTACGGCTACGGCTCTTACGGGGCGGCCATGGACGCCAGCTTTTCCATCCGCAACCTATCCCTGGTGGATCGGGGTTGGATCTGGGCCACCGCGCACATCCGCGGCGGCTCGGAAAAGGGCTGGGACTGGTTCCTCAACGGCCGCGGCAAAACGAAAATGAATAGTTTCACCGATTTCATCGCCTGCGCCGAGCATCTGGCGACCGAAGGCTACGGCCGGCGCGGGCGCATCGTCGCCTACGGCGGGTCGGCCGGCGGCATGCTGATGGGCGCGGTAGCCAACCTGAGGCCCGAACTTTGGGCCGGGATCATCGCCGCTGTGCCCTTCGTGGACGTGCTCAACACCATGAGCGATGTGGACCTGCCCCTGACGCCGCCCGAATGGCCCGAGTGGGGCAATCCCCTGACCGATCCGGAGGCCTACGACTGCATTGCCGCCTACAGCCCCTATGACAATGTAGCGGACAAGCCCTATCCGGCGATCCTGGCCACCGGCGGCCTGTCCGATCCCCGCGTCACCTACTGGGAGCCGGCCAAATGGGCGGCCAAGCTTCGCGCCCACACCACCAGCAGCAATCCGATCCTGCTCAAGATCAATATGGAGGCGGGCCACGGCGGCGCCTCGGGCCGCTTCGAATTCCTCAAGGAGATCGCGCTGGATTACGCCTTCGCCGTGTGGGCGGTGAACAGGGGCTGGACGGCATGATCGTGCGCCGGGCGCGGCCAGCTCGGCTTAGCGCGTTCCGAAAAGTGGGAACCGGTTTTCGGATAAAACGCGCATTAAAACAAAAATCTAGCGCCGGGCGATTTCGCCCACGGCCTGCATGATGCGTTCGCCGTAGGCCGCCGCCCCGCCGAAGGCGCCGGCCCGCGCCAGCGCCGCCCGGCCCATGGCGTCGGCGAGGCCGGGGTCGCCGGCCAGGCGCTCGAAGCTCTGCGCCAGAAATTCGGGCGCGCGCGCCGGGCCGATCAGGCCTTCGACGCCATCGGTAAACAGCGTGTCGGCGCCGGTGTTCGTGCTGGCGATGACCGGCGTGCCGCAAGCCATCGCCTGCGCCATCACCAGGGCGAGTCCCTCTTCGATGGAAGGCAGCACCAAGGCGTGGGCCCGGGACATTTCCTGCACCAGGGCCGGACGCTTCAGCAGGCCCAGGAAGGCGCAATGAGGCGGGAGGCCGCCGGCCCAGTCGATCAGGGCCTGCTCGCTGCCGTCGGCGGCGCCGGCGATGCGCAGTTCGGCGTTTTGCGGAGCCCACTGGCGCCAAGCCTTCAGCAGATAGTGAAGCCCCTTGCGATAATTGATTTGCCCGGCGAACAGCACGGTGAAGCGCTCGGCCTTGGGAGCGGAAGGTCGGAAAGCCGCCGTGTTCACGCCATAGGGCGCAAGCTTGATCTTTTCCGCCGCAACGCCCTCGTCGAGGAAGGTCTGACGCACAAAATGCGAAGGAACGAAGATCGCGTCGGCGCCGGCGTATTCGGCCAGTTCGCGCTTGATCGCGAGCGGTGAGACCCGCTTGCGAGCCACGCCCAGAAGTTCAGCTTCCTCCCGCAGAATCCGGTCCTGAAACAGGATGTGGGTCGAGCCGCGGTCGCAGACCCAAAAGCCGCCCTGGCGCTGCATGGCCGAACCGCAGGCGACCCCCGTACCCGACAGGGCGATAACGCCGTCGCATCCGTCCAAATGTCCGGCGGCATAGGCGTCGACAGCCAAGCTGGACCATTTCATCAGGGCGGCGGGAACGGCGTTCAGCGGGCCAGGCAGCGGCAACCGCTGCAGGGCCATGGCCAAGGTATTGAGCGGCCACACGCAATGAATCTTGTCGGCCGGAACCCGGTCTTCCTTGAGCTTGAAGCGGGGATAGCCGGTGACGATGCGGCCCAGTGCGCCATGGCCCTCCAGTTGGGCGGCCATCTCGAAGCTGTGGAACCGGCCGGGCGTCACGACGGCGATCTTCATGGGGGGAATGAATCCGACGGGACGCAACCGGGCGACCGCAACGCTGATCGGTCGCGCGGACGCCCTTGTCAAGCAAGGGCGGACCATGGCGGGCGCGGGTCACAAGGCTGGCGCAAAAGCGAGCGGGCGTGCGTAGATGGGCCCGGCGACGAGGACTCGAACCAGGAATGAGAGCGGATGCGCGAGACGTTGAACAAGGGCCCGACCTCATGATCGTGCGGGCCGCGCGCGCCGACGATGCCGAGGCCCTGGCGGCGATCTACGCGCACCACGTCGATCACGGCGTCGGCACGTTTGAGGAAATCGCCCCCTCGGCCGGCGAGATGGCGGACCGGCTGGCGGCGGTGCAGGCCCGCGGCCTGCCGTGGATGGTGGTCGAACGGGACGGCCAGGTGAAGGCCTTCACCTACGCCGCGCCCTTTCGCCTGCGCGCCGCCTATCGCTACACCGCCGAGGACAGCGTCTATGTGGCGCCGGACGCGCAGAGGCAGGGCCACGGCCGCGCGGCGCTGGGCGCGGTGATCCAGGCCTGCGAGGCCTTGGGCCTGCGCCAGATCGTTGCGGTGATCGGCGATTCCGCCAACCACGGCTCGATCGGCCTGCACCGCGCCCTGGGGTTTGAGCCGGCCGGGCTGTTGCCGGCGGCGGGCTTCAAGCTTGGGCGCTGGGTGGACGTGGTGCTGATGACGCGGGCGCTGAATGGCGGGGGTGTAGGCGAGCCGGTGGGGGCGGGGTTAGATATCTGACGGGGAGGTAAAGATTTGCGGCATTAGGTAGCAAACACACCAAGCCTGCGACAGGAGTCGCAAGGTGAACGCGCTCGCGGCGGTGGCCGCCCTAATTCTCGTATTCCAATTCAGCGAACTCGTCATCGTCCGGGCTGTGCATGAACCGCCGACGTTCAGGGTTATAGATACGAAAAGCACTAACGCTTCGCGTGATGTTTTGGCGATCACGGTAATTGACGGTCATCAAGAAACAAAGCTGACCGCTCCCAGTGTCAATATCCTTGATTTGGGACGCATTCATAACATGACCGCCTATGACATTCAGGGATACTTGCATGCCCGGCGGGATAGTTTCTTCACGAGGGTCTGGAACGGCATTGAATGTTGGCTTTTGCTCGGGGCCAGTACGGAAGAAAAGGTCAATTCCGACCTCGAAAACTCGGGCATCGCTTTCTCCGATGTTTGCAATATCAACTCGCGCCCTGACGGGATGCCCATCGGCATAGTGAGCGTCCGAAACCCGTCGGAACCGCAGCCTGGCACGGTGCGTCGCCTCAAATTCGAGGATCGAAGCATCAGCAGCGCGTTTCATCTCGTCCGCTCCACGTTTCGCCTCATTAGCCGAGCGTCGGGCCTCGCGAAGGGTATGGAAAACCAGAAGGACACCCCCGCCCGTTATGATCGTCTCCAGGAGGGCTACCCAGACCATCGCCTGAGCCCACCCAGCAGCATTTTTCGCGGCCTCTGCGCTATCGTGAGCGTCCTCCTGGCCCTTGGCGGATTGCTGATATCGGCTCTGGGCTTCAAGTGCGGCGGCGATGCGTTGGGCATCGCTTTCGAGCAAGGCGGATGGGCCTGGGCTCGCGTTGGCGGATGGTTTTTGGTCGGATGGAGCTCGGCCGCGCTGGGCGCCGCTGGCGCCATGATCCTGGGGATAACCGGCGGCTATCTGCCCTAGGGCGACCGCTATTCCAAGTGCAGCGTATGCGCCCCAATTGCCACGAGACATTGGACAAAGAACCCCGCCGAGAACCCGCCACGGCTGACCTTATTGCGAAGGTTGGCTTCTGTCTCGCTGACTCCGATGGCGCCCAGCTTCTCCACTAGGTCCTTATAGCTCAGATGGCGCCGGGCGATTTCAGCCTTGAGAATGCCCTTGGCCTCGCTGTTCCAATCCTTTTCCAATGGCCGTCTCTCCTATGGCGATTTTCGCATCATATTCGATACAAATGCCATTGACAACGATATGGATCGCAATCATATCAGATGCACACGCATCGAATATGATTATAAATGTCTCGCAAGCAGCCCGGCCAACACTTC
>Ga0182013_10002172_pt1 | contig 25997 bp, 20 predicted proteins | sample 612S2MmetaG_FD_120487 | JGI IMG/M metagenome (GOLD analysis project Ga0182013, IMG submission 120487) | Permafrost microbial communities from Stordalen Mire, Sweden - 612S2M metaG | ecosystem: Environmental > Terrestrial > Soil > Wetlands > Permafrost | place: Sweden: Stordalen | collected...
AAGATTTTGTATTATCATAATTTATTTTTATAATTATATTTTATTCTTTTTTAAGGGTACCGTGAGTGAGAGGATCATTAATAAATAAAAGATAGTGATTGAGAGGTATAAATATTTATTTTAAAACTAATACAAAGTATAATTATAATTAATGTTAACTAATACAAAGGTAAAAAATGTTTGTTTGTCTTTAATATGCTTTTACTATGAAGTATTTTAATATGCACGGCTTTTGAATTCGTCCTTCGATCGGATAAAATATCGTATCATGTTCATCCACAGCCATTAATGAAGTGTGTAGTGCCTTTGATACAAAGGCTTCCCATCTGATTATTCTTTTCATCACAGCGGGTCTGTGAGTCAGAAATTGTTCTACAGCTATTTTAGACTCACAGTCTACCTTGTCTCCATCATAGACATCATACATATCCAATATCTCTCCTCGTCTCTCGGGGTCTCGTGTAAAGAGAATGTGAGTCACAGCGTGAGCTAATAGATTAGCTGGAGGTGTGAGCTTCGGTAAAGCATAGTTATCTGTAGTCCCAATCTGAGTGTCAATCAAAAATCTGTAGTGTGTTCTGCGAGGCTCTTCGGGCTCATATGAGGGCGACGTGGGTGAATAGTATGGTGATGATGGCGGGCACAGCAGCCTCTCAATTGTTTTCTTTATTGAATCCTGACGTCGTCTCGTAGGTCTCGTAGGCTTCGATAGTGTCTTATGCAGCCACTCAGTCGCTCTTGCTTTCGCTGCACGTTTTCTTTGTATGCGTGGCAACTTAGATGGCGCTTTAAAGCCTTTAAGATATTCTTCTGTTGCAGCGTGTGAGAAGCTTTTAAAGCAATCGTGCACCCCTAGCTTGCACATAAAGCAATCTTCTACCGCCTCGTATTCACCTTCTAAATGAGGGCACTTATGTGCGTAGATTTGAAAGGCACCGTTCTCGTACAGCTTCTTTTTAGTTGAAGTATTCGCCTCCCAGTCAGCCCAGTGTATTTCGTTAGCTGAATAGCATGTAGACTTTCTGCATATAGTGCTTATCACAGGTTGTGATAATGTAAAGCCATAGTTAACAAGCACCCACTTTATTCCAGTGTCTGTGTTTACCAATGACAACCAACGCACGCCGAGTAATGAGATCCCCTCATTTGTCAGTGCAGTTTCGACAAAATCCGAGACTTCAGGCAAAATTAATGCTGGAGGCTGATAGTGACTGTATCCCATCCCTCTCGATAGCACTACACATCTCGTCATTTTATGCATTATAATAATTTATTTTGATTATTTTAATTTTGAATTTTTAAAATTTTAAAATTTTTTTTGAATAAATTAAAAAAATGTTTTTTGTTTTATAATAATTTTATTTGCTAAAAGTATATTAAAGGTAAAAGTAAATAACTAACTAATAGTAATAAAAATAATGTTTATTGATTCAAAGGCGAAGGCATCAATATTTGATTAACGGCGTCATTCGCTTCTTGCTGTTCAGCTGTTAGTCTTGGAATAGTGAAAGATGTTGTGGCAGCATGACTGTCAGTCATATGCATTATATCTTGTTCAGTGTATAATTCCAAGCTGTCGATTATTTGTTGCATGTTTGCGACTGAGGCAACCATCCTATCATAAGTCATATCTGGCGCACTCATAGCGTTCATCATGTCAGCTTTTAATTTCTCTAAGGCTTGATCTGAATTAGTAATAGTGCTCGAGATGGCTTCGTCAATATGATTAGAAGCCCATGTCTTTCCATTCATGCCAGCTCGTGATTTTCGTACTCGCTTAGGCTTCTCAGCCTTTTCAATCACTACATCGTCATCATCATGTGTTCGTTTGACAGGCTTAAAAATGTCTACTTTGCCAACAGCTCTCTGTTCAAGATTAGTTATCGTTCTCGCAAGCCCTCCAATTGTTTCATTAAGCTTCTCAATCGTTTCTGCTTGAGTATTTATTGCTGAACATACTACATAGATATCTTTCTCATGTTGTGTTTGTTTTTCAACCATCAATTCTAATAGGTTTAGTATTCTTTCATCATAAGATGATTCAGAGTACGCAGGCTTTGAGTACTTAGCTATCAATTGTTCTTTAGTGAGACTGCCAGTATTACTATACTGTTTTGCACGTAATTCATCCAGCGCAGACTTAGCCACCTTCTCCCTCGGAATCACTTTTCCTGTTGATTTAATCACCTTTTTGTTTACACAAGCCATTTGATATCAGCGGTTTTTTAAATTTGTTTTTTCGTTTTTTTTAAAATTTTTAAGAAATGAAATAAAATAAAAAAATCTAACTAATATATATTAAAGTAAAATGGGTGGGGTTTAGTTTGTTTGACTTAGAGCAAACAAACCCTCCAATTGTGCAATAGAAGACACTGAGTCGTATAGAACAAATACAGAGGCCTCATGACGTAAATGCCGATGAATAGGCAAAAAAGAGCCAATAGGAATAGTTGCTTTGTTGATGTTGCTCGCATGTATTGGTAGGCTTGAGTCGTCTCGAGATACGTTCTCACTGAGAGAGCCATCTTTCGTAGCTTTCCGAGAATAAAATAGAGTAGTGTGAGTAACAGGGCCGTGAGTTGCACCTTTTTTTCAGATGATGTCGATTGCTTTGTCGATGGCGATGTAGATTGTTTATTTATATTCGTAATTTGCATCATTTTTGACTCGGTATCAGAATGATTATGAAAAAGTTTTTTAATACTAAATCGCATGTTATTAATATTCACAAAAAAGTAAGGTAGCGTGAGTTATTAAAAGTATTTTATTTATATCCAATCAAAAAGTAAATAAAAAAATTTTATTATTTTTAATTGTTTCTGCATGTGTCACATGAGTGCGCCGTATCTAGGCAACGCCTCAATCATCACGAATATTACAGAGGCAATTTTTAATCAGTCCTCCCGCTGTATTTCTCTTGACTGAACAATTACAGCCATGTGTATTGGTCTCGTAGTTTTTTAATATGTTGTGTAATTCTGATGTCTTCGCATTATGTAATTTTGCCTTCGAAAGCGCTGAATGAAATTGTCTGCTGTGTGTTATTGGTTCGTTTGTGGGCTTAAACTGAGAGGATTTGATTGTGCTTGAAAAATCACTAAAATAAAAGACGTTAAGACTTGGAGACTAGACTGAGTCTAGACAAGATCTAGTCTAGATTAAGTCTAACCCATGAAAAATTTTTTTCAAAAGATATAGACTTTTCAGTCTGAAATTCTTACTTTCCCAGTCTTGATTCAAATTGTCTACTAATATCTGGTTGAATTTCTGCTCGTCCTCCATAATAGTCTGAATTACCGTATCCATATTTGAAGGTTCTATTCGCGTGCTCATCATCTCCAGAGACGTGTCTAAACATTGAGTATGCCATTTGTCTATGATACGTGTTTTTAAATCGTAAAATATAGTTTCTATTGTATCAAACTCGGGCGTTATATTCCGTTTTCTTTTTAGCTGAGCGTACAACTGAGAGGAATATTGCTTCGCACTAATGTGTTTATAACGTGTATCAGACTTATAGAGTTCTGAAATGCAGTCTATTTGATTAATAGCAGTCGTTGACAAGTAAAATGTCAATGTCTTAAGATTCTTGAATAAAATTTTATTATAGTTTAATATGAATGGTTTGAAATCGTCAAATTTCACGTTGTATATATGCTCTGTCACTGGAATTGTGTTATTTCGAAGTAAAAATATATTATCAGTTGTGTGAAGTTGATATATATATTTAAATAAGGCGTTAAACATTAATCGTGTCAATGAGTAATAATCCTTATACGTTATGAATGTTGTGAAATTCATTTCGATGCATTCGTTTAAAAATTCAATATAAAGAATATTTGTCAAATATTTTTTCATTATTTTATTTAAAAAGAATCTAATATTAAAACTAATAATAACTAACTAAAAGGTTAAATGTTTTATAGTGTTTTAAAATGTTTTCTAAATTAATTCAGCATTCTCCAGTAGACGCTCATAGTAAGCTGATTTGGCCTCAGCAGTGAGAGACACATTTGCCGCATTCTTTACAGAGGCTCTTGTTTTGTCAATGTTCACCATATTCCAGATCTTGTCGCAATTCTCATAGTTGTCTCTGTATGTCTTTAGTATAGGCACATACATTTGGCCGACCTTTCCACAGTTGCAAGTCCATTGAGGACTTCCATATGTAGAGAACTTTTCATTATTTGAACACATCAGATTGGAAGCACTGCAAATATTGCAGCACGCAATATTGACGGCGGTGTTCGTCAAGTCATGAAAGTACTGATTATCCAAAATGAACTCAATGGCTGATTTCTGATATTTTATGTTGCATTTTTTGTCATTGTTGCAGACATACCAGGCACCTTTGATAACGCACTTCTTGTTACACCAACAGTGTACATGCACAATCTTCTCATTGATCTTGTTGATGATGTTATGTTTTAATTTCATCAACGTGAACATCTCATCGGCTTCGACAAGAATTTTTGCCTCTGGTTTGCAACCGCCAGTCTCAGGTATATCATCACAAACTGCTGCCTTTTTACTTACAGCGTCGTCTACTTCTTCGTTTCTTCGTTTACTCATCTTCTATATTATGATCTTTTTTCAAATTTTGAATCTATATTTTTTAAAAAATTAGTGGTTTAATAAAAATTAACGTGATGAATTTATACTTGATCATAATACATGCGAAGATTATCTTTAGCTTCTTCGGCATTTGCGGAGCAATGCACAATATTTCTAGTCCAAATATAATTAGACTCCTCTCGAGCTTTTACCATGCGGTTACGTAGTATTTGTAGGCTTTTGCATTTTACATTGATATGAATGACAGGTCCCGATGTTAGATAGTTAATCCATTCAGGACCATAAGGTCTATTTTTGCAATTAGGATATAGACTCTCAATCACTTCCATTTTTAATGTATCTTCCATTTTGAAGTCAGTGACACGAACATCATGCCAATTGTTTAATATACACTTTATAGCGTGAGGCATTAAGCCGTGTGGTTTGATTAGTACATAGGCGGATTCATTGTTCGTGTGTTCACTGCAATGAAGTAATCTTTCAGTCTCGATAAACTTGGGGGTACCATCATTAAAAGCGATTAGCCGAGTACTGTCAAAGCCTTCTTGACATAGTTGAAATTCAACTTGCAAATGAGAGTCGCGAGTAGCGATAAACTTTTTGTATTCCTCAATGAATTGCAAGGCATTTGGCTGATCTGATTTGTGAATTACCATTGTAAAGCCTTTGTCATTGTGAAGTTTGTTTTTCAATTCGTTTAAGCGATCGTTTCGAGGATTGGATGTTGACTTCTTTTTTAGCCATCCAGTCCACAATTCTTTCTTTTCAAAGCAAAAAGGCTTGCCATTCGCGCATTCTACTTCAGTTAGGCAGACAAGATCCTTTCTATCACGTTCATTTAACTCATATTCCCAAGGCATAGTAATTTCTTTAGCGTTACAAATTAGAGACAATAAGCGTTTAATATTCATCTCATTTTCATTTCGTAATGGAAAGGTCGCATTCTTCCAGTCTTTAAATTGAAAAGATATCATACGCAAGTCATCGAGAGGATACGAATCTTTAATTTCAACATAGTGTAAATGAGCAAACACGCCATCTATGATTTGATCACACGGAGAAATGAACTGAGCCATTCCACAGGTATCTATTACGAGATCACCCTTGATACCATTTTCTAGTTCGACCTGATCTTGATCTAATTCTTCTCCTTTGATTGAACCTCTTATTTCCATCGGAATGAATGTAATTCCTTTCGTGACGAAAAGATTATCAGCGGCTAACGCAATTGTGTGATCTGGTTTGACATCATTTCTCGATGATACGAACGCAGTATTTTCCTTTTTGCAATAAATTACATTGTTGCATATTATAGGCTCTTGTCTTCTATAGAGATTACAGTTTCTTGTTAGCTGAATTATCGGCATTTCTTCCATCAGAGTCGATGATTCTGTTTCTGAATCATATGACGATCCTGTTGAACCACGTTTCGCTTTTGGGGACTCCACGGTGTATTCGGCCTTTCGTTTCTTTTCTTTTGGTGATACCGTCGTATAATATCGTAAAGCTTCTTCTATCATGTCTAACGAAAATTTCGTCTTTAAATGATCGCAGAGTTTGTGTCTGCATCCAGTCACTTTATTACTATTAATGCTTCTAAAGCATATAGTGGGAAATATGTCCTTCCATACGACATCATTATCCACTGAAAATAACGGCAGTTGATACTTGAGACCTTCTATCATAACCTCGTGTAGAGTATAATTAATGGCAAAAAAGTCTCGATGCGCAGTCTTATACATAAATACACGGGGCTCATCATCCTCGATTACTTTCAGTTCTTTTAACAATTCTTGCATTTTAGAAAATGGAAAATATAGATTTTAGTTCTATTGTAAGTGAATTAAAAAACTTCGCTTCTCCTGATTTTATAGACCTCGTCGGTACACTAGCGATATATTCACCGCTCACTGCAGATATATCATATCCCACAAAGATACTCATAAATAATCTAAGACATTATGTTAGCTCCGGCATTTTTAGTTCTTCCACTGAACAACAAATCGTAGATTATCTAAAAACTGACTATCTATCATGGCTAGAGAAAGAAGCGAGTGATTGGCATAATCTCCATCCAATTGGTAGTAAGTTGAATTCATTAGCTAATAATGTTCCTGCAATTAAACCTAAAGATGATATGGGCCCTTTCAGACCATTACATCACGTTGCAATGATTGGAAGCACAAACGCGGGCAAAACAACGTATTTTATCAAAATGTTATTGCAGAACAGATTTCCTGATTTCGATCAGTTTGTTTTTATTGAAACTGGAATTAAGCCTGAAACAACGCAAAACGTATTGAAGGCTGCGGCTTACGCGATGAGAATTCAACAGGGCAAGCCAAAGCATTCAAAGGAATTTGTATATTACAAAGTACATGAATTAAAGGATGCGCTTCGTCATTGTACAGAGAATGATAACAGTCTTAAAAAGCTCGTTTTTTTAGATGACGCTCAAGTTCAAAGTAGAGGCACTGAATTCGACGAAGTTACCAAATTTATTAGTGTGGCAAAGAATGCCAACTGTCAAGTGGTATTAACAATGCATTGGTCTCATGGAGACAAGACTGCAAAAACACTCAGAGACGCGGTCGGTTACTTTGTTATGATGAACGTAACATTAGGCACTTTCAATAGTATAATGGAATTAAAGGGCTCTGATAATCCGTATTGGAAAAGATATATACAATACACTAGCAAATATGAGAGAGTAATAATCTATGACAAGGAGGAACGAAAAATGTTCAACTGGCAATATGGGTCGTTTATTCCTTTAATAGATCCTTCATTAAATATGCCTCCAGATGAGTTTAAGGCTTATGATGAAAATAACAAAAGAATGAAAACAACATAATTTTTTTAAAAATTTTATTGAAAACTAATTAAATTTAATAAACTAAATTTTTTAAAGCTAAAAATTCCACACATTCATTTCTATGGTTAAATACTTTATCAGCAAACTTGTACATCAAATCAAATCTATTGTCATCAGGTTCTACCACCAAAGTCATTTTGCCAGATTTGGAGGCATAACCCAATTCCATGTGACCCGACTTACCGGCAGGCAAGAGTAAAATAAAAATATGACAAGTGTCAATGTGATATTTATCCAATTGAAATGAATGAGTCGCTAATTTGCCGTCGAGTGCTTCTTGATAGGTGAGAAAACGATCCTTTGAGTATTCGAGATATGCTCCGTCATTTTCAGGATGTATTGCTTTCCAATCGTCAAACACTTCATAACCGGCAAGTCTAAGGCTACGTGCGAAGGCTGTAAGAGATTCATTCTGACAACTGCCAGCCAAGTAAATCTTAGGGGATTTGCACACGCGTAAAGAAATAAAAATATCGAGTCTAGCTAATAGAAAGGTTATACTTTGTAAAATAAATGTAAGCCAAGGCAGTATTATATAAGTGATGATGTCAATGAAGTACCACAGTTTGCAGAATCTGTAGAGGGTGTTGATGATGTAGACCATGTTGGTATTATGGAAGTCAAGTAGCTATAATAGTTTTTCGAGACTTTGTACTTTTGCTTGCGAGTCAACGAGCGGATAACTTTCTCTTTATCGTTCACTTGAAATTTTGCCTCAAATTTGCGATATTGAAATTGTGGTTTTTCAAATAATTCGGCAGTAAATTCCTCAAAGTCTTCTGATTCAGACAAATCCAAATAATGCAATTGAAATCTGTAAATTCCGATTATGTGTAGAAAGAAAGTGATGAAAGTATACCATTCCACGTTCGAATATATAGATTTTCCTTTCATGTTGAACAATTGACGGTTCAGAAAGGTAAATTGTGGGGCTGCGAACATTGATCTGCCAATCATTACTCCATCTATCTTTTCTTTTAAATCGCATGTTATATAGCCCAATTGAAGTAAATTATAGAACCAAAATACGTTCATCGCAGCTGGATAATCCTCAATCATTGTTTTGCCAGTTTTCGTTTTTAAACGCCATAAATGAGTTGGTTCCTCAATCAAAAGATTATTGTGTTCATTCTCTTTTACTTTCTTAGTATAGGTCGTTTTGCCTTCCATAATGTATCCATCATAGAAATGAACGCCAAATGATTCTTTGAATTTGGCATATTTCGTTCTCTTTTCTTGAAAGTGAGCGCCAGTTCTATCAAACAAGTCTTCCATAGCTTCTTCTAGCTCTTCCGTTTCTGGATAGACAGCAGAAATAAAGGCATCACAATATGAGAGGAATTTAGAAGCCGTCTTGAAAAATTTTTTTTCGACAAGCTCGATTCCTTGAAATGAATCTCCTTGAATTCCACAATAAATGTTCGTGTGATTGATAGGTATTTCTAATTCAGGCGACCATGCTGGTGTTTTAAAGCCTCGTGGAAGGCAGTATGTTTTTGATAGAGGTGTGCCTAAATACAAATTATCTTTTTGATCGTGAGTCAGATATTGCTCTTTAGTCGTGTTGTACAATTTCAATTGTGGGTCCTCAATAGCGCCATTATACTTTTCAATAGTGCTTGGACTTACAGTTTTTTTTACAAAGTATGAAAAGTTATTGAGGAGTGACTGAAACAACTGCTTTTCGCGTGTCTCTAATTGCGCCTCCGTTATTGATTCCGTTAATTCGTCTATTATCCATCGTTGATGTGGTATTGGTTCCGTCAATGCTGTATTTCCAAACATTTTCTTTTTCTTTTCTCGGTTTAATTTTTTGTGTGATCGTTTCCAAATTTAGACACATATTTATATGTTGCATCTCATGACATGGTATGTACTGCATAAATCGGTTGCCTATAAACACGTCTCGAGAGGACGTGTTTTGAATAATAAATTCAAAGCTAAATTGATCATTCAATCCTATAGGCTTATAGTGGAGGAGCAGGCCCATTCTTGAGAATCTCGATCTTAGAAGAAACATGAAAGGCGTAGTTTCAGTCTCTCGATACTTTAAAAAGTTTTCTAATCGAAGAACCAATATTCCCTTTGCAAGAACCATGTATTCTTTATTAAATTCAAGATCTAAGCCATTAGCATCTAAAGAACCCCTAACCACCGCTTGTAGCTTATCAAATTTCCAAGGATAATCATGATTAGGCAGTGTATCGAGAGGGTTAATGTATGGATATCTTGATGCTGGAATTCCCATCGCAAAAAATTTGTGCGCTTTGAATGTGAGTGTCTTGCCATTCAAATCGACTTCCTTCGATCGTCTATTATAAAGCGTAATTAAGGCAATCTTGGGGTAATCAGAGTCAACGAGTGATGCGGGGATGTATACATCGTCATCACCATACCCCTCATATATGCAATACATTTTCATATCCACCCTCAATTTAGGATCGTCATGCGTATTAATGACATACCTGTAATCTTCCGAATTAATAAAAAAAGTATTAATAAATGAAAGGCTATATATTTCTATATAGTGATACTTTGACAAGTCATATTTATTTATTAAATTTAAATTATATTCCATATTTAATTTCTAAAAGAAAAAAAAGAAGACAATTTTCGAGTAAGTTCTTTATGATGATCTAATAAACCACGACCAGTTTTATAGTAGTTAATAGGCTTCCTCGGTCTAAGATTATATGGACTTCTATGAGCGTCTAGGCGTGTTAATGCTTCCATTTCACGTGCATATTCTTCTGCAGCAATCTCGTCATCATTGACATCTGGTTCTATTTCATCTTCTATTTCTTTCTCTTGCCTCATTCTAGCTCTTACTTTTCTTTCAAAAGATTTTGATTCGAAGGGTTCACCACTCGATTCAATCTCATCAATATCTTTCATCGATAATAATTTGTTTTGGGAAACAAAGTCTTTAGCTACTTCATCATAATCATCTTGTATGCGTGCCTCAATGTTTTTTCTGTGATTTGGATTGTCAAAGGTAAATTTTACCCACATTTGCGCTAATTTCGTTGTGTTGAGTGATTCTTTAGTGAATCCCTCACTATACCATTCATGTTTATCTAATTTGTTCATGAAATCAGTGCGAGCTCTCGGATCATCTCTTATTAAGGCCTTTTCCAAATCATAGATCAAGTCGAAAAATTCCTCCCCATTCAAATCTTTAACAGCAAAAAATTGATCGTCAATGAGAAAGCGCACACTCATTTTTTGAATTTCCAAATCATGCCAGTAATCTTGATCTATAAATTCATAAGCGGCTCTCGTAGTATAGTCCATATTAAATTTCGTAAGAGGTATTTTCACTTCAACTTCATCCGTATCCCCCCAATATTCCCCACCATGAGTTTGATGTAATAATTTTTCTTGTGATATTTTAGCTAGATACGACAAAGTATTATACGTATTAGATCTAGAAGGACCAAATTCATCATGCAACCTCTCGTGACTGAACATGATAACCACTATATTGACTTGAATGTCACTGACGATTATTTAATTGAATTTGCGCGAAGTTTTTTGCAACAATTTAATAAAATACACAAAAAAGAGCCACTTGTCAGCTCTTTAATAGACAATCTAAAAAACAAACTATTAAATAAGAATCAAATAGCAGAGCGCCAAAATATTCAAACAACTGATCTATCAAAGCAAGGGCCTTATGGCGATGTAAGTGGAATAGAAGAAAAAATATTACGTTTACAGGGTCATGAATTGGGTAGAAAGGAGGCTAAACAATATTATGGGCATATCGCTACATATCCACCATTCAAGCCTTTATTTGATAAATGGCATCAAAGTGAAAAGGCGCCCTTAGATGAGGCTGAATTAATTTCAAATGTAAACTCTGTATTGAATTCACAGGGATTTACGAAAAATAGAAATTATCAAGCGTGGTTTCATAATCTGGCGTCTCAGGTGCCTTTTTATCAATCTGCAATAGCGCATACATATGGAATAGATATACCAGACACGACGTTCGAAAACTACGTTGAAAATTTTAAAAAACAGAATCCAAGTTTGCAACATGCGGTAGTACCCTCAAATCCTTCAGCCACAGCTAAATGGGCTAAATGGCTTATTAATCGTGAACGCTTACTTACGAGGACTTTCAATAATGTGTTGAGTGGAAAATTTAAATTATTCGGGCAGCCTATGTATGATTCGACAACTACTTTTGAACAGAGTGCAACTAATCCGACTCAAATGTCAGAACTTAATTCAGAGGCGATGCCTCCAGTCTTTTCAACGGAAGTTAAGAAATATGAACCTCCAAGTTCGTCATTTGCGGATGCTTTAGGTCTTTGGTTAACGAATAATGTAATGTACATGATGAATGATGCTTATACAGACAATGTAATGGAATATTTACATGAGTTGCCCGAACATGTACCGGTACCCGGTCCTCAACAACCTAATAAAGGAGCTCTCCTTCCATCTCTGCCTATAACGAGTGCCCACGTTGATGAAAAAACATTACAGAATATGGAAGCTAATCAACAACAGGCGCCTCCTCAAATTAGTTCATATGGTGATTACGCATTTACAGCCCCAGCGACGGTGTATGATGGAATGGCAAGATTAGAGAAGGACTCTGAAATCAAATCGGGGGTGAATAATGCTCTCAAAGTTACTGCGGATAAAGCCGACGCCGCCAAAATACCAGTCACAGAGATTATTCATAATGACGTGAATATTCGTTTAGAAAACGAACGTAATAGACTGTCACTGGAAAGACCTTCTGTTGAATCGGAGGATCCTTTTGAAAAATTTAGAAATATGGCTCTAAACTCTCATAGCGATTCCGAAGTAGATAGATTAGCTAGAATGACAATTCAACATTCGACTTTCAATTCAATATACGATCAAAGTCTAGCGCATGATATTTTGTCAAACATTGATAAATTCATTGTGACAACTGAAGTGCTTTTAAAAGGTAGTCTGCATGGGGCTAGAAATGTACCTCAGCCTTCCAGTACACCTCTGCAAGATTTATTTAAACAATATCCAAACATGTTCAATAACACGATGGATTTAAATGATATTCTCAACAAACTTAAAGACATGAGGGCTAGTGCGGTAAACATGTATAATGAAATCGGCATGTCTCATACTGAGAATCATTCATTTGCGCAGTTGCACTATTTACTGGCAAGAAGTGCAATACCACCAATAGACCAAAAGCTAAAATTAGATTATCAAAGTATATACAAGAAATTGGAGACTGAATTAAACACCAATTCAAAGCTATCAGATTTACAAAAAGAAATGATTAGACAGTGGCAAAAATCTAATTATTATTATGACACGCCCATATTAAAGAATTCTCGACATCATCAGAATAATTGGGATGTTACAGAGTATTTTAAATTAATGAATGAATTGCGATCTGACAAGTCATCAGCCTTCGATTCAAACGCTGTGGCGACGTTATTTGATAATGATTTAGCAGACACCGAAATCAATGCCAATGCAGAAAAACGCAACATTCACGAAATTTATAAAAAGAATTTAGAGGGGGCATATCATCACGCGATGTCTCTAGGTCACGTTGGCGTTGCATATCAATATTTAAACGCCATTCATGATCCGTCATTGCGCGATGAGGAAGCACTAGAAAAAACTGATTACCTTTCATTAAATTCAAGATTTTTGAATTATAATAATGAAGTGGTAAAAAAGATTTACGGATATAATGATATTGACAAGACTATAGATCAACAAGTCGTAGATAACTTTAATAATGTAAAGAATATATTGAGTGGATTTTTAGCTCACAAGAGTTTAGATAATACACCGCCAACACATGCGAGCGCCTCTGAATTTTATGAACGATATCAAACGTTATTAGACTCTATGAAGTCTTTACCACCGACTTCAATTTTGGGTAACGCCATCAAAAATTCACTAGTGATGAAAACGTTAGAAGATTTTACTCCTAATACATTACCGATCATTTTTGAGAATCCGACTAGTCATTTAGCGCAACTCGAAGCGCATAAAATTCGCAACGTTGAACAGTTAACGTCCGATAGTCAACATGAAATAATCAACCCAGAATTGGCTCCTCCACCCGACAATGATAATCAACCAATGACGGGGCGTGGAATCTATAATAAATTTAATCATAGACATAATCATCATGAAAATCATCGTCATAATAAACACGCCGTAGATAAAATGGTAGACGTTCATTTTATGCCTCATAAGAACTATGAGTTGAAAATGCATCACGTAGAAAAGGGATTGGGTCATAGAGAGTCACTTGAAAAACGGCATGAATCTCATTATAAACATATGCATAATATATTACACAAAGCTGGAATTATTAAACATATTGCGAATACCCATCCAAAGCCTTTTAGTCCTCATCATTATGTTTTAAATTCGTTACACGAAATGAAACACCGTAATATTAATCCAATAGAAAAGGATCATTCTATTAAAGGATGTGGAATGTGTGGAGGGCATGAAAGATTAATGGTTCATAATAAAGATCATAATGACATGACGTGTTCACCATGTTTGCACACGAAGGGGATGACTTCTAATAGGTATAATCCACTAAAAGTTGATTTGAAACCCATCGAAGAATCATCTCATCCATCACATAAAGCGATACATAACAAGATTCAACTTAATAAATACATTGATAAAGTTGGGGCCGGAACACATCAAAATAACTGGGAGTCGTTCAAAACATCGTTTCCTCATTCTACTAAATTTAGTGAAGTATGGGGGAAATCATATGTATCAAAACGTGACAACATCTCTAATAAGGACTTGGATAAGATTGTATATGGAATAGGCAAGTTTCTCTATGATGAGGAGGATGTCAGTGAATCATTTCTCGACAACTTGAATGCATTAATTATAAAATACTTGCACAAGATTGATCCCGATGACAAAATACATAAAGCGCATTTTAGTGAAAGGGGGATGCATAATTACGATAAACTAAAAAAAGCAATAATAGCCAAACCTGGAATTCTCAAAACATTACTTTTAGATTTACATTAAAATGACGACAATTAACAATTATTTACATGGAGAAAATTTATTAATCAATTTAAATACTGGTAATTCATACACAGTCAATGCAACTCTTATACCACCCATAACCGGCAAACAATTTGTGAGATTTTTATCCAATGTTCAAGTACTAGTAGACATCAACTTTATAGCCTGCAATACGTATATTGATGATCCGACCAACCTTCCAGCTAATTTGCCCTTTTCAAAAACAGCCTATGTAGGTGATGAAAATACATGGTATCCATGCGAAAAACAACCAATTTCATATGTTACAGCAGCATTAAACGCATATACTCCATTACTTCAAGGAGAACAAGTACAAATAGTATGTGAGTTTGTCGGTGATATACCCGCATTGCTTTTAGAAGATGTCTAAAATTATTAGATTATTTGTTTTTTCAAATTTGTATAATTTTCATTCGGAGACTTATTTATCTGATGAGATAAACTATATTCAACAATTATATAAAGTTAATGACGCTTATTTTATTTACAAACATAATAAAGTTTATATTTCTATTTTTTCTACCACCGATTTGAATAATTTTATAACTCAATATCTTAATGTGCCTATACTTGTATTAACATTTGTTAATAATCCATTATTAAGAAAATCACAATTTCGCATTCAGAATACCTCTCAAATACCAGACGTAGATGTATACTATCTTCCACTTAATTGGTGGTCGTCTGATTTGACATATTCTGATAATGCAGGTCTTACTAGGGCCACCGATAACAATTTCTATAGAATTTTTTCAGTGGGCAATAAAGTAATATCATGGTGTAAGGGCTTTGGGAATCCAGATGTTTATGGAAACGCTTTCGCCCCTCAATTATTAGATAGCGCTGGCAATCCGATTCCAATAAAAACACAGCCTAATGGGCAGCCTATGACGGTCACTAATGTAGACAATATCGTAGTCGCTCAACCTGCCAGATATAGATCATTAATATTCTATCCTCTTTCACCTCCAGTTTCACCATTTAATTTGACGGATGTGTATTGCAATTTATTTGTTGCTGCTGGATGGAATGACTATAAATGGGGGACTAATCCATCGGGATATCCAACTCCACTTAATGTATTTCAATATTTCGCCGTAGACATGGGTTATTTTACAGGCTCGTCGACTCATCAAACAACGATTGTCCCAAATTATTTGAGTGGTGGGGCTGCTGTATATTTTGATACTATATTAGCTAGTTCAAAACCCATCATTGGCAACAATCTAGTGGTCCCTTCCAATAGTTTAATGCCTTCACAGATATTTTATAATACTGATTTATTACCGGGGGGTATTAACTCGATTACTGGGGCATACGATCCTACAATATTGGGATCAAGTTGTTTAATAGTAACATTTGATACTCCTAACGCGACTAAACAGGTGACATTCATAGATCCTATAAACGTTGGAAGCTATACTCCCGATAAAATAGGCTTATGGTCGCTTAACATATCAACACAACCATATAGTAACAAATTCAGTACTTTAACTTCATATGTGGCAGGCTCATTAGTTAATAGTGTCGGGCAATATGCGTTTGTGTGGAGTAGTCCAGCCCAGCCAGTACCGCCCGTATTTTTTTTGGCTACAACTGGTTCTAATGTAACGCACGCTATAACATCACCTCTAAACACAATAAACAAATACAGAATATCGACGAGAAGTCAAACTAGTAGATTAACTAATGATTTTTCCGTATCTAACGCCAACAACAAGATAAGCATAGAACGCTCTGATAATTATTCACGCGTGATTAAAATGACTCACGCTTATACTTCTATAAACTTTGATACTGGCATAGCGGATTCTCCAGGACTTGCAACGACTTTTAATACACCAGTAACGAACGTCACGACCACGAATATAGATTCAATATGGGTGGATGATGCGCCGTTATCACAAACAATCAAAATATTAATTAGTGGCTTTCAACAAAAAGCATACTACAACTTTCGACATTTGGTTTATTCACAATTATTATTACCAAATATTACATGGACAAATTCAGTGGATAAATATGGTAACAACGTCTACACTTCACAGACTATAAGTGTCAATCAAGGTACGCTATTTAGTGGTGTTCAATTAGTTAGTGCAGATTTTACTCAGCCAACAAATACGGGTAATTCGACACCGGCGTCTTCTATCCTATCATTATATCAAGCAAGTATTTCATTAACATGCACGGCTACAAATAAGTATGGAGATTTAATACCTTTAGCCTGTTATAACGAAGGCACTGTCGTCAAGAGATTTATGCAAATCACGAATCTAAACACTTTCAGTGTTATTATTAATACACAAACTCAACCACCTTCTAATGTTAATGTATTATTATATTTTAAATAAACATATAAATACCATGACGACCATTCTTTTTTTATTTACTTTTTAAAAAATTATCATAATGACTACATTATTAAATCAAACGCTAGGCAACCGAACTACTGCCGTATATGGTGACGCTAACGTGCAAGCGGCTACCATAGTGCCTAATCTTAATAACGTTTCAGATGGTGTAAATCTAAATGTTATATCTGATTCGGGGCAATTCAATTTGTATCAGGCTCTAACTATAAATGACAACTTTTATGATACACGTACAGAAGAAGTGTATCAGACTGTTGTTTCATCTAACATTGTAGCTATTCAGGGGGCTTTAATGGGATGGGTTAATAAGAAAGATATGGTCCTTTGTGTTCAAACTTTAATTAGTACGAATACTTTACGAGCGTTAGCAGTAAACGATTGGTTGACTAACTTGACTCAATGGTCTCAGCCATCATTCGCTCTTTTGCAGCCACTAGTAAGAGTTGAAATTCGACTTGGTAACAACAATCAGATCGTTCAAAGAAACATGATGAACTATATGGAAGGTATTCGCATGATCGCTATGGATAAACAATATTCATGGGCTGAACGTAATCTAGCTGCTCAGCTGGGTTTACCTTACTCAGTCTTATATTCCAACATGGATATAACTGCCCTTACAGCTAATCGAACAGTATACCCCGAAGTTGATTCGATATTTATCGCGAGATATTCACAAATGAGACAGATGCTACTCAATGTAGCTCCGGGCACGGGAGTGCTAGTTGAGTTGTCTATACCTTTAGGCATGGTTAATGGCTTTTTTCAAGAAGACGCTTTTCTCCCACCAGGTCTTCCATTCAGAATTGAGATAGAATATAACGCGTCGACTGGAATTCCAGTAGCGAGTGCGTTTAGTAGTGGGGCGGCTTTGTTGCCCACTAATATCGTTCAACAGTGGCAACAAAATATGTCTTTTAGATATCGTTCTCACATATTAAAGGCTCATATTCAAGATTCAATTAATAACGAGTGGATAACTAAACCGTTCTTATATCAGTATGATACATTTGAATTTGTTGAAATAGTTGGCGATGGGGCTACAATTACCTTATTAAAAGATATAGCTATCAATCAACAAAGACCAACTCAATTATATTTTAGAGTATTACCTACAAATGGTACTCCAACTTACACACTTCAAAATAGTACCGCTGGAATAGATTCAACTGGAGATAATTATTGGGCTTTAGAAGCTGGAAACACAGAGTGGGGAAATGCGGATGCCGGTCCCTGGCGAATTCGTAATCTGTTTATTTATATTGGTGGTCGACAAAATTACTATTTACGTATGGATGCCACTGGAAATCTTTCGGGCCCATTTCAGAATGGTGGCGCCGCTGGAGTAAACGAACTTGTTAATGGGAGAGTATATCATTCAGAAGGACTTACCCAACTAACGTCATTTTCAGAACCTACAGGCTTCTTCCATTCTAAGCCATTCTGCGTTTCAATTAATCCGGGTGATTTTGTAAAGAGGGGTTATATTTCGTCTGATTCGGGGGCTCTTGTCATTAGAGTTCAAATGGATGTCGTATGGAATCCTTGCACTACATCAGTTGGAAATCCTGCCAACGTAAACATTGCCTTACCAAACACTTATAAATTAGTCATTTATAAGAAATATCCGGAGCAAATTCAAATAAATGCCGCCAAAAACTTGAACATTATTTCATGGCCTGCAGTTGCAGCATCAAACAACTACTTGATACCCTCAACTTATAATATGAACTAGAACATTTAATTGCCAAATCTTTATTGAAATAAATTTAGTACTAATATTTAGACTTTTGCATTTTTTCATTCATTTTAATAGAATTTAATATAAAAAATAAATATGAAAGTCGCAAGAAGACATCACGCTAGAGGTTTAGCCGCTCCTTTTGCTGGTCGTAGACGTCGTCATCATAAAGTCGCTGCCATGGGCCGAAGACGTCGTCATCATAAAGTAAGTGCTATGGGACGTAGACGTCGTCATCATAAAATTGCCGCTGGTAGACGGCGATATCAGAGACGTATGAAACTTGGTATGGGAGGACGTAGAGGTAAAGGCCCATATCATCATAAAGGTGGATTTCTACCTGCGTTGTTAGGCACCGCCATCGGCTCATTAGTCCCCTCAATAGTCGATATGATTCGAGGCAAAGGAAGAAAGCGTCATGTTGCTGGGAAACGACATGAATCACGAGCAACAATGATGAAAAGAATGGCTCATTTGAGATCATTAAGACATGCCGGAGGAGCTATTTTAACTCCCGGCCCACTTCTATAAAGTAAATTTCTAAAAAAGGTAAGCTTTACTTTTATTGTGAAAAAAATAAAACTAAAATGCAGCAACTTGGAAATAAAACGACGGCAATATACGGTGATGCAAATGTGCAGGCAGCGACTATTGTCCCTAATTTGAATTCGGTCTCTGATGGAAAATCCATCAATGTGATTTCTGATTCGGGGCAGTTTAATCTTTATCAGGCTCTCACTATAAACAACAATTTTTATGATACTCGAACTGAGGAGGTACATGCGACGATACAGACTTCTAGTATCGTAGCTATTCAAGGAGCTCTTATGGGTTGGGTAAATAAAAAAGATCTCGTACTTCAAATTACCACGAAGATCTCAGCTCCTTTAGGATGGCAGGGCGCGTGCCCTGATAATATCTCTGGTGTTTCTAATTTGATTCAACCAGCATTTACAATGTTGCAACCTCTCATTCGTTGTGAAATTAAACTGGGTAATACGGGGCAAATTGTTCAACGTAACATGATGAATTACGCCCAAGGCCTTAGAATGATTGCTATGGATATGTCTTATTCATGGGCTGAACGATTGATCGCAGCAAATTTAGGCCTTCCATATTCCATTGTACTGGATGAAAATAATACCGGGTCTTGGAATGATTATAGAACGTCAAACACACCAACTCCTCTAGTTGAAAATATGTATATATCTCGATTTAATCAAATTAAAAACGTAGTTTTTAATATGGGAAACGCACTCGAAACGAACACTGAGATATCAATACCCCTTGGAATGCTTAATGGATTTTTCCAAGAAGAAGCGTGGCTCCCCGCTGGACTACCATTTAGAATAGAAATTGAATATGATCCTACTGTTTTCGCGATAGCTAAAGGTTCATCCATTTCAGCCACACAATCTTATTGCATGTATTTGCAACAACAATGGACTTCAAACATGAGCCTCAAATACAGATCACATATTCTAAAAGCCGACATACAAGATGCTATTAATAATGAATGGCTTTCAAAGCCGTTTCTCTATCAATATGAAACATTTGAATATGTTGAAATAATTGGAGATGGCTCTACAGTCACTCTAACGAAAGACATTGCGATTAATCAGCAGAGACCCACTCAGCTCTACTTTAGAATTTTGCCTAATGCTTCGAAAGGTTTCGGAACTACGAGTGTCGAATCACTAAGTTATTATAACTATTGGGATTCTTTCGGAGGTCGATCATGTTGGTTTGCGAATGCCGATGCTGGGCCGTTTAGAATAAAAAACATTTTTATTTTTATCGGAGGAAGACAGAATTATTACCTTCGAATGGATGAGAACGGAAATTCATCTGGGCCTTATTGTAGTGGAGGGGCTGCAGCTGCCGTAAATGAACTAGTAAATGGACGATGTTATCAAAGTCCGGATCATCATCCTCTAACTAGTTATTCGGAGCCTTGTCATTTAAACTTTGCGAAACCATTCTGTGTTTCTATCAATCCTGGGGATTTTGTTAAGAAAGGGTACATTTCTTCTGATTCTGGGGCATTAAGTATAAGAGTAAATTGTGATGTAGTGTGGAATCCTACAAATAACGCTACCGCAAATCCCAAGATCTGTAATATTCCACTTCCAAAAGAATTTAAGCTCGTAATTTATAAAAAATATCCTGAGCAACTTCAAATTAACGCGGCGAAGAATTTGAACGTCGTAACTTGGCCTGCCGTTGTAGCCAGTAATAATTACTTAATACCTTCCACTTATAATATGAATTAGGATGGAAGAAGGTATCAAACACGAAGTAGAAAATTTAGATTCAACTAGTAAAAAACAATTAGACAAAACAATATTTAAATCATCGAATGCTTTGACTGACAAAGATTTGCAACAATTTTGTTCAAAATTTAAAATTCCATACAAAGAAATAACATTAGAGCAATTAGTTACGGGCAAAGTAACCCCCAATCAAGCTTTTATTTTTACAGGAGAAAAACAGGACGAATATAATAAGGGTACGGACCATCATTGGATATACTTGTATTTTCAACATCTCTTTGATTCTGCTAACTTTCATCGGTATAATCTCGGCAACCTTCAAGTTGATTACGTGACAACAACGCCTAAACAACTTCAAGAATTTGGTTCAGTCGTTTGTGGACAATACGCACTAGCTTTTGCTGAATTCGCTAATAAATATGGAGGAGACGAAGAAGATCTCGGCCAAGACTTTTCGGAGGAATTCGGATTTACTAGCAGCAAGAAAGAAAACGATGAAATCGTCAGAAAGTGGTATGACGATAAAATGTCGTCATAAACAATCGAAGACAGATGCCGCCGAAGAGTTACACGCGATCCGCCAACTCATATCATATTACAAATGTTTAAAAATTCCTACACCCCCCAATTTAGAGCCTCATTTACAACAAGAAGTAGAAACATTTAATAACAATATTGAAGCATTTATTGAACAATTAAAGAATCATTAGATGATATAAATATTAAAAAACTAATATACTCTTCCATTACTTTACAAGACAGATTATCATTATTATTATTTAAAACAATCTCATTAGTACATTTCATTTCAATAAAGTTTTTTGATTTTGGCATTGATATTGTTTTTTTCAAATTTACTTCTTTAATGTCTTTAAAAAATTCTATAGCGTAATTCGATCTTGAGGAAAATTTATCACATTCGAAGGACACTCTACTGAGACCTTCAAAATCTATAGTTAATCCATGTTTATTATTAAATAATTGCTTTATTGTTTTGTAGTCGAAGACTGCTACTTCTGATGTGTGTACTCCCTTTAATTTTTTAGATAATACCTTTCGCTTATCACATACGAAATAACTCTTTTTACCCAATACAATCAATTCATCAAAGCCTCCATATTTCTGTTTCCACGTAATGTCAAAATCAGAGGTAAATATGTTAAAATTTCCAATATATTCACTTTGCTTAAATTCAATCGAGTCACATAAGTTGGGATCGAAGCAAATAGAATCTGTATCACAGTATAATATTTGCCCACATTTAAAACTCAGTGGTCTATCCATATAAATATTCGTCGCTGATAATCTATACATGGTAGAAAATATAATCCAATTTGCTTCTGCGCATATGAATGACGCGTTGTATATTTTACTCTCATCCCATTTTTCATTAGTAAAACGCATATTAGAAATTTCACCATGTTTCATAGTTTGCGAATGAATATCATTCTGAACTCGTTGCGCTTGTTTTCCATACAAGGCTGTTAACAATCGTTTTAATAATTTTCCTAATGCTTTATTACCTTCCATTCTTGAATCGGATTTCATTTTACCTATCAATTCAATATAACGTAAAAAAATAGTATCACAATATTTCCAAACGATATTATGGGGGTTTTGTTTTAATTCTACTCTCCATCCAGCCAATAATAAAGTTTTGACGTGTGTTGAATTGAGAATTCTATTTTTTTGACTACAATTTAAATAATGTAATTCAGTGTGAACTGTGGCATGTGATACATTGGTTGGGACGGGTGCGAATAAAATAAGATCCCCCTCATTTGCTGGCATGTAAATATCACACATGAAAATAAATTTTGTTCTATCTAAGTCTGCCAAATATTCATAATCAAATAATCTTTTTTCATTCTTGTGAATTTTTCTCCTTTCATATATCTTGTCAATCATGTCTTGATAGTATTTTATATCGGGGTCGATATTAATATATTCTTCTAATACATAATGTTTATTGGGGATGTAAGGAAAAAAGGATTTCATTGCCAAAGCATATTCTGATGTAACGTCTTGATATTCAAGTCCACTCGGTTGATAATAACTGCCTATAAATGTATGCCACACTCTACCTCCGAAATATGACTTGTTAATAAATCTACCAAGATCTGGACTTAGAGATAGATCACCCACTTGTTCTTTTGCCCTCATTTGTTTATATATATTATTAGCGAATTGGGGGATACTCCAGTATCTCATGAAATCTCTATGATTCGTAAATATTCCTTCTTTCGTCAATTCATTTAATATACCTTTGAATACTTGTTCAATCTTTTGATATAACATGATGGTGACTTCAACATCTTTTATACAGTAGTCTTTAACTAGTGACCAAATATCTATTCCATATTCAGTAGAATACTTTTTTTTAATTTCCATCTTGGTTCTAATATCTTTCTTGCTCAAATATTTGACGGCATCCATTACATCTGATGAATATTTAATAAATTCTTTCTTTTTTTTGCAATCATTGTTATATTCAACAATGTTGAATTCCATTTTACTAGTGTTTAATTCATAATAATCACAGGCATCTCTAAGACTCATATCAGGTATCCACGTGATCAGATCGACGAACTCTATATCCACATTTCTATATCTAAATACACAATTTGTGACTTTTCCAAATCGTTTGTTTAAGTTGCTAGTGCCCGCCCATTGTCTCACATGTTCAAGAACGAAATTATCGTCAAATCTAAAATTATTAAAGCCAGTAATTCGAATAGTATATCTCGTTCCTTCAGCTAGTCCATCAGAATGAAGTGGAAGCAGAATTTCTTTTCTAATCCATTCTGAAAATAGGAAACCTAAATCCCATTCAGAGTCGTAATTATCTCGACTAAATAATTCTTTATCGACACAATCGTATTCTCCCTCTGAATCAAAAGCCTTTGCGTATAAAATATATGGGGAGTGTATCCCCTTTGCATTGGCGATTGTTTCACAATCATAGGCAATGTTTATTACATTTGTGCGAGGTGGTGGTTTTTTAAGTTCAGATAAACTAGTAATACGACACTGCTGACGGGTATCATCAGAACATTCTTGCCTAACTTTTATTATAAAAACACGATAAAAATCACTTTTATATTCAATATAATCATTTCTCTCACAATTCCATACATCCTTCCATTTACTAACTAATATATCTTGTTTGTTAGTTTTATTACAATAGACATATTTTGAAAAAAATCTACTTTTTAGAGAAAATAATTTGTCATATTTAGAATCGTTTTCATATTCAATTTCAACTTGTTCTTTCCATACTTCATCATCTTCCACTGTAATCCATTCATTTATTCCATCGCAAAAATATTTACCACATCCATCTTCTTTCACGTCATAACCCTTTATTATAATTTTTATTTTATCCATCATCATATAACAACATTTACCGCTAACGTGCATCAATTCACGTTCTTCCATGTCTTTTGAATTAATCAAAAAAAACGGAACAGAGATATTTCCTACAAAGAAAGCCGCTATTCACAGAGAAAAGCAAATTGTCTTTTTTAAAAATTTGAACAAAATGAAACAAAACAATCGCGTAAATACCAAAATAAAAATCGCAAAAGGAGGCCGTGTGCATAAAACACATAGAGGCAAAGGACCATTTACAAATGCCATCAAATCTGTAATCGGAGCAGTAAGACCTACCATAAGCAAAGCTTTCAGTAGCGTATCCTCTAAACTCGGTTCACTATTCAAATCGAAAGTCTCCCCATATGCGAGACCCGCCAAATATCCACCCGGTATAAAGGAATCAAGAATAAACGCACTTAAAAATGTCTCTGATATTCAAAAAACTTACCCTTCACTGAATCCATCACCGAAAATACCACAGCCAGCTCTCAATCGAATGACAACTGATCAAGTAAAATCATGGGATAAGACGAAGAATCACGTTAGAGAACATACGCATGCGAACTTGCCACCTTCTGTAAAAAATCAATACGACTATAACAAAGCAAAATTGAACGCTCAGTCGAAATATATGGACGCTCATCCTAAAGACTTTCCCGGACGATATGTAGAACCGACAGCGCCTATTAACCCTTCAAAGGCGTCCACACAAGCACAAAGCTGGAATAAATCGAAGGCGCCCGCTCCGATTCCAGTCCCATATGATCAAGTGCGACCTTCCAATCCAAAATTCGCAGAAGCTACAACAACAAATGGATACGTGGACTTACTACAACGAGCAGAAAAAAATTTAGGCTCTGGCAATCATTCTGGAATGGGGATGCATCCGCATATTGGATTCATGGGGCAAACGATACACACTACCAAAACTGTCAAACGTGAACCCCAACATACTCCACCTGTTATACAAGACATATCACAGGTCCCGATGCCTTCCGATCCCTCCACACCAACCCCGAAAGGAGGAAACATATCAGATGTGATATCTAACGTGGCCCCTCTATTACTAGAAGGAGCGACCTCACTTATTGGACTCGGTGCCGCTCGAAAGAGACAACATCATCATATTGGCAATAAGGGCATAAAGTAATATAATTTTTTTATCTATTTTAAGGATACCCATGAAAGAGTTAACCTAGAAGATGTATTGAAGGCACAATTTTCTTATATTGATATTTTAAATTATCGAATAGAAGAACTCCAAAAAAAATGCGAGGCCCTCCAAATTATCTACCGAAGATCACATTTGCCTAATCACAATGATGGGGAAGAACAAGCGGCCTATAATGAATTTGTCAAGCCACTAGAAAGAATAAAACATTAATTTTCTTATTTTTATCATTGCAAGAATTGTTGAATCATTAGTTAAGAAGCCTGCTACTTCCATGGCTGTGCGCCTCTCAGTCAATGATTCAATAATCCTTGCCTTTTGGGTTCTAAACCACCCAACTGCATATTTTTTTTGATTATTTTTATAAATAAAATATTTTTCAATGACTCATCTTTTTTTATTATAATTTATTATAATTTCAACATGAAAAGTCTATATCCGATGACGCATAAATCAGAAAAAATCATAAAAAAATCACAAAAAAAATAAAAAATCTCGTCATATGACTCCTCGGCGTCGAAAATTATAAAAATAAATTATGATAATACAAAATCTT
>Ga0182013_10002174_pt1 | contig 25985 bp, 20 predicted proteins | sample 612S2MmetaG_FD_120487 | JGI IMG/M metagenome (GOLD analysis project Ga0182013, IMG submission 120487) | Permafrost microbial communities from Stordalen Mire, Sweden - 612S2M metaG | ecosystem: Environmental > Terrestrial > Soil > Wetlands > Permafrost | place: Sweden: Stordalen | collected...
GCGCAGCGCGTTGCGGATGCCGCGATAGGTCTCGCCGACTTTGTTGATGCGTTCCTCGCTCACCACGATGTCGCTGCGGTAATCCTGCGACGCCACCCACAGCCGCACGACATCCGCGCCGTATTTTTTGACGTAGGCCTCGGCGGTCTGCGGCTTCTCGTAGCCGCCTTGTTTGCTTTTGGAAATTTTTTCGCGGTCGGCGTCCACCATGAATCCGTGCGTGAGAACGGTCTTGAACGGCGCGGCGCCATTGCCTGCGAGCGAGAGCAGCAGCGAGGATTGAAACCAGCCGCGATGCTGATCCGAGCCTTCGAGATAAACGTCGGCCTGCCAGTCGAGTGCGGAGTGCGGAGTGCGGAGTGCGGAATGGGAAAGTTCCGGGCGGCGCATCAGGACGGCGCGCGAGGAACTGCCGGAATCAATCCACACGTCCAGCGTGTCGTTGGACTTGGCGACGGCTTCGGCACCGGTCCAATTCGCGGGCTTCACGAGGGCCCAGAGTTCGGCGGCGGATTTCTCGAACCAGATGTTGGAGCCATGTTTCTCGATGAGATCGGCGGCGTTGCGGACAATTTGCGCGTCAAGGATGGCTTCGCCTTGCGCGTCGTAAAACGCGGGCAGCGGCACGCCCCAGGTGCGCTGGCGGCTGATGCACCAGTCGGGCCGTGATTGCACGGCGCCCTTGATGCGATTGACGCCCCAGTCGGGAATCCATTTCACGCGGTCAATCTCGGCGAGGGCGGATTCGCGGAACGTAGCGGCGTTCGGTAGAACGCCGGTAAAATTCCCGGAAGTTTGCGGCTGACTGCCGTCAGCCGCTACGCCGGAAACAACATGGTCAATCTTGATGAACCACTGATCCATCGCACGGAAGATGACAGGCGTTTTGCTGCGCCAGCAGTGCGGATAGCTGTGATGATAATTCTCCTGATGCAACAGCGCGTGGCGGACGCGGAGTTCGTGCAGGACGGCTTCGTTGGCGTCGCTCTTGCCATGTTTTTCGAGGATGGATTTACCGAGCAACTCAGCGGGCATTTGTTGCTCGACCGGCAATTCATTTGAATAGGCCAGCGCGCCGTCGTCGTTGACGGGCGAGTAAATCGGCAGGCCGTTTTGGCGGCCGAGATTGTAATCGTCCAAGCCGTGACCAGGCGCGATATGCACGAAACCCGTGCCGGTGTCAGCCGTGACAAAGTCAGCGGCGAAGGCTTGGCCAGTGCGGTTGCAAAACGGATGTTGATACTGAATCGTCGCGAGTTGTTCGGTCGGGAACGGTGTCTCGGTGAAATTCGCCCAGCCGCATTTCTCGGCCACGGCCGGCAGCAGGCCACGGAACACGATGTAATTTTCTTCGCCAACGATGGCTTTGACGTATTGGAAATCCTTGTTGTAAGCCACGGCGAGGTTCGCGGGCAAGGTCCACGGCGTGGTGGTCCAGATCACAATGAACGTCTTCGGCTGGCCGAGGACGGGAAATTTTACAAACACGCTCTGGCTGACGTGGTCGGCATATTCGACTTCGGCTTCCGCCAACGCGGTGCGGCAGGGAATGCTCCAATAAACCGGCTTTTTGCCGCGATAAACAAAGCCCTTGGCCACGATGTCCGCGAACAGGCGAAGCTCGTCGGCCTCGTATTCCTTGTTCAGCGTGAGATAAGGATTTTGCCAATCACCGAGGACGCCGAGGCGTTTGAATTGTGTGCGCTGGATGTCAATGAACTTGCGGGCATAGGCGTCGCAGGCTTTGCGGATGGTTGCCGGATCGGCGCTCGTGTCGCCAGCCTTGCGCATATCCTGCGAAACTTTGAATTCAATCGGCAGCCCATGACAATCCCAGCCGGGAATGTAAGGCGCGCTTTTGCCGCGCAGGGTCTGATACTTGATGATGATGTCCTTGAGAATCTTGTTCAACGCGGTGCCGACGTGGACGTCGCCATTGGCAAACGGCGGACCGTCGTGCAGGACGAATTTCTCGGCATTCGCGCGCGAGGCCTGGATTTTTTCGTAAAGATTCGCCTCTTCCCACTGTTTCAAACGCTCCGGCTCGCGCGTGACGAGGTCGGCTTTCATGGGAAAGTCTGTGCGCGGCAGGTTGAGCGTGTTTTTGTAGTCGGTCGCCATTTTTAGGAACGCAGACGGTAGCAGCAGGAAAATTGAGTGTCAACGAACGCGCAGGGCATTGGTTTGGATGAAATCGGCCCCATAAAGAAAAAAACCGGGCCAAGCGGTCAGAAGATGACCGAGAGGCCCGGGGAATTTAGAATGAGTAACAACGTGGGATCACGGAGAACTCCAATTTGCGCCGTTACCAGAACGCAAATCGAAAACCCAAAATCAAAGATCAAGGTCACAACCACCTCCTACAGCGTTGCAACTGTGAACAGTTAATCACATGTGCTTATTTCTGTCAAATACTTTTTTTATATATAAGTGTTTCTTTTCATATCGCGGCTTTCTGATCAATTTGCGGGTTGTCCGAGTTGGTCTAATATGGCCTTCGTTTCGATGCCTTCAAATATTTTAGCCGGTGAAAATTCCTGTTTACAGCCGTGCGTCAGTTGTTAGCATCCACACGTCAACACAAACATCGCATGAAAAAAATCGAGGCCGTCATCAAACCGTTCAAACTGGAGGACGTAAAATCCGCGCTGGCAGCGCTTGGCGTTCAAGGTCTGACTGTAAGTGAAGTTAAAGGCTTCGGCCGCCAGAAGGGGCACACGGAAATTTATCGCGGCAGCGAATACGCCGTGGATTTTCTGCCGAAAATTAAAATTGAACTAGTGCTCGCCGACGCGCAAGTTGTCCCAGTGGTAGAGGCGATTGTCCAAGCTGCCAAGACGGGCAAGATCGGTGACGGGAAAATTTTTGTCAGTCCGGTGGAAAAAGCGATCCGCATCCGCACTGGGGAGACAGATGAACAAGCGGTTTGAACGAAATGCGTGGCGTCGCAAAACAAAACAAGCTTGATTTTATTGGGCAGAAAGCCACTGTGAATAACTTGCGAACAAAAGTTAATATGTTGTTCTAGGAACTTTCGGATCAATCGCATAAAAACGCTGATGTTAATTGGAGATATTTCAGAAGTTTTGTGATTTTTGTCGGACCAAAATCGGCGGTGAAGAATTGATCAGGTGTAACCAGCTGTAAATCAGCGCTTTAATTTGAATTTTTGAATGAGTATTTTGACGGACAAAGTTGGATTTTCGGCAGCTTTTTCAGGGCGACAACTTTTTGTCAAAATTAAACGCGGCAAAAAAGGGCGATAAACAGACCTTTTTGGGCTAGGTGAATAACGACGAACTTTTTGACGGAACACAAATGCAGCTTTCAGCAGAAAAAATTTGGAATTCGGCACAGGAGCAACTTCGCTCCAAATTGAGCCGCGACACCTACAATATGTGGTTTGCACCGTTGCGCGCCTGTGCCATTGACAGCAGCCACGCGACGCTGGAAGCGCCCAACGAATTCTGCGAAGTCTGGCTCAAGGACAACTACATCAGCCTGTTGGAAGACGCGATTGCCATCGCCGCCGGACGCCAGTTGCAAATCAAATTCAAAATTTCAGCGACAACGACCGCCTCCCCGATTTCCTCGCCAGTCCGCGCAACCGCAAAAGCCAAACCGTCCGAAATCGCGCACGAACGCGTTTCGGCCAACGGCGACAATTCTTTCAATCCCAAAAACACGTTTGAGACATTTGTCGTTGGCAACAACAACAATTTTGCCTACGCCGCCGCGCTCGCCGTCGCACAGTCGCCGGGAAAATCCTACAATCCGCTGTTTCTTTACGGCGGCGTCGGCCTTGGGAAGACGCATTTGCTCCACGCCATCGGTCAGCACGTCGCAGCGAACAAAAAGGGTGCCCGTGTCGCCTATCTGTCATCGGAAAAGTTCACCAACGAATACATTGACGCGATTCAAAACAACAAACTGGCCGCGTTCCGGAAAAAGCATCGGCAGACCGATGTGCTGCTCATTGACGACATCCAGTTTCTCGCCGGCAAGGAACGCATTCAGGAGGAATTTTTTCACACGTTCAACGCGCTGCACGAATCGCACAAGCAGATTGTGCTGACCTGCGACCGTCCCGCCAGCGAAATTCAGAACCTCGAGCATCGGCTTGTCTCACGTTTTGAATGGGGCTTGGTCACCGATTTGCAGCCACCAGATGTGGAGATGCGTCTGGCCATTCTCAAGAAAAAGGCGCAGTCCATGAACGTTACACTGTCTGAAGACGTGCTGAATTTTCTGGCCAATCGCATCCGCACCAACGTCCGCCGGCTTGAAGGCGCGCTGATCCGCGTCGCGTCCTACGCCTCGCTCACCGGAAAAAAACTGAGTATTGAAGTTGTCGAAAATCTGCTGCGCGAAATCCTTCACGAGGAAGGCCGGCTGTCCATCAGTGTAGAAGTCATCCAGAAAAAGGTAGCTGAACATTTTGACATCCGGCTCGCGGACATGACAAGCAAACGCCGCCCGGAAAACATCGCCTTCCCGCGCCAGATAGCCATGTATCTGACTCGCCAGATGACTGAAAGTTCGCTCAACACCATCGGCGAAGCCTTCGGCGGACGCGACCACGGCACGGTGTTGCACGCCTGCCGCCTCGTCAAAGACCGCATGGAAGTGGACGCCAACGTCCGCCAAGTCGTCCACTATCTGGAAAAGCAGCTCGCGCGGTGAAAGTTTTTAATTCTTAACTTTGAATTTTTAGTTAATTTGTTTCGGGACTAAAAATTTAAAACTTAAAACTAAAAGCTTTCATGCCGGTCATCGAAGTCAGCAATCTCACAAAAGCCTTCCGCACTTACAAAAAGCAGCCGGGATTTTCCGGCGCGATCAAGGGACTTTTCCGCCGCCAATACGAACAGACCGTCGCCGTCAACGAAGTCAGCTTCAAGATTGAACCTGGCGAACTCGTCGGATTTCTCGGCCCGAACGGCGCGGGCAAAACCACGACTTTGAAAATGCTCGCCGGCCTGCTTTATCCGACCAGCGGCTCGGCGAAAGTTCTCGGCTACACGCCGTGGGAGCGCGACGACGGCTATCGCCGCCAGTTCGCGCTCGTGCTCGGCCAGAAAAACCAGCTTTGGTGGGATTTGCCCGCGCGCGAATCGCTGGAATTGAACGCAAAAATTTACGGCATTTCCAAAGACCGCTTCGAGCAAACCGTCGGCGAATTGACCGAACTGCTAAACGTCAAAGACAAGCTCAATGTCAGTGTCCGGGAACTTTCGCTCGGCGAGCGGATGAAAATGGAGCTCATCGCGTCGCTGCTGCACCAGCCGAAAGTCCTTTTCCTCGACGAACCGACGATCGGCCTCGACGTGACGTCTCAAAAAACCGTCCGCGATTTCATCCGCCGCCACAATGCCGCGCAAAAAACGACTATACTGCTCACGAGCCATTACATGGCCGACATTCAGGAATTGTGCGAGCGCGTCATCATCATTGACCATGGAAAAATTTTCTTCGACGGCAAGTTGAGCGAAATCGTGGACCGCTTTGCCGATTTCAAGCTCATCACGATTCAATGTGAAAATGCAGAGAAGTATCCGGCCGAGAAACTGGCACATTATGGAGAAGTCGTGAAAAAAACTCCCGACGCCATCACGCTGAAAGTCAAACGAGATCGCGTTATCCCGGCGTGCAAGGCACTGCTGGATGAACTGCCCGTTAGCGACATAGACATCCAGGAAGTACCCATCGAGGACGTCATCCGCCAGATTTTCGCACGCTAAATATGGATCCTTTTCTCCAAGCCGCGATTGATGAGGCGAAAAAGGGACTGGCCGCTGGCGGAATTCCCATCGGCTCGGTGCTGGTTTGCGATGGAAAAATCATCGGGCGCGGGCACAACCAGCGCGTGCAGCGCGGCAGCGTCATTCATCACGCGGAGATGAACTGCCTAGAAAACGCCGGGCGGCTCACGGCAAAAGTTTATTCGCGCTGCATCTTATATTCCACGCTTTCGCCGTGCCCGATGTGCAGCGGCGCGGCGTTGCTTTACAAAATCCCGCGCATCGTCGTCGGCGAGAATCAGACGTTTCAAGGGCCGGAGGAATACGTCCGCTCGCAAGGCGTGAAGGTGGAAGTGCTGCAAGACCCGGCGTGCATCCGGCTCATGCGCGATTTCATCAAGGCGAAGCCGGAACTTTGGAATGAAGATATTGGCGTGTGAGGTTTTGTAGGAGACGATTTTGTTTCAATACAAAGGACTGATCCCTATTCAGAAATTTTTCGGGCAATAATTAAGGCATCAACACGGCGCGAATGAACTTTCAATGCTTGGGACACCTTTATCAAGGATGCGACAGTCGGAAAAATAAATTTCCAGTCGGCGATGAATTGGTCACGCTTTTGGTGGTGCCGTCATCACCAATGTTGCCGATTCAAATTGCGCAACTTGATTTCCTTCACATCTGCATTACCATGGTTTCCCTTAGAACAGGAAATATATGGAACTGAACAACGAAGAAATCCGTCGTTACTCCCGGCACTTGATCTTGCCGGAAGTCGGCTTGGCCGGGCAAAAGAAAATCAAGGGCACGAGCGTGCTGTGCATCGGCGCGGGCGGCCTCGGCTCGCCTATCGCGATGTATCTCGCCGCCGCCGGCATCGGCAAAATCGGCATCGTAGATTTCGACACGGTGGACTATTCAAATCTGCAACGGCAGATTCTCCACACCGACGCGGACGTCGGCCGCTCGAAGGCCGAGTCGGCGAAGGAAACCCTTCACGGCATCAATCCGCACTGCGAAGTCGTCATCCACAACACGCGCATCTCTTCCGAAAACGCGCTCGATCTCATCCGGCCCTACGACATCGTGGTGGACGGCACGGATAATTTCCCGACGCGCTATCTTACGAACGACGCCTGCGTGCTGCTCAAGAAGCCAAATGTTTACGGCTCGATTTTCCGTTTCGAGGGCCAAGCCAGCGTGTTCGCGCCGCATCTCGGCGGACCGTGTTATCGCTGTTTGTATCCCGAACCGCCGCCGCCGGGAATGGTGCCGAGTTGCGCGGAAGGCGGCGTGCTCGGCGTGTTGCCCGGCATCATTGGCTGCATCCAGGCGACGGAAATTTTAAAGCTCGCGCTCGGCAAAGGAACTTCGCTCGTTGGGCGACTGCTGCTGTTCAACGCTCTCGACTTGAAGTTTCGCGAATTGAAATTGCGCAAAGATCCGGCGTGTCCGATTTGCGGCGAGCATCCGACGATCAAGGAATTGATTGATTACGAAACGTTCTGCGGCATCGTGCCGGAGCCGGAAAATGTCGGTAACCCCGACGAAGTCACCGTGCAGGACATGAAAAAAGCGCTCGATAATCCGGGCCTCGGCATCAAGGTCGTGGACGTGCGCGAGCCGGACGAATACGAGATCGCCAGGGTCGCGGGCGTGCCGCTGCTGCCGTTGAGCGAACTGCACAGCCGCTTCACCGAGCTGGACCCGAACACGCAATATTATCTGCATTGCAAGGCCGGCGTGCGGTCATTGAAGGCGTTGAATTTCCTGCGCCAGCAGGGATTTAAATACGTCAAGAGCGTCAAGGGCGGCATCACCGCGTGGTCGGATGAAATCGACCGCAACGTGCCGCAGTATTGAAAACTGTGACTGACGATTTACAAAAACGCATTCAGGCCGCGCTCGCCAATCCCCAAAACATGGGGGAGATGACCGGCGCGGATTCCATCGGCACGGTCGGCAACGCCGATTGCGGCGAGATGCTGCGGCTGTGGGTGAAGTTCAAGCAGCAGGACGGCAAGCGTGTCATTGACCGCGCGACGTTTCAATCGTTTGGTTGTGAAACCGCGATTGCCGTGGCCAGCTTGGCGACGGAATTGATTCGCGGCAAAACCGCCGAGGAAGCGCTCGCGCTCAAGACCGAGGAACTCGCCGGCGAACTTGGCCCGCTGCCACCGATGAAAATTCATTGCGCCCAGCTCGTCGAAGGCGCATTGCGTTCGGCGCTCGAATCGCAAAACGCCGACCCGAAAAATGAAATTTCTTCCGCACCGGCGAATGCGCCGACGTTGCTCGACAGTTTTTCCAAGCCGAAAGACGGCGGCGTCAAGCTGACTTTTTTGGACGAGGAAAAATAGCTGTTTGGTTTTGCAGAATTTCAATTTCCAAAGCGGAATTTTTTTGTTACGGTCTTCGCAGTCTAGAAAGGATTGCTTTATGAAAATCATTCAGGAATTCAAGGCGTTCGCCATGCGCGGCAATGTTGTGGATCTTGCCGTCGGCGTCATCATCGGCGCCGCGTTCGGGAAAATCGTCAGCTCGGTGGTTTCGGACATCATCATGCCGCCGATTGCCCGGCTCGTTGGCAACATTGATTTCACCAACCTTTACTTTCCGCTGTCCGATAAAGTCAGTCAGGCACAAGAAGCTTATGCGGCAAATCCGGCAACTCAGGGCGGACATTTGCCGCTGGATCTGGCGCAAAAGGCCGGACCGGTGCTCGCGTGGGGGGATTTCCTTACAACCACGCTGAATTTTGTCATCGTCGCATTCTGCATTTTCCTGATGATAAAATTGATGAACAAGCTGGTGAAAAAAGAGGAAGCGGTTGCGCCGCCCACACCGACCGAACAGCTCCTGACCGAAATCCGCGACCTGCTCAAGAACCGGTCTTGATTCCAGTTTCCGTCTGCAGCTTTATCAAAGCCGCCAGAGCCGCATCGCTCTCGGCGGCCTTTTTGCTCTTGCCCCGGCCGCGAGCGAGTTCAACGCCTTCGTGTTGCACGATGCATTCAAACACGCGGTCGTGATCCGGCCCGGTGGCGGAAATGGTTTTATATTCGGGTGCGCATGCCGACCTTGATTGCAACAATTCCTGCAACTCACCTTTCGGATTTGCTATGCCGGACGAATCAGGCAGCGTGCTGAAATCGGCGGCGAACTCGCGCATGACAAATTCCCGGGCCGCGTCAAAACCGCCATCCAGAAAAATAGCACCCAGCAGCGACTCAAAGGCATCCGCGAGTGCCGATGCACGTCCGCGCCCGCCGCTCGTCTCCTCGCCGCGGCTCAAAATCAAATGCGTGCCAAGGTCGAGCGCTCGGGCGTGGACTGCGAGCGAACTGGCATTCACGAGTTTCGCACGCGCCTTCGTCAACAAGCCTTCGTCGAACGCGGGAAATTTTTCGTATAGCTTTTGCGTGAGGACCAGTTGCAGCACCGCGTCGCCGAGAAATTCCAGCCGCTGATTATGCTCGCTCACCACGCCGCTTTCGTGCGCGATGGACGGATGCGTGAGAGCGAGGCGCAACAGGTTTTCGGCGTGGAAACTGTAGCCAAGTCGCAGTTGGAGGGATTCAACGCCGAACATGGAATTTAATTCGCAGGTGCAATTTCACCTTCTGCGGCAGGAATTTGCTCCGATGCTTGAGGCGAAATCCCGGTCGTTGATGGAGTTGGATTCAATCCCTGTTCCAGCAACATCGCCACGTCGCGCTGGACTTGTTCAAGCTGGTCCAAATGGAGATTCGGATCGGCGATGGTGAAAATGTCCCCGGTCTTCGGCTGCTCGTAAATGAAAACACGCTGGCCGTCGCGGACAATTTGCTCTTTCACCTTGAGGATACGCTTGCGTTCGAGCATTACGGCAAGGATGTAACCGGCGGGCGCGTAACGCGGATCGTTCTGCTCGATGAGCTTGCGCAGCACCGTCTCGGCGGTGTCCTTGTGGATTGCATCCACAGGCGGAGTCGGTGCTTCGTAAATACCCTGCCAGTGAGAAATAAAGCCCTTGCGCTCGCGCGCGCCGTCGCTGAATTGACTTTGCCAGCACGCCTCGCAAATGTCCGAGCGGCGCAAATCTTCCACGCGCTCGTCAAAAAGCAGCGTATGCAGCGGTTGTTTGTCAGCAAACGGGCTGGCGCACGCCTCGCAGGTGTGCGCACGAGACTGTATGTTCCACTCGTTCATGGGCGTGTAAGTTTAACCATGAATGATTCGAATGAACACAAAGAAAATTTATTCGTGGAACAGGTCAGCTTGCGAAATCGAAATCCGAGCAGCTCATGAAATAATGGCAGCGCGGACAATGCAGCTTGCATTTTTCATTGATTAGCTCATGTCCGCATTGCGGACACCATCGCCAATGTTCGCCGGCAACATCTTTACCGGGTGAAACCGGACAGGGCTTGCTATTATTTTTTTGTTCGTCAGCCATCTATTGAGTCCGTCCGAATTTTTTCTCCAATTCGCGATAATTCATTTCAATCAGCGTCGGGCGGCCGTGAGGGCAGGTGTAGGGCATCGCGCATCGGCGCAAATCCTCAACAAGATTTTCAAGTTCTATGCCGCCTAGAGGGTCATTGGCCTTCACGGCGTGGCGGCAGACGGTCTTGGCCACGGTATGTTCGCCGAGCCTAGCGAGGTTCACCTCTCGACCTGCGGCCCGCAATTCATCTACAAGGTCGAATACAAATCGGCGCGGGGCGGCGGCCTTGACGAACGGCGGCAGCGCGTCGAGCAGAAACGTCCGCTCGCCGAATTCGCTCAGGCCGACGCCAAGCTTGGTCAGCACGACGAGCTGCTCGCGCAAAAACTGCGCGTCGCGCGGCGGCAATTCAATTGTCTCCGGAAGCAACAATTTCTGCGATGGCGCGAAACTATTTTGTTCTAAACGATTCAGCATCTGCTCGTATAAAATCCGCTCATGCGCCGCGTGCTGGTCGAGTAAGACAAGTCCGCGATCCGATTCCAGCAGCACATAAAGCCTGCCGACGACGCCGACGAGCCGGAGCGGCACGTTGAGCAGCGGAGTTGGCGATTGCGGATTTGATTCCGCCGAATGTGACGCGGCGGCAGTTTTGAATTTTGAGTTTTGAATTTTGAATTCGGCTTTGCCAGTGTCGGCACTTATTTGGCTCGATGGCATGGAAAAGCCCGTTTTCAAAGGCATTTGTGCGGTTGTGGAAATCGGCGTTTCAACCGACGATGCTGGGGCCTGTTTCCCTGGAAAATTTGGCAGTGCGGGGGTGGAAGATTCGGGCGCAGTTTGAAATTCCACCTGCTCGGCGGCTTTGGACTTTGGGCTTTGGACTTTGGACTCTTGCCCGTGAAATGCGAGCAATGTTTCTTTGACGGCCTGCGCTACGAATTTTCGCACTTCGAATTCGCGATGGAATTTCACCTCGCGCTTGGCGGGATGGATGTTCACGTCCACGGCGGCGGGATCAATTTCGAGGAACAGACAGCAGACCGGATAACGGCCTTTCATGAGCGAGTTGTGACAACCTTCAATCAGCGCATAATTGATGCCGCGATTTTCCACCGGACGGCGGTTTACAAAAACAAACTGGCTTTCGCGCGTCGCACGGGAGACTCCTGGCGAACCAATTAATCCCCAGACGCGTATTTGAGATTTGAGATTTGAGATTTCCGAAGCCGCCGGTTTTTCAGGCAATGAAGTCTCAAAAATATCCATTTCGTCCGGCACGGGTGAATTTCCGTCAACGTCAAGCGCGGCGGAAAAGTTTACGGACAAAAGTTTTTCATCGCCGAGCAGCGCACGCAGCCGTTCGCGCAAAGCTTCGATGCGGCTCGAAACAGCCGCGCCGGATTTGACAGCGGGCAACTGCCAGACGCTGCGTCCGTCTTTGACAAACGTGAACGCGACTTCGGGAAACGCGAGCGCAGCTAGCGTGAGGTAGTGCTGGATGTGCGCGGCCTCGGTTTCTTCCGTGCGCAAAAATTTCCGGCGGGCGGGCAAATTGAAAAACAATTGGCGGACTTCGATGCCCGTGCCGGGCGCGCTGCCGGCAGCCTTGACTTCGGCAATTGCGCCGCCGTTGACCGTGATTTGCGTGCCTTCGGGCGAAGCGTCCTCACGTTCGCGCGTCGTCAAAGTGAAGCGGCTAACGCTGGCGATGCTCGGCAAAGCCTCGCCGCGAAATCCCATTGTTGAAATCGCCGATAAATCTTCGGCGCGCCGGATTTTGCTCGTCGCATGGCGTTCGAGGCAGAGAAGCGCGTCATCGCGGCTCATGCCGAAGCCGTCGTCGATAACACGAATGAGGCTTCGTCCACCAGCACCGATTTCGATTGTGATTTTTTTCGCGTCGGCATCGAGGGAGTTTTCGACCAACTCCTTCACGACGCTGGCTGGCCTCTCGACCACTTCGCCGGCGGCAATTTGATTGGCGACCTGTTCGGAAAGAAGCTTGATTCGGTTCATTGCTTGCCGCTGTTGAATCGTGAATCGTTAAATCGTTGCATTGTCAGGTTAGTTTGTCGCCAGTCCGCTTCCGTTGCAACCATTCACGATTCAAGGACGGCGATTAATTTGCCAATGGCAAAGCGAAACAAAAAATTGCGCCGTGCTTTGGCACGGTGCGCGTCCAAATCCGGCCTTTGTGGTCTTCGACGATTTTTTTGCAGATGGAAAGGCCGAGGCCGGTGCCATGAGATTTGCCGTGCGTGGCAAACGGCTGGAAGAGCTTGTCGGCAATCAGCGGCGCGATGCCCGGGCCGGTGTCCTCGATTTCCGTGACTATTTCTTTTCCGTCTCCATTAAAGCGAAAAAAGATTTTCCCGCCGTCGAGCATGAAGTCGGTGGCGTTGTGGACGAGGTTGAAGAAAACACGGCGCAGGCGGCGTGGATCGAGAAGCAATTTGGCGGCGGGCGGTTCGCCTTGAAGCTCGATGCGGACGAATTTGTTTTCCGTTTCGGCCTGAAGCTCGGGCAGGATTTCCTTTATAAAATCAGCGTAGTTGGCCGGCCCCAGCGCGGCGTCGTCGCGGTTGCTGCGGGTGTATTCGAGGATGTCGCCGACCATGTCGTTGATACGCAGGACTTGTTTTCGAATGCGTTCCTGAGCTTGGGTGCGCTTTTCAGTTGTGGAGGTGGCCATACACGCCATGTCGGCGGAAAGACCGATGATGGTCAGTGGAGTCTTCAGATCGTGAATGATGGAACGGGCGAAATTGCCGACAACGGCGAGCCGTTCGGCCTGCACGACTTCGCGAAGATGAAGCTGGTTGAAATCGCGGAGGCGGTGGCTGATTTCCTGCAACATGTTGAAGGCGAGCGCTGGCGAGCGCTGGAGCAGGGAGAGCATTTCATTGCGCGGAACGAAATAAATTTCCGTCTGCTTGAGGGCAACGGCAGTCGCCGAGCGCGGTCTGTCTTCAATCACGGCCATCTCGCCGAAAATTTCGCCAGGCCCAAGCTGGGAAAAAACACGACGCGCTTCAGTGTTAATAAGTCCTGAAATCTCTACCAGCCCGCTTTTCACGCAATAAAGGCCATCGCCCGGATCGCCTTCGCGAAAAATCTCACCGGCGGCGGCGACCTTGCGTTCCTGGGTGATGGAACGCAAGATTTGCAGTTCATCAGGAGCAAGACTGCGGAATAAATGGAATGATTCCAGCGTGACCATGGATGGACTTTATTGGAAAAACCGGCGGCGTAAAGCCCAGAGATATGGTTTATCTGCCTGGGAACGCGGCTTTGGGACGGATAACCTATTGACAAAAAGTTGCGGAAACGTCACATTAATTTCATTCGGGTAGCAGCACGTTTCTTCAGCGGGGTTCCCCACCCCCACCTCCTTGGCGTCTGCTGCCCGGATTTTCAAAACTCAAATCACGAAGCAAACCTTGACGCTACCTGAATCTTATTTTAATCTATTTATCCCCCTTTTTGCGGGGGTGTAGCTCAATTGGTTAGAGCGCTGCCCTGTCACGGCAGAGGTTACGGGTTCGAGCCCCGCCACTCCCGCCATTTTTCTAATCCTACGAAGGCATTTCCACAATAGCGTTCCTTCTTCTCAAGTGCGGAATTGCCTTTATACTCGGAACATGGCAAGACTTATTCTCGGACTTGATTCCAGCACGCAGAGCTTGAGCGCAGTCGTGATTGACCTCGACACACGCAAAGTGATCTGCGAAAAATCGCTGAACTTCGACCGCGCGCTGCCGCAATATAAAACGCAGAATGGCGTTATTCCCAACCGCGACCCGCTCGTCAAACATAGTCCGCCGCAGATGTGGGCGGAGGCGCTCGACTTGATTTTTGCTCAGATGAAAAAGGACGGCGTTGCGCTGGGTAAAATTCTTGCCGTCGGTGGTAGCGGCCAGCAACACGGCTCGATTTATTGCAATGAACGGTTTGCCGACGCGCTACAGAATCTGGATTCAAATCAACCTCTTGTCGAGAACCTATCCGGTGTTTTCTCGCGCAAAAACTCGCCCCTCTGGATGGATTCCTCGACTGCGCAGGAATGTGCCGAGATTCGAAAAAAGCTCGGCGGTGTCAAGTTCACCGCTTCCCGCACAGGGTCGGACACGTTTGAACGATTCACCGGTCCCCAAATCCGCAAGTTTTACAAGACAGAGCCTGTATCTTATGCCAATACATCAAATATCACCTTGGTCAGCTCATTCATGGCATCGCTGCTCGCCGGCAAAATTGCGCCGCTGGATTTTGGGGACGGCGCGGGGATGAACCTCATGGACATCCGCAGAAAAAACTGGAACCACGACGCGCTGAAGGCCACCGCGCCCGGCCTGATGAACAAACTGCCGCCGCTCGCCGCAGCCGGACAGACCATAGGCCCGGTCAGTTCATATTTCGCAAAAAAATTCGGCTTGAATCCCGAAGCACTTGCCACTGTCTGGACCGGCGACAATCCGGCAAGTGTCATCGGCCTCGGCCTCATCAAGCCCGGCCAGTCCGCGATCAGTCTCGGCACAAGTGACACATACTTCGGCACGATGGAAAAATGCCAGACCGACGAAAATGGCGAAGGCCACGTGTTCGGCTCGCCAACAGGCGATTACATGACGCTGGTTTGCTTCAAAAACGGCTCGCTTGCCCGAGAAAAAATCCGCGAAATTTATGGGGTCAAGGATTGGAAGGAATTTGGAAAATTGGTTGCATCGAAAAAACCCGGCAACGACGGCGGAATAATGCTGCCGTGGTTCGAATCGGAAATTGTTCCGCGCGTCATCAAACCGGGCATTCACCGCTTCGATCTTGACGAAAAAAATGCCGCCGCCAATTGCCGCGCCATTTTCGAAGCACAGATGATGTCCATGCGGCTGCATTCGCAATGGATGCAGGTGTCGCCGGAAAAAATTTTTGCAACGGGAGGCGCGTCGAATGACTTGGCTTTGCTGCAAGTCATGGCCAATGTAATGAACTGCCGTGTGCTGCGCATTGAAGTTTCCAAAAGCGCCGCACTTGGCGCGGCTTTAATCGCCGCGCACGGGTGGCTCACTGCCGCCGGAGAAGAACCGAAATGGAAAAAACTCGTCGCCGGTTTCAGCCAGCCAATTCCCAAGAGCGAAATCCGACCGGACAGGCAGGCTGTGAAAATTTATGACAAGCTTTTGGAAAAATACGCCGAGTGCGAATGTGATGCGCTGGAAAAAATTGCCGATTAAAACCCCCGCAAATCCGTGCTGCTGCGCTTCGGCAAGCCGGGCGCTGGCGTGCGTTTGAGAACCAGATACTCGATGCCAAGCTGCTGACAATATTCGCGTTTGCCGCCCTTGTCGCCATCCTCGTTGACGACGTAGATGTCCGGTTTCAAACGGCGGATTTCAGGGTCGGCGTCCACCCAACCGGAACCAGTGGTGATCAGCGCCTGCTTCACATATTTGATGGAGCCGGCGACATAACGGCGTTCTTCCTGGGTCAGCAGCGGATGGCCGGGACCTTTCAGCAAAAGCACGTTGGCGTCGTTGCCGAGGCAGATGTAAAGATCGCCGTAGGCGGAAGCCTCCTCGGTGAAGCGCACATGGCCGGAGTGGAACCAGTCGTAACAGCCGGTGGCGATCACTTTCTTTTTTCCGGGCGCAGATGGCATCGGCGGCGGTTCGGGAAATCCTTTCAATTCATCCGCCGAGAAAACGCGATAGGCGGTTTTATTTTCAGCGGCAAATTTTTTACGCGAGGCATTCGCGTTCGTTTCGCAGTCCACCCAAAGATCGCACCGCAGATTTTTTGGCAGCGTGTCAAAGTTGGCCGAACCGTCGGCTTCCACCACGCGGCTGACATAGCGGACGGCGTTGAGGAAATACTTCCGCTCCGCCAGCGGGAATTTTAGCGCTTTACCGGCTATTTTTTCCAGCGTCGCATCCGGCCAGAGCAGCACGATAAGTTCGCCAAGCTTGGATGCTTCTTCGAGCAACCGCAAGTCGCTCGACTTGATGTCGTCAAACCTGCCGGAAACGATGATTTTTTTGGAAGAACTCATTTATGTGAAATGCGCACGTTGACTTTGAAAGCGCCCGGGACCGGTTCGTTGGAAACCACGATCAGATAACCGCCACCGCAGCCGGAAAACATCGCACCAAGATATTGTTGCTGGTATGCCTTGAGCAACGGCATCAAATCCACCCGTAAAAGCGGATGCCGGACAACGTTTGGCAGCAGCTTCTCCCAGCATTTCATGTTCAGGTTGAGCGATGCACCGAGCGCCTTTGCGTCCATTTTCTCAATAGCATTGTAGCAATCCTGGCCAGACTGGCCAAGCTTGGCGACCCATTGCGGGGTAAGATTTTTTACGCCGAGCGGGTTGTAACCGTCCGGGCGCGATTCGACAGGAACCAAGTGCAACACCTTGTCCAGCCAGCGCACGACCTTGGCGCGGTTGCACGATTCGATGTGCGAGGGGAAAACGCCGCCGTGAATTTTGAAGTCGTAATCCAGCCGGTTCACTCCGGGATAAACCAGGCCGATCATGTCCTGTGAACCGCTCGGCTCGGCCTTGCCCTTGTTTTCCACTTCGTAAAGTTCGCGCGCCAAAGCTTCCGGCGAACGGTTGGGCAGTTTACCGTTCCAGATTTTCATCGCGATGGCGCGGGTGCCGCTGGCGATGCCGGAACGATCCATTGGCCGGAAATTTGGTTCAATCTGAACCACCACCATGGAACCAAACGGTTTGGGATTGTGCTGGTTGACAAACGGCTGGTCAATCCAGCCGCCCGCGAGTTGCAGGCGGTTTGGGATTGAACCGAGATATTTTCCAACCGTCGAATTTTTCATCAGCCGATGCCGACGCGTTTGCCGGCTTTGCGCGCGTCGTATTGCGTCTTAATCCAGGCGTAAGTTTCCGCGAGGCCCTTGTTCAAGGTCGTCTTCGGCTCCCATTTGAGAACTTTCTTGATGAATGTGTTGTCGGAATTACGACCGGCCACGCCTTGCGGCGCGTCGAGGTCGTATTTGCGGCTCATCTTCACGCCCGCGATTTTTTCAATCTTTGTGAGCAGCTCGTTGATGGAGACGAGTTCACTGGAGCCCAGGTTGATCGGCGTGGCAATCAACTCGTCGCAATGCATGATTTTGTCAATGCCCTGCACGCAGTCGTCAATATACATGAAGCTACGGGTCTGATGGCCGTCGCCCCAGATGGTGATGTCTTTCTTGCCGGTGGCAACCGCCTCGATGACCTTGCGGCTCAATGCGGCAGGGGCCTTTTCCCGACCGCCGTCCCAGGTGCCGTGAGGGCCATAGACATTGTGGAAACGGGCGATGGCCGTCTTCATGCCGCGCTCGTGCCAGTATTCCTCGCAGAACATTTCGGAAACCAGCTTCTCCCAGCCGTAGCCGCGTTCGGCCATCGCGGGATACGCGTCGGATTCCTTCAGCGCGCGCACGTTCGGGTCTTGCTGCAATAGTGTGTTGTAGGCACAGGCTGAACTGGAGAAAAAGTAGCGGCGCGCGCCGGCCTTGTAGGCGGCCTCGACCATGTTGGTGTTGATAAGAATCGAGCGCAGACATTCCACGCGGAAACGTTCGATGAAGCCCATCCCGCCCATGTCGGCGGCGAGGTTGTAGACTTCCGCTGCGCCCTCGCAGACGCGATGGCAATTGGCCTCGATGCTCACGTCGAGGCAAAGATTCTGCACGCCGGGAGTGTGCAGATACCACTCGTAAAGCGGCTTCTTGTCCACCGCACGGATGTTGGTAAAACCCTTTTTCTTGAAATAGAGCGCGAGGTTGCCGGCGATGAATCCGCCCGCGCCGGTGATGACGATCAAATCGTCCTTCTTTAACGGGGCATCCTTTTCCACGACTCGTTTGGGAGCATTGTGTGACATAAATAATTTTCGTTAGTTGTTAATATGTTCGCCTCAAAAATACACTGGACTTGGCGGCAGGGGAATGACGATAGTTTACCAGTGCATGATGATTATTGACTTTTTATGAACCGCTTAAATCAGCCAAAATCGGCCGCCATGGACGCGCCGGAATTTTTTTCGCCGCAGGTTTCCGAGGCCCGACGGTTTTACCTGAACCTGAACCCGCCAAAGCGCGCGCCACTGTCCGTGGTCAGCGGCGGCTGCGAACACTGCGCGCCCAACTATGAAATCCATCGTCCAACATTTCCATTTTATTCGATAGAATATGTCATGCGAGGTCGCGGCTCTTTGACGCTGCAAAATCGCCGTCACACCTTGCTGCCGGGGGGTGTATTTTCCTATGGCCCCGGTGTGCGGCAGGACATTATCGCCGATCCATCCGACCCGCCGATCAAATACTTTGTGGACTTTTTTGGCTTGAAATCAAAGGAGATATTGCGCCATTGCAATTTGGCGCCCGGAAGCACATCGCAGATTTTTCCACCCAACGGAATCCAGAACTTGTTCGATGAACTGATCCGCTGCGGCCAGAATGCCTCGGCCCGAAGTTCCGAACTTTGCTCCAAACTGCTCGAATGTCTGGTTCTGAAAGTGTCCGAATCGCGTGCACCGAAGGGTGGCGTCGAAACGCTTTCATTCACGACATACCAGCAATGCCATCAGCATATTGAAAGAGATTTCCATCGGCTCAAGACCTTGCGCCAGATTGCGGACGAATGCCATGTGGACGCCGCTTATTTATGCCGGCTTTTTAAACGCTACGACCATCAAAGCCCATACCAATTTTTGATGCGGCTTAAAATGAACCTCGCCGCCGAATGGCTCCAGCAGTCCGGCACGCTGGTCAAACAGGTTGCCGTCCGTGCCGGTTTTAACGATCAATTTCATTTTTCGCGAGCCTTTAAAAATGTGCTTGGAGTCGCGCCCGACGCTTTCCGCCGATTGCGTTGAAGAAAAATATCTGTGTCCATGCAAGCTTTGACAACGACATCGGCACCCGTTTTACGGGAAGCGTGAAAGGCTGAAAGTTCTTACGGAACGAATGGACGCGGCGTGCAGGCGACGGATTTAATTGCCGCTGTCACCGGCGTCAAACCGTCCGCATTCGCTGTCAGCTTGATTTCACCGGCGTCCTTTGTGGACTGCACAATGACCTGGGCAAGGCCGTTGAACACGCTGCGCGACCATGCCAGCATGACAGATTGGCCGGTAATTTGCACGTTAACGCCCATCACAAGTCCGCCGGTGCCGGAAACATTGCGGACGCTGACGGCGATTACGTTATCGCCCTCGTGTAGATTCTTTTTAATGTCAAAGTCCGGCGAATCTTCCCAGTTGCGAGATTCGCCTACACGCTGGCCATTCACATAAACCGAGCCGCTGTCGTCAATGCGTCCAAAACGGATGTCGATGCCGGGGCTGTTCAAATCGTCAGCAGACAATTTCAAATGCTGGCGGAAAATCGCCGTCTGGCCTTCCTCCAATTGTGCGCCCTCGCCTTCTGAACTTGTCTTTTGCCAAGCCGAGTCATCAAAATTGGCAGCGAGTTCAGGAGCCATTGCGCCGCGTGCCGGCAGGGTGGCAAGATTCCAGCGCCAGTCATTGAAGGGAAGATTTTTTACCGCAGGTTGAGCCACAAACGTGTCCGGCTCATGGCAGCTTGGATCGCCATTGCCAACGCCGAGAATTTTTCCCGCGCCTTCGATTGAAAAATTAATCTTATTTCCCGCCGTCGGGACCACACGGCCCTGTGCGTCAGTCACTGAAACTGTGAACACGCTCGCGTCCTCGCCATCGGCGTTGATGGTCGCGCGATTGGATGTGAGCTGGAGGGAAGCAGGCTCGCCGGTTGTCTCAACTTTTGATTCTGCGATGACGTTGCCGGAATCGTCAAAGCCTTTCGCACTCAACGTTCCCGGCGCATATTTGACCTGCCACGAAAGTTTTGAATTTGGTTTCATCGCCTGTTTGCCGAGCGACTGGCCATTTAAATATAATTCCACTTGCTTGCAGTTGCTCAAGGCGTCCACGCGGATTTCCTGGCCTTCTTTGCCCGACCAATTCCAGTGCGGCAACAAATGCAGAACTGTGTTCGCAGTCCACCATGACTGGTAGTAATAAAAATCGTCCTTTGGAAAACCGCAGGTGTCGAGGACGCCAAAATGCGAATTGATGCACGGCCAAGCATAGGGCGTCGGTTCGCCACGATAATCAAAACCCGTCCAGACAAAGCCGCCGCTCAACCACGGACGAGTGGCGAAATAGCTCCACCACGTTTCAGCGGTTGATGCCCAGCTTGGAAAATTCACGTCGTAGGCGCTGACGTAGCCGCGTTTCTTGTCGTTCTCATAAATGCCGCGCGTGGCGACGGTGCTGGCCTGCTCTGTGCCGACTTCGGGCTGCGCCGGATGTTTGGCATGATAACTTTCAATTTCGCGTCCGACATGATAATTCCAGCCGCGCACTTCCAGCGCGCCAGGCAGGCCGATGAAAACGTCTCCCACGCTTTCCGCCGCCGTGACTGGCCGCGTCGAATCCATTTCCAGCAATTTATTTTGCATCGTCAAGCCGACGCGCCCCGCCACGGGTTGCGTCTGTGTGCTTTCCTCGTTGCAAATGCTCCAGATGCCGACGCTGGCATGATTGCGGTCGCGACGGATAAAATCTTCAAAGCGTTGCATATTTGCGTCGTCGCTGCCTAGCAATCGGTTTTCGTCCATCACAATCATTCCGAGATGATCACAGGCATCCAACAGTTCCGGCGTTGGCGGATTGTGCGATGTTCGATAGGCGTTGTCTCCGAACTCCTTGAGTTTTGAGATGCGAAAATACTGCAATGCATCCGGTAACGCCGCGCCTACACCCGCCATGTCTTGATGATTGCAAGTGCCTTTGAGTTCGTAAGGCTGGCCATTCAGCAAAAACCCCTTGTCCGCGTCAAATGCAAATGTGCGTATGCCGAACTCGGTTTCCTGCCGGTCAACAACCTTGCCGCTACTTTCTACCGTTGTCACGAGCTTGTAGAGCTTCGGAAATTCGGGAGACCAAAGCTGCGGGTTGGAAACCTTTGATTCGAGCTTCACGGTTTTCATGGCCGAGGCTTTCACTTCTTCCGATTCGCTGAACTTCGCCAGGGATTTTCCGTCCGGCGAAATAATTTCACAGTTCACAATTGCCTTGACCTCATTAGTCAGAGAATTGAGCAGCTGAACCTCTACATTGATCGGAGCCTTGCTTGACGGGACATTGTTTTTGAATTGTGCATACACGAAAATCCCGTCTGGTGCGATGGCGAGCGGCGAAGTTTTCTCCAGCCAGACGTGGCGGTAAATGCCCGCGCCTTCATAAAACCAGCCTTCGAACCTCGTCGCGTCCACTTTCACGGCCACGGTGTTTGTGCCGCCAATGCGCGCAACGTCCGTGATGTCGCAGCGGAATGGGAAGTACCCGCTCTCGTTATGCTTCATCTCCCAGCCGTTGACGAACACAGTCGTGTCGCGAAACGCGCCGTCGAAATCCAGCCAGATACGTTTGCCCGCATCGGTGGCCGGCAGTTCAAACGTGCGGCGATACCAACCAACATTGTTTTTGGGAAAGCCGGGGCCGACTGGCTTGAAGCCGTGGCTCGTGTCGGCGCTGGAATCGAAAGGAAGCTCAATCACCCAGTCATGAGGCAGATTCAACGTGCGCCAACTTGCGTCGTTGAAACGTTCGGATGCCGGGCCGGAGTTTTGCGCGGCTTTATCGAGCCGCAAGAAATTCGGCCAATCGTCGCCAAGATGAAATTTCCAGTTGAAATCGAGCAGCAGTTTTTCGCGCGGTGAACCGGCATCGCCATCGGTCGCAAACAAGTTAAAGCTGAAAGTGGCGAGAATTGCGGCGACGAGGATGCGCTTGTGAAAGAATCTGAGTTTCATTGTTTAGTTTTATTCAAAAGGTGAAAAATGGCAATTGCAATTGGCACTTATGCCGGCTGAACTTGAAGCTACAGACTCATTTCACGCCAGGAAACGCCATGTAATTTTTTGCGTTCTCGTAACAGATGTTTTTAATCATCGGACCAAGCAATTTTTTGTCGTCCGGCAGCGCGCCGCTTTCCACATCTCGACCGATGAGGCTGCATAGCGTCCGGCGGAAATACTCGTGCCGCGAATAGCTCATGAACGAGCGGGAATCCGTGATCATGCCGATGAAGCGCGAGAGCAGGCCTAGATTCGAGAGCGCGTTCATCTGCATTTCCATGCCCTCCTTCTGGTCGAGAAACCACCAGCCAGAACCATACTGAATTTTGCCAGGAACCGTCCCGTCCTGAAAATTTCCGATCATCGTGGCGAAGGCGTAATTGTCCGCAGGGTTCAGGTTGTAAATGACCGTCTTTGGCAGGCTATTTTCCGAATCCAATTTATCCAGATATGCTGCGAGCGTCTGGACTTGTGGAAAATCGCCGATGGAATCGAAGCCGGTGTCCGGTCCAAGCTGCTTCATCAGGCGAGTGTTGTTGTTCCGCATTGCACCGAGGTGAAGCTGCTTGGTCCAGCCGCGCTTGGCGTCGAGATGGCCAAAGAACAGCATCATGAATGAGGCGAAATGCGAATGTTCCTGCGGCGAAACTTCTGCGTCCGCCCGCGCCTTGTCGAAAATTCCAGCGGCGGTCTTCTCGGAACAGAAATCCGCAAAGCAATGGTTCATGCCGTGGTCCGACAGGCGACAGCCTTGAGAATGAAAAAAATCGTGGCGCTTTTTGAGCGCGATTTGGAACGCGCTTAAACTGTTTACATCAATGTTCGCTGCGGCGGAAAGCTGTTCGACCCATATGTTGAAACTTGCGGGTGAGTTCACCGTCAACGCCTTGTCAGGCCGGAACGCCGGCAGCATTTTCGCCGGATGACCGGAAGCTGCAAATACGCGATGATATTCGAGGTTGTCCACCGGATCGTCCGTCGTGCAAACGACCTTGACCTTGAATTTTTTTAGGATGCCCTGCGTCGTGAACGCGGGCGTGGCGAGCTGCTCGTTTGCCTTTTTCCAAATTTTCCCTGCGGATTTTTCGTCCAGCAGTTCGTTGATGCCGAAATAGCGCTTCAATTCCAGATGCGTCCAATGATAAAGAGGATTGCGCAGGGTGTGCGGGACGGTTTTTGCCCACGCATGGAATTTTTCCTGGGGCGAGGCGGCGCCGGTGCAGAATTTTTCCGCGACGCCGTTGCTGCGCATCGCGCGCCATTTGTAATGGTCGCCTTCGAGCCAGATTTCAAACAGGTTTTTGAACTGGCGGTTTTGCGCAATGTCTTTGGGCGAGATGTGGCAGTGATAATCGAAGATCGGCTCTTCTTCAGCGTATTTGTGATACAGCTTGCGCGCCGTCTTTGTGCCAAGCAAAAAATCTTCGTGGATGAAGGCCATAAATTATTTGCCGAGCAGCAGCGGTTTCATGTGCCGCTCAAACAGATTTTCCGTCACGTTCCTCGCAATGACCGCCTCGTGTTTTTTGAGCGCGTTAAGATAGCGCTTTCCCTTTTTCGCAGCGACCTTGAAACTGACATGCAGCAACTGGCGGAAACTCGGATTGAACGCAGGATTCTTCTGGTCATGCCGCAACGCGGAAACAAACCGCTTTGAACTCCAGCCGTTCACCGTCGCGGCAGCCGGCAGTTTCTTTTTATCGATGTCAATGACACTGGCATAAGGCGCGCAAAATTCGTCAACATGCCCTATGGCATAAGCGTAAATTTCCTTTGCGATTTCCAGACCATCGCCGCCCGCTTCCGCGAGGCCGATGAGTTCTTCCAGCCAGGTCGTGCCGGCGGTTTTGATGTGGACACCCGCTTTGAACTTCTTCAGCGCCTTCCGCATCGGCTCATAAATGGAAAATTTGTCGCTGCCGGAATGAACGCTTAACTTGAGCGATGCAGGCAGACCGTATTTCTTGATGGCGAACGCGATTACAGCGAGATCATCGTTGAATTCTTTTTCGAATTGTTTCACGTCGCCGACGTAATCCACACCCTTGTTGAAACGCCCGGTAAATTTCGGCGCAATGGTCTGAATGGGGATTTTTTCATCCGAGAGAGCGGCAAGGATAATCAGCAGTTCCGGCGGCGTCTGAGGGCTGTCGGTTTCGTCCATTGAAACTTCGGTGATGAAATTCGCCACGCCTTTGGCTTTTACAATGTGCCGGTAGATTTTTCCGGCATCCTGGACCGCGAGCAGAAATTTATTGGCAACGCGTTCGACTTCGACACGTGTAATTGCAAACGGATGGCTGATATGCGGGATGGAGATTTTCCCGATGAGTTCGGGATGACCTTCAACAAACGCCTTGACGTCCTTCGCAGCAGCCGGCTTGGCTATCGAATCAGCCACGTCAATCGTGAAAAAATCCGATGGCGAGATGAAGCGATCAACGGTTTCAAGACGGATGTGGTCGGCATCCACATGATAACTTTTTTTCCAGCCGAGTGTTTTCACTGCTGCATCGGCTTCGGCGCGCAAGCTGGACGGCTCGGTGCCAATGAATGTGTGTTCGCGGTTTGATTTGTTCCAGACCGGCACGACTTCCGCGCCTAATTCCGCAGCCTTCACGCAGGCCTGTAGCTGTGCCTTGCCTTGATGACCAAAACGGTCACCCATGCCGAAGGAAAATTTGCCAAGCGGTAAGAATTTGCTCATAAAAAAATTTGGTTCGAGAAATTATAGCAGACGGCCTGTCGCGAGCGCCAACAATTTTTATCCGGCCAACCCGAAGCATCAGCCGCCCGCGTTTGGGCTCCAGCCGTCCACGCCACCGAGAACTTTTTTCACCGTGATTTTTTCCGCTTCATTTTTTCCCAATTGCTTTGTCCAATCAGGCCGGTTGGTCGGACTTGCGCCTGCGCCAGTGCTGTTGTACTCCGCATAGCGCACCGTGACATGTGCCTCAGGTTTTTTCCAGTCGTTCCAGCCCTCAGGCCGGACGGCCCCGGACATTTCACAGTTCAAATAAATCGTGCTGGCGTAAATCCGCCATGGACGGCCAAGAAAAGTTTTCACGTCCGTATCGCCGGTGATATTGCATTTTGAAAAAACAAAGCCGAACGGCTGGTCAACAGGCGTTGAAGCGGCGGTCAGATAACCGTCGCGTAGCGCGCGAATTTCACATTTCTCAAACCACGCCGTTGCCGCTCCAAAAATAAAATCAACGTGACCTGCGATATAGCAGTTTTTAAAATACTGCCGTCCACGGTTTAACAGAACCGTATCCTGCCAGCCGAGAAAGCGGCAATTGCAGAAGCTTGCGCGGTCGCCGTCCACGCGGATGGCCAGCGCCTGCCCAACCGGACCGGCGGAATTTTCAAAAGTAACATTCTCCGCCGTGAAATCGTCCGCGTCAATCGTCGTCGAAGGCGTCTTAAAAGTGCCGATGGGCTTGCCGTCCAGATTTGTCATTCCCGCGTAAAGATTGAAAGTTAAAATCGTGTTCGTCGGATTTTCACCGATGAGCTTGAAGAATCTTTTTTCGCGCTGGATGTAAATCAGCTCCTTGTAAGTGCCGGGCGCAATGTGGATAACAACAGGATTTTCGAGGCAACCCGATGGAACTGACATTATCGCCGACTGGACCGAGGTGAATGGCGCGCTGCCGTCGATGGCGACAAAAAGATTTGTTTGCGCCGTTAATCTAGCGGCGAGAAAGAACAACACGGACAATTGCAAAAAGACAACTCGTTTCATTTTCCGATTTGCTTTGACGAATGGATTATTGACCGGATTGGTCCGCATTGCACGACTGATTTAACCAAGCTCAGTGCTTAGAAAGCCAGCAATAATTCAGAAACTGTAGCTGATGCCGACCTGCACGAAAAGCGACTGGCTCAAATCCAGTTGAACCGTGCGTCCGCTGAA
>Ga0182013_10002176_pt1 | contig 25977 bp, 12 predicted proteins | sample 612S2MmetaG_FD_120487 | JGI IMG/M metagenome (GOLD analysis project Ga0182013, IMG submission 120487) | Permafrost microbial communities from Stordalen Mire, Sweden - 612S2M metaG | ecosystem: Environmental > Terrestrial > Soil > Wetlands > Permafrost | place: Sweden: Stordalen | collected...
CCCGATGCCTACGCTTACAATGCCGCCACCGATACCATCACCAATAGCGGCCTGGTGGTGGCCGGAAACAACAAGACGCTCGGCACCCCCGGAGTGAGCGATTCCACCTTGACGGGAAGACAGTGGGGAATCGCGCCGCGCCTCGGCATCGTGTGGAGTCCGACCGCCGTAAGAAATCTGGTAATCCGTGCCGGCGCCGGCCTGTACTATGATCGCGGCGAGTATTTCAGCGAGTTCTCGCCCAGCGCCGGCAGCGGTTTCAACGGACCGTTCGGCGTGACTCTGGCCGAGCCTTTCGTTCAACAGGTGGGAACCACCACCTCCGGCACCATCGCACAGCCTTTCGCGGGCGCCACTCTGCCCAGCCCGGTCACCAACATCGGTTCCCTCCTTTCCCTGTTTCCGAATAACGCTTCCACGTCCAAGGGAAACACCACCTATCTGTTCGGCGGCTACGACCCGGCCAACTCGCTTCCCTATTCGGAGAACTGGACCTTCGACCTGCAGTGGCAGCCGCAAAATACCGTGACCGTGAGTCTGGGATACATCGGCACCCACAGCGTGCACCAGGTGCTGCCGATTCCCTTCAACCAGCCCCGGATCGCGACTTCCTCCAACGTCATCAACGGCCAGTCCATTTCCTACGGGTTTAACGAGGTACCCTCGGAAACGCTGAAGACCTTCGACGGTGGCAACACCGACCTGCGCGTTCCCTACCTGGGGCTTTCCGATAGCTCCGTTTTCTATAAGGCGGAGGGAATCGCCACCTACAACGCGCTGCAGTTCGGCCTTCGCAAGCGCCTCAGCCATGGCCTGCAGGTGACGGCCGCGTACACCTGGTCGCATTCGCTCGACGAGCAGAGCGGCCTGGGACTGTTCTACAACGGCAACGACCCCGGCAATCCGCACTCGTCCTATGCCAGTTCGCTCTACGACCGCACGCACGTCGCCGTGCTTCAGGCCTACTACGAGTTGCCCAAGGTGGCTTCCGGAAACGGCTTCCTCAAGAGCGTGGCCAACGGCTGGTCGATCAGCGGTGTGACCAGCTTCCAGAGCGGCGCGCCGTATAATCCCATTGATTATTCGGGCGCCGTGGCCGGCCTGCAGTATTCCCACTACGTGGAGCTTCTGGATCCCGAGTTGCCCCTCAAACCGGGGATTACCGCCGGGCAGGCCCAACTTCAGGGAACCACCGGAATCAACCCTCTCAAACCGGTCCTGAACGCCTCCGACTTCTATATTCCGACGCTGGCGCCGGGCACCAACGGAATCGCCACCGACACCACCGCCGCCGGCGCTCAAGACACGTATGAGACCGGCTTCGGAATCACCGGCCGCGATCTGTTCCGCGGCGCTTTCCAGAAGCGGCTCGATTTGTCGGTGAGCAAAATTACGCGGTTCGGCGAGAAATACGTCGTCCGGTTGGGGGCCGATGCGTTCAACCTCACCAATACGCCGAGCTTCGACGTTCCCACCAATAGCGCCAGCCAGTATAGCGTCAGTTCCAGCACCGGCGCGGTCACTTCGGTTTCGGCGCTGTCGAGTTCGTTCGGATATATCCAACACACCATCGGCAGTCCGCGATTCATGCAACTGTCATTGACGCTGGCGTTCTAGACTCAGACCTCCTGATCTCGCCCCGCAATTTCAGCCTGGCGGGGAAAATGGGGTGAGCCATTCCCTTCGATGGCGAGAGCTTCTGCGGGCTCATCCCAAATTCCACGACGTCAGGAGTTCTGAGCCTCTGCCTCGCCGCCGGGCCGGTCTATCGAAAACGGTAGACCAGCCCTGTGAAAAACAGAAGAAATTTCCCCCTTCCAGACCCCTTCATCGCCTTTTCTACGCCCCTTTTCGGGCACGGCTGCAAAATTTCCGTTTCGCCTGGGTCTCGTCACGTCTTTGTAGCAATAAACTCAATCAATGCATGTTATTCTCTCATCTTCAGTGATGAAAAACGCCTGCGGATTCGGCTTCATTTCCGGGACGGTTTGAGATCCCGTGCAGCCGTAATTCGCGGTGGTTATTCCAGTGCTCGCAAAGTTCATTCAGGAAAAAAGGGAGGAGTCTCGCATGAATTGGAAAGCAACAGCAGCGATGGCGCTGTTATTCTCGGCGTGCGCGTTGGCGCAATCCGCCGGAGGTGTGGCTGGCATTTCGGGTACGGTCAAGGATCCCTCCGGGGCTGCCGTTCCCAACGCGAAAGTGGTGATCGCCAGCGCTTCGCGGGGGACGCTGCGCACGATCGACACGAACACCTCGGGAATTTTCACGGCGCCGGCCTTGAACCCGGGGCCGGGCTACAAGGTCACGGTCACGGCATCCGGATTTGCCACATACGAATTGAACGACATCGATCTGGAAGTTGGCCAGAGCCTCAATCTGAGCGTCCCGCTGACCATTGGCCAGACGTCGACCTCGATCGACGTGCATGGCGCCGCCGAACTTCTGGACGACACCAAAACCGACCTTTCCCAGGTGGTCTCCACGGGCGACATCATGAACCTGCCCATCAATGGGCGCCGGGTGGACTCTTTCGTGCTGAATACGCCCGGCGTAACCAACGACGCCACCTTCGGTCTGCTGAGCTTCCGCGGCGTAGCAGGAAACAATTCGTTCCTGCTGGATGGCAACGACAACACCGAGCAGTTCTACGATGAGAACGCCGGACGAACCCGCATCCAGTCGCAGATCTCCGCCGACGCGGTTCAGGAATTCCAGGTAGTATCGGCCAACGTGTCGGCCGAATATGGCCGCGCCATGGGCGGCGTGGTGAACACGGTGACCAAGAGCGGCACGAACGACGTGCACGGAAGCGCCTTCTACTTCCTGCGCAGCACCGGCTTCGACGCTCACGATCCGTATTCCGCGTTCAACCCCACCGAGCACCGCATTCAGACCGGTGGAACGGTGGGCGGTTCCCTGATCAAGGATAAGCTCTTCTACTTCCTGAGCGCGGACATCACGCGCCGCAATTTCCCGTTTGTGGATAGCGAGGTGAAGGCCGGCTTCGTCGACACTGCGAACCAGGTCTGGTTGACTTGCGGGGCGCCCGCCACCACGGCCCAGTGCGCGGCGATTAACGGATTGCTGCCGCGCTTCTTCGGGCAGATTCCGCGCAAGGCGTCCAACGATCTGTACTTCGGCAGGCTGGATTATCACCTCAACGACAAAAACACCTTCAGCGCCAGTTTCAACTACCTGCGCTGGAAGTCCCCCAATGGCATCCAGACCGGTCTTTCTTCCACCTCTGGCGCGGGAATCACCGGCAACGGCGACGACAGCGTAATCGTGCGCAATGGCAAGGCGACCTGGATCTCGGTGCTCAGCAACACCGTGGTCAATTCATTCCGCTACGGGCTGGATACCGACCGCCAGGCGGACGGCTTCGACCAGGCCGAACTGGGTGGCGGACTCGGCTACCTGGATGTCTCGGTGGCCGGCGTTCAGCTTGGAGCAGCGACCTATCTGCCGCGCGTGGAGCCGCTCGAAGTCCGCCACGAAATCGCCGACGACGTGAGCTGGACCAAGGGCAAGCACACCATCAAGTTCGGGGTGACGTTCGAGCATGTCAACGACAACGTCAACTATCTCAGCAACCGGTACGGCTCTTACACCTACCCCACGGTAACCTCGTTCGCGCTGGACTACGGGAGCACGACCGGCGCCAAGAACTGGTCGGGGTATTCCCAGACATTCGGCAATCCGCTGGTGGATTACACCATCAAAGACATCGGATTCTATCTCCAGGATCAGTGGCAGGTCTCGGATCGCCTGACGGTGACGTTGGGCGCCCGTTATGAGCGGACATTCATGCCGCCGCCGCCGACTGTTAATTCGTTGTACCCGCTGACCGGGGCGTCGCTGCACACCGGCACGGTGAATCTGATGCCGCGCATCGGATTAGCGTACCGGATCAACGATAAGACGGTGCTCCGCGCCGGTGCCGGCACGTTCTTCGCAAGGGTGATCGGCGGCATGCTGGATGACATTTACACCGGCAACGGCATCTATCAGATCTCGGACTCTTTGACGTCGTCGAATTCAACCCTGCTGGCTGCCGGCCCGGTTTTCCCGAACGCCTTGGGGGGGCCTGTGACCGGCATCACGTCGGGTGCTTCCACCCTCGACATCCTCAGTCCGAAGCTGAAGACGCCTTATTCCGAACAGGCCACGGTTACCTTGGAGCGCCAACTCTCGAAGGACACGCTGGTTACCGTTTCTGGAATCTTCAGCCGCGGAGTCAACCTCCTGGGTACGCAGGACATCAACGCTCCGGCGCTCGGTGCGCCGTACACCTACACCATCGTGGGCGCGCCGTCCAACATTCCCACGGCCTATACGACTCAGGTTTATCCGGGTGGGACGACCGCGCGGCCGAACCCGAATTTCGGCGCCATCTACGAGGAAACCAATGGCGTCAGCAGTTGGTACGACGGCCTTACCGCCAGCTTTGAGAAGAGGCTCTCCCACGGATTCCAGGCGTCGGCGTCGTACACGTGGTCCCACGAAATCGACGACGGGCAGGGCGCCGCCACCAACGCGATCTTCGGATTTAGCGACGCGCTGTGGACGTATAACGGGCAATACGGCTTCGACAAGGGCAGCGGTTCGCTCGATCAGCGCCAGAGGGTCGTCTTCTCGTTTGTATGGAATCCTACGTTCACGCATTCCACCGGCGCATTCGCCAAATACGTAGTGAACAACTGGCAGCTTTCGAGCATTACCACGATTCAGAGCGGCCGGCCGGCGGGAAGCCTGACCATCCACATGAACGACACGCCCACTTCCATGCTGTACAGCGCCGATGCTCTGAATGGATTTAACGGAAACTTCCGGGTACCATTCCTGCCGGTGGACAGCCTGTACACGCCATGGGTGGAAACGGAGAATTTCCGCCTGACCAAGTACGTTCCGCTGCCCCGCGAGGGCATGAACCTCGGCCTCAACTTCGAGGCGTATAACATTGCCAACAACTGGTCGCCTACCGCCCTGGCTACGCAGGCATTCACCGAGACGAAGGGCGTGCTCACTTACACTCCGACGGCTTTCGGTTACGGAACCAGCGATGGCGGTTTCCCCGATGGCACGCAGGCACGCCGCCTGCAGGTGAGCGCGCGGTTCACGTTCTAAACTTCCAAACCTGCAACTGTAGGGACAAGGGCAGGCGCTCAGGCGCCTGCCTTTTTTATTGCCGGGAATTCTCGAGCCTGGTCCGCGGCCCGGGCGGCCGCGATGCGGGCCGGATCGGCGTAGAACCGCCTTCCGCAGGAGCGGCAATGGCGTGGAATGCGGCCCACACGGCGCATGACGGCGTCGCCGATCCCTCGGGGAAGTGAGGGGACGATATCCCGGCCGAAACACCGCGGGCATCGGAGTTCCCCGGGTTTAATCTCAATCTGCTTGATAATCTCCAATAGGGCAAGTCTAGCAAAACCAACGGGCGATCGTGCTATTCCCAACGCTACGGGTACGGGGGGGCTTGAACGTCTCCGGGAGGCACGTCTCTGAACGACCGCTCCCTCGCGGTCGCGGCTCGGCAAACACTTACAAGAACTTGAAACGTCATTCTGAGCCGCGCGCGCCAGCAAGCGGTTCTTAGCCAAAATCGCGAAACTGCTTAAGCACCCACAGTGCGGGGGTGTTAGTCTGGAGATCGTGCGTAGTCTACTGATCTTCCTCTCGCGGAGTAAACTCCTGCGAAGGTGGATGGAAACCTCATCCCTGGCCCAGCGTTTCGCGGCCCGCTTTGTGCCTGGTTCCAAACTGGAGCAGGCGCTGGCAGTGTGCCGCGAACTCAATGCCGAGGCCATTGCCGTCACTTTGGACGTTTTGGGCGAAAGCATTTTGTCCCTGGAGGAAGCGGCCAGGGCTCGCGATGTTTATCTGCGGACCCTTTCGGCGATCCACGAGAGCCGCGTCCAGGGGAACGTCTCCCTCAAGCTCTCCCAATTCGGCATCGATCTCTCGACCGAGATGTGCCGGGCCAATGTCAGCCAGTTAGTGGAGCGGGCCGCCGCCCTGGACGGGTTCGTCCGGGTGGACATGGAATCCAGCGAGTACGTCGACCGGACGCTCGACCTGGTCTGCGACCTGCACGCCAAATACCCCGCCGTGGGAACGGTGATCCAGGCCTATCTCTATCGCAGCAAACAGGATATTGAAATGTTGAACGCCCGGGGCATCCGCGTCCGGCTATGCAAGGGCGCGTATCTGGAACCGGCCAGCGTGGCTTTTCCGAAAAAGGCCCAAGTGGACGCCAACTACGTCGAATTGATGCAGTTATTGCTCGACCAGGGCGCCTATCCGGCGATTGCCACGCACGACGAGAAGATGATCGCGGCGACCAAGGCGTACGCCGCGTCGCACAACATATCGCGCGACGCCTTCGAGTTCCAGATGCTCTACGGCATCCGCCGGGATCTGCAGCGGCAACTGGCGAAGGAAGGCTTCCGGGTACGGGTCTACGTCCCCTTCGGCGAGGCCTGGTATCCCTATTACATGCGCCGGTTGGCCGAGCGGCCCGCCAACATACTGTTTATTCTGCGGAACTTATTGAAGTAAAAAGCTTTCAGCTATCGGCTAGTAGCTATTAGCTGGTAAGAAACCGCTCCCTTGCGGTCGCGGCTCGGTAACAAGTCCCGTGGAATCAGGCGCGACTGTTACTGAGCCGCGACCGCCAGGGAGCGGTCTTCCCGTTGCGAGCCGGAGTTTCGCGACAGAAACCAGCTATCGCCTTTTGGCCGGAGCCCGGAGAGGGCCCGAAAGCTGAAAGCCGATGGCTGACCGCTGAGAGCTTGCTTTCGAAACTAATTGCAGGGATCGGGAGTCTAAGGGATATGCGCTACTGGGCCTATCTCGCCGGGAAGGTGGTAGCGGCGGCTGCGCCTCTGTATGGTTTGCTGATTCTCCTGGAACAAAAATTCCCGGCCATTCCCCATAAGAAAGACGATTACGACGCGGCCGTTGCGCCGCTCGCCAAGGGCGGCCAGTACCTGCTCTGCGACCTGTACCTGCTGGGATGGTTCCTGCTCTGCGCCGGCACCCTCTACCTCATCGTCTGGGACCAACGCCGCCGCTGCCGGGTGTGCCTCCGCCAACTCCGCATGCCCATCGAAACGGGCTCCCGCAGCTATATGCTGCAATTGGGCCAGCCGAGCATCGAATCGATCTGCCCCTACGGCCATGGAACTCTCAAGGAAGACGAATTGCAAATGACCGGCCGTGCCACCCCCGAATGGACCCCCCATTCCGACGATATCTGGGACGAATTGTGCGCTCCCGGCAAGGACACCGGTCAGGAACCGTGAACCCTCTGCCCCGCTGGCGCATGGTGGCTGGTTGCCTGGTGCTGGCGGCACTCGTCTTCTTCGCCATCCTCTTCGCCCCGGTATACGTCCGCAACATGAAATTGCAGAATTATGTGGACGGAATGACACATCGTGCCGGGAACGACAAGCAATCCGACGATGCGTTGCGCGCTATGGTTCTCGACAAGGCCCGCCAGCTTGACCTGCCGGTAACGGAAGACAACGTGCAGGTTTACCGTTCCGCGGACGGTCTGCGCATTGACGTGCGTTATTCGGTAACGGTACGCGCGCCGCTGTATCAGGTGGATATTCATTTCTACCCCGGCGCCGGCAGCCGGTAGGCCTTCACGGCCAGCGGCATGCGAGAATTAAAGAAGGTGCCAACGAAACCACAAAGGCGCGGCATGCGGGTCCGCGTCCCGGGTAATTCCGGCCTCACGCGGTTCTTTCTGGGACCGGTGGGACGCATCCTGATCATGGGCAGCGCGCTTTTTGTGATCGTGCTCATGGGGGCGTTCATCTACTTCTACGCCCGATATTCCAAGGTCATCGACGAGAAGCTGCGCGCCGGCCCGTTTGCCAACAACGCCCAGATATTCGCCGCTCCGGAATCGGTCGGCGTGGGCGATGCGCTGAGCCCCAACGATATCGCCACCGAGCTGCGCCGCAGCGGTTATTCCGAATCGCGCGCCAACCCCGTCGGATCGTTCGAGCTCCGGGCCAACGCCATCACCATCGTTCCCGGCCCCAAGTCCTATTTCGATCAGGAAGCCGGGGTCATCAAATTCGACGGCGGGCGGATTTCGCAGATCGTCTCCCTGCAGGACAACACCTCGCGCAGCCTGTACCAGTTGGAACCGCAGCTCATCACCAACCTTTCGGGCACCAGCCGCGAGAAACGGCGCATGGTGAAGTTTGCCGACATCCCCACGCTGCTGGTGGAGGCCGTCACTTCCGCCGAGGACAAGCACTTCTTCCAGCACAGCGGGTTCGACCCGGTCCGCGTGATCAAAGCGGCCTATGTCGATATCAAGAAGGGCCGCCGGGCGGAAGGCGCCTCCACGCTCAGCATGCAACTGGCCAAGAACTTCTTCCTGGAACAGGACAAGCGATGGACCACTAAGGCGGCCGAAGTCATTATCACCCTGCAGTTGGAGCAAAAGCTCAGTAAGGAAGAGATCTTCGAAGATTACGCCAATCAGATTTATCTGGGCTCGCGCGGTTCCTTCCGCATCCACGGCTTCGGCGAGGCGGCCGAAGTCTTTCTCGGCAAAGATCTCAGCCAGATCGACGTTCAGGAAGCCGCGCAACTGGCCGGAACCATACAGAATCCGGCCATGTACGATCCCTTCAACCATCCCGACCACGCTCGCGACCGGCGCAATATCGTCCTCAGCATGATGCGCTCCAACGGTTTCATCGGCGATCGCGATTACGCCGTGGCCATCGACACGCCGCTCACCGTGGTCAAGAGCGCGGCGCAGTCGGTGGAAGCCCCGTATTTCGTCGACCTGGTGAATACCACGCTGCAGGATAAGTTCCAGGACACCGACTTCCAGTCCAACGCGTACCGCGTCTATACCACGCTCGACCTGCGGCTGCAGCGCGTGGCCGCAGATGCCATTGCCAGCGGTATGAAGAAGGTGGACGACATCGTCAAACGCCAGCGCCGATTCAAGGGGGAAACGCCTCCCGAACCGCAGGTGGCGCTGGTGGCCATCGACCCCCATACGGGGCTGGTAAGAGCCGTCGCCGGAGGCCGCAACTACGGCCGCAGCCAGCTCAACCACGTGCTGTCCAAGCGGCAGCCGGGGTCGATCTTCAAACCTTTTGTGTACGCCGCCGCCATGGATACCGCCGTGGAAGGCGGTCCGCACGTGCTGACGCCCTCGAGCGAGGTGATGGATGAGCCCACTACTTTTTGGTTCGAGGGCAATTCTTACAGCCCCAAGAATTTCAAGGACGAGATCAGCAATAAACCCGTGTCGTTGCGCTATGCCCTGGCGCACTCCCTCAATATCCCCACCGTGAAGGTGGCCGAGATGGTGGGGTACGACGCGGTAGTGAACATGGCCAACCGCGCGGGCATGAACTACAAGATCCAACCGACGCCCTCGGTGGCCCTGGGGGCCTACGAGATCACGCCCATGGAGGCCGCCGGCGCTTATACCATGTTCTCCAACCAGGGCCGCTACGTGAAGCCCGACTTCCTGTCGCTGGTGCGCAACCAGGACGGCAGGCAGTTGTACCAGCACAAGCAGGAAGACAAGCAGGTGCTCGATCCGCGGGTGGCCTACATCATGACCAACCTGTTGCAGGATGTGCTGGCCCGGGGTACCGCGGCCGGGGCTCGCGCCGTGGCCGGATTCAACGTCCCCGCGGCCGGGAAGACCGGCACCTCGCGCGACGGCTGGTTCGCCGGGTACACCTCGGAACTGCTGTGCGTGGTGTGGGTGGGGTTCGACGACAACCGCGATCTGGATATCGAAGGCGCACAATCCGCGGCGCCCATCTGGATGCAGTTCATGAAGGACGCTTTGAAATATCGCGAATATCGCGATACCAAGCCATTCGAAGCGCCCGACGGAATCGTGTCCATCGAAATCGACCCGGAAACCGGCTTCCTGGCGACGCCCGCGTGCCCCACCCGTGCATCCGAAGTGTATATCGCCGGTACGCAGCCGGTGGCCGCCTGCCCCAAGCACGGCGGCCGGATGGTCACCAGCACCACTGGCTGGGACACGCCCGCGCCGGAGGATGCGCCGGACCGGAAGGCTCCGGCGAGCGCCGCCGACCACCTGCCGCGCGTCATCGGCTCGGGCAGCGACGGCCAGGTGACGCCCGGCGCGGTAGCCCATCGGGCAGCCAGGCAGATTCCACCGGACACCGCTCAGAACGGCAAGCAGCAACCGGAGACTCCGCCCCAAAAAGCCACCAGGCCCAGCCTCCTCCGTCGATTGTTGAATGTGATTAAATAGGTTCAAGGGGGCCGCTCCATGTTTTTCCGTCCTCTCGCGATAGCAATTGCGGCAAGCCTGATAACGGGGATGGCTTTCGCGCAAACTGGTAACCCCATTGTGGACAGTAGCAGAACCTCGGTGGCCCCGGCAAAAGCGGACAAGCCCGAGGAAAAAACGGAGATTACTCCGGAGCTTCGCGGCGATATATTCATGGCCAGGAAGCAGTACCGGGAAGCCATCGAAGCGTTCCACGAAGGCTCTCCCAAGAATCCCGTGCTGTGCAACAAGACGGGGATCGCTTATCACCAGATGATGCAACTGGACAGCGCTCTGAAGAGCTATCAACAGGCTGTCCGGCTGAAAAAGGATTACCTGGAAGCCATCAACAACATCGGCACGGTATACTATGCGCGCAAGAATTATCGCCGCTCCATCACGTATTATCAGAGGGCCATCAAATTGGCGCCGCAGCAGAGCCGCGCGGCATCCATTTACAGCAACCTGGGCACGGCCCTGTTCGCGCGCAAGCAGTACAAGGACGCTGCCGACGCTTTTCAGACGGCCATGACGCTCGATCCGGACGTGTTCGAACACAACAGCACCTTCGGGGTCCTGCTGGAAGAGCGCAACGTGCAGGAGCGCGCCAAGTATCATTACTATCTGGCCAAATTGTACGCCAAGAATGGCCGTAACGAACTGGCCCTGCAGTATCTGCGGAAGGCCCTGGAAGAAGGTTTCAAGGAGAGGAAGCAATTGGAAAAAGACCCGGAGTTCGCAGCGTTGCGGGACACCAAGGAGTTCCAGGACCTGCTCGCGCTGGAGCCGCGTGTACTGTAACCGGCTGCGTTTCTTCCTGGCCATCCTCACCCTGGCGGTTCTCTCCGCGTGCCATCGACAGCCGGCCCGCCCGTCCGTGGAGCGGATTGCGATTCTTCGCTTCGAGAACCTTGGGGCCGATCCTTCCACAGACTGGATGGGCCGCGCCTTTTCCGAGATGATCGGCGCCGCGCTCGACGGCGCGCCGGGGCTCGACGTCATTCCGGGCGCACGCCTGCACGCGGTTGACGCGGAATTGGGTGCGCGGCCGGCCAGCGCGCCCGGCATTTCGGCCGAGCGCACGGCCGCCCTGGCCGCGGGGGCCACCAGGGTTATCTACGGGCAATACGCGGTCCGCGCCGGGACCCTGGAAGCGCGGATGACCGTGGAAGACACGCTCACCGGAAAGATGAACGTCCTGAACACGGTGTCGACGCCGGCCGCGGACACGGCGCCGGCAGCCTCCGCGCTGGCCCTTCAGATCTCGCCCCACATCGTCCCCTACGGCACCCGGAATCCGCAAGTGATCGAGGCGTACGTCCACGCACTCGAAGACCGCGGCAAAGCCGGCGTGATGGAAGATCTGGAGAAGGCCATCGCCACCGATCCGAATTTCGGACCGGCCTACCGGCAAGTGGCGCAATTCAAAGTGGAACGGGGAGACCTCGCCGGCGCGCTGGCCCTGCTCGACAAGGCTCTGGCCCGCGGGAATAGCATCCCGGACGCCGAGCGGGCGCTGGTCCAACTGCAGGCCGCCGATCTTCGCGACGACGCTGCCGCGCGCCTGGCAGCGCTGGCCGCGATCGCCAAGGCCGATCCCAAAGACCCACGGAAGTGGCGCGAGCTGGCTGCGGCGTTCTCGATTACGCACCGCTATCCGCAGGCAGTGGAAGCCTATCGCAAGGTGCTGGCAATCCAGCCGGACGATGCCGAATCCTGGAATCAGCTTGGCTACGCCGCCGCCTATGCCGGGGATGCCGCCACCGCCCGGAGCGCGCTCGACCGCTACCGGAAGCTGCAGCCCGCCAGTCCCAATCCGCTGGATTCCCTGGGCGACGTCAGTCTGATCGGCGGCCACCTCTCCGAAGCGGAAGAATATTACCTGCAAAGCGCCAAAAAGAGCCCCGGATTTCTGGGGGGGCTGGACTTTCTGAAGGCCGCCATGGCGCGCCTGTCGACCGGAGACGTCGCCGGCTCCGATGCTCTGGCGCAGCAGTATTTCGATGCCCGCACGGCCGCCAAGGATCCGCTGGTAGACTACCGCAAGGCGCAATGGGCGTGGATCGGCGGGCGCCGCAAGGCCGCCTGCCAGCAGATGGAACAACTGGCCCGCGCTTCGGAAGCCGGCGCGGCGCGAGAGGTGGCGGCGCACGCGTATAGTGAGCTGGCTATATGGACCTTGATGCTGGGCAACCGCGAAGCCGCGGCGGAGATGGCGCGGAAGGCCGCGGCGCTGGCCACGGCGGCGTCCTCCACTCCGGCCATCCTGGCGCGATTTCTGGCGCAGCCTCCGGCCTCGCCGGCCGAGTGGCAGGCGCGCGCCAATACGCTGGTGCCCAACCCGGCACGGTCCGCCATTCGTAACACAGCGCTGGCCGACGCGCTATTGATCGCCAGGGAATATGCGGCCGCGCTCCCGGTGTTGCAGCAGATGTACGACAGCGGCAATCCCACTGCCGATGAGGGACTCCCGGTCTTATTGGCGTGGGCCAATCTCGAAACCGGCCATGTCCAGGAGGCAGCCGCGCTGCTAGGGTCCAACCAGCCCCTCTCGGAACGTGGGCTGACATGGTCGACGCCGTTGCACTTCCCGCGAATATACTATTTGCGGGCCGTGGTGGCGGAAAAACAGGGCAAACCCGACGAAGCGCGTGAAAACTGGCGGCTGTTCCGGGCGCTTTCCGGCCCCGACCCCCTGATGTGGGGCGAAGAGCAGAAGGCCAAATAGCAGGAGGGCACGCCCCGGGGATGTGGGGCAGGCGGTGCTCGCCCACAAGCCTGTCGTTTATAAAGACCATAAGATCCTTTTTGCTTGTTTTTGTTTCAGCCGTGTGATAGATTCCAGTAATCAACGAAACGATATTGACCTCCCGGCCGTAGGGTGTACGCCGGGTTACATGTCGGAGTATCTGTGTCTACCGGCAGGATACTCCAAACCTCAACCGGGCCATGTAGCTCTATCATTTTTCGAAACACAGGCGCTAAGTCTACCGGACTCGCACCTCGCGTTTCTCATATAGCGTCATTGGTGTGTCTTCGACAGCGGCGCCAAGCACCGCCGGCTGAGACGAACTGCCGGGCACGGATAGCCAGGCAAGCCGGCACTCATGTAACTATTTCTCTAACAAGGGGGTTCTTTTTGACGGAGGGAGAAGTGGCAACTCAACCTCTAGAACGCGAGCTATTGGGCCTGTTGGGCGGCGATGAGAAAGCTCGCATTGTGGCCCGGTACTGTGGTTTTGACGGTCTCGGGGGGACTACGCTCCAGACGGTCGGAGCCGAGTTCGGCATCACGTCTGAACGGGTTCGCCAGATCGTCGGAGAGGTCGTGCGGCGCCGCGGAAACGGGCCGGTACCCGCGCCCACTTTGTTGAAGGCCATCGCGTTTATCGCCCAGCGCACCCCCGGAGTTGCCGAAGATATCGAAGGGAATATGCAATCCGCGGGTCTGAGCTCCCGGCGGTTTCGCGCCGAGGGCATTATTCGAGCCGCTGAACTGTTCGGCACTGCCGCACCTTTCCTGGTGACCGAGACGCAGCGCGCGCGTCTGATCCATTTCTTCTCACCCGCATCCCTGGACACCATCGTCCGGGTGGCGCACCGGACGATCGAGCGATGGGGCGTGGCCTCCCTCGATACCGTTTCGGCGGAGGTCCGGAAAGTAGCGCCCGAAGCGGCCGATAACCGGCTCATCAGGGACGTGCTGACCAACGCCGGTGACATTCACTGGCTGGACCCGCTTTCGGAATGGTTCTGGCTGCCGTCGGTGTCGCGCAACCCTCTGGTGCGCCGCATCCGCAAAATTCTATCGGTGGCAAATCCCATGTGCGTTGCCGAATTCCGCGCGGCCGTCACGCGCGATTCCCGGCTGCACGACTATTCGCCGCCGCCGGCCGTATTGCAGGAGCTGTGCCGGCAGTTGCCGGGACTGCGGGCTTCGGCCGAGTATATCGAGGCGGATCCCAGAATCCAGCCTCGGGAAGTACTGGGCGAACTGGAAGCGGCCATTGTCGACATTCTGGCGGAACAGGGCGGAACGATGCGCCGCGCCGAACTGGCGGCGGAGTGCCGGAAGCGCGGGTTGAATCGTTCCAGCTTCTACAGCGCCCTGACGCACTCGCCTGTAATTGCATTCTATCCGGGCGGCCTCCTGGGATTAGTGGGAGTCTCGCCCGCGCTGGGCCCGCCGCAATGCCCGCCCACGAGGCAACGGTCCAAATACCTGCATTCCACGGCTCGTGCGCACACCATCCGGCTGCGCAAGTGGATGGAGTGAGGAAGAAAGGAGGATCTATTCCCGAATTTCGGATTAACAGTCCTTTTTGACTTGTGTTTATAAGCGTCTTATGTTAGATTTCAGACATACTTATCGGTCTTTTTACCCGGCCTCGTAATATACGCCGGGGGCTGTCTTAATTGGTGGAGTGTTCGAGGGTTTCCGAAGGATACTTCCAGACTGTCAACGGGCCATGTCGCTCCACAACCCCCAGCCATCGGGGAGCGGATCACACGGCTCCGCGCATGGTTGGCGCTCGCCGGCGCGATTCGTTACACACCGGCGCCGGATGTTTGCATAGGACTTATTTTTCGATTTGTGCGTAGTTGGAGCGCATTAGGATTCAGATAGTTATTACTCACAAGGGGGTCGAAAGCATGAGAAGAGTACTCGCATTGTTGGCCCTGTCTGCCTGCATTGCATTTGCACAGACAGCCACTACCACCGCCCGCATGGACGGGACGGTCACCGATGCCCAGGGCGCGGTTGTCGCCGGCGCATCCGTGACCGTGGTCAACCTCAACACGGACGCAAGTTTCAAAGCCACCACTGACGATCGCGGCCAGTGGGCGCTGCCCAGCATGTCGCAGGCTATGTACCGCGTCACGGTGTCCACCAAGGGATTCCGCACCACGGTGATCGATAGCGTCACCATGGACGCCGGCATACCGGTTACGGTCAACGCCAAGTTGGAGGTGGGCGCGGTGGCCGAAACGGTCGAAGTAGTTGCCACGCAGGAATTAGTACAGACTGCCGACGCCACCGTAAACGCCTCACTGGAAAAGCGCCAGATGACCGAATTGCCCACCATCACGCGCAGCGGCTTGGATGCAATCATATCCTTGCCAGGAATCCAGACGGCCACCAGCGACCGCTATTCCACCATCAACGGTCTGCCTAACGGCTCCATGAGCGTGACGCTCGATGGCGTCAACACCCAGGACCAGCTCCTCAAGAGCAGCAATGGCTATTACACCTTCATCCCGATTCAAATGGACTCGGTGGAAGAAGTAACTTTGACCACCGCGGCGGTGGGCGCTTCGTCCACTGGAGAAGGCGCGGCGCAGGTCAAGTTCGTCACCCGTGGCGGCACGAATCAATTTCATGGGGGCGGATTCTGGCAGAACCGCAATACCGCACTCGAAGCCAACTATTACTTCAATACCATCAATCGCCTGCCCCGCAACATCATCCAACTCAACCAGTACGGGTTTCACATTGGGGGCCCGATATACATTCCCAAGGTTCTCGATCTTAGGAACAAGCTTTTTTTCTTCACCAACGTGGAATTTCGTGTGATGCCGCAGTCCGCGGCTGAAAGCCGAACCGTTCTCACCCCCGGAGCCGCCCTCGGCAATTACGAATATGCGGATTCCAGCGGCGCCACGCACACGGTGAACGTGCTCGGCATGGCTAAGGCGGGTGGCTTCAACGGCGCCGCCGATCCCATCCTCAGCAAGACTTTCAGCCAGATACTGGCTCTCACCGGCAACGGTACTCTGAACAGCCAGGTTCCCACGGGCGATTACAACGTCGATACCTTAAATTACTCGGCAGCAGGCACCGACCGCCGTCATCTGTCGATGACGCGCCTGGACTACAACCTGAACAGCAGGAACCAGATTTCGCTGACTTACAGTTACAATATGTACTTCACGGTGCCCGACGTGCTGAACGGCGTGGTGCCCGTGTACCCGGGTACCGGCGATGTGCTCGGCACCAATATCTCCACCGGGCAGCACAGCAACCGCTTCATGGGCACGATCGGGCTGCGATCGACCATCACCAGCCACCTGACCAACGATTTCCATGGCGGGCTCATGGGCGGCACCACGGTCTGGTACGATGGCGCCCAGTCCCAGGCGAATTATAGCGAGTGGAATGGCTATACTCCGAACTTCGGTACCTATGGCTTCGACAGCCTGTCCGGCGTAACCACGGCCACCAACCCGCAGCGGCGGAATTCGCCCATCAAGCAGTTTAGCGACACCGTTTCGTGGGTGAAAGGTCCGCACATGATTACGGCCGGCGGCGACTTCTCGCAGGTGAATCTCTGGGCCCAGACGGAAGGTACCGAATCCCTGCCGTACATTTACTTCGGCATCAACAGCGGCGACCCGGTGCACAACGGCTCGACCGACGCGTTCACCGCGGCATCCATGCCCGGCGCAACGCAGGCGCAGATGGACAGCGCGGCCGGCCTCTACGCCGTCCTCAGCGGCCGCGTGTACAGCATCAGCCGGCAGGTAGTCGAGAGCGAAACCACACATCAATATTCCTATAACACTCCGGCCATCGACCGCGACCAGCAGCGCCAGTTCGGGCTGTTCCTGCAAGACCAGTGGCGCGTTGCCCCCAACTTCACTGTGAACCTCGGCATGCGCTTCGAGCAGCAGAGGCCGTTTGAGAACCTCAGCGGTATCTACACCGCATCCACTATCCAAGCCGCTTACGGCATCTCCGGCATCGGCAACATGTTCAAGCCCGGTGTCACCACCGGCGGAATGACGCCCACCGCGGGGGCAAGCACCTACGATCCCACCATCCCGGCGTTCCAGCCGCTCAGTTCGATGAACGCCTACGCTACTCCTAAGAACTGGAACCCCAGCGTTGGATTCGCCTGGCAGATTCCGCAAGCGGGCGGGCTGCTTCGCACCATCCTCGGCGATCACACGGGCGCCTCCGTGCTGCGTGCCGGCTTCTCTATCGCCACCGTCCGGGAAGGCACCGAGGTGTTTCAGTCGATGTACGGCGCCAACCCCGGCGTGACTTACCCGGCCAGCGTCGACCCCGTCAATTACCCGCAATATTTCGGCGCTCCGGGAAGCGTGCTGTTCAGCCAGGCCACGCTGCCCACTTCCCCCACTCCGACCGCGCCCACGTACCCCATGGGCACCACTCCCACCACTTCCATCAACGCCTTCGATCCCAACCTGAAGGTCGGTTATGTGGAGAGCTGGAACGCCGGCTTCCAACGCGAGTTCGCGCACAATAACGTCGTGGAAATCCGATTCGTGGGCAACCACGGCGTGCATGAATGGCGGCAGGTGGACCTCAACGAAACCAACCTCTTCGAGAGCGGCTTCCTGACCGACTTTTATAACGCGTACAACAACCTGCTGATTGCGCGCGGAGGCAACATCCTCAACACCAATAGCAACAATTTCAGCAACCAGGGCCTGCCCGGACAGAAACCCATCCCGATCCTGCAAACGGCGCTTGGCTCACTGACCAACAACTCCTCATACGCCACGTATATCCGCCAGAACCGCGCGGGTTCGCTGGCCAACGTGATCTACCCCAATGCCACCTACATGGGACGCCTGGTGGCGGCGGGATATCCTGCCAACCTGTTCATCGTCAACCCATCGGTGCCCAGCGGCGGATCCTATCTGATAACCGACTGGGGCAAGTCTTTCTATGATGCCGGCCAGGTCGAGTACCGCCGGCGCATGGCTTCGGGTCTGACCGTCCAGACGAGCTATGTCTTCTCCAAGTCCCTGGCGGATGGCGCAACGTCTAGCGGCGTGGTCTACAGCGCGCCCACCACTTTCCGTAACCTGGGCCTCGACAAGGCTCCGGCTGGCTTCGATATCCGCAACGCCTTCAAGATCAACTTCATTTATGAGCTGCCGTTCGGGACGGGTAAGGCGCTTCTCTCCGGCAGCGGATTCGCGAATAAAGTCTTCGGCGGCTGGCAACTTTCAGGTATCGAGCGCACGCAATCGGGAACGCCCAGCCAGATTACTTCCGGCCGCACGGGTATGAACCAGAACGAAACCGGCGTGGTACTACAGAACATGACCGCGGCGCAATTGCAGAGCCAGATGTCGGTTTACAAAACGACCGGCTCGAACGGCATTGGCCAAGTCTGGTACCTGCCTCAGAGTTTGGTTACCAACACCAAGGCCGCCTTTGAGACCAGCGGTTCGAGTTGGGCCAATCTGAGCGGGAGCTCACCGTACGTAGGACCGCAACTGGCTCCCAACTCATTCGGCTACAAGGTCTTCCTGTACGGCCCCTGGCAGAACCACTTCGACGTCAGCCTCCGCAAAATGGTGACGTTCGCCCACGAGAAGGCCAATCTCTCGGTTCAGGCCAACTGCATCGATTGCCTCAACCTGACAAACTTCCAGCTCGCCAATACCGGCGCCAACAGCGCCAGCTTCGGCCTGACCACCACCGCATACCAGGACATCTCGAACTCTCAGGATCCTGGTTCCCGGGTGATCGAGTTCCTGGCGCGCGTGAACTTCTAACTGACCCTGTAGCGTTACGCGGGCCCGGCGGCGACATGCCTCCGGGCCCGTTTTGCGTTTTGGCAGCCGCGTGCTACACGTCATTCTTGGTTCGTCCATGAAAGTACTTCACACACCGCCCCGCCCGCGGACGGCAACGGCCCACGGCTGGCGCCTTCTGTCGCTCTGGTCGATGCTCTTAGTGACTTATTCCCATTCCTTTCAGGGCGGCATGGTCTTCGACAGCGCCCGCGTGATTTCACAGGACGCCCGCATCCGCACAGCCACTCCGCAAAATGCAAAACTGATTCTCACCGAAGAGTATTGGTATAAGAGCGCGCCTTCGGGCCTCTATCGCCCACTTACTACTTTCTCTTACTTAGTGAATTACGCCATACTCGGCAACGGAACCAGCCCCGAGGGGTATCATTGGGTCAACCTGGCGCTGCACGCTATCAATGTTGCGCTGGTATACGCTCTGGGCCTGTCGATTCTGGGCGAAGCGGCGTTGGCCCTGGCACTGGCCGCGCTCTGGGGATTGCATCCGCTACTTACCGACTCGGTAACCAATATCGTAGGCCGCGCCGACTTACTGGCGGCATTCGGCGTCCTGGCCGGATTATTGTGCTACATGAAGGCGATCTCCGCCACCGGGCGCCGCCGGCTGGCGTGGATAGCGGGGCTGGTGGCCGCGCAGGCGGTGGGGCTTTTCTCCAAAGAGAACGCCGCCGTCCTGCCTGGCGTCATGCTGCTCTACGACATCGCATGGTCCCGCCGCGCCACATGGCGTGCGCGCGTGCCGGCGTATGCCGCCCTCGCGTTGCCCTTCGCGGCTTTCTTTTATTTGCGCGCCCAGGTGCACACCCACATGTGGATCGACCCGGCGGAGAATCCCCTGCTCGGCGCCGATTTTTGGATCGCACGGTTCACCGCCGTGAAGGTTATCGGGAGGCTGCTCTGGCTCTTCATCTGGCCCGTGCGCCTCTCGGCCGACTATTCCTATAACGGCATGCCGCTTTTCACCTGGAGCCCGGTAGACCTGACGGCGCTTCTGGCGCTGGCGGCGTGCGTCGCCGCGCTTGTATTGGCGGTCCGCTGGCGCCACACCCGCAAACCGCTGTTCTTTTTCATTTTTGTCTTCTTTCTCGCGCTGTTGCCCACTTCGAACCTGATCTTCCTCATCGGCAGCATCATGGCCGAGCGCTTCGTTTATCTTCCCTCCATCGGTCTGGCCGGCTGTGCGGTGGCGTGGCTGGGAACCTTCCAACGGCCCGCCGCCCGGCGCATCGCATGGATCGCGATGAGTCTGCTGTGCCTGGCTTTCGCCGCGCGAACCTACGCCCGCAATCTCGACTGGCGGGATGCGCCTACCTTCTGGGCCGCCACAGTGAATGCTTCTCCCTCCGCCGCCCGGCCGCACAACAATCTGGGAGACGCCCTGTCACAGTTACCAGGGCGCCTGCCCGACGCCATCGCCCAGTTCCAGGCCGCGCTGCGCATCCGGCCGAACTACGCCGACGCCCATTACAACCTGGGCAACGCGCTGGCGCGCATGCCTGGCCGCCTGCCCGATGCGGTCGCCGAGTACCACGCGGCGCTCGGAATCGAACCCGGTTTCGCGCAGGCGCACGTCAACCTGGGAAGTGCGCTGTCACAAATGCCCGGCCGCCTGCCCGACGCCATCGAGCAGTTCCGAGCCGCGCTGGCCGCCGACCCGGATCTCGCGGACGCGCACTACGATCTGGGTTCCACGCTGGCGCAAATCCCCGGCCGCTTGCCCGAAGCCATCGCGGAGCTCGAAGCCACCGTACGCATTCAGCCAGAGCACGCACGCGCTCACAACAATCTGGGCATGCTCCTTTCCGGGATGCCCGGCCGGTTGCCGGACGCCGTCGCCGAGTTTCGAACGGCCCTGCGCATTCAACCCGATTACGTGAGGGCGCACGTCAATCTGGCCGGCGTTCTGGTGCGGATTCCCGGCCGGCTGCCGGAGGCCATCGGCGAACTGGAAACAGCGCTCCGCATTCAGCCCGATCCTGAGATCCGGCAATTGTTGGACCGATTGCGCGCCGGGGGACGGTAGGCGGACCGCCTTGAGATCCAGGCGCCGATTGTCCTTCCATGACGCCGTCGTTAGCGGCCGCTTTCACGATTGCCGGATCGAACCAGTCGCCCTCTTCCACCTTCTCCCACGCGAAGAGCAAATGGTTGCCGGGCGGGACGTCTTTGAGAGCCGCGTGTCTCGCCGGCCGGCTTCCTCCGGAAGCAGCACCGCCGGTGCCGAGAATCACTTGCAGGTCGCCCGCCGCGCCGGCGGAAAAATCGAACGATTCGCCCAGTTTTTCCCGGCCGTTCCAGAGGACCGATTTCAGGTAGGCGCCCGCGGGCCCGTGGGGCAGAGTAAGGTCGTTGCTGGCGGACGCGATCTTTTTCAGGGCGAACGCGCCGGCTTCGTCCACCGCGGCACTGGACGGCATGACGGGCGCGTCCTCGCCGCCTGCCGGCGTGATCGAGAGACCTTTCACCGCGCACTCCCCCTCCGCCCAGAGACGGCTCGCCCGAAATCCAGAACTCCCGATGTCGTGGAATTTGCAGTATGCCCGCAGGTGGGGCAGGCGGTGCTCGCCTGCCGTCGATCCTATTCGAGCAGCGGACCCAAATTCAGCGCGGGCGGGCAGGCGAGCACCGCCTTTCCCACCTGCGAAGCTCTCGCCATCGAAGGGAATGGCCCAGCCCATTTTCCCCGCCAGTGCGAACGCGGGATGCCCGGAGACAGTACTTATTGAGATTATCGAAATTATTGTGCTTGAGTTGGTAACCAGTTTGTGATAGATTCCAATAATCGAATCAGCGACATTTACGTCCCGGGTGTAGGGTCGCGTCCCGGGACATCGGGCGGAGTATTTGTGTCTACCGGCCGCGTACTCCCAAACCTCAACCGGGCCATGTAGCTCTATCGTTCTCTGAAAGCACGGGGACAAGTCAACCAGACCTGACCTCGCGTTTGTCGATACCAGGGTACTTGTGTGTCTCGACGACGGCGGTAACCACCACGGACTCGGACGGGACGGATACGCGCACGACACTTTTGAAGCACAGGCTCGCGAGAGTGCCCCTTCCGGATAGCGCGTCAATCGGTCCTCATAAAATTTACGCTTTTCTACCAAGGGGGTCACAGGATATGAATCGGTTAGGTTCACTGTTTTACAGACGGTCGTGGCTGGCGTTGTCCAGCTTGTGTATCTCGCTACTGTTGATTGCGGCGCCGGCCGCATTCAGCCAGACTATGACGACCGGCGACATCGTTGGCTTGGTGACGGACGCCAGCGGGGCGGTCGTCCCCAATGCCAAGGTCACCGCGAAACTCGCCGCCACCAACGAAGTTCATTCGGCCGCCGCCAATGGAAGCGGCGAATATCGCTTCACCCTGATGCAACCGGGCGAGTACCTCGTGACGGGCGAGGCCACCGGCTTGAAATCCAAAACTGAAAAGTTCACACTCCTGGCGGGCCAGGAAACTGCCGTCAACCTCAAACTGGACGTGCAAGGCACGCAGGAGGTTATCGAAGTCCAGGCCCAGGCTGACATCCTGCAGACGGAAAACGCCAACCTGGCGACGGGCTTCAACGCCCAACAGCTTACCAACCTGCCGACAATGGGTGGCGATCTCACCACCATGGCCTTCACCGTTCCAGGCGTCCTGGTTCTGCCAGGCGGCGGCTCATCCGGCAATTTCAACGTCAACGGAATCCCCGGCGCCACCGCGCTATTCACGCTCAACGGCGCCGACGATATGGACCCGTACCTCAATATCAACAACTCCGGGGCCAGCAACAACACCCTCGGGGCCAATGAGATCGCCGAGACGGCCGTGATTCTCAACGCCTACAGCGCCGACTTCGGCCGCATGTCCGGCGCCCAGGTGAACTGGGTGGGGAAGGCCGGCGGCAACGGTTTCCACGGCAACCTGTTCCACAATTACAACGACAAGATCTTCAACGCCAACGACTTCTTCAACAACCAGGCGGGTCTCCAGCAGCCCCGCTCCGATTCTCATAACTTCGGCGGCTCTTTCGGCGGTCCGATCAAGAAAAACAAGCTGTTCTTCTTCTTCAATTACGAGAGTTTGCAGTACGCCCTGCCGACTTCCGGCGTGGTGCACATTCCTTCTCCGCAGTTTCAGGCTTACACCCTGGCCCACGTCCCCGCGGCGGTCTTGCCGCTTTATCAGGATGCTTTTAGCCTCTGGAGCGGCGCGCCCGGCGCCAAAAACGCCATCCCCACGACCAACGGTAACGGTCCTTTGCAGGACGGCAACAACCATCTCGGCTGCGGCACCTACACGTTCTGGAACTCCAACGTCCAAGCCCCCGGCGGCGGCGTCTTCGGCGGCAATAATGTCCCGGGCAATGTGCCATGCACCTCTGCCTTCGCCGAGAACGCCAGCGAAATAAACAAAGAGAGCCTGATGGTGTTTCGTCTGGACTACAACATCACCGACAAGCAGAAGATCAGCGGGCGCTTCAATCCCGATTGGGGTGTACAGGCGACCGGTCCGAGCCTCATCAACCCGGTGTTCGATGAAACCAGCAGCCAACCCTCCGATGCCGGCCAGTTGACGTATACCTACGCCATTTCGCCGACCCTGGTGAATAGCTTCATCGGTTCCGGTTCCTGGTACACGGCCTATTTCGGTTACACGAATCTCCAAAAAGCCCTTTCGCTCATGCCGGAAACCTGGTACCCGAATGACGGCTGCTGCTCGGAACTGGGCATCGCCACCAACTTTCCCCAGGGCCGCAACGTGGGCCAGGCACAGTTCGTCGACGACCTCACCTGGGTTCACGGCAAGCACAGCTTGAAAGGTGGCGTCAATTACCGGTACAACAAGGTCACCGATTTCACCAACTCCGAAAAGGCCTACGCCGGAATTTACACCTTCAACGATCTGACGGACTTTGCGACCGGCCAGATCAACTCTACCGGCGCGGGATCTTCTTTCAGCCAGAGCTACCCGAATCTGTTGCAGGTCCACCTCCGCATGAGTTCGCTGGGCGCTTATGTGCAGGATGAGTGGAAGATTCGGCGCAATGTTACTTTGACGCTGGGTATCCGCCTCGAGCACGACGGCGACCCGTCCTGCCTGGATAACTGTTTCGCCCGCATGAACACCCAGTTCGGCACGGCGGGCTATGTGGGCGGCGCCAGCGTTCCCTACAACCAGACCATCACCACTGGTTTGCACAACCTGTATCAGAGCCTGGAGTCGGTCGTCCCCGAACCGCGCTTCGGTTTCGCGTGGAACGTGGATTCGAAGACCGTGGTTCGCGGCGGCATCGGCTCATTTGCCACACTCTTCGCGGGCAGCGTAGCATCCAGCGTGTTCCGCAATGCCCCCAGCGTGTTTACCCCGAGTGTCACATTCGGCGAAGCCGGCCCGCCGACCGATCCCGCGAGCTCGGCCTACGCGGCCGTCTCGGCCTACAAGACTTTCACCTCCCAGTTCGCGGGGGGGGGCACCCTTGCTTCGATCAAGGCGGCGCTGGGAACTATTCCCTTCAGCGCACCCAGCTACTATTCGCCGCCGAACAGTTTCGTCGCGCCCAAGACCACCGAGTGGAGCCTTGAAGTGGAACGGGCACTGGGCGCGCACGACGTCCTTGCCGTTACATACGCCGGCAACCACGGCTACGACCAGTCGATGTCCAACACGTGGGCCAACTCTTTCCTGCTGCTGGCCAGCAACGGCGTGAACAAATATTACGGCACGAACTTCGGGGGCCTGCCGACGGCCGCACCCGATCCCCGGTTCCTCACAGTTACCCAGGTGCTGACCCAGGCCTACTCCAACTACGACGGCATGACGGTGCAACTCCGCCACGCCATGAAGTGGGGCTTCCAGGGGCAACTGGGCTGGACGTGGTCGCACGGATTGGGCGACTCCACGGTCTACAACCCGTACAACCTGCACTTTGGCTACGGCAACGAGAGCATTGACGTTCGTCATGCCGTCGTCAGCGACTTGGTCTGGACCGAGCCGCACAAGTTTTCGAACGGCATCCTCAATGGAGTGCTGGGCGGCTGGAATTTCGGCTTGAAGTTTTACGACTATACGGGACGGCCCACCCAGTCGTCCGACAGCAAGATAGCCGCGGAAATCAACTCCGGGGGCGGAACCGGTACTACCCCCATTGCCACCGTCGTCGACCCCAACATCGCCCCGGTTTGCACCGCCGTTCACGGTACCAGCACTCCGCAGTGCTGGACGACCAGCCAGTTCGAGACCTACAGCTCGACCTCGGGCGTGAGCACGCCGGTACAGACGGATTTCGGCGCCACCGGACCGGGCGTTTTCCGCGGGCCCGGCTACTTCGATATCGACAGCAACCTGAGCAAGAAGTTCTTCATCAAAGAGAAGTACGCATTCGAAGTCGGAGGTCAGTTCTACAACGTCCTGAATCATCCGAATTTCGGCCTCCCGACCGCTTCCATCACGTCGGGCAGTCTAGGCACCACCGGCACCACTCTCGCCCCGCCCACCAGCCCCTACGGTTCGGGTCAGGGTGCCATCGTCACCGGACGGGTGATCGTAATCACTGCGAAGTTCAGCTTCTAACCGCAACATCCCGAGGGGCAGGTTCGCGCCTGCCCCTCGCTCTTCCTTCTTTTTCCACACACCAAAAAGCTGAACATTTGTTCCGGGATGCGGTATGCGTACCGATTCCGAGCCGCGCGCGTTAGCCAGCGGTCTTCTTCGACTCTGTGGGTACTAACTTCAGAACTCCTGATGTCGGCCGGGATTTCTCGTGTCTGCGGCGCCGAGACTGGCCCAGGGGGCACCCCGGCGCTCCGGGACAGTGGATGCCGTTCGCCAAGAGGGTCGAGATGAGTCTCTGGACTCCTGATCTCATGGAATTTGCAGTGAGCCCGCAGGTGGGGCAGGCGGTGCTCGCCTTCGCTCGATTCCATTCGAGCAGCGGGCCCAAATTCAGCGCGGGCGGGCAGGCGAGCACCGCCTGCCCCACCTGCGAAGCTCTCGCCATCGAAAGGAATGGCTCAGCCCATTTTCCCCGGGCCAACCGAAATTGCGGGCGACATCAGGAGTCCAGAGTCTCGACCCAGCAGGCAGGAGTGCCTGCGCCACGAAAACGGGCTCATCC
>Ga0182013_10002180_pt1 | contig 25914 bp, 23 predicted proteins | sample 612S2MmetaG_FD_120487 | JGI IMG/M metagenome (GOLD analysis project Ga0182013, IMG submission 120487) | Permafrost microbial communities from Stordalen Mire, Sweden - 612S2M metaG | ecosystem: Environmental > Terrestrial > Soil > Wetlands > Permafrost | place: Sweden: Stordalen | collected...
CGTCTCCGCCGTCGTCTCTGCGGTGCGGGCGAGCTCCTTGGCCGACGAGTCCGTCGCCTTGCTCTTCTGGCTCAGGAACGACGGAATGGCGATCGCGGCAAGGATGCCGATGATCAGGATTACCACCAAGAGCTCGATGAGGGTGAAGCCGCCCTCGTCGCTTGAGCGCTGGCGCAGTCGATACAACATGGGGTCCTCCTCGGATCCGCTATGCGGGTCCCCTCCTTGACCCCTATCGACCGCAGCTAGGTGCAACTTTAGTTGCAGCCGCCGAGCCGGACTCCTCGTCCCCGGGGCCGGCGAACTGCCCCGGACGCACGAGAGGCGGCCGATGGCCGCCTCTCGCATTGTCGCCTTGTCGTTGTCCGGGCGATGCGCCCGGGGTCTGACTGACTACCAGGTGCTGTTCTGGCAGCCGCCACCTTCCGAACCCGTCTTGCCTTCCGGCGTGCATTTACGGGTGACTTCGCCGTTCGCCGCACGTTCGATCGTGAAGCTGTGGCCGGCAGTCACGGACTGCGCCGTGACTTTGTACGTCGTTTCCGTGCCGGTTGCCGCAGACAGGTAGGCGTTACCGCCACCAGCGGCGATCTGGATCGTCGGCTCGTATTTCTTGAGTTCTTCCGGCGAGATGCCGGCGTAGCTACCGTTGTGGTCGGTCGCGTACGTCTCCGCCGTCGTCTCTGCCGTGCGAGCGAGCTCCTTGGCCGACGAGTCGGTGGCCTTGCTCTTCTGGCTCAGGAACGACGGAATTGCGATCGCGGCAAGAATGCCGATGATCAGGATTACCACCAAGAGCTCGATGAGGGTAAAACCGCCCTCTTCCTTCGAGCGCTGGCGCAGTCGATACATCATTGAATCCTCCTAGGATCCGGTTACATGGGCGCCAGCCCTCGGTGACCGCCTCAAGCGGCGGTACGACCCCCCTCTTCGAGAGCCGCCGGCTTTGCTACGCACCTTCACGGATGCTCTGCCTCGGCCTCAGTACTGGCTTTGTCAGCCGGTGCATCGACCCCGCGAGAGGTCACCTTTATCCCTGCAACGAAGTTTTGGACGGGTAACTCACCAGTACGACGCGGCAGCCTTTGCAGGGTGAGCACGTGCTGGGGACTCGTAGGCACCACCGCAACGGACGGTAGGCGCCCCCTCGGGCCGCTCGTGGGCGCTACTTAGACGCGTCGGCCGCCGGCTCGCCCTCAGCGGGCGCAGGGGGCGGGCTCTGCTCAGGTGGCTCGTTGGCGGGCCATTTCGCCTGGGCGTTGCTGCCCGGGACGCGGATACCGGTGCCCTCGCACCACGGGCAAGTGATCGTCGCGGGCGTCCCGCCGAGGTTGGAGATCACGCTTCCGGTGCCGCGGCAGGGCATACACTCCCGCGGCGCATGGGCCGCCCCGGACTGATCATCTCCGCTGTTGCTGTCGCCTGCCACGAGACGATCACACTAGCGTTCCGCGGATGAGAAGACAGGAGCCATACCTCGAGTGGGCGGCCGTCGGGGCGATAACCGTGCTCGCGGCAGTGCTGCGCCTTTGGCACCTCGGCAAGGTCTCGCCCGATCCCTTCTACGACGCCGCGGTCCGCAGCATGACCCTCTCGTGGCACAACTTCTTCTTCGGCGCGTTCGAGCCCGGCGGCAGCGTCTCGATCGACAAGCCGCCCGTCGACCTGTGGCTCCAGGTCGCGAGCGTGAAGGCTTTCGGCTTCAGCTCCACGACCCTCAAGCTGCCGGAGGCATTCGCCGGCATCCTGGCGGTCCCGTTGCTCTATTCGGCCGTGCGGCGCCTGTGGAGCGTCCCTGCGGGTCTTGCGGCGGCGCTCGCGCTCGCGATACTTCCGGTCGAGGTCATCACCTCGCGCAGCGACACGATGGACGGCGTCATGATGGCCCTGCTGGTCCTCGCGCTCCTGTTCATCGTTCGCGCCCTGGAGACCGACAGCACGCTCTGGCTGCTCGCGGCCGCCGCGGCGCTGGGGGTGGCGTTCAACGTCAAGCTGCTGGAGTCGGTCGTGGCGGTGCCCGGCCTTGCGGTGCTCGCGTTCCTCGGCCTCGGAGGCACCGTCCGCCGGCGCGCGGTGCAGATCGCGGGCGCGGGCGCCGTCTACGTGGTCGTGGCGCTGCTATGGCTGACGGCGACCCTCGCGTTCCCGGCGAGCGAACGCCCGTGGGCGATCGGGTCGACAAACGGCAGCGCATGGAACGCGGCGTTCGTGTTCAACGGCACAGACCGGCTCGGCTCCACCTCACCGGAACCCTCCGTCACCGTCTACATACCGGGCCATCGCTATCCGCAGGCGACCCAGTCCGAGCGCGATCGCATCCCGATCGTCCCCCCGTCGCCGACACGCCTGCTCGCAAGGATCGGCCCGCTCTCGGGCGAGCGGCTGGGCCTGGAGGTGCTGCTCGCCCTGCTGCTCGGTGTCCCCGCGCTCATCTGGGGCCTGCGAAACGGCAACGAGCCCGACCCCGAGCGTGCGCTCGCCCTTGCGGCGGCGGACGCCGTCCCCGCGGCCCCCGGTTCCGCGCCGCCCGCGCCCGCGGATCCAGCCGCCGGCCGGCGGCCACGCCGGCGCCCCTCCCGGATGCGCGCGGGCGACCGCACACGGATGCGCCGGGCCGCAGCCGCCGGCCTCGGGCTGTGGCTGTTGATGGGGATCGTCCTGTTCAGCCACATGGCACGGCTGCACCCGCGCTACGTCGAGGGTTTCACGCCGGCCGTCGCGGCCGTGCTCGGGATAGGGGCCGCGTGGGCCGCGTCGCCCAAGGGCCGAGCGCAGCTGATCGTGCTGCTGGTCGCGCTGCTCGCGAGCGTCTACTACGCCGAGCGGCTGCTTTACGGCACGCCCGTCGAGTGGTGGTTCGTCCTGGTCGGAGCGATCGGCGCGGGCGTGCTCGCGGCACTCGCGCGCAGCGAGCTGCTCGGTGCGAGAGCACGGGCACTGGCGGCACCGGCGGGCGTGATGGTCATGATGTTGGTGTGCTTCTCCGCGGTGCCACTGGCGACGGACTCCACATCGATCGAAACGCACGTCACCGACGCCGGCTACGTCGGCGCGCTGCCGAGCGAAGAGCAACGCCTCGTCAGCGACTACGTTCGAGCGAACGCGCGGGGCGCGAAGTATGAGCTCGCGGCGGAGTCGGCGACGCAGATCGGTTCCCTCATCGTCCAGGACGGACGTCCGATCCTCGTGCTCACAACGTACGCGGGGCGTGTGTTCACGACGGTGCCGGAGCTGCAGCGGCTCATCGCACAGGGCAAGGTCCGATACGCCCTGCTCGGATCCAGCTGCCACCACGCCGCCGTGACAGGCGTGGAAGGCAACCCTGCATGCTCGGTTCCAGCCGTCTGGATCCGCGAGCACGGCACCGACGTTTCCCACGCCGCGGGCCTGAAGCACAGCGGCACGCTGTGGCTGCTCCCCGGAGCGGCCCCGTGAGCGCCGCCTCCACCGAGCTCGAGCGGCTCACGGCCGGGGCCACGTCCTCGGGCCGCATAGCCCTGGACACGGAGTTCATGGGCGAGGGCCGCTACAGGACCCTGCTGTGCCTGATCCAGCTGGCGATCCCCCAGGAGGCCGCCGACGGCGACCGCATACTCATCGTCGACCCGCTCGAGCAGGACTTGGACGCCTCGTCGCTCGCCTCGGTTCTCGCCGATCCCGCGGTCCAGGTGGTCGTTCACGCCGGCCGTCAGGACATCGCACTGATCCGCCGACGGCTGGGCACCGAGGTCACCAACGTATTCGACACGCAGGTTGCGGCCGGCTTCGCCGGCATGGGCGCGCAGAGCTCCTACGAGACGCTTCTCTCCGAGACGCTGGGACTGAGGGTCGCCAAGACCGCGAGCTTCACGCGCTGGGATGCACGCCCGCTCTCGCAGGAGCAGATCGCCTACGCCCGCGAGGACGTCGTGCACCTGCTCGAGCTTGCCGCCGAGCTCGAGCGGCGCCTGCAGGAGAAAGGCCGTCTGGCGTGGGCGCAGGAGGAGTGCGAGCCGCTCATCCGCTCAAGCGATGAGCGCGACCTTGAGATTGTCTTCGCGCGTCTGCCCCGGATCAACTCTCTGAGTGCGGGCCAGCGCCCAGTGGCGCGTGAGCTTGTGGGCTGGCGCGAGGAGACCGCGGCGCGTCAGGACAGGCCCGTGCAGAGCGTCCTCGGCGACGCCACGCTCGTGGAGATCGCCAAGCGCAGACCGTCCTCGCGCGGTGAGCTGGAGCGGATACGCGGCGTCGGCGGCAACGCGGGCGGGCGCCGAGGCGAGGAGATCCTCGCCGCCGTCTCGCGAGGCAGGCAGGCACCCGCGGACCCGGCCGAGCACCATCCGCGTGGGCCGGCGTCCCGCCCTGACGACGCACCGCTCGTGGCATTGGGGGAGGCGCTGCTGCGCTCGCGTGCACGCGAGGCTGGCCTCGCCTACGAGCTGCTCGCCGCGCGCGCGGACCTGCAGGCGATCGTCTCGGCGAGCAGAGAGGCCTCACCGGAGGCGGACGTGCGCACGCTGCGTGGATGGCGGCGCGAGCTAGCGGGCGCGGAACTGCTGGAGCTCCTGGACGGACGCCTGTCGCTGTCGGTGAGCGGAAGCGGGCGAGCCCGGCGCGTAAAGGTCAAACGAGGCGACTGAGCCGGCGGCCTCCCGGACGCCGCCGACCGCTGCTGCGCCAGCACCCGGTTCAGCACGGTGCCCGCGAGCGGGTCAACACGAAACCGTTCGTCGAACCGGCGATCGTGCCACGGACTTGCGCCTTTCTCCCCGGCGTTCGACTGGCTGCCTGGCCAGGATCTCGGCGGGTGTGTATCGTTCGGCGCGATTTAGCGGGTCCTGGGAGGGACCACCCGCGCCCGCAGGGTTCGGGGTCATGGACAAGGAATGGAGACTAGACATGGTTGGGGCAATCAAGCGCAACAGCGCGAGGCTCGTCGTTGCAGTTTTCACAGCAGCTGCCATCTGCGCTGCGGCAGCTGGAACCGCAGGCGCGGAAGTGGTCTACAACAACGTCCCGAGCCCGTTGCCCGGGAACTTCGCGTCGATCGGCCTGGACGCCACCTCCAGCTCGCAGTTCGGCGGTCAGATCGAACTCGCGGGCACGGCGCGCAAGAACCCGGTGGTAACCGTCGTGATGAGCAGTTGGGCATGTGAAAGCGGCACCGTCGAAAGCAACTGCACGACGACCAAGAACAAGACGTTCAGGGTGCCCGTGACCGTCCGTATCTACGGAGCCGGAGAACTCAGCGAGGCGCCGTACGCCGAAAAGACGAAGACGGTCAAGATGCAGTACCGGCCGAGCAGCAACGTGGCAAAGTGTCCCAGCGGAGAACAGTGGTACGACGAAGCCACCAAAGAATGCTCCCACGGCTATGCGTTTCCGATCACGATCAAGCTGAAGACCAAGAAAATGCCCAAGAACGCGGTCATCACCGTGTCCTACCCACACGCGACAGGCCCAGCCCAGTCTCTGAACGTGGCGGTCAGTGAACCACCTGAAGACACCCTCTCGGTGGGCGCGCACCCCGTGAGCGAATGGGTCGTCGACTCCACTTGGGGCGGCATGTACGGCTCAGCAGCGACCGACGTCGGCACGCTCGGCTTCGAGGAGGGGCTCAACTCCATCGAGGGCGAAGGCATCGAATACCAGCCGGTGATCGCAGTCAGCGCCGAATAGCCAAGAAGCCTCATCAACAAGCAAGCTGGGTGACAGGGGCCCCGCCGCCGGCGGGGCCCCTGTCACATCTGGAGCGTCGCCGAACAGCGCGCGCCGCGGAGTTACAGAAGCAGCCCGCGCCGAAGGGTCACCGGCCGGATTTGGCTCTGCAGAGGGGTGAAACCTATTCGATGTGGTTGTAGACTTCGAACAGCGGCAGGTACATCGAGATGACGATGAACCCGACGATGCCGCCGATCGGATGATCATGATCGGCTCGAGGATCGAGGTGAGAGCCTTGACCGACGCTTCAACCTGTTCCTCGTAGAACTCGGCGACCCTGTCGAGCATCTGGTCGAGCGCACCCGTTTCCTCACCGACTCCGACCATGTGCGTGACCATCGCGGGGAAGATTGGCGCCTGGGCCAGCGGAGCGGCGATCGTGCCTCCGCGCTTGACCGACGCGATCACTCCGTCCATCGCTTCTTCGACAGCGACGTTGCCGCCGGTGCGGCCGGTGATCTCCAGTGCCTGCAGCAACGGCACGCCGGCGCCCGTCAGCGAGGCGAGTGTGCGCGACCAGCGCGCGACAGCGATCTGCTGCACGATCGAGCCGATCTTCATCGGCACATGCAGCCGGAAGTGATCCCACTGCCGCTTGCCCCACGTGGTTTTCTTCCACTTGATGAAGGTGGTGATGATTAGCGCGGTGCCGCCGAAGATCGCCCACCAGTAGCCGGTGACGACTTCCGACATGAAGACCGAGACCTTCGTCAGCGCCGGAAGTTCACCCCCGAACTGCTTGAAGACGCCGACGAACACCGGCACCAGGAAGGCGACGAGGGCCATCATGACGCCGACGGCGAAGATGATCACCATGACCGGATAGACCATCGCGGATTTGATCTGCCTGCGCAGGTTGGCGTCCTTCTGCAGCTGGTCGGCGACTCGCATCAATGCGTCCTCGAGCACACCGCCGGTCTCCCCGGCCTGCGTCATGGCGACGAACAGCTGGTTGAAGACCTTCGGGTGGCGGGCCATCGAGTCGCTGAGCGACAGGCCCGCCTCGACGTCCTTGCGCACCGCGACGATCGTTTCTTTCAGGAATTTGCTCTCGGTCTGTTCCTCGAGCACGTACAGCGAGCGCAGGATGCTCATCCCGGAGGAGATCATCGTCGAGAGCTGGCGCGAGAAGACGGCAAGCTCCGACGCTTTCACCGTCTTCATGAAGCCGAATTCGATCTCCCGCGAGGAGTGCTTGTCGGAGATGTCAAGGACGATCAGCCCGCGTGCCTTGAGCTGGTCTGACACCGCCTGCTTTGACTCTGCTTCGACCTCGCCGCGGGCCTTGCCGCCGGACAGGTCGATCGCCTTGAAGACGTAGGTGCTCATGTCAGCAGGCCTATGCCGCCGCCAGAGAGGTAGCCCCCAGCAGCCGCTTGAGCTCCTCGGGGCTGCCCGAACGCGACTCTGCGAGCTTCTGCGTGATCTTTCCGGCACGCACGAGTGACGCGAGCGAGGAGTCCATCGTCTGCATGCCCGCGGCGGAGCTGGTCTGCAGTACCGAATAGATCTGGTGCGTCTTTCCCTCGCGGATCAGGTTGCGCACGGCCGGGTTCGGAACCAGGACCTCGGTCGCGACGACGCGTCCGGCGCCGTCGGCGGTCTGGAGCAGCTGCTGGGTCATGATGCCCTGCAGCGCCACCGACAGCTGCACGCGGACCTGACCCTGCTGGTGGGCCGGGAACACGTCGATGATGCGGTCGATCGTCTGAGCCGTGTCCTGTGTGTGGAGTGTGGCGAACACCAGGTGGCCTGTCTCAGCGGCGGTCAGGGCGGTCGAGATCGTCTCGAGGTCCCTCATCTCGCCGACGAGGATGACGTCGGGGTCCTGGCGCAGGGCGGCCTTCAGGGCCGCGCCGAAGCTCTGCGCGTCCGAGCCGAGCTCGCGCTGGTTGACCAGGCATTTCTTGTGCCCGTGCAGGAACTCGATCGGGTCCTCGATCGTCATGATGTGCTCCTCGCGGGTGCTGTTGATCTCGTCGATCATCGCCGCGAGCGAGGTGGACTTCCCCGAACCCGTTGGTCCCGTGACGAGCACGAAGCCGCGGGGCTTGCGCGTGAAGTCGTGGACCGCCCGCGGGAGCCCGAGCTCGTCGATCGACACGAGGTTGAAGGGGATCAGGCGGAATGCCGCGCCGATCGCGCCGCGCTGGTAGTAGGCGTTGACACGGAAACGGGCGTGCCCGGGGATCGAGTAGGCGAAGTCGAGCTGCCAGTCGGTCTCAAGACGCTGGCGCTGGTCGCCGGTGAGGATCGAGTAGACGATCTCACGGGTATCCGCAGAGGAGAGCTTTGGATATTCCTCCAGCGGCACGAGCCGGCCACGTACACGCACCGTGGGGTGTGCCCCGGAGCTGAGGTGCAGGTCCGATGCACGCCTGTGCACGACCTCCATCAGTAGATCTGCGAAATCGATGTCCATAGTTGCGCCTATCGGTCCCTTTCTGCTGTCCGCCTCTCCGTAGGCGGCCGCGGTGGACGAATGTACGAGCGTCAGCTGCTGCCGATCACACGGGCGATCTCCGCGATCGACGTGCGTCCCTGCCTGACCTTCTGGAGTCCGTCGTCGCGCAGGCGCGTCATGCCCTGTTCAACCGCGACATCCCTCATCGCCTCTGCCGGCCGGCGCTCGAGCGTCATCGCCTGCAGCTCCGGTGACATGCGCATCACCTCGTAGAGACCTATCCGTCCGCGGTAGCCGCTGCCGCCGCACCTGCGGCAGCCGACGGGCTCGTATGCCTCGAGCTCGACCCGCGCCTTGTAGCCGCTTTCCTGCAGGACCCTGGCCGGGATGATCGTGCGGCGCTTGCAGTTCGGGCAGAGCATCCGCGCGAGCCGCTGCGCGACGATGCAGTCGAGTGCGGACGCGACCAGGAAGGGCTCGATTCCCATCTCGATCAGGCGTGTGATCGCCGACGGAGCATCGTTCGTGTGCAGCGTCGAGAGCACCAGGTGTCCGGTGAGCGCTGACTCGACCGCGATCTGCGCGGTCTCGCGGTCGCGGATCTCCCCGACCATGATCACGTCGGGGTCGGCGCGGACCATCGCGCGAAGGCCGGTTGCGAATGTCAGGCCGGCCTTGCTGGAGACCTGGACCTGCGTGAGCCCGTTCATTTCATACTCGACCGGGTCCTCGACGGTGATGATGTTCTTCTCAGGGGTGTTCAGCAGCTGCAGCGCCGCGTAGAGCGTCGTCGACTTCCCCGACCCCGTCGGCCCCGTCACGAGCACCGCGCCGTGGGTTTCGCCGCAGGCCTTTTCGAACACCTCGCGCTCGGCCTCGGCCATCCCGAGCTTGTCGAGCTCGACAACCACCGAGTCCTTGTCCAGGACCCTCATCACGACGCCCTCGCCGTGGACGCTGGGCAGTGTGACGACGCGAAGGTCCACGTGGCGTCCCTCGACGACGAGCCCGACGCGCCCATCCTGGGGCAGGCGCCGCTCGGCGATATCCAGTTCGGCCATGATCTTGATGCGCGAGACCATCCCGGCCGCCATGCGCCGCGGGACGGTGGTGATGTCGTGAAGAACGCCGTCGATGCGGAAGCGCACACGCAGGTCGCGGCCTTCCGGCGCGAGGTGGATGTCCGAGGCGCCCCGCTGGACGCCCTGGGAGACGATCTGGTTGACGAGCTTGACGACGGGGGCGTCGTCGGAGGTCTCGTGCAGGGAGACGACCTCTGCGCCCTCCTGTTCTTCCTGCTCCTGGCTCGCGGCCTCGCCGACGACGTCTTCCATCCGGTCCAGGCGGCCGACGAGCGCGAGGATGTCGTCGGGCGCGGCGACCGCGACGCGGACCTCGTATCCGGTCATGATCGCTATGTCGTCGACCGCGAGCACGTTCGACGGGTCGGCCATCGCCACCAGCAGCGTGCGCTTGTCGGTGAACTCGACCGGGACCGCCTGGTAGCGCTTTGCAATCGGCGTGCTGACCAGGTTGGCCGCCGACATGTTGACGGAGAAGACGCCGAGGTCCAGATGGTCGAGGCCGTGGCGCTCGGCCAGTGCCCGCGCGAGGCCGTCCGATGTGAGGGAACCTCTTTCGACCAGCACGCGCTCGGGCGTGGTTCCGGAGATCCTCGAGCTCTCGAGCGCCTCGTCGACCACCTCGCGGGAGCTGAGGCCCATCTCGACGATCACGTCCGTCAGGAACCTCTGTGAGGAGCCGCGCTGGGAGGGGTGCGTCACGCCGCTCCAGTCCGCGCGCTCCTCCTCGGTTGACTGCCCGTCGTCGCGGTCCTGATGGTGGACGATCTCGTCGAGCTCAATGTCAAGGTCCGCGTCCGAGACGCCGGGCAGCTCGACCTCCCCGTCCACGTCGTCGGCTCCGTCGTATGCCACCGAGGGCTCAGCGTCGTCGAGTGAATCCATGCCCAGATCGGCTCCCACGCTCTCGAGCTGAGCGTCTTCCATGTCGGACTGTTCGCCGCGGGCGCGCCCGGATGCCCGGCGGCCGACCGAGATGACATCGCTCTCGCGTCCGTCCTCTCCGTCCATACCGAAGATCTCGTGCAGGTCGGGGCCGGTCTTCTGGGCCTTGCTCATGGCGAGCTCCCCTCAAGGAAGGGAGCCGGCGCCGCCCTACGTGTCGCGGACCGCTGCCCGCATGGCCTGCAGCGGTGCGGGCCGGCCGGTCCAGATCTCAAGGCTGAGCGCGCCCTGTGCGATGAGTATGTCGAGGCCGTCGACGGTGCGCGCGCCGTGCACGCGGGCGGCGGCGAGCAGGTCAGTGGTGTGTGAGCGATAGACAAGGTCGACAACATTTGCGTACTCACCGAGGGCATCGAACGTCAAACCGAGTTGGTTGAGCCCACTGGTGTCACTGGCCAAGAGTTCGACGGAATTGCTCCTCTGGACGCCCTGAGCGGTATCTGAGGGTGCGTCCAGTCCGACCGATGTGCAGTTCACGAGCAGGTCCGCGGGCACCGGGGTGGGGACCGTGCGGACCCCGAACTCCTCCGCGAGCGCCTGCGCTCGCGCGCCCGTGCGGTTCCAAACGGCTATGTCCGCCGCTCCTGCCTCTCGCAGCGCCCAGACAGCTGCCCGCGCGCTTCCTCCGGCTCCGAGAACGACGGCTCGCATGCCGGCCGGTGAGAAGCCGAGCGCCGCGAGGAGGCCGGGGGCGTCCGTGTTATCGGCCGCGATCTCGCCGCCCGCGCCGAACGTGAGGGTGTTGGAGGCACCGATCTCCGAGGCGGCCGTGCTCGCACTGTCGGCGAGGGCGAGCGCTGCCCGCTTGTGCGGGATCGTGACGTTCGCTCCCACGAACCCGGCGTCCGGAAGCGCGCGAACCGTCTCATCCAACAGCTCGGGCGGCACGGGCAGGCGCTGGTAGCGCCAGTCCTCCAGCCCGAGTGCCGCGAGCGCCGCGTTGTGCATGGCCGGCGAGCGGCTGTGCGCGACCGGCCATCCGAGGACGCCCAGCCTGCGCGTCATTTGTGCCGGCAGGCGGGCGGCCGCCCGCCGTTCTTGGCGACGGCGGCCTTGTAGGCGGCGACGTTCACTTCGAATTCTGCCTGCGTGTTCGAGAACACCTGCTCCCCGCAGCCGTCAGCCCCCGCCACGTAGTAGAGGTAGGACACCTGCGAGGGATACGCCGCGGCGTGGATCGATGCTTCGCCGGGGTTGGAGATCGGCGTCGGAGGCAGGCCGGTGTGCGTGCGGGTGTTGTAGGGCGAGTCGATGTGCAGGTCCGCTTCCGTGAGTTCGCCGGTGTATGTCGCGATCCCGTCGCGGAGCTCCACCGCGTAGTAGATGCTCGCGTCGATCCCCAGCGGTATGCCCGCCTTCAGGCGGTTGTAGATCACAGCGGCGATCTTCGGCCTGTCGCCCGGGACCACGGCCTCCCGCTCGACCATCGAAGCGACCGTCAGCAGTTCGTAGGGCGTGACGCCGAGCGCGTGTGCCCGCGCGAACTCGACGGCGCCGAAGTGTTCCTTGAACGCGACGAGCTGCTCTTCCACGAGCCGCGCCGCTGGTGCGCCGGCATCCAGTTCGTAGGTTGCCGGGAACAGGAACCCCTCAAGGTCGGGCGTCCCTGCGGCGGCGCCGTAGTGGACGGGGTTCAGCAGCGGCGAGCGGCGGGATGCGAGACGGTAGCTCCCGGTCAGGCCGCTCGCCTTCGCGATCTCGGCGATCTGCGCGCGCGTCTTGCCCTCCGGGATCAGGACCCGCACCACGACCGGGCCGGCGACCGGCTTGGGTGAGCTCTTGGAGCCGAGCGACTTCGCCAGCAGCACCACGGCGCCTACCACGATGATGAGTGCGAGCACCGCCGCGATGCGCGTCACGATCGAGCGTCCGCTGCGGTGGTGTTTGTTGCTGGCGGGCATCGGCAGGCGCGGTGCCGGCGTTGGGGGTGGCGGCGGCGCGGGCGGAAGCGGGAGAGGTGACTCTGGGGCGTGCTCTGCGCCGGATGGCTGGGACGTAGGCTGCATGGCATCCGCAGGGTGCTCCACCGGGGAGATCTCGCGCGTGTCGGCTCTCGCCGCGACAGCCGGCTCTGGCTCTGGCTCGGGCAGCGCTGGCTCTGGCTGGACGACTACCGATTCAGGCGCTGTCGCCTCATAGGCGGGCTGCGCCTGCAGCGGCGCCGGCTCAGGCGGCGCCGGCTCAGGCTCGACGAGCGCGGGCTCCGGCTCGACGGGCGCGGGCTCCGGCTCGACGGGCGCGGGCTCCGGCTCGACGGGCGCGGGCTCCGGCTCGACGGGCGCGGGCTCCGGCTCAGGGGGCGGGGCCGCGGTGGCACCACCGGCGCGCAACGCGCGACGTCGTTCTCGCTCTTCGCGGTCGCGCTCGCGCTCCTCGGGGGAGCGTTCGCCGTCGCCTCGTGATCGGTCGCCTCGCGCCAAGACCCCTGGACCCTAACGCGAATGCTCCGCGAGCCAGCTTTCCAGCAGGTGGCCGGCGGCGCGCGAATCCTCGCTGGCCGTGAACGGTCCGCTCATCCTCTGGGCCATTTTCGTCGTGAAGCGCTCATCGTGCATCTCGACGGGGACGGCGTCACCCAGGCGTTCGGCCAGGCGCGCGGCGAACGCCCTCGTCTCGCGGGTCTGCTCGGTGTCCGCGCCGCTGAGCGAGAGCGGCAGGCCGACGACGACGCGTCCGACCTCACGTTCACGGATGAGCTCGCGCAGGGTGCTCATGCCCCGCTTGGTGGCGGGCCTGGCGACCGCCTCGATCGGCGTGACGACGGTGCCTGTGGGGTCGCTCACGGCGCAGCCGCATCGCGCACTCCCGTAGTCAAGCGCAAGCACCCGCATATCCGGCGCTCAGCGCGGGCTGGGAGAGCGTGAGGCGGTGTTCATGAGAGGGCGGCCTCGATCGCCGCCGCACCCGCCTGGATTGCCTCCGGCAGCTTCTCAGGGTCCCGGCCCCCGGCCTGGGCCATGGTGTCGCGGCCACCGCCACCGCCGCCGGCGACCTGAGCTGCCGCCTTGACGATGTCGCCGGCTCTCACGCCGCGCTCGACCAGGGAGGGCGCGACACTCGCGACGAGGTGAACCCTCCCGTCGGCGGCGGTCCCGAGCAGGATCGCGGCGTTCTCGAGCCGGCCCTTCAAGCGGTCCGCGGCGTCGAGCAGCGCCTTCGTGTCAGGCAGTTCGACGGCGGCAGCCAGCACCTGTGCGCCCGCGACCTCACGCGCCTGTCCGGCCAGCGCGTCCACGTCGACCGTCGCGGGCCCCTCCCCCGCCCCGCCTTCCTTCACCGCCTTCTCGAGGCGTTTGCGCTCCTTGACGAGGGTGCTCACCGCCGTGGGGACGTCCTGTGGGCGGGTCCGCAGCTCAGCGGCCGTCTCCGCGAGCAACCGGTCGTGCTCGCGCAGCAGATCGACTGCGGCCGGGCCTGTGACCGCCTCGATCCTTCGCACGTTCGATGAGCTCGAGGTCTCCGAGAGGATCCTGAACGGCCCGATCTCTGCGGTCGAACGAACGTGCGTCCCGCCGCACAGCTCACGCGAGTACTCGCCGTCGCCGATCTGGACCATCCGCACGATGTCGCCGTACTTCTCGCCGAAGAGCGCCATCGCACCGAGGCGCCGGGCCTCGTCGAGCGTCGTCGTTATCGGCCGCACAGGGTCGTTCAGCGAGACCCACCCGTTGACGCGATCCTCGACCGCGGCGATCTCCGTGGCGGTGAGCGCCTGGCCGTGGCTGAAGTCGAAGCGCAGCTTGTCCGGCCCCACGTATGAGCCCGCCTGGCGAACGTGGCCCCCCACGATCTCCTGCAGAGCCGCCTGCAGCAGATGGGTCGCGGTGTGGTTGCACTCCGTGGCGTGCCTGGCGACCCTGTCGACGCGCGCGAGAACGCTCTCTCCCTCGTGGAGCGTGCCCCGCTCGACGAGCACCGAGAGCGCCTGGTCATCGCCCAGCCGCACGACGTCCTGCACCCGGACCAGACAGTCCCCGTCCTCGCATTCGATCGTTCCGACGTCCGCGACCTGACCGCCGCCGGCTGCGTAGAACGGAGACTCGGCGAGCTTCACAAGCAGCCGTGGCCCGCCCGCGCCGTTCCCCTGCGCAGGCTCTGCGTCCTCGAGCGGCGCGAGGGCGCTCACCGTCGTCTGCTGCTCCTCGGTCTCATAGCCGGTGAAGCGCGTCGGGTCCGGGCTCTGCGCCGCGAGCGCGCTCGCGAGCGACCTGGCGCTGGTTCCCTTCGCGCCGGCAACCGACCGGACTCCAGCCCGTCCGCGTGCGCGCTGCTCGTCCATCAACGCGTCGAACTCGCCCTCGATCGAGAGGCCCTCCTGTGCGAGCAGCTCACTGGTCATGTCATAGGGGAACCCGTAGGTGTCGTGCAGGCGGAAGACCTCCTCCGCCTGCACGGTGTCGGCGCCGGCCTCGCGGGCGCGCCCGATGTGCTCGCGCAGGGTGCTCATGCCCTGGGCGAGCGTGCGGCCGAATCCCTCCTCCTCGGCGGCGAGCCACATGTCTGTGACCTCCGCGTGCTCGCCGAGCTCCGGGTATGCGCCGCCCATGACCTCACGCACGCGCTCGGAGTAGCGGGTCAGGAACCCAGGGTCGAGGTCGAGGGAGCGGCCCTGCTGGATCGCGCGGCGCATGACCCGCCGCAGGACGTAGCCGCGGTCCTCGTTTGAGGGCACCACGCCGTCGGCGGTCAGGAACGTCATCGCACGGGAATGGTCGGCGAGGATCCTGAGAGCACGGTCGGCCTGGAAATCCTCGCCGTAGGATCGGCCCGAGAGCTCCTGGCCGAGATCGATCAGCGGCTGGAACTGGTCTGTCTCAAAGACCGACTGCTTGTCCTGCAGGATCGCCGCCATGCGGTTCAGGCCGAGACCGGTGTCGATGTTGTTCGCGGGCAGCGCCTTCAGCACCGAGCCGCCGGTCTGGTCCGCGGGCTGCTGGTCGTACTGCATGAAAACGAGGTTCCAGTACTCCAGGAAGCGCTCGTTCTCCCCTCCCGGAAGGTCATCCGGTGAACCGTGCTCGACGCCCCGGTCGATGTAGAGCTCCGAGCAGGGGCCGCATGGCCCGGTGGGCCCTGCCTGCCAGAAGTTCTCCGAACGCGGGCACGGCACGATCCGCTCGCGTCTGACACCCAGTGCGAGCCAGCGGTCTATCGCCTCCTGGTCGGGCCCGAGTCCGAGGCCCTCATCTCCCTGGAAGACCGTCACCCATATGTCCTGCTCGGCGAACCCGAAGACCTCGCGCGAGAGCTGCCATGCGTACTCGATCGCCTCGTCCTTGAAATAGTCGCCGAACGAGAAGTTCCCGAGCATCTCGAAGAACGTGAGGTGGCGCGCGGTGTTGCCGACGTTGTCGATGTCGACCGTCCGGAACACCTTCTGGCAGTCGGTCAGGCGACGCGCCGGCGGCGTCTCCTCCCCGAGGAAGTAGGGCTTGAGCGGGTGCATGCCGGCGACCGTCAGGAGTGCGGACGGGTCGTGCGCCGAGGGCACCAGCGACGCTGATGGAATTCGGGTATGCCCACGCTCCTCGAAGAAGGTCAGGTACCGCTCGCGGATTTCGTCGGAGGTCATCACAAGAGCGGATCTTAGGCGGCGCCCGCGCAGCTAGGCGGCGATGGTGCCGTGACCGACCACGAGGTCGCCTGCATACAGGCACGCAACCTGCCCGGGGGCGGTGCGCTCCGCGGCCGCCTGAAGGACGACGGCGACGCGCTGGTGGCGCCCCGACTGGAGCTCCCCGTCGACCCGGCAGGGGTGCAGGCGGCCGTGCGAGCGCACCCGCACACCGTCCACACATGCGCTCTCGCTGTGGAGCAGCACGTCGCTGACCGCGAGGGTCCCGGCGAGCAGCGCGCCGCGGGGACCGACCGTCACGGTGTTCGAGCCGGTGTCGGTTGCGAGGACGTACATGGGCTCGCTCGAGGAGATCCCCAGACCATGCCGCTGCCCCACGGTGTAGACGTGAGCTCCGCCGTGCTCCCCGAGCGTCTCGCCTGCGAGGTTCACGATCGGTCCCGGCCGTGGACCGAGGTCCCCGTGACGCTCCAGGAAGGTCCGCTGGCGTGTGCCGGCGAGGAAGCACAGGTCCTGTGAGTCGCGTCTGCGCGCCACCGGCATCCGGGCGCGCTCGGCGAGATCACGCACCTGAGGCTTGTGCATCTCCCCCAGCGGGAAGCGCATCCGCGCCAGGGAATCGGGGGCGAGTGCGCACAGGACGTAGCTCTGGTCCTTGGAGACGTCTGCGGCTGTCCGCAGCAGCGGCCCCTCGCTGACCCTCGCGTAGTGGCCTGTTGCCAGAGACGCGGATCCGAGCCTGTCCGCGAGCTCGAGCATCGCGTCGAGCCGCACCGAACCGTTGCAACGCACGCAGGGGTTCGGTGTCAGGCCCGCAGCGTGGTCGGCGAGCCACTCGTCGACCACGCCCGCACGGAACTCAGCCCGCAGGTCTATCGAGAAATGCGCCAGGCCAAGGTCGTGTGCGAGTTCGCGTGCCCCGCGCACAGCCTGTGCCGAGCAGCAGCTGAGCTCGCCGTCGTTCTCCGGGTCAGACCACAGCTCGAGCGTCACGCCCACCGCGTCCGAGCCCTCTCGTGAGACGAGCAGGGCCGCCATCGCGCTGTCGACGCCCCCGCTCATCGCGACGAGCGTGCGCCCCGCGCTCGGTGCGAGCCGGGCACCGCCGCGTGCGCCCGCGCCCAGCGCCCTGTGAAGTGCGTCGGCGGCGAGCTCCGCGGCGTGCGCCTTTGCCGGCATCAGCCCGCCGAGCTCGTCCGCTATGTCCGGCGCCCCGATCCGCGCGGCCTGAAGGAGTGTGCTCCCTCGGACGAGCGACACCACCGCGCTTCCGGCGGCAACAGTGGCTCCGCAGCCGTCGGCGTCAAATCCCGCGTCGGTGATCCGGCCGTCCGCGTCGTGCTCGTCGATCTGGAGCGAGACGCGGATCAGATCGCCGCATGCCGCTCCTCCCGCTGCACCCGTGAATGCATCAGCCGGTGAGTACCCGCGGCCGAGTGGATGTTCAAGATGGCTGGCTAGATGCTCAGGACTCGTGCCCACTCAAACGAGTTTAGGGCTAGCCCGCGCGCACTTCGTCAATTGCCTGCTCGATGGCGTAGGCGTCCTGAAGGCCGGTCAGCGTGATCGTCTGCCCGTGCTTGTTGATCACCAGAAGCGTCGGGGTCTGGTTCACCTGTACACCGCGGGTGATCGACCCGTAGCTGGTCACCTGGCCGGGGAGCGCTTCGAGCACCGCGATCTTGCCCATGAGCTGCAGGCCCGTCGAGTGCACCAGGGCCCTGACCTTCGCGTTCGCGCGGTCCGGGCGCAGACGGTCGTGCACGATCTCGAGCAACCTGAGCTCGGCACGCACCGCTTTGTCATCCGAGCCCGCCGGGTTCCAGAACATGACGAGCACGACATTGCCCTTCGCAAGCGCCGATTCGACGGCTTTCTGACCGGCGGGAGCGCCCGCGAACACCTTGGTGACCGTGGTGGTGTGTGAGGTGTTGCCCTTGCTCACGGTGACCGTGGTGCTCGTCTTGGTCACGGGCGCCGCAGCCGGCGCCGCGCTGGAGGAAGGCACCGAGGTGGGCGAAGAGGCCTGGTCGGACTTGTTCTGAAGTTCGGCGGCGTTGTGCTGGGAGATCGCGACGGCCCCGTGGGCCTTCGCGATCGCGCTGCTAAGGCCTTTGACTCCCGGCGCGGAGCCGTTGTAGACCTTCGAAGGGGCGGCCGCTGCCTTTTCCTCGGCGGCGGCTGTGGACGCGCTCGCGGCGGATGGCGATGTCGCGGGCGTCGACGCGGGCGCGGTCGAGCTGGCTTCCGGCGTGCTGGAGGAATGCCCGCGAAGGGCGAACACCCAGACGCATGCCAGCAGGCCTACGGCCAGCAGAGCGATCTGAAACGGTCGGGAGATCTGATCCATCAGAGTCCCCTTCGGCATTCGGGCGAAAGAAGTTGAGTCCCGGTTTGCGCTGTGGACGCGTCCGTGCAGCCGAGTGAGGCGTCCAGCAACCCGGCGGGCGGGGGCCTCTACAGCGCGTGCTCTGCGCGAAGCACGGCGTGGACGACCGCATCCGTTGCGATCGGCTCCTGTCCGCCCTCCTGCATGTCGCGCAGCGCGCTCTCCTTCCCGCCCACTATCGCGACCCACCTGGCGCCGAGATCCGCGGCGTGTCCGAGCTGGCCTTTGAGCGAGCGCCCGCCGAGGTCCATGCTCGCGGTGAGGCCCGCGGTGCGCGCCTCGTTCAGGAGCGCAAATGCGCTGGTCCTGCTCGCGTCGTCCCTGTCGGCGAGCGCCACGAAGAGCTGCACGGCCGGGGCGACGGACGGCATCGGGTCACCGGCGAGAAGGATCCGCTCGATGCCTGCCGCCCACCCCATACCGGGTGTGGGAGGTCCCCCGAGCTCCTCGATCAGCCCGTCGTAGCGGCCGCCCCCGCCCACCCCGCTCTGCGCGCCGAGCGCGTCGGAGGTGAACTCGAAGACGGTCCTTGTGTAGTAGTCGAGACCCCGCACCAGCGTCGAATCGATCTCGTAGGGCACGCCCGCGGCGTCGAGCATCGAGCGCACCTGGGCGAAGTGCTCCGCGTCGGCGCTGTCGAGATGGTCGAGGAGCTGCGGCGCACCGCGCATCACCTCCTGCGTGCCGGGGTGTTCGGAGTCGAAGGCGCGCAGCGGGTTCAGGTCGATCCGGCTCCTCACGTCCTCGGAGAGGCTCGCCTCGTGCGCCCGGAGATGCTCGCGCAGCAGCTCCCTGTAGCGGGTGCGGCTCTCAGGGCTGCCGAGGCTCGACAGGCGCAGGCGCACGTCGCGTACGCCCATCTCCGCGAGGAGCCTCGCGGACAGCACGATCGACTCGGCGTCGACCGCCGGATCGTCGGATCCGAGCGCCTCCGCCCCAACCTGCCAGAACTCCCTGAAGCGCCCGGCCTGCGCGCGCTCGTGGCGAAAGAAGCACGACAGGTACCAGAGCTTCACGGGCAGGCGGCGCTTGTGCATCCCGTGCTCCACGAACGCCCTGCACACGGGTGCTGTCCCCTCGGGCCGGAGCGTGAGCGAACGGCCTCCGGCGTCCTCGAAGGTGAACATCTCCTTGCGCACGATGTCCGTGGACTGCCCCACACCCCGCGAGAACAGCTCGGTGGCCTCGAAGACCGGCGTCTCGATCCGCTCGTAGCCCGCGGCCTCCAGCAGCGCGCGTGCGCGGGACTCCAGCGTCGCGCGCGCCGCCGCCTGCTCCGCGAGCACGTCGTAGGTGCCCCGCGGCGCTTTGATCTTGGCCGCGCTCAACTTCCGCCGGCCGGGGCGGGCGCGGGCACTCGCGGCATGCGCTCGCGGATCTCGCTGAGGAACGGGTTCGTGCCCAGCTCCCTGCCCAGCGTCGTGACGCCCATGTGGCCGGGGTACACCAGCGTCTCCTGCGGGTAGGCGCGCACCAGGGCCTCGATCGAGCTCTCGAGGGTGCCCCAGTCGCCGCCGGGGAGATCGACACGCCCTACCGAGCCCTGGAAGAGGACGTCGCCCGAGAGCAGGATGCCGCCCGTCGCGTAGGTCAGGTGGCCGGGGCTGTGGCCCGGCGTGAAGATGACGTCGAAATCCATCCCCGCCAGCGAGAGGTGCTCGCCGCCCTCGAGCAGATGGTCGGGCTGGTAGCTCTCGAAGGGACCGAACCCGGGCGGCACCCAGCTCATGATGTCCGTCAGCAGGGGCCGCTCCAGCTTCGGGCAGTAGACGGGCGCACGGGTGGCGCCGGCCACCGGAGCGACCGCGCCGATGTGGTCGAAGTGGCAGTGTGTGAGCAGGATCGCCTCGATCTTCACGCCGAGTTCCTGCGCCGCGCCGAGCAGCCGCTCGGCCTCGTCGCCCGGGTCCACGAGCACCGCCGTGCTCGCCTCGGGTCCGCTTCGCACCAGATACGAGTTCTCCTGAACGGGGCCGACCGTGAAGGATCTAACGTCAGGCGAGCTCACTTGGAAGCTGCCTTCCCGCCACCGCCCCGCTTTTCCTTCGCCTTGTTGCGCATCCGGCGGTCGTACATCCACTTGTCGGTGTAGTAGCTGATCGGCACATACAGGGCCAGCACGATCGGGAACAGCGCGATGCCCTGGTTCGGCTTGTTCAGGATGACGATGACCACGAGCAGCATCAGGATCGCGGCGACCATCGAGCGGGTGAACGCGCCCCGCCATGTCGGCGGCCGGTCGCGGCGGTCCAGCGCCTTTTCGCGTTCCTTCGCGGCGTCGCCCGGCTTGCCGCTCTTCTCGGCCGCCGTCGGCTTGCGCCCGGTCCGCCCGCGCGACTCGACGACGCCGGCTGCGTTGCCTCGATGCTTTGTCTGACGCTTGCGCTTTGTCTGTGCCATGGCTAGGAGCCTAGTGCGTTCTCGATCAGGTGGCGAGCGGGATCGAATCCAGGCATCGGAACGTCCTGCGGAAAGCCGTCCATCGCGGCGGCGGGAGCGAGGCCCACCAGCTCGGCGCTCGCAACGGGCGCATGCGCCCTGACAGCTTCGACGACCTCTGCGAGGGAGACCTCCAGCGGGCGCTCGACGTTCATCGAAACCTGGGCGACGCCGCCGCTCAGCAGCACGCCGATGGCACGGACCCCGGGAAGCCCGTGCCCGCCTGACTCGCGGACGTCGGCCGCGACACCTCTGGCCCGGTCAAGGTCCGCCGGCGCCGCTAGCTGAACGTTGAAGGCCACCAGCGGCGGCCGCGCCGCGACGAGCGTCGCCCCCGCCGTCGGATGCAGCCGGGCGGGCCCGAAGTCGGGACGCAGCCCTCCGCCTCCTGACCCCTGCCCCTCCATTCGTGCGCGCAGACCCTCAAGGCCCCCGCGGCGCAGCTCCGCCCGTGTGCGGGGTGGGCGCTCGGCGCCGGCCGTGAGCTCTCCGTAGAGGAACACCGGGACCTGCAGCTCCTGGCCGATGCGGTCGGCAAGAACCAGGGCGTGCGCGCATGCCGCTCCGCGCCGAGCGTGGTCGAGGTATACGACCGGGGCGACGTCGAGCGCACCGACGTGCGGATGCTGGCCCGGCTCGGAATCGGCCGCACCCACGACGTCGATCCGCTCGACGGCGACGCGTGCAGCCCCCATGACGGCGTCGATGAGCGCGGCCGCGGGACCGGCGGCGGTGAAGACCGACCTGTGGTGATCGGCGTCGGTGTGCACGTCGAGCAGCCTTACCTCACCTGCGCGTCCGCTGTCGTCGGCGAACGCTGCAGCCAGCGCGCGGATCGTTGCGTCGTCGCGTCCCTCAGAGGCGTTGGGCACAGAAATCAGCAGCGGAGCGCTCATGCAGGCAACGAGGCTAGTCTGCTGCGGCATTCGGCGGCGCCGGCGAACTCACAGTCGACCTCTCCTCTGGGGCCTGGGACAGCCGGCACGGCCATCTGCGGACACAGGACACCTTGCAGTGGAGGTCTGCGGCTGATCGTCGCCTGACCTCCCGGAGCCGCCGGCGGCTAGACTTCGCGGTCATCCGGGCCGGAGTAGCTCAGTCGGTTAGAGCAGCGGAATCATAATCCGCGTGTCGGGGGTTCGAGTCCCTCCTCCGGCATAACGCCAACACCGCATGGCAGAGCCGGTTTACTCCGCCGCCTCTCACGGGCTTCTGCGCCAGCAGCCACACGTCTCAACCGGGAGGCTTCACAACGCGTCGGAGCCCTTCCGGGGTCGGCAGCACCCGCCGCCCGGAGCGCCTCGCGGTGATCGAGATGCGTGCCGGCGCGCCATCTTCCCGTGTCTGAAGTCGACGCTCACCCCGGTCGCCACGCTGGCGTGCACGCCACTGCCCTTCCCCCACCCTTCCAGGCTGCCCAACCACAGCACGCGGTCACCGAGATCGCGGAAATCACCGCCGACCATTCCACGCGTCCCCGGTATCCCTGATCAGCCCCTCGATGCCGCTGCGGCCGCCGAGGCTACCTCTACCCCGGGTCCGCCGGCCGCGCTCGCGTGACTCCCCTCACAGACAGGTCGCGATACAGCCGATAGCGTTCCGCTTGTCTCATCGCGAAAGGAGCTGTCCCCGTGGCTTCGCTGGAATCCAACCCCTTTGGTGACGACCGCCGTGAGCGTCGCGCCCGTGTCATCGCAGGGATGCTGCAGGAGGACACGACCGGAGAGGCGACAGCCGCTGGGCTGACGAGGATGGAACGCACGGCGCGCCGGATTGGGGCGTGGGCCGCACAGTCTCGGTTTAGGTGCGTCGCGAGCTTCATCGTCGCTCCGCTTGGCTTCGTGGCGACACTGACGCGTCCGGCACGCGATCTTGCCGCGAGGCTCAAGCAGTCGAGCGCCGTAAAAACAGCGTGGGGTGCGTTGCTGATCGTGCTCTTCGTGGGATCGATCGTCTATGCGCTCGTGACCGGTGAAGGCTCCGGCCCCGGCTAGCACGCTCACATGGTCAGCCAGGACCCAACCGATTTCGGTGAAGGCGACGGCCGAATGAGTCGCAGTCTTGCCCTGGTCGCATGGCTCGGAACGCCGACGGGCCGTCGCGTGTGGATCGCGCTCATGGTTGCATTCACGGTGCTGGCGATACTCGGCGCGATCGCGGGAAGTGGCGAAGAAATGGCTCCCGCCTAGCATCATCCCGGCCACGCCACGTAGGCGTAGGGGGACAACCAAAACCTCTCGCGGGCGCAGACGCGATACTCCCCGTCATGGCTGAGGAGCCCACGACCCGCGATCTGGCCGGGCTTGTGCAGCGCGCCATCGCCGCTGTGCATGCACGGGACTTCGAGACTGTACAGAGCGCCTACGCCCCCCAACGCCGTCCTGCACATCTTGGAGTTGGTGGAACCTGTGAGGGTCACGTTGCCATCCGCGGCTTCTGGGAAGAATGGGCGGCTCGGTGCCGAAAAGTGCGGCCAGCAGCCCGTCCGCGGGCCCCGTGGTGCCGGCGGCTACTTGTGCTTCTTGGCGGGGCGCTTGACAGGTGATCGCCAGACGGTGCCGGGAATGTTGACCTGCTGGAAGGGAATTCCGCCGCGTGTCACGGCCAGGCTCAAGTAGTTCCGGCCGGGCGCGAGCTTGCTCACCGGTATCTCGACCGATCCCGACGGCGGCAGGTTCCCGACCAGTCCGACGCCGGCTTCCTTAGGCGAACTGCGGCGGAGCAGTGTGATTCTGACCCCTGCCCCCAGCTCGCCGTGCCATGCGACACGGACGTGAAGCCGTGAACCGAGACGACTACGCGACGAGCTCGCGGGACTGACACCGGTGGCACTGACCAGCGAGACTGGATGCACGGTCTCCGCCTTGACCTGCAGGCCGGGCGCACCGTAGATCTGCCACACGCCTGCACGCGGCCGTGCGACCGCGATCGTGACGAGCTGGAATTCCGGCTGGGCGACGAACGCCACACTCTTCGGGTGCGCTCCTTCCGTGTAACTCGCGCCGCCGGGAGCGCGCACGCTGACCGCTTCGGTGCCGCCTCTCACCTCGATCAGCAACAGCGTGCGGCCGCTTGAGACGCGCACGCTCGCCAGCCTGCCCGCGGACGCGACTCCGGGAACGGTGATGAGCTTGCTGGGTTCGGCGCCTGTGAGTGTCGGCAGATCGAAGTCGCGGAGCTGGCTCCACGTCTCGACGAACGCGAGGCTCTGGCAGAGCCAGTTTCCGTGCAGGCACAACTTGCCACTGGCGCCGACGCCCTTGTCCGACAGGATCGCCTGGCCGCTGCCGTTCAGCCCGAACGCGTGCAGGGAACCCGTCTCCGCCAACGTGAAGTGATGGGCCGAGAAACCGGCTCCCCCACCCACCTTAAGCGACACGCCGGGGAGACTTCCCTCCGCTGAGGCGGAGCCCGATGCCGAGAACGGATCGACGTTCAGCTTCAGGTCCAGCTGACCGTGGAGAGGGCTGCCGTGCTCCAGCGCGAAGCTCACGGCGCCGTTGAGCTCAACCGAGTGGCCAATGGTCAGCTTGACGGACACGTTGTCGAGGTAGAACGGCTCGACCGGTAGATCCGGCGCACCCCAGAAGCCTTCGGTGTTGGCTTCGATGGCGAGCGGGGGCTGGGCCAACCCGTTGAGGCTCCCTCCAAAGCCACTGAAGAAGAAGCCCGAGTCGCCGACGGGGACATCAAGGCCGCCGATGTGCACCCCCAGCGACTGGAGCCTGCCGCCAACGATGCTCCCGTTCGCCTGAAGCGATGCGATCGGCACCGACAGGCCACCGGAGGCGGTCCAGGTGTCAGATGCCGACTGGTAGGAAAGCTGAAACCCGCTGAGCTCCCAGCCTCCCCCGAATCCGACCTCGCCCACCTCCACGCTTCCCCCGAGCGGTTCGACGGTATGCGAGGAAGCAGCGAAGAAGCCGAGGCTCAGCGCCCCAGAGGGGTCGGCCTTGCCGAGTATCGGAAGCGAGAGGCTACCCGCGGCAACGAGGCCACCGCCCTTGTCAGAGTCGAGGTACATCGACACGCTTCCCGATGTCGGCACCGTGAACGGCAGCGATCCGACCCGGAGTGCTCCCAGCGGGCCGAGGCTCGCTGATGTCAGGGACACTGACGCAAGCCCGGTGGTCCCGGACACGGGATCTGTGGCGCCGGTGGCGTCGATCGTGAACGCGGCGGAGCCGAGCGACACGTCGCCTCCGCTGCGCAGCAACGTGATCGGCGCCGCGCTGGCGAGGGTCAGCTGCTTGGTGCCAGTTTCGATCGCGAGAGGCCCTTCGCCGACGGACACGCCACCGTCGAGCACCACTTCTCCCGTTGCCACCTCTTCGCTGCCGTTCACGGAGACATTGGTGGCGCAGACTGTCACCACGCCGACCCGAACCGACCGCCTGCCGCAGTGTCCACCGGGCCCGACCACAGGCGTCGAATGGGGCAGCTTGTCCGGATCCCACTCCTGCGCCAGCTCGTCGTACCAGATCTTCTGGAGCCAGGCCACGCCATCGGGGAACGTTTCGCTCATGTAGTCCGTGTCGAAGCCGTTGTAGAGGATCAGACCTCCGTCGCTTGCATAGGCGTCCAACGCGCCCGAGACTCCGACGCTGTTTTCACCGACGATATCTGCCGACCAGCGCGGGTCGGTTGTCAGCAGCAGGTTCGCGTCGCCGACCGCATCGCTGTTTCCGGGCAGTTCGCCGACGTCGATGTAGTACGGAGAGCTCGGGTCGTTGCTCACAAGGGTGTTGTTCTCTACGACTTCTGCTCGGCCGCCCATGTTGCCGCAGTTCTGGCAGCCGTCTCCGGACATCGCCGGAACCGGCAGCCAGCTGTAGTCGTTGTTCTCCGTGTTGTCCGCGTCATGGATGATGAGCTTCCCGCCATTGGTCACGAACGTCGCCAGCGCGCTCTCCTGCGCCGTCGAGAGCGACTGAGTTGGAACCTCGTTGAGAACGACCGTGTCGAACTGCGCGAGGCGCGCAGGTTCGATTTCGTCGGGCGCGACCTTCGAGAACGAGAATCCTTCGAAGGAGTCTCCCGGCTCTCCCGGGACGTCGCCGAACGTCGGCAGGAGCCCCGCTTCTTCCCCTTGTGCTTCAGGGATCAGGGCGACGTGATGGCTGGCCTGGTCGGCTGCGTCCGCCGCCGCTGGGATTCCCCAGGCAAGCGCAAGCACCATGATGGCTACAGCGGTGACGACCTGGCGACGCATACCACCCCCCTTGATCACACGCAACGACCGGGCACCCTAACACTCGCCGGCTGGGCGTGTAGTCGAAGACGGATCGAGGGTGTGAAACGTTGCCGCGCCGCCACCCTTCTCTAGCCCGGATCTTGCAGTAGCGGGTTAACGGTCCGCGCCCCGGGTGTTCCGGGGCGC
>Ga0182013_10002181_pt1 | contig 25909 bp, 23 predicted proteins | sample 612S2MmetaG_FD_120487 | JGI IMG/M metagenome (GOLD analysis project Ga0182013, IMG submission 120487) | Permafrost microbial communities from Stordalen Mire, Sweden - 612S2M metaG | ecosystem: Environmental > Terrestrial > Soil > Wetlands > Permafrost | place: Sweden: Stordalen | collected...
GACTACTCTTACGAACGTATGTTCGCTTTTTCACCTAATCGTCCCACGTTGCCTGAGGATCTGATCGCACGACTACGTCCCGTCGCCCTCGCCAAGAGCCGGATACTGCCCCTTGGCGAGCCCTGGGGTCCCCTCGTTCCCAACGCCGGACTGCGACGTGGTTCGACCGTCGTCGTGCAGGCGCAACCGGGACTGGGTGGACTCAGTCTGGCGCTCAGTCTCCTCACCGAGTCGAGCGCGCGCGGTCACTGGGCCGGCGTCGTCGGCGTGGACGACCCCGGCGTCGTCGCCATTGCCGACCTCGGCGTCGACCTTCGTCGCGTGTTGTTCGTGCCACGTCCGCGCGGCGCGTGGGCCGAGTGCGCGGCCGACCTGCTCGATGGAGTGGACCTGCTCATCGTGCGCCCACCGTCGCGCGCCTCGCACGGCGCGGCGCGTCGACTGGTCGATCGAGTGCGCGAACGAGGCACGGTGCTGATCATCCTCGCCGAGCCGGCATCGCTCTGGCCGCTGCCGGCCGACCTCTCCTTTGACATCACCCAGGCGCAGTGGTCGACGTCGTCGCGACTCGACGCGCGCTACCTGACGGTGCGTATCGGCGGACGCGGTGAGGCCATACGCGCCGGTGAGCACGTGGTCGTGCTTCCGAGTCGAAGGGGACGCTGCGAAGCGAACTGATGGAGCGCCTCCTCGCTATTTGGATCGAGGCCTTCGAGGACGAGGCGCCCGACGGCTCGACGCTGCGCGACCACCTCGCGCTGCTCGAGGCGTTGACGATCCTCTGTCCCTTCACCGAGTCGATCCGTCTCGGTCTCTTCGTGCTTCCAATACGCGGACCGAGTCGCTTCTTCGGCGGTGAGGCAAAGGTGCTCGAGATCGTTCGCGGCACCGTTCTTGACGTGGCGCACCAGCAGCCGCGACTCGGCATCGCGGACGGACTGTTCTGTGCGGAGGTCGCCGCGCGCCAGGGTCGTGTGATCGCGCCCGGCGCGAGCGACTCGTTTCGTCGCTCGCTGGCGCTCTCGACCCTTGGTCGAAAGGACGTCGCGACGACCTGTCAGCGACTCGGACTGCACACGGTTGGTTCCTTCGCCAACCTCGACGTGGCGCGCGTCGCGGAGCGCTTCAACCAACAGGCCTTGGCGCTGCACCGCGTCGCGCGCGGCGAACTCTTCGAACTCGATGGCCAACGTGACCTCAAACTCGCGCGACGCCTTCGTCAGTTGCGTGGTGAGGAGGAGGTGGGCGACGAGCAACTCGGCTTCTTTGGTCAGCGTGGTGCCGGCGACGACCGCGCCGACGCGGCCGCGCACCGCGTGCGTCGCCGCCTCGGGGCCGAGGCGGTCGTGGTGGCGTCGCTTCGCGGCGGTCGGGTCCCCGAGGACCGCGCGACGCTCGTGCCGTGGGGGTCACCGCTCTCCACGAGTCGTGACAGTGCGCCCTGGCCCGGACAGATGCGCGCGCCGTCGCCGGCCACGACACTGGCGCGTCCCGTCGCGGTGCAGTTGCGCGACGCCAGTGACCACCTCGTCGTCATGGAGGGGAGGGGCTTTCTCAGTGAGACGCCCGCCACCTTGTTGTTCTCACACCAACTGCGTCGCGAGGTGATCTGGCACGCGGGACCCTGGCCGTTGGTGGAGCGGTGGTGGGTGCTCAATCGGCGCCGTGCCCACCTCCAGATCCTGCTCGTCTCGGGTGAGGCGCTGTTGTTGACCGCCGAGTCGAATCGTTGGTGGCTCGCGGGGATCTACGACTGATGGCGCTCTACGGCGAACTCCACGCCCACTCGGGTTTCAGTTTCCTCGATGGCGCGAGCGACCCCGAGGAGCTCGCTGCCGAAGGGGCGCGACTCGGCCTCTCGGGTCTGGCGCTCACCGACCACCACGGGTTCTACGGCGTCGTGCGCTTCGCCGAGGCCGCTCGGGCCTTTGGACTGCCCACGGTCTTTGGCACCGAGATCGCCATCGACGCGAACGACGACCGCGTCGGCGTCCACGATCCCTCCGGAGAGCACCTCGTGCTGCTCGCGCGCTCGCCCGAGGGCTATCGCCACCTCTCGACCATGCTCGGCGAAGCGCACTTGCGCCGCGGCGAGAAGGGGGCACCGCGCTTCACGCTCGAGGAGGTGTCGAACTGCGCGCACGAGTGGCTGGTGCTGAGTGGATGTCGCAAAGGACCCCTCTCCAGAGCGCTGATGGACAAGGGACCGCGCGCCGCGCAGCGCGAGCTCGAGCGCCTCGTGAGTGCCTTCGGTCGTGACAACGTCGCGGTCGAGCTCTGGGACCACGGCGCGCCCGACGACGTCGCGCGCAACGACGTCCTCGCCGAGCTGGCGGTTCGTCGTGACGTTGCGCTGGTGGCGACGAACAACGTGCACTACGCCACGCCCGACGCCTTCGCGCGCGCCAACGTGCTCTCGGCGCTGCGCGCACGCCAGAGCCTCGAGGAGATGGAGGGCTGGCTGAACGCCTCACCGCTCGCGCACCTTCGAAGCGACGCCGAGCAGCGCCGCCGCTTCGCACGCTGGCCCGGCGTCGTGGACCAGGCCGGCGAATTCGCCGTGGCCCTCGCCTTCGACCTTCGCCTCGTCGCGCCCAACCTGCCGCCGTTCGCGACGCCCTCGGGGATGGACGAGCAGTCGTACTTAGAGGTGATCGTCGCCGAGGGAGCGACGAAACGTTACGGCACCCGCGAGGAGGAGCGAGTAGCTGGCGCGTGGCGACAGATCGACCACGAGTTGGCCGTCATCGGCACTCTCGGCTTCGCGGGGTACTTCCTCACCGTCTGGGACATCACCGAGTTCTGTCGTCGCAACGACATCTACTGCCAGGGCCGCGGTTCGGCGGCGAACTCGGCCGTCTGTTTCTCCCTCGGGATCACCAACGCCGACGCGGTGAAGCTGAACCTGTTCTTCGAGCGCTTCCTCTCACCGGCGCGCGACGGTCCACCGGACATCGACGTCGACATCGAGTCCGGTCGGCGCGAGGAGGTGATCCAGTACGTCTACGAGCGCTACGACCGTCGCCACGCCGCGCAGGTCGCCGCCGTGATTACGTATCGACCGCGCTCGGCCCTGCGCGACGTGGCGCGCGCGTTCGGCTTCAACGAGGAGGAGGCCAACCAACTGCGTGACAGCGTGGACCGTCACACCATGACCGCGAGTTCCGACGTACCCGAACTGGTCACGACCATGGCGACCCAGATGCTCAATCGGCCGCGGCACCTCGGCATCCACTCGGCCGGCATGGTGCTCTGCGACCGGCCGGTCATCGAGGTCTGTCCCGTTGAGTGGGGCCGCATGCCCGGGCGCACGGTCCTGCAGTGGGATAAGGACGACTGCGCCGCGATTGGACTCGTCAAGTTCGACCTGCTGGGACTCGGGATGCTCGACGCGCTGCATCGCTGCGTGAATCAGGTGCAGGACTTCTACGACCTCACGATCGACCTCGGCGCCCTACCCCAGGAGGATGGCGTCTACGACCTGTTGTGCGAGGCCGACACGGTGGGCGTCTTCCAGGTGGAGTCGCGCGCCCAGATGGCGACGCTGCCGCGCATCCAGCCGCGCTGCTTCTACGACCTCGTCATCGAGGTGGCGATCATCCGGCCCGGCCCCATCCAGGGCAACGCCGTGAACCCGTTCATCCGCCGGCGCCGGGGCGACGAGCCGGTCACGTACCTGCACCCGCGACTCGAGCCGATCCTTCGCCGCACGCTCGGCGTGCCGCTCTTCCAGGAACAGCTGATGGAGATGGCGGTCGCGGTCGCAGGCTTCTCACCGGCCGAGGCCGACGAACTACGCCAGGCCATGGCCGCCAAGCGCTCGGAGTTGCGCATGATGAAACTCAAGAGCCGCTTCTACGCCGGCATGGCCGAGAACGGTATCGAGGGTGCCGCGGCCGATCAACTCTTCGACGCCCTGGCCGCGTTCTCCAACTTCGGATTCCCCGAGTCGCACGCGGTCTCCTTCGCGCACCTCGTCTACTGCTCGGCGTGGCTGAAGCATCACTACCCGGCGGCCTTCCTCGTGTCGATGCTGAACGCCCAGCCGCTCGGCTTCTGGTCGACGCAGAGTTTGGTCGCCGACGCGCAGCGTCACGGCGTACGCGTGCGACGACCGGACGTGAATGGTTCGGGCGTCGGCGCTTCGCTCGAGGGCGACCCTGATGATCCCCACGTGCGACTCGGCTTGGGGAGCCTGCGCACCATCGGCGACGAGCTCGCGACGCGCATCGTAGAGGGTGTGCCGTGGCGCGACTCTTCGGACCTGGTGCGCCGCGCCGGCCTCCAACAACACCACCTCGAAGTGTTGGCCGCCGCCGGTGCGCTGGACTCCTTTGGCGCGACTCGCCGTGCGCTCGCGTGGTCGGCCGGCGCGGCCGCCCAGGGCACGCTCGATCGACTGCCCGGCGTGGTGACCGGTCTCGAGGCGCCCGTCTTGCCAGCGACGAGCGAGATGGAACGGGTGGCCGATGACATGTGGTCGATGGGCCTGACGCCCGAGGCGACCGCCATCGCGCTGGTGCGTGACTATCTCAACGAACGCGGCGTCACGCGCGCCGACGCCCTCATTGGCGCCGAGGGTTCAAGGGTCCTTGTCGCCGGAGTGGTGACGCACCGTCAGCATCCCGAGACCGCGAACGGTGCGGTCTTCATCAACCTGGAGGACGAGACGGGCCACGTCAACGTGATCTTCTCCAAGGGTGCCTGGGCCCGTTGGTCCCTCGTGGCGCGAAAGTCACCGGCGTTGATGATTCGCGGCACGCTGCAACGCGGCCAGGGGACCTTGGCCCTCACGGCTGAGTCCGTCGAGCCGCTGCTGCTCGGAGCAACCACGCCATCACGTGACTGGCATTGATAACAACTCTGAAGATGAAGCGAGACAACTTTCCTACTGCCGGGGCTAAGGCAAGAAGTTCCTTACTGTCAAACCGAACACCGATTCAGAACCACGAATGGACGCCGCATGACTCCTCGCCAGCCACTTCTAGGATTTCGCCATCAACATAGTTGCAATCGAAACTCAATCTGAAAGAGAGAAAGTGATGACAACGAACATCCCAGATTCGCATGCAGACCTCTTACAAAGTTCCGTAGCGTCGTTGGCGACCATTGGTCCTGACGGCCGGCCACAACTCACCGAAGTGTGGTTCCTCTACGAGGACGGATCGATTGCGCTCTCGCTCAATTCGAATCGGCAGAAGACCAAGAATCTCATGGCGCGCCCTCAATGTTCACTTCTCATTCTTGATCTCGCCGTTCCTCAGCGATACGTGGAGATTCGCGGTGACGCCGAGGTGTCCCCCGATGACGGTTCATTCGCCGAGAAAGTTGGGAAGAAGTATTCAGTTGACTTGCGTGCGTATGACCACCCGGGTGACGAGCGCGTCGTGGTTCGCATCGTCCCACAACGAATCAACGCCGTGGATATGCGGGGCTAACCTGCACGACTTGATTCGCGACGCGCCAGGAGAGAGGAGGATTGCGCGAAAGGTAATTCATTGCTAAGGCCACTCTAAGAATGCGCTCGCGGAGATAATAAACGATGATGAAATCGAAAACAGATGACTACAGTTCGCGAAGCGACCAAAAAGTTTGATCGCCTTCATCCTTGGTAGGTCACCTTGTTTTCTCTAAGTTACGCGTGGAATGAACTGCGACGGCGACTCGGTCGAACGATAGTCACCGCCATCGGACTCGCTGCCGGCGTCGGTCTCGTCATGGGGATCATCGGCGTTTCGCAGGGCCTGAGTGACGCCCAGACCAAAGCCCTGTCGCCGCTCAACTCCGTGGGCACCGACATCATCGTGACTCGAACCGTCGCGCCGACGCTCTCCACAGCAACGACGACCACGACGACGCCGTCTAATGGATTTGGCGGTGGCGGCGGCGGTGGCTTCGGTGGCGGCGGAGGCGGAGGAGGCGGATTCTTCGCGGGGCGCGGAGGTACCTCTCTCAATAACTCTGACGCCGCAGCGCTGGCCTCGGCCAACTCTTCGGTGATCACCGACCTGGCCAAGCTCGGTCCGGCCGGCACCAAGTTCACACACGACTTCTTCGTGCCCGGAACGTTGATCACCTTTCCTTCCAAGGCGGTGAGCACCGTCGCGAACGTGAAGGGTGTGAAAAGCGCCGTTGGAGCCTTATCGCTCGACGCTCTTCACGAAACAGGCACGGTGCCAAAGATCACCGCGTCGATCAAGACCGGCGGGCAGACGATCTCGACCAACGTCAAGGCCCCGGTGCTCACGGCCGCCGAGCAGGCCGCTGAACGCACGTGCATCCAGGGAATCATCACCAAACAGTTGGGCACGACCCCCACGACGATTCCCGGCTCCGGCAGTGGGGGATCCACCGGCGGCGGCTTCGGCGGAGGCGGTGGCGGCGCGTTCCGATTCCGAACCGGCTTCAACAACGCATTTGCCAAGTGCCTCACACCGGCCCAGAAGACGTACCAGCAAGACGTCGTGGTTCCCGAACAGACCGTCAACCAAGTACTCAATCCACCGACCACCAATACGAGCACTTCGACGTACACGGTCGCCGGCGTGAACCCGGCGAACACCACCTCGGGACTGGTCACCAAGGCTCAATTGGTGAAGGGCGCGTGGCTTTCGACGACGCCGTCGATCGCCAAGTCCCAGGTCCTGGTCACGACGGCCTACGCGTCGCAGAAGGGACTCAAGGTCGGTGAGACGCTCACGATCAACAAGGTCAACTACACGATCGTCGGTTTGGTCAACCCCACGTTGACGGGCGACGTCTCCGACGTGTATTTCAGTATCTCCAATCTTCAGACGTTGTCCACCAACACGAATCGAATCAATGAGGTGCTCGTATCGGTCGACAACGCCAGCGACGTCAAGGCCGTCGCGACTGCGATAAAGAAGGCTCTCCCCGGAGCGACCGTTCTCACTTCTGCGTCGCTCGCCGATCAGGTGACGGGGAGTCTTTCAAACGCCCGCAAACTCGCCAATGACCTGGGTGGGGCCTTGGCGTTGATCATCTTGTTGGCCGCGTTCCTCATCGCCGGACTGTTGACGCTTTCGAGTGTCTCCAAGCGAGTGCGTGAAATTGGATCATTGCGGGCCATTGGCTGGTCGCGTGGACGGGTAGTCCGCCAGATCATGGCCGAGACGCTCGGTATCGGCGTCGTGGGCGGCGTCATCGGTATCGCGGTTGGGTCCGTGATCTGTCTCGTCATCGGAGCGATCGGTCCGGGACTCAGTGTCACGAGTACCGGTCTCGCCGTGGGTGCCTCCAAGGTGAGTGGTCTCCTAGGCCAGACCACGTCAGCGACCGTGGCCCGGACCGTTCATCTCACCGCACCGATTCATCCCCTGACCATCGTGATCGCCTTTGGCGGCGCTCTACTGGGCGGACTCGTCGCCGGTGCAGTCGGTGGTTGGCGAGCGGCACGACTCTCTCCGGCGACGGCTCTGCGAGACCTCGGATGATTTCCACTTCCATTGAAAGGATTGCGACATGACCCAAGTTCTGGTTGACGACAACGCCAAGCCCTCTGCTGGGGAGCCTCTCTACTCATTGAAGGGAGTCACTCGCAGCTTCTCAAAAGGTGGGGTGACGGTCAGCGCCTTGCGCGGGATCGACCTGGACATCGCGCGTGGAGAGACGGTCTCGCTCGAAGGCCCGAGTGGCTCGGGTAAGACGACCCTCCTGCAGCTGCTGGGTGCACTCGACTCGCCGACCTCGGGTCAGATCCGCTTCGCCGGTCGATCACTCGAAGATGAACCGGACAGTGTGCTCACCGATATCCGATCTCGAGAGATCGGCTTCGTGTTCCAGCAGTTCAACCTGATACCGACATTGAGTGCCGAAGAGAACGTGGCGATCGCGATGGTGCCGCGCGAGTCCTCTCACGTGAAGCGCATTGCGCGCGCCAATGAATTGCTGAGCCAGGTCGGCCTCGCCCATCGGCTCGGTCACCTTCCTTCGCGACTGTCCGGCGGTGAACAACAGCGTGTGGCCATCGCTCGAGCACTGGCCAATTCGCCCGAGGTCATCATCGCGGACGAACCGACCGGCAACCTCGACTCTACGAACGCGGGCGAGTTCCTGGCCCTACTCGACGACCTTCAGCGCCAGTTCGGCGTGACGATCATCATTGCGACGCACGACGAGGAGGTCGCCGCGCACACCGGGCGCCGCGTACGTATTCGCGACGGTTCTATCGCCTCCGATACGACCAAGGAAGCGTGACGAGCGGTTACGTCGCAGCGACAATCGGCTGTGTCCAGAAGACCAACTCCGGATCTCCTTCATCGATCCCGGTCAAGGCTCCGCTCAACGTCCAGCCGCCGCGCGCCAGCAGTGACCTCATCGCGATATTCGATTCATTCGTCGAAGTGAACACCGAGTTCGTGGAACACCGCGCGAGTGCGCTCGCCAGCAGGGCGGTGGCGACGCCGAGCCGTCGATGACCGTCGGCGACCCCGAGGAGGCGCACGAAGTCGCGCCCAAAGAACGCCTTTCGCGTGAGGACGATATAGCCAATGACGCTCTCGGCGCCATCAGTGCTCACGAGGCAGTCATGGCTGCTCACGGCCGCTCCGAGGATCTCGCGTTCTCGGCTGTGTGAGAGACCAGTTATCTGCGTCTCCAGGCGGACTATTTCATCGACGTCGGCGGCGGTGGCGTCACGGATGTTGAACGGGTCGGTCACCGCTCGACGCCGTCAGTCGACAGCGGGTGGCGTGGTCGTCGAGCCTTCGGCAAAGGCGTACTCGGGGCGTTGACCGACCTCGATTTCGAGGCGAACCAGGAGTTGCGCGACGGCGAGGTCCTGCGCGTGGGTCACCCCGATGCAGCGTGAACGAGTCTGGAGTACGTCGAAGCGAGGATTCTCGGTCTTCAACAGTTGCCCCACGAATGTCGAGAGCTGGATCTCGGACTCGTCGGCGAAGTTGTGGGCCTCGATCGCTTTGTGCATGAAGGGAATGATCGTCGGCTGAAACCCCCAGAGGTTCATCGAGACGGTGGTGAGCGGGGAGAGGCTCTCGGGCTGCAGTCCGTCGTCGGCATCGTAGCCCTCGTTGGTGGCGTGCACGTTACGTCGCTCGATGATGTCCGTGAGGATGCCGTCTTCGACCATGCAGGTACCACGAGAGACCTGGAGGTTGCCGACGAGGGCTCGGTCGAGTTCGAAGCCGACCAGGCAGTGCTCGGGACTCTCGGCGAGGTGCGCACCGAGTCGCATAAACGCTTCGCGGCCGTAGAGGTCGTCGGCGTTGGAGACGCCGAAGGGCTTGGAGAGGTCCAGACTGCTCTCGGCGGCCAGGACCGCCTCGACGGTCCCGCGGAGTTTGGACTGCACGGCGAAGGTCACCTTGCGACCCTTGGGCCAATGCCACGAGACGTGCTGTTCGATCATTGGACCGGTGTCGGCGTTGACGACGATGACGATGTCGTCAAAGCCGGCCGCGTACGCGTCGGAGGCCAGGAGGTCGATGACGCCCTCACCGTGCTTGCCAATGGGTGCGAGCTGTTTCACGCCGCCGTAACGACGAGCGCGACCGGCGGCGAGGATGACGAGTGACGGACCGCTCAACGTGACCACCGCACGACCGCCGAGGCCCAGGTCATTCCGGCGCCAAAGCCCGTCATCAGTGCGTACTCGCCCGATTTGATTCGACCGTTCTCACGGGCGTCGAAGAAGGCGAGGGGGATCGACGAGCTCGACGTGTTGCCGTATCGGTCGAGCGTGACGACGGTGCGTTCCATTGGAATCCCGAGGCGTTGGGTCGCCGCCTTGATGATGCGGACGTTGGCCTGGTGGGGGATGACGAGGTTGATGTCATCGGGACTGACCTCGGCGATCTTCATCGCCTGCTCGGCCGAGTCAACGACGACGCGTACGGCCCGTCGAAAGACCTCCTTGCCGTCCATCTGGAAGTAGCCACCGTGCTCGCAGGTGAGCAGGTCGGCGGCCGAACCGTCGGAGCCGAGGACGAAGGACAACACGTCAGTTCCCGACTCGTCGTACTCCAGGACCGCGGCGCCGGCGCCGTCGCCCAGCAGCACCGCCATGTTGCGGTCACTCCAGTCGACCCAGCGCTAGAGGTTCTCTGAACCGATCACGAGGATCCGGCGATTGCCCGTCTCGAGGAGTCCCTGCGCGGTGCGTACGGCGTACATGAAGCCGCTACAGGCGGCGTTCACGTCCATGGATGGACAGTTGAGACCCAATTCGTTGGCGATCATCGGTGCCGACGCCGGGCAGAGTCGGTCGGGCGTGGTCGTCGCGAGGACCAGGAAGTCGATGTCACCGACCAGGAGTCCGGCGTCTTGGATGGCGTTGCGCCCGGCGATGACGCCAAGGGACACCGCGGAACCGCCCACGCGGCGCTCACGAATGCCCGTTCGCTCGGCGATCCACTCGTCGGAGGTGTCCAACGTCTGGGACAGTTCATCATTCGTAACGATTCGATCGGGCAGGGCAATGCCCCAGCCCTTAAAGCGAACGCCCATAGTCAGCTCCTTCGCGAATACCTTCGATTCAGTCTACGACTCAGCCTTCGCTGCACGCGGTGCCTTCAACACCTGCAGTGTGCAGCGTGAAATGCAGATCATCCGGTCGCTCTCGTCGGTCAGTTCGATCGCCCACACGTGCACCGTGCGGCCCTTGCGAACTGGCGTCGCCGTCGCGGTGAGGACGCCGCTACTCATGGAGCGAAGATGTGAACAGTTGAGTTCCGTACCCACGACGATCTCGTCGGGGCCGACGCTGATGGCGCCACCGATCGACGCCGCGCCCTCGGCCATCAACGCCGACACGCCGCCGTGCAGGATGCCGTAGGGCTGGTGAACCTTCGGTCCTACTTCAACTTGCATTACGACCTTCTCGGGGGAGAGTTCGACGACGCGGATACCGAGCTCCTTGTTCACGTTCCCTGTTTCACTGAATCCGGTGTCGATCTCGTCTCGCATCGGACCAGTGTAGAAGTCGGCCGATAACCTCGGTCCATGACTCGACGAGTGGACCTGCGAAGTGACACGCTGACCCAGCCGACCCAGGAGATGCGTGACGCCATTTCGACGGCGGTGGTCGGGGACGACGGCTACGGCGAGGATCCCACGGTCCGTGCGCTGGAGGAACATTTCGCTGCACTGGTTGGCAAGGAGGCGGCGATCTTCGTCCCTTCGGGCGTCATGGGCAATCAGATCGCTGTTCGCATCCTGGCTCGTCCGGGCGACCTCATCGTTGCTGGACGCGGTCAGCACGTGGTGAGTTTCGAGATGGGTGCCGCGGCGAGGAACTCCGGTGTGCAGTTCGCCGCCGTCGATGACACGAGCGGCACGCTCGCTCTTCGCGATGTGCTTGACATCATTGACGCGGAAGAGGACCACCAGCCCCACGTGGCGATGGTCGCCCTGGAGAACACCCACATGCCGTCTGGCGGTACGCCACTCGACGTGGCTGACATCAACGCGCTCGCGCTCGCGATCGGCGAGCGACCACTGCACCTCGACGGTGCGCGACTCTTCAATGCCGTCGTCGCCACTGGTACGACCGCGGCGAAGTACGCCGCATCGGCGACGACGGTGATGACCTGTCTCTCCAAGGGACTGTGCGCACCGGCCGGTTCGCTGCTGGCCGGACCGGCCACGTTGATGGAGCAGGGACGAATCGAACGTAAACGCCTCGGTGGGGCGATGCGCCAAGCGGGCTTCCTCGCGGCGGCGGGACTGGTGGCCCTCGACTCGATGGTGGATCGGTTGGCCGACGACCACGTCCGCGCCCGAGCCTTGGCCGAACTCTTTGCGACGGCGTTCCCTGAAGCGCACTACGACCCCGGGACCTGTCGAACGAACATCGTGGCGTTCAATCATCCCCAGGCCCGTCAACTGGTCGAGGAACTCGCGAACCTCGGCGTCGACGGCGGAACGATCGGACCGCGACGTGCCCGATTTGTCACGTACGCCGGAGTGAGCGACGACGACGTTGCCTTCGTGGCTGACGTACTGGCCCACTTCAGACCAACGAAGTCGTAGGACCCAACTCGTTCGCGTCGCGTTCGCCGAGATTTCACTTGGCTCTGAAGAGGAGATCGGTCCGAAGGGGTAACCTGAAAGGACCTTTAAAGGCAACAGATGACTGAATTTCTCCACCTCTCCACGTTCCTGCACCGTCCGATCTTCGATTCGGACGGCGACCGGATCGGTCGCGTCCAAGACTTCGTGGCGCGCCTCGGGGACAACGCCCATCCACCTGTTGTCGGCGCCGTTATCCGCATCGAAGGTCGCGACCTCTTCGTGCCGATCCGAAAGATTGGTGGGCTCAGTGAAGGTCGCATGACCTTCGAGGGCAAGCGGGTCGATCTTCGTCGATTCGAGCGTCGCCCCGGTGAACTGCTCCTTGCGGAAGACCTCTTGGCTCGACACCTCATCAACTTGGTCCGCGGTCGTCTCATCACGGCGAACGACATCGAGATTGCCCAGATTGACGGCAAGTGGGAGGTGGTCGGTGTCGACCCCGGTCGTCGACCACTCCTTCGCCGGATCCTGGGACAGAGCATCGGTCAACGCGTGAAGTCCGAGGCAATTGTTGACTTTGCCTCCATCGAGCCGTTCGTCTCGCACGTGCCCACTGCGCGACTACGAATTCCCTACCGCAAACTGGCCAAACTTCACCCCGCCCAGATCGCCGACCTCGTCGAGCAGGCGAGCCACGAGGAGGGCGAGGAGATCATCGAAGCCGTTGGTCTGGACCGCGAACTCGAAGCCGACGTCTTCGAGGAACTCGATGTCGAGCACCAGCTGGAGTTCCTCGAAGGACGATCTGATGTCGACGCCGCACGGCTGCTGTCGCGGATGGAGCCCGACAACGCTGCTGACCTCATCAGTGAGATCGATCAAGATCGCCGTTTGCCGATCCTCGAAGGTCTCGGCGCGGACCAACAGACCAAAGTCCGCCGGCTGCTCTCGTACAACGCCGATACCGGCGGCGGTCTCATGAACACCGACTTTGTCTCAGTTCCCGCGACGGCGACCGCGGCGGACGCCCTCGAGGCCATTCGAACCTCGACCGTGCCCGCCGAGTCGTTGCACGCCGTCTTCATTCTTGATGACAGTGGACAGCCAATCGGGGCGGCGTCCATCGCGCCGCTCGTGCGAGCTCGGGGCACCGACCTGGCATTGACCGTCGCGCGCACGCAACTCGCACACGTCCATCCTCATTGGGATCTCCACCGAATCTCGCGCAAGATGAGCGACTTCAATCTGACGGTGTTGCCAGTACTCGACGACGACCACGCGAAGATGGTCGGCGTTATCACGGTCGACGACTTACTCGAAGAGCTCCTGCCTCAGGGCTGGCGCCGCGAGTTCGGTATGCACGCGGTGGAGGAATGATGCCGCGTCGCCTTGGGTCACGTTCTAAGGGGGCTTTCTGAAACCCCCTAGTACCAGCCTCGCGGTGACTACCGCACTGTCACAACCTCGAACGACTGCCTCGATGGGCGCCTAGCCACCCTTCTGGTCTCGCCGTGGTTGTTTCGCTGAACGACCACGCAGAGACGAAAGGAGATGGATCGTGCAGAGCGAGCAGGCTAAAGAACAGCAGATCAGCGGTGCTTTTGGCACTATTCGGGCCCACGACACCACGACCCGTCACGGTGCTCGAGCACGTTTCCTCACTCTCATCGCGATCATCGGACCGGGACTCATCGTGATGGTCGGTGACAACGACGCCGGTGGCGTCTCCACCTACGCCCAGGCCGGTCAGAACTTCGGCTACACGCTGCTGTGGACGCTGCCGCTCTTGATCCCCGTGCTCATCATTAACCAGGAGATGGTGGCCCGTCTCGGAGCGGTGACCGGTGTTGGTCACGGTCGTCTGATCCGCGAGCGATTCGGAAAATATTGGGGCAACGTCTCGATCAGTTCAATCCTGTTACTCAACTTCCTGATCATCATCACCGAGTTCATTGGTGTCTCGCTCTCTATGGAGTACTTCGGCGTCAGTCCTTATCTCTCGGTGCCCGTCGCCGCGGTTCTGCTCTTTGCCGTCACGGCCTCTGGCTCGTTCCAGCGCTGGGAGCGATTCATGATGCTCTTCGTCGCGATCAACTTCGTCATCGTGCCGCTCGTCATCATCGCCAAGCCCCATCTCACGTCACTGGCGAGCCACTCCGTGGTTCCGGGGATCCGAGGCGGCGCATCGTCTGCCGCGGTTCTGCTCATCATCTCGATCATCGGCACCACCGTGGCGCCGTGGCAGTTGTACTTTCAGCAGTCCAACATCGTCGACAAGAAGATCACGCCGCGTTGGCTCAACTACGAGCGCGTCGACACCATTCTCGGATCGCTGATCGTCGTCGTCAGCGCTGGACTGTTGATGGGCGTGACCGCAGCCGGACTCTCGCATCACGGCAACACCAACTCGTACACCAACGCCCTGGGTGTCGCGAGAGGACTGGGCCGTTACGTGGGCGCAGGCTCGGGAACGTTGTTCGCCATCCTCCTGCTCAACGCTTCGGTGATCGGGGCGGCCGCGGTGACCCTGGCCAGCACGTACGCGTTGGGTGACCTCGGGGGCTCTCGCCACTCACTCAACGCACGTCTTCGCGATGCCAAAGGATTCTTCGGCTCCTTCGCGGGACTCTTGGTGGTCGCGGGTGTCGTCACCTTGTTGCCGGGCGCTCCGCTCGGACTGATCACCCTGGCGGTCCAGGCGATGTGCGGACTCATGCTGCCGAGCACCACTATCTTCGTACTCCTGCTGTGCAATGACCGCGAGGTTCTCGGTCCGTGGGTGAACGGTAAGTGGCTCAACGTCGCGGCATCCATCATTGTGACGGTCTTGGTGGTGCTCTCCATCACCATGATGGTCTCCACATTGTTCACCTCCATCAATGTCGTTGTGCTGCTGGTGGCGCTCGCCGCCGTGGCCGTAATCGGACTCGTCATTGGACTCCCCATCGGGTTGCGACGGGCCAGCGCGAAGGTCGACTACGACATCGATAAGCGAGACTGGCGCACCCCGCGCTTGACGCTGCTCGCCCCGTCCCCAACGTCGTTGGCGCGCCGAGTCCTACTGCGCTGTGTGGGCTCCTATCTCTTGATTGCCGGGACGTTGCTTATCGTGCGCATCGTCCAACTGGCGACCTCATAGTCTCTCAGGATGACGTTTCCCCCCACTTTGGTCTGCGTTCACGCGCACCCCGACGACGAGGCGATCTTCACCGCGGGGGTCACGTCGCACTACTCAGACCTCGGTTACCAGGTCGTCCTCGTCACCTGCACCAACGGACAGTTGGGTCTCGATCACGACGCCCGTCCGGGTTCGGACCCGCTGCACGATGTTGAATGGACCCGCGCGACTCGAGCGGGAGAGCTCCAGCGAGCGGCGATTGTCGCCGGATTCTCTCGAGTCATCTCCCTCGGCTTCGACGATTCGGGAATGGCCGGATGGCCCCAAAACTCGCGGCCGTCGGCCTTCGTGAACGCTGAGGTTGACGCGGTTGCCGCGACGCTGGCGGCGATCTTCGACGAGGTGCACGCCAGCGTGGTCGTGACCTACGACGAGAACGGCTTTTACGGGCACCCGGACCACATCATGGCCAACGTGGTAACTCGGCGAGCACTCGACATCGCGACGAGTCCGCAGCGTCTTTACTATCCCGTGGTGCCGACGAGCATCCTCCAGGAGTTCATCGAAGGGGCGAGGGCGAAGGACGTCTTCTTGCCGGCCTGGGTCCTCAGCGCCGGACTCAATGTCCCCGACGAACTCGTGGCCTCGACAATGGACGTTCGCGCGTTCGCCAAGCGTAAGCAGTTGGCCATCGCGACCCACGCTTCCCAAGTTGACAACGCGGAACTGGTCACCATGAGCGACGAGTTGTTCACGATGCTCTTTGGCATCGAGTACTACCAGCGCGCCTGGAGCCGTGATGTGACAGCGAATGACAAGACTGACCTTTTTGGAGGACTGTGATGGAACAACTGACTTTTCTGGCGGTGCACGCCCATCCCGACGACGAGGCGAGCTCGTCCGGTGGACTCTACCGACTGCTGGCCGACCAAGGTGTGCGCACCGTCCTCGTGACGTGCACCAACGGTGAATGTGGCGATGGTCCCGACGGATCCAAGCCCGACGCCAGTCACCACGACGGCGACGAGGTCGCCAAGACGCGCGCCGTCGAACTCGACAACGCCGTCAAGATTCTGGGCATCAGCCGGCTCGTACGGATGGGCTATCGCGACTCGGGAATGAAGGGTTGGCCCCAGAACGATGATCCCGACTCCTTCTGGGCCACGCCCGTGGACGTCGCGGCGGCGAAACTGGCCGAAGTCTTGATGCAAGAGCGTCCTCAAGTGATCATGACCTACAACGAGTACGGCTTCTACGGACACCCCGATCACATTCAGGCCCACCGCATCACCCTCGCGGCTCTCGAGTTGATCGACTACGAGCCGACCCTCTATTTCAATGCGATTCCCGCCTCCGTCATGGTGACCTGGCGCGCGCGCTGGGAACAGGAAGACCGCGAGCGCAGAGAGGCTGACGCCGCGAAAGGCATCGTGCGTGAACCTGAACCCGAGGACGCCGACGAAGAGGCCTTCGAGATGGGCACGCCTGACGATCAGGTGTCGGCGGCGATCGACATCAGCGAGGTCAACGGCGCCAAATTTGACGCGCTCGAAGCGCACATCTCACAGATCGGCGATTCATTCTGGATGAAGATGGGTCGCCAGAAGTTCATCGAAACGATGACCATGGAATGGTTCGTCCGCGTCACCAATCCCCGGCATGTTGAGGGACAAGTGAACGACATTTTCGCCGGCTATCGCTGAGGGAATTCAACGTGGTTGTTGTCCGAGATTTGCTTCGCCAGGTACTCGGCCCTAGAGCGACCCAACTCTTCCCTACGAGCGTCAGAGCGCCTCGAGCATCAACACGTCGAGGACATCTGGATGTCAAAGGGATCGATGTCGACGAACGTCGAGTGGTGAAAGAACATGTAGGAGTACGTGACTGGAACCGAACCGTAACCCGCTACTTCACCAGTATGGAGTTGGCATCGCTGGCGGTACGTGATGAGGAGTGTTTGATCTTGATGGGAGTGCAAGGTGAAGATGTGAAACCTCGGGCCGCCTCGCCATCCATCAGAACCCTCAGCACGATCAGTGCCGTCAAAGCGCACGCGCGTGTCAAAGATCGTGAATGAAGAGGGTGATCCCACCGAATCGATGACGATCGAATATGGCCCCTCGTTATACAGCGACGCAATCACCTTGACGGTAAAGAATTTCGCAATTGGTTCCTTATAAACAGTTGGCGCACCGTTGTCCAGCTGAGCGCTGTCGGGCACGGTTTGAGCTGGCGAACCGTTGGGCGCGAGCACCTCGACGCCACCCTCGGCGCCTTGGGAGAGAGGTCGATACAGATTCGAATAGATCAGTGCGATGACCACGAGAACGGCGAGTAGGCCCACGGTCGTGAGCGAAATGACCCGCGCCAGGCCAGTGGCGGCCACGCGTCGTTGCCACCAGTTGCCGCCTTGTTGACGTTGCGTGGCGAGCAACTCATAGGCGAGCACATCGGGGTCGCCGATGTTGTTGAGTAGCTCGCGAACCCCTTGTTCATCGTCGGCCGCGAGTAGCAGTCGGGATTCGCTGATGTGCTCCTTGATTTCGTTGAGGTACTCCCGACGCACTCTCGCACCGACGATGCGCAGTGCGAGGTTGAGGTCGCCGACGTAGTTACTGACAAGTTGGTCACTGGTGGATGTGGTGGACATCGCTAGCCCCTCCTCGCAAGGATTGCGTCGACGGCGTCTCGAAATGGCTTCCACTGCGAGATGAACGACTCCAAGGCTTGGCGCCCGACCTTGGTGATTCGGTAGTACCGACGTTGGGGGCCTTCGGTGGAGTCCTTCCAGTAGGTGTCGACCAATCCATCGTTGCGCAGTCGAGTGAGTAGGGGATAGACCGTTCCTTCACTCGTGACGAGACCGCCGGCACTGGCTAACTCACGCGTTATGTCAAAGCCGTAACGGTCTTCGGTTTCGAGCAAGGCGAGGACGCAGTACTCAATCGATCCACGGCGCATCTGGACCAACAGTTTGTCCGAATTGACTACCATGCGTCACATAGTAGTAAGAGATTGGTGGCGAATGTCGACGAGTTCGACGTCGGGCCACCGCGGTCACGTCACTCGGTCAGTGCGCGCAAGACGCAGAACTCATTTCCGTCGGGATCGGCGAGCACCACCCACGTGCATTCAGACGTCTGACCAATGTCGACGCGCGTCGCACCGAGGTCCGTCAGTCGCTCGATTTCCGCGTCTTGATCGAGTGGTCGAAGGTCGAAGTGGAGGCGGTTCTTCGTTGACTTGCTCTCTGACACGAGGAGGAACAAGATGTCGGGCACGATGCCTTCTTCGGGTGACCCGACGGGTGGTTCAAGAACCACCTCCTCAGGTTCGACCGAGGTGATTGTCCAACCGAGTGCGTCGCGCCAGAAACCGGCGATGAGTTCGGGGTCGAGCGAGTCGATACTGATGTTCTGAAGTCGCAGCGTCATCTCGTCATATTACGAACGCGGTGCGATGCTCGGGTACTCGTCCATCGATCACACCCTGCGAAGTGCGTCAGCCAGCGTCTCCTCAACGCGGCCGTGCATTCCGGTGAAGTCGACGTTCAGTCGACGACCGGCCTGTAGTTGCAGGGAATCGCCCCAACCAGGGAGATAGACGAGCAGTTCGTGCACGTCCCACCAAGGAACCACCTTCCTCTCCGACGCCGACTCATAGAGCTCGAGGAACCGTCTGGCGTAGTCGGACGAGTACAGCACGGCGAGATTAAGACGGCAGTGTCCGACGTCGATGCTCGGAGGTCCGTACGACCCAAAGACCCAATCGACGACACCACAGAGGCGCCCTCTCTTCCAGAGCGTGTTGAACTGTTGGTAATCGTGATGAATGAATGTGTGCTCACCTTTCGGTGGCGCTTCGTTTACCAATTCGATCGCGTCACGCCAGATCGCTCGGCGCTTCGTCCACTCCGGAACAATGAGTTTGTCACGGTTGAGCCAAGATTCGGCCACCGGTGCGGTTACGTCGGCTCGATGGATACGCGCCAGCATGGCCGCCAGTTCTTCGAGCCACAGTTCTGGGTTTCGCGGAGCGAGTTCGATTCGACCGGGCAGGCGAGTCATCAAAAGTGCCGGATGGCCGCACCGTGCTCCCGTCGGATCGGTGGCCAGCACGTTGGGTGTGGGGAGATCAGAGTCAGCCAATTGCTCGAGGATGTGCGACTCTCGCAGCACGCGGTCCGCGCCCTCAATGCGGTCGTCGTCGACCCAACGACGAAGAACGACGTGTCGCAGGTGGCCCGTCGCAGTTTCGATTGAAAGGGAGTGCATCGCCGACGTGATGCCGCCGGTCAAGCGGCGAACCGTTCGCACTCGAGCACCGGCCCCGAACTGCTCCGCGACCCACTGTCGAGCCTCGTTCGGCGGTGGTGTGGGCGACGAAATGAACATCAGCGTCGCGCCACGATCACCCAGATGACCACGATGAGAGCTGGCACGGACAAACACAGCAATCCGATGCGCTTGCGGTAGTTCGAGAGTGAACCGAAGTACTTACCCTTGTTCTGTGGATTACCGGACAGTCGGTCCTTCAGGAGATTGGTCATCGTCGGATATTCGACTGATTCTCTTTCGGCCTGTCGCTTCCACTTTTCGATTTGGACCCGATGTTCTTTCGACTCGTTGTTCGCGAGCAGTATCTGTCCGCAGCGCGCACACGCGGTCGTGCCCGGTTTGTTGACCTCGTGACAGAGGGGACAGTCGATGGTCGGCTCGGCGCTCATGACGGTTCACGCTGCGACGGCTCCATGGCAACTCAACGTAGCCCGACGGGCGATCGAGGTTAGTAGCGGTACGTGTCGGGCTTGAAGGGTCCTTCAACCGGCACGCCGATGTAGTCGGCCTGTTGCTTTGACAACGTCGTCAGTTTCACGCCGAGCGCATCGAGATGGAGCCGTGCGACCTTTTCGTCGAGGTGCTTGGGCAACACGTAGACCTTCTTCTCGTAGTTCGAATTGTTCATGAACAACTCGATCTGCGCCATGGTCTGGTTCGTGAACGAGTTACTCATCACGAAGCTGGGGTGGCCGGTCGCGTTGCCCAAGTTGAGCAGGCGACCTTCGGAGAGGAGGATGATGGCTCGACCGTTGGGGAGGATCCACTTGTCGACCTGGGGCTTGATGTTCTCGCGGCGAACGCCAGCGAGTCCGGCCAGTCCAGCGATATCGATCTCGTTGTCGAAGTGACCGATGTTGCCCAGGATGGCTTGGTGCTTCATCATCAACATGTGCTCGACCGACACGATGTCACGGTTGCCGGTCGCCGTGACGATGATGTCGGCGAAGGGGAGGGCCTCTTCGAGGGTGGTGACCTGGAATCCGTCCATCGCGGCCTGCAACGCACAGATTGGATCGATCTCGGTGATGATGACGCGCGCACCCTGACCGCGCAGCGATTCGGCCGAACCCTTGCCGACATCGCCGTACCCGCAGATGACCGCGACCTTGCCACCAATCAGGGTGTCGGTGGCGCGGTTGATGCCGTCGATGAGCGAGTGGCGACAGCCGTACTTGTTGTCGAACTTGGACTTGGTGACCGCGTCGTTCACGTTGATCGCCGGGAAGAGCAACGTGCCATCGCGCTCCATCTCGTAGAGGCGGTGCACGCCGGTCGTTGTCTCCTCCGACACGCCGATCAGGTCCTTGGCCATCGGCTCGAAGTAGGGCTCGCCGCTCGAGACGATCTTGTCGAGCAGGGCCAAGATGACGCGGTACTCCTCGGAGTCGGCGCTCTCGGGCGCGGGGACGAACCCGGCGCGCTCGAACTCGAGCCCCTTGTGCACGAACAACGTGGCGTCACCGCCGTCGTCGAGGATCATCGTCGGACCGTTCTGTCCGGGCCAGCGAAGCATCTGCTCGGTGCACCACCAGTACTCCTCGAGTGTCTCGCCCTTCCAGGCGAACACCGGAACGCCTTGAGGACTCTCGATGGTGCCGGTCGGTCCAACCACGACCGCCGCGGCGGCGTGGTCTTGGGTCGAGAAGATGTTGCAACTGACCCAACGAACGTCCGCACCGAGTGCGACGAGGGTCTCAATGAGTACCGCCGTTTGAATCGTCATGTGCAACGAGCCGGCGATTCGAGCGCCCGCGAGTGGCTTACTCGCGCCGAATTCGGCACGCATTGCCATGAGGCCGGGCATCTCGTGCTCGGCGAGGGTCATCTCGGCGCGACCGAAATCGGCCAGCGAGAGGTCGGCAACTTTGAAGTTGAAGGTGTCAGAGGTCATGGTTCTCCTAGAACTGAGGTTTCCAGGCGCCGACCTCTGTCGCATACGCCTGCGTCAATTGTACCGCGTCAAACGCCGACGCGGAACTCCACGACGTCCCCGTCACGCATGACGTACTCCTTGCCTTCGATGCGAGCCTTGCCGGCGGCTTTCACGTTCGCCATCGTGCCCAGCTCCACGAGGTCGTCAAAGGAGACGACCTCGGCTTTGATGAAGTGCTTCTGGAAGTCGGTGTGAATTTCGCCGGCCGCTTCGGGGGCGGTCGCTCCCTGATGGATCGTCCACGCCCTGGTCTCCTTGGGACCGGCCGTCAGAAAGGTCTGGAGACCGAGTGCCGCGAAACCTACTCGCGAGAGCAGCGCGAGTCCTGACTCGTCCTGTCCGAAGGACTGTAGGAGCTCGAGGGCTTCACTCTCGTCCAGTCCGGCCAGTTCCGCTTCAACCTTGGCGCAGAGTATGACCGCCTGGGATGGGGCGACCGACGCGATCAACTCAGCGCAGCGCTCCTGGTTCCCGAGCGTCTCCTCATCGACGTTGAAGACGTAGACGAACGGCTTATCGGTGAGCAAGTGCAGATCGGCGAGTACGTCGCGGTCGAGTTCCTTGCCGACCTTGGAGATGACCAGGCCATCGTTGAGTGCGGCCTGCGCCTTCTTCAGTTGCGCGAGGCGCGCCGGCGCATCACTGCCACCGCGCTTGGCTTCGCGTTCGAGCCGGGCGAGCGGCTTCTCGAGTGTCTGCAGGTCGGCGAGGATCAGTTCGGTCTCGATCGTGGCGACGTCGCTCGCGGGGTCGATTCGACCATCGACGTGGATGACGTCATCGTCGACGAAGACGCGGACGACTTCACAGATCGCGTCGCACTCTCTGATCGCGGCGAGGAACTGGTTGCCGAGGCCCTCGCCCTCGCTCGCTCCCTTCACGATGCCCGCGATGTCGACGAAGGTGACCGCGGCCGGGAGGATTCGCTCCGATCCAAAGATCGTCGCCAGAACGGCAAGACGAGGATCCGGCACTGAAACCACACCGACGTTGGGCTCGATAGTGGCGAAGGGGTAGTTCGCAGCGAGCACGTTGTTGTTGGTGAGAGCGTTGAAGACCGTTGATTTGCCCACATTGGGCAGTCCGACGATTCCAATTGAGAGGGCCATAGGTCAATCCACGCTAGACGAGACCTGACGACGCGACGTCAGCTTTCGGCGAACAGTTCAAAGCGTCCCTGCAACATTGCGTCTTTGACGAACGCGCGCTCGAGGTGTTCATCTACAGTTCAGCCATGGCGACAGCGATGGTGGTTGAAGGCTTCGCGCCCTTCGGCGAGTGGCAGACGTGGTATCGAATCACGGGCGACCTGCACTCGGGCAAGACGCCACTCGTCGTCGCTCACGGGGGACCGGGCTGCACCCACGACTACCTGTTGGCCCTGGCCAAACTGGCCGACACGGGTCGTCCCGTCGTGCACTACGACCAGATCGGCGGCGGCCGATCGACGCACATGCCCGAGCGCGGCGGCGACTTCTGGACCGTCGACCTCTTCTTGGACGAGATAACGAACCTCCTCACCTTCCTCGGTATCAACGACCGCTACTTCTTGCTCGGACAGTCATGGGGCGGGATGCTCGGCGCCGAGCACGCCATCCGCCAGCCGGCCGGATTGAGGGCGCTCGTGCTCTCGAACTCGCCAGCGTCGATGGCGCTCTGGGCGAGCGAGGCGAAGATTCTCCGCGGTGAACTCGAACCCGACGTGGAAGAGACGCTCGATCGCCACGAAGCGCTCGGTACGACCGACGACCCCGAGTATCTCGAGGCGCAGAACGTGTATTACGACTTGCACGTCTGTCGCGTCGTGCCCAATCCGCCCGAAGTCGTGGCGACCACCAAGATGCTCGAGGAGGACCCCACCGTCTACAACGTCATGAATGGTCCCAACGAGTTCTATTGCATCGGGACGTTGAAGAACTGGAGTGTCGTTGACAAGGTCCACGCGATACGCGTCCCCACCCTGCTCTGCTCGGGCCGGTACGACGAGGCAACGCCAGCGACCGTGCAGCCGTTCTTCGACTCCATCCCTGACGTGCGCTGGGAGATCTTCGAAGATTCGAGCCACATGCCTTTCATCGAGGAGCCAGAGCACTATCTGGAGGTCGTCGAAGGATTCTTGGCAGCCCTCGACGCGTGAATCGGCGTAAACGCGACGAGTGACGGCCTTTCGAGGCTGAGTCTCGTGACATACAAAAAGTGGAATACTGGCCCGAGTGCATCCCACCCACCCCTTGTCGGCGTCGCGGTTGCTCGCGCGCCCAGAACCACGATGACGAACTCCGACATAGGCCCAGTGCGTTTCGAGCAGTTCTTCATGAACTCGACCGATCTGATGGCGGTTTCTGACGTTGACGGGAACTTTCTCCTTGTGAACGGCGCCTTCAAACAGATCCTCGGATGGGAGCCCGAGGATCTGATCGGACGGTCCTACTCGAGCCTCATTCACCCCGAGGACCTGGTCCACGTGGCGTCGGCCTTCCAACCCGAGGACGGTGTCGTCCCCGCCGCCGCCGAACTCGAACTGCGAGAGCTGTGCGCTGACGGCGAGTACCGCTGGATGAAGTGGACGATTCGCCGCGATGGCGACTTGCACTACGCGGTCGGCCACGACATCTCGCTACGCAAAGAGACCATGAGCGCCCTGGCTGACAGCATCGAAAAGTCGCGCGCCATCTTTGACGCCGCGGTGGACTCGATCATCGTGCTGGACGAGAACCTCAAGGTCATCGAAGCGAGCCCATCGAACGACTCGTTCTTCTCATTTTCGAAGGAGGACACCGAGGGTCGTCAAGGTATGGACTTCGTCCACCCTGACGACCGTGCCCAAGTGCTCGAGGCGATTACGCACGGCTTCGCGAAGAACGAAGTCGTCCGGGTCCGCTTTCGAGGACTTCGAACCGATGGCGACTGGATCAATATCGAGTCTCGGGGACGCGCCTTACGCGACGCCGAAGGTAATCCAACCGGCGCGGTCATGATCTCGCGTGATGTCACTGAGGCAGTCGAAGCGGCGGCGGCTCTCGAGGTCGCCAAGGAAGAGGCGGAGCGTGCCAACCTCGCCAAGAGCGAGTTCATGTCGAGAATGAGCCATGAGTTGCGCACGCCGCTCAACTCGGTGCTCGGCTTCGCCCAGATCCTCCAGATGGAGATGTCCTCATCTGAGGAACTCGAGTTGATTGGCTACATCGTCAAGTCCGGCGGCTATCTCCTGGAACTGATCAACGAAGTCCTCGACATCTCGCGCGTTGAGTCCGGAAGTATTGCCGTCGAACTCGAGGTCGTGAGTTCGGCGGAGTTGATTCGCCAGTGCGTCGAGATGGTGAGTGCGCAGGCGTCGGAATCTGGCGTTTCGATCATCGACAACTGTGACAGCGACTACTACGTACGCGCCGACTTTCAGCGATTGAAGCAGGTAGTGGTGAATCTGTTGTCCAATGCCATCAAGTACAACAGCGCTGAAGGATCGGTCACGTTGGACTGTGACGACATCGAAGGTCGGATGCGTTTGTCGGTGACGGACACCGGCCCCGGCGTGGAGGCCCAGTTTCACGACCGGCTGTTCGCACCCTTCGATCGACTCGACGCAGAGTCGAGAGGAATAGAAGGAACGGGGCTCGGTCTCGCGCTCTCCAAAGGACTCATGGAGGCCATCGGGGGCTCCCTCGGCGTGGACAGTTCGCCGGGCATCGGGTCGACGTTCTGGCTCGAGTTGCCGATTGCGTCGGCCGCACCCTCGGCTCCTAAGAACGAGAGCAACGAGGGGCAGCCGGAGCCTGCCGTGGGTGATGCTCTGTCGTCGACCCTCCTCTACATCGAGGACAACATCGGCAACGTTCGTCTGATCGAGCGACTCTTGTTGCATCGACCAAATGTGCGTCTGCTCAGTTCGCTGCAGGGGAGTCTGGGTGTTGAGCTCGCGCAACAGCACCGTCCCGACTTGATCCTCCTCGACGTCCACCTGCCCGATCTGCAAGGCATCGACGTCCTCGAACGACTCCAACGTGATGAGCGGACTTCATCCATCCCGGTCATCATGCTGTCAGCCGACGCGTCCCAGGAGCAGATCAAACGTTTCAACGAGGCCGGTGCCAAGGATTACCTGACCAAGCCCCTCGACCTCGAGCACTTCTTGACCTTGCTCGACGGTTACCTGCAGGAGCTCGCCCTCTCGCGCGAAGCCGTCAGCAACTGACGCAGCACTCCCGAGGTTACGAAGCGGTGACGAAGTGTCTCCACGAAATGTGATGCTCAGCCGGCGCCACCTCGGACCAGCAACAATGCCCTTGGATTGCGCAGTCGCACCCGCGACATACGAGATGGCCACCGCGCCGATGCGACGTGAGGATTTCGCCCCCCGGCTGCAGTGATGAGGTTCGCACAGTTCATCTAGGCTTTCTGCTTCGGTCGCAGGCATCGCAACCAATCGAATCGTCCACGACGTTCGGGGGCGCGATTTTGCAATCGAAGAAGTCAACGTGTAGACCAATCAGCACGTATCGAGTGAGCACATGGGGGCACATGCGCGAA
>Ga0182013_10002182_pt1 | contig 25902 bp, 24 predicted proteins | sample 612S2MmetaG_FD_120487 | JGI IMG/M metagenome (GOLD analysis project Ga0182013, IMG submission 120487) | Permafrost microbial communities from Stordalen Mire, Sweden - 612S2M metaG | ecosystem: Environmental > Terrestrial > Soil > Wetlands > Permafrost | place: Sweden: Stordalen | collected...
CCAAGGCTATGCCGGCGCGGCCCTGGCCGCCTGGGTGGCCGGGCATCGCCGGACGGGCACGCTGCGTTTGGAAGTCGTGCCTCGCCTGCAAGACCAGCGTGGCTTCAAAGTATTGCGCAAACGTTGGATCGTCGAGCGCACCTTCGGCTGGTTTATGAAGCACCGCCGCTTGGTGCGAGACTACGAAACCAAAATCGAAAACGCCGAAGCCTTGATTCATATCACAATGATTGGACTGATGCTGCGTCGCCTAGCTTGAACCAATATTTACCCTTTTTAAAACACGCTCTTAGAGAACTTGCGTACTTTACAATCCCATTTTGTCAAGTCACCAGTGCTGGTGATGTCTAAAACAACAGGTAGGCAGCAATCCGATCTACAAATATTCTCAACGAGGTCACGGTTGGAAACTGAATCCATGCCCCCCGAAAGGATGACATCCTTATAGGGGTCTAGGCAGTAGCGCCAAATTGACTGACCATGTAAAACGAAGGCCGTTATTTAAACCCGGCGTTCAATCGGTTTAAAAAGGCCGATGTTGAGAAGCGGAATTTTATCCGCCAGCTTGCCCCGAAAGGAGCAACCCTCTCAACGGGCTTTTTAAGGCTGGTGATTTTTGTTTAGTTTATGAAATAAGTACAAAAAAAAGAGCCGAAGTTGCATTCGGCTCCATTAACCAAATCGGGCGGGTTGCGCTCAACTGGTCGTCTTGGACAAAAGGACGTTACCAGCCTTTAGCAGCCCGCGTCAAGCGAAAGTCAACCTTCTAACAAAGGAAAGTTATGAAGCGCGAAAGGGCCATGCCCAAATATAAAATCAGCCCGGTCAGATTTGTGCCATTAAACCATCCGACATCTGGATGGACTGGCAGAATACGACCAAGGCCGCCGCTGCGTAGGTAATCGAAACAAAGACCCGCCGGAGCAATCCGGCGGGTATCCTATTTGCATCACGGCTTTTGCTTTTCTTGATCGGCGGCATCGAGTTTTACGTAAACCGAATGGGCGGCTTGCCAAGATTGTCAATCACAAGAATAGCAATCTCTTCTTGTTCTGAACCAATTACCACTTCTTTCCTGAATTCGTAAAGACCAGACCCCATTAGTCCTTACATTGCCCGTGCTCCTGTAAGCCGCGTTAAACCTGCTCGGCGGTTTCTAAAGGTGTAATACACCATAAGAACCGGGTTTCGCTAAATATTTCAGAGATGAGGGGCGGATGTTTTTACCGTCGTTTCGCTGGGTGCAGAAGCCGCAGGGCGCACTCCAAATAAAACGATATGAAAATTCCGAGCGACGCCAAGGACATCACCGCAATGCGCGCCTTCTTCACCGAAGTGCGGCAGCAAATGTGCAGCATGGCCGACAATTTGTCCGAGCCATGGAAGACCCACTTCAACGGTTTGAAGGAGCATTACGACCAGGCGCTGGCGGCGCTGCCGCCAACCGACGCGGTGCCCGCCGCGATGGAGGCGAACAAACACTTGAGCGCCTTCTATTCCTGCCTGGCGAACGCCAACGCGCTTTGCTCGATGCTGGGCGCGTCGATGGCCAGCGCGGTGAAGGACGCGGACGCCAAGCTGGCGCTGGCCCTGAACAGCGCCGTCGCCAAAGAGGTGCTGGCGAAGATCGCGGCGGGCGAGTTGGTGGCGAAAGCGGATCTCGCCGGACTCGTGGCCGCCGCGCTCGCCGACCGAGTCAAGACCGGCGACTTCGTGGAGAAGGCGACCGTGTTGCAGCTTTGCAGCCAGGCCACCACGACCGGATTGACCCAGGGGGAAAAGAAGGTGCGCGACGAGCAGGCCGCGACCGCAGCGTTGCAGATGGTCATCACCACGCGCAAGACCCATTTGCAGACTTGCGGTGTGCCCGTGCCCGACGCGGCACTCGAAGCCGTCCTCGGCGGGACCGAGGAAGCGTTTGCCGCCTTGCAAAAGACGGCTGAGCAACGCGTCGCCGCCCTGCAAAAGAAGGGCGTCGCCTTGAACAGCAAGAGTCCGCTCGGCGCAAAGGTCTGGCTCCCGGCCGACCAGTGGACGGTCTTCGAATCGCTCGTGACGGAAACGATCAAGGGCGGAGACCCGCTCGCCGCCGCTCCCGCGCACGGCGCGGCGGACGCACCCAAGGTGATGGTCTGCTAACCGCAAATTTCCAATTCCAAATTCCAATTTTTTAAACCAACAACAAACATGAAAGCACTCTTTGAAATCACCCTGCGCTCGCCCCTGCCGGTCATCTCCCTGGTGACGGCGGCGGCGGCGACCATTCGTGGCGTCGCCTTCCAGGAAAGCGCCGTGGCCGGGGTCGCGGAACTGGCGGACGGCAGCAAGCCCTTTGCGGGCTTCATCACGCGCAACTCACAGGTGGGTGGCCCGGCCCTGGGCGACGTGATCTATCCCGGCCGCCTGGAACTTCCGTTCCCGACCGGCGATGTGGGCAGCTTTGAGAACGCCGCCATGTTCGAAGTCGAGGGTGGGACCTTCGTGGATGCCGGCATCACCGGCGCGACACCGCTCAAGACCCCGCTCTCCTTTCTGGCTGGCAAAGTGTGCGCCGCCATCGCCAACCAGTATGTGCAATTCATGCTGGTCGAACAGCAGGTTCCTGCCGTGCCCGGCAACGTGCGGATTCGCGCCATTTCAATCGCCACCTACCTCCACGCCTGAGCGCGGAATCAACTCAAATTTAATCAATCAAAAAATGAAACTCACCAATCTCGGTTCAATGTCCATGGAGGAACTGCACGGACGCATAAAAATATTCGGCGCGCGCGGCCGTCATCTCTGCGGTCGGATGCCCGACGGCCAGCCGCTAGGCGTGGCGGTCCAGAAATTCTTCGCCGACCTGCTGGTCAGCACCACCGACCCGGCGCAGATTGCGGCCCGCAACGAGTTCTTCATCCGCGCTGAAAAAGACCCGGTCGCCAAGATGCAGTTGTGCGGCATCCGGGTGGACACGATCAACAACTACATCCTCGCCTCGATCAACATCCTGCCGATGTTCTTTGAGGTCATCAATCTGGCGGAGGATGAACGCCCGGTCGTCCAGAACACGACCGACCAGGAAATCGCGATTGCCAAGATCGGAGCGGACGGTGGCGTCACGATGGTCAAGATCGCGAAGGACGATGATGAAACCCTGATCACCCTCAATTATCTCACGACCAAGATCGTGCGGTATCGCCGGACGGACATCTACCGGGGAACCATCGTGGACGCGGCCCTGAAGACCCTGCGCCTGGCCTACGACTTGAAAAACCAGTTGGACGCGCTGGCCTACGCGCTGCTGACTGATCCGGTCAATGGGGCCTTTGGCGCGTTCATTTATCCCGGTTCGGCTGCGGGCGCCGGCTCGCAATCAACCGTGGTTCCGCCCGCGCACATCAGCGATTACACCTTCCTGCCCAATAGCCGCATCAATTTGCTGAACCTCCCGCTGACGAATGACATCGTCATGTCAGACAACAGCGCGACCACTTCCTTCCGTTACAAAGTCCTCGCCACCATTCGCAAGTATGCCGACCAATGGGCGGGCAGCTTTCCCGAAGGCGATTTGATTCCGTCCGGGCGCATCCTGATTCCCGGCGCCGACGCCAGCGACATCGCTGCGGAGATCGTGCCCAGCGGCAACACCAACAACAGCGTCGCGGACCAGCTCCTGGAGACCGGTTACGCGAAGATCAATTATCTCGGCAAGAACTGGGAACTGGTGACCGACAACACCCTGCCGCCGAAATATTGCCTGTGCGAATTCAACCGCAAGGCGGGCCGGGCCTACTTCAAACCCAACATGGACCGGGACGTCATTCGTGGCGCGGACGTGTATGAGCTGGACAAGAACAACGAGGAGGAACGCTGGAGTCAGAAAGTTTACGGCTTCTACATCAGCAATCCCCAACGCGTGAACATCCTTCGCATCAAGTACCGCAGCTAAGTGCTGGCGCACGGCCAAGGCGCTGCGCGCAAACAACAAACTTAAATAAACTATGAAATATTTACCTTCGGCAATTGCGGTGGCGGATCTGGACACGGTGAAGTCGCCGTTCTTCGGCGGTGAGTTTGCCGCCTACATGACCCAGGTGCCGGCCATCGTCATCGGGGAGATTGATTTCTCCGCGCCTGCGGCGGCGACTTACACACCGGACGCGGCGACTTCCATCCAAGCGGCCGGTTCGGACCTGCAATGCGTTTGCATCACGCCCATCAATTCATTGGTGGCGGTGGTCATCACGATGCTGGGTTTGGACACCAGCGTTGCGCCGGTGCCCATCACCATCACGGCAACCTTCCAACCTCCGGCGCGTTCTCTAAACCAGACCTTTAATTTTTCACGCGGCTTTGCGACCGACATGGTGGTCGGCCCTGTGAGCGTGCCCGCCGACACCCAACGCGCCCGCAATGGGGCGGGGGTGGCGCAATTGACCGTGCCCAACCACGGCCTGAGCACGGGGATGCACATCACGACCACCTTGATTGGCGGCGCGGGTTACAACGTCGCCAACGTGGCGATCACGAAGGTCGACGCCAACAACTTCACTTACCCGAGCGCGGGCGCTTTGGAGGCGACGACCGCGGATATAACCGGCGTGATCGTCGTGGTGTCCAGCGGTCAGGTGGGTTCGATCACGGGTTTGCAGAGCGTGGTGGGTGGTGGCATCAACCAGAATTTCCGCATCTATCAGTTGCCCCAGGCGACGGATTACGTGCTGATCGAACCGACCACCGAGATTGATTTCAACACCAAGGCCCGCGTGGCCAAGGGTGTGGACAGCGGCATGGAGTCAGACGCCTATGTCAAACGCGGCAAAAGTCTGCCGGGCGAACTGACGATTGGCTCCAAGTTCAAGGACATGATCGAGGGCATGGCTCGATATGCCGGCCAGAAATGCACGGCGATGCTGGTGGGCTACAAGGACGGCCAGGTGCTCGGCGACCGCCTGGTGTTCGCGCAATACACCTCAACGGTCAAACCCAAACTGCCCGAAGGCGACGGCGAAGCCATGATCGAGGCCACCGGCAAATTCGTGGACCACTTGTTTTTTATCGCTCCCTAATTTTAACCGTGCGCAAGCCCCAGTGGCCGTGCGCAAGCACTTTGGAACCTTCGGCCCATTGGGCAGGAACGGTTTCAACCGCGCCGCGAGTTTTCGGATTCGGGCGCGGGTTTTAAATCCCAAAAAATCGGAATCAAAAAAATGAAAATCAGCAACAACGTAAAAATTCTTTCGGTGGTGGTATTCATGGCGGTGGTGGTGGCGGTTGGGCTGCTTCAGGCGGACACCATTGTCAGTGGCCGTCCGTTGCAGCAGAGCCGTTATGGACCTTATTCGATGGTGGGCGCGGCGAGTTTACTGGCGTTGACCAACACCACGCACACGTCCACGAACAGTGCCCCGGTGGCAATTGACAACGGCGTGGACCTCGCGTTTTGGATTTCCGCCTCAGCGGCCAGCGCCAGCACTTCCAATGTCGTCTATGGGTTTGATACCTCGCCGGACGGCCTGACGTGGTCCACCACTCTGCCAATCACTGCGACGCTAACCCTTAACGGGACAACCGGGGTCGTCCAGTACGTATTCATCTCCAAAACCAATCTGGTCGGAGTTGGATTCATCCGTTGGGATTCGAGTTCCACACCCTCACTGGCGGCCGTGACTCTGGCGCCTCCGCTTTATACCTGGTTGCTGCCGTAATCAATCCACGAAATTCCGATGAAATATTTCCTCACCATCACGCTCGCGTTCGGCCTGGAATTTGTCGCGGCAGCGCAACCGGCGCCGGGCGCTCTCGTGCGGGTAAACGCCAAGGCCGAGGCGGTAGCAGCGCCGCAAATTCTGACGGTGAGCAACGCGGTCGTGACCGTATTCGGCACCAATAATTCCACCAGCGGTGGGCGGGTGTTGCTGCGGACTTTTCAGAACACCGGGACGAACGCGCTGCTTTACCTGATCAATCCGACGAACGCGGTATCGAGCACGAATTACCACGGCGTCCTCGCGGGCGGGGTGTCGGTCCGAGATGGGTTGGGCAGTGTGTTGGACCTTTCCAAGGTGCCATATCCCGTAAGCCTGATCACGGAGTCGGCCAACGGAACCACCGTAGCGGTGGTGGAACTCACCCAATAATGAAAACCCTGCTTTTCATTTTCACTATGCTGTCGGTCCTGAGCGCCGGTTCTGATTTGTGCCTGGCGCAGAACCAAGACATCCGCAAATCGGGGGCGGCTTCCTCCGGTAGCGGGACGGGCGGCTCTCCAACCGGTGCGGCGGGTGGTTCGCTGACTGGGACGTATCCGAACCCTGGTCTCGCCAACGGTCTCGATGGGAGCGGGTTTATCAACCTGAGCGGAGCGGCCATCGTCCCCGGAACGGTAACCAGCAATGCGTTCGACTCAGCAACGAAGGCGCAGCTTTTTGCCGGTGCCACGACCGTCACAAAATACTGGACCAACCTGACGGGCTTTGCCGACGACTTCTCAGGCACGCTCGGCAACTGGGTTCAGCAGGGTTCGGCGTCATACAGCATTGTCAGTGGTGCGCTGCATATCACGGGCAGTGGCGGGGCTACTTCTGCCAACTACATTGTCGAAACCAATTACATCACCGCCATCCACGGCTACACGGTTAATTTCGATCTGACGGTCGGTTCCACCAATGGCGGTAGCGGTTTCGGTTGGGGCATCCGCAGCCGCCAGGCATATACCCTGGGCGCCGGCACGGACCAGAATTTCTGGTTTGGTTTCGATACCGATGCGACCACGCCGTCGCTCTATGGCCAGTTGTCGGTTTGGACGGGGACAGGGGCGGCCCCGGAGTTTATCGGCGGCACATCCATCGCGAGCGACGCCCTGAACTTCGCTCCAGGGCAGAAGCTGCATGTGCAATGGACCTGCCGCGAACACGTTTACGAATGCGTGATGAGCAACACCGTGAACGGGTCAAACACCCGGTTAAGTTACTACTGCGATTACGGCGTCGATCTGCCCGACAATGGTTTTGACCCCAACGGCGGCGGCCTGGCGTTTTGGAATTTGGGCGGCACCCAGGACGTGGACAACGTCACCATGACCGCCCATGTTCTTTGGCCGGTGGACGTGGTGTTGGTGGGCGACTCCACCACTTCCGGCTACGGCGCGCTTTCCACCTCCGCAACTTATCCCGCGCAATTCCAGCGGTACAATCCGGGCCTGTCCGTGGTCACGATTTCCGCCGGCTACCTGGACACGCCGACGCTCCTGCTGATGACCAATGCCATCAACGCGCTGCAACCCAAGGTCGTCGTGGTGGACATCGGGATCAACGATGTCATCGAAGGCATCGCCATTGCCACCACCAAGGCGAACTACACCAACCTGGTGAATTCAATCCTTTATCCAAAGCTGCTGTGCATGACCACTCCCGTCGCGGCCAATGACATGACGGCCGTGAACTTGTTTATCCGGACCAATTACATCGGCACGACCAATCTCGTCGTGGATTTATGGAATCCCATGCGCGCCGGTTTTACGGGCACCGGGCTTAAATCCATCTACCAGTTCGACACGATTCATCCCAACGCCATCGGTTACGACGTAGTGGCGCAGATCGTCAGCAAAAGCATCACCAACCCCTGATCATGCGAATCAATTTTCATCTTGGTTTACTCTGTCTCCTTTTGGGCTGTGCGGGGAGTCCGGTTAGCTCCGCAGTAATGGACATGACAGTGACGGTTGCCTGGGATGAGGTGGCAGGCGTGGACGGCTACGTGCTCTATACCGGCAATCAAAGCGGCAATTATTCCCTTCGGGCAATTGAGGATACGAACCAGGTGACGTTCGCCTGGAGTTCCCACCAGCAATTGTTCGCGGCGGTTACTTCGTATCTGGACCAGCCGGAAATCATCTGCCGGACTTTTTCCGGGACCAACATCTGCGTGACCAACGCGCTAACCGAAAGCGCCTACAGCAGTGAAATCTTTTTCATGCCCTCGAACGCATTGCCTTTCCTGTCGGTGAGCAACGGGCTGGTCTATCTCATTGGCTTCGGCTGGCTGGGCACAAATTACACGGTGCTGGCCAGCGGCAACCTCGTGAGTTGGACGGCGGTGGCGACCAATGCCGGGACGAATGCGCCATGGTTCTACAGCGAGGCGCTGGGGCCGGGCAGCCGTTTTTTTAAAACCTTGATTCAATAATATGGAAAGCCCCTCTGCACCCTTCCGCGGAAACATTGTTTCCGACGTGCCCCATTCCCTGCTCGTGGGCAAGACGCCCGATGAAGTGTGGATGTACGACCAACAATCCATCCAGCGCCAATTGAGCGAACGGATTTTGACGCGGCTGGATGAGGGCGAATCGCGGTTCGCCAAGATCGAACGGGACCAGTCCGCATTGGAAGCAGCACAGGCAAAACTCGCGGAGCGGATCGAACCCTTCGAGAAACTGAAGGAGCAATGGACGGGCAAGCGGGCCGTCCTGTCGTTCATTGGCACGGTGCTGCTGCTCCCGGTCGCCCTGGTGGTGTTGAGCGGGGTGTTGGGCGGTCTCTGCCTGCGCGCGTTTGAGAAATGGTGGAAATAAATGAACCGCATTTACCAAACTGAATTTTGGATTTACTCGCTGCTCTCCGCGTTCATCGGCGGCGGGGCGTCGGCCCTGGGCAGCGATGAGGGGGTGTCCCTATTGCACCGGGCCGGTTCGGCCATCGAACCGCTCAGCGTCCACCAGCTCGCCGTGATGTTTTTAGCCGGTGGGATTTCGTGCGCGGTGGCCTATTTGAAAAAGTCACCGCTGCCAGCCATGCCGGCTCCTTCTGTCCCTGAAAAACAACCACAACAATAACCGAGAAATTAATAACATGATCAAATCCATCGTCCTCATCCTCGTCGCAGCCTTGTCGCTGTGCGCCTGCAAGACCTCCACCACCTCAACCCCCGTGATTTCCAATGTGAACGGGGTGCTCACCACCAACCTGGTCACCACCACTAATACAACACTGGTCGGCATCACCATTACGCCGACCTCGGTTTATAACACGCTGCGCGGCGGGTCCGCCGTCGGCTCCCGCGTGGCGATCAAAGCGGACACCAATGCGGTGGCCTATTTGAACGCCGTCCGCCAAGTGTTGGGGGATGCGATTTCCTCCACCAATTACAACTCGGCCGCTTTGACCGCGGCGATCAAAGCGCTGCCGCTCAATTCGATTCACAGCCCGGCCGCCATCGAGGCGATCAACGGCGGGTTTGAAGCCTTCCAATTGTTGGAACCCCAGTTGCAAACGCAACTCAACGCGCAGAGCCGGTTCATCATTCCCGCGTTGCAGGGGATTTATGACGGCATCGGCGATGCGCTGGGCATTGCCGCTCCGCTCATACCGACGTTTGGCCGCTATCAATTCACCATCCCCAGCGACCTGTGGATGAAGGTGACGAACACTACCTGCCAGTTGGAATCCATGCGTGAGTTCAAGGGCGCGGATTACCTCCGGTGAGTTATGGCGCTCGACCCGGCCACTTCTTCCGTGTCAGCGGTCGCGCAGGCGACCGCTGACCTGTTGCTCGCCATCAAACAACGAGACACGGAAATGAATACGCCTGCCGAACAGGTGGCGGCGGAGAACGCGAAGGTCCAGGAAATATACGATGCGATGACCCAGGCCGTCGCTGAAAGGAACATTGAACAAGTTCGTAAAAATATTGCTGCTTCTGGCAACACTGGCCCTTAGCGGCTGCTGGACCGTCACACACCAGGCCACGCAGGCAAGCGTGGCGTCCTTCGACGGTAACGACGCCAACTCGGGGTTGGTGTCGTGGAATGCCAATGGGAGCGCCAACGTCACCCAGGGCTGCCATGACCGCTTCGTCTGGTTGCAACAGCACTACGGGGCCAGATTCATTCCGCCGCTGCTGCCCAATATCGGACTCAGCCCCGGAACCAATGGCACACCGTGGATCATTGACGCGGAACGGCTCGTTGACTTCGAGCAGATGACCTTCATGGCCAACAACCATTGAGGTGTTTGCACACGGCCACTATGAAAAAACGCATTTACATATTCATCAACGGCATCATGTGCCGGCCTGGCGATTCCCACAACTGGAACGCCCGCGCCGTGGAATGGATCCACGAACACACGGAACATCGCGGGGACATGGTGGAATACTTTTGCACCATCGTTGGACGCGCATTCTTCGAGAAAACCCTGGCGGAAAAACTGGCGGAGAAAATTTCGGAATATATCCGCATGGGTTACGAAGTGATTCTGGTCGGACATTCCAACGGCACGGCTCTGATTTTGAAGGCGCTTGGTTTGCTGGACTGGCCGGAGATGGTCGCGGTGCATTTGATCTCGGCGGCCTGCGAGGAAGACTTCGAAAAGAACGGGCTGAACTTCGCGCTGAAGAACGGCCGCGTCGGCAAGGTCTGTGTCTGGATGTCCGGCCACGATAGCGCGCTGCACATCGCCAAGTGCCGGGTCGGGCGCTGGCTGGGTTACGGGGTTCTGGGATTGGATGGCCCGCAGAATGTAACCGACATCCCTGACTACCGGATCACGCCGGAATTGTGGCAGCCGCCAACGATCATCGCCGCGCCCAACACTTATTATTTGGCGGGCGGGCGGGTGCAGGTGACGAAGTGGCCCACGCGGGACCATTCCGATTGCTTCAAGCCCTACAATTTCAACGAGACGCTGAGAGCAATCGCCAATAATTAAATGCAACCCATTGTCTTGATGCAGGGGAATGTGCCGTTGCTGTCCGCGACCTTGTTCGACGCCCAGGGAATGGCGGTGGACCTGACGGGTTGCACGGTGCAGTTTGCCTTTCAACAACAACTGGGGGTGTTGCTGGTCGCGGGCAGCAGCGGCAATAACGCGCCTTACCAGTTTGTCCATCCGGCCAATGTCGTGGGGACGCCGACAATGGGGATGGTGTCGTATCAGTTGGCGGGCGATGAGACGGCGACGTTGGGGGATTTCCAGGGACAATGGCAGGTAACGAGCACCGGGACAGGATTGTTGACAATCTATCCGCTGGATTGGTTCGTTCGGTTTCAGATCCGCCAGGCATTGCCGCAGACTTCGCCGCAAAACATTGTGCTGATCTGCCAAATGCACGAACCGGTGCGGACCATCCTGGGGGATTTTGACGCCAAGTTCCGCAAGTATCAGGACGGGGCGATTGACAGTGTGGTGCGGACTTGCCTGTTGATCGGCAATGTGCCGGGCCAAACCTTGGGGGTGGACCGGCTCTCCATCTCGCCGGGCATCACGACTTCGTGCGACCTGGCCAGATTGATGTATCACGCGGCCAAGAAATTCGTTGATCCGAACACGGCGCAATACTCCTACCGGCTGCGGGCGATTGAGGAACGGTTTGGCCGACAGGAACTCTTTTTGCGCGAGTTGCAAAACGCCATCTACGAACTTGAGAACGGCGAGATGTTTTCCAGTTTCCAAAGTTTCTACTCTTGGGTCAACGCGCTTACCGGCATCGACATCTGGAGCCTGATGTCGGACATGAACACCATCGCGCCAGTTGCGGCCGTTACGATCGGCCGTGCCGGGGTCACTGTCTCCACCACGTAAAGCCACCATGAACAGCCCCGGATTCAACACCTTTATCTTCACTTTGCTGGAAGCGACGATTTCGCTCTATCCGGCCAATGCGGACGGCTCGCCGAATACGGGTTCGCCCATCTGGACCGGCGTGCCCGCCGAGAACCTGATCGCCAAGGAACGGTGGATCAAGACGGAGACGCGGCCCAGCGGCGCGCCGTATCCGCGCAAACATCCGCTGATTCAACAGTATGAGATTTCCATGGCGCGGGTATGGGCGTTGCAATTGACGAACACAGCGGGCCTGGTCATGGCAGCGGGCAAGTATGTATTAGACGTGGTGTCGGTCGAGGAGGAAACGGGCAACTGGCACCGGGAGACGTTCTACAATGTCACGATCAGCGACCGCAGCCGGAGTTCGCGGAGCATCGACGAGGGCTACACGGATGAACTGGTGTTTGATGCCGAGTATATGGCGCCGCCATCGGGCGGCCTGGGCGCGATCCCGGTCATCACCAGCGCGATTCCCTATGTGGTCCAATGGGTGGGCGCCGACGCGCCTGGCGGCGTTCCGCTATATATATATGATCCCGTCAGTCATAATTTTACCGAGGCGGTAGCGGGTATCAGCGCGGGCCGGGCCACGCTGGCCTATAGTCCGGCTAATCAATCGGGGGTGTTCAACCTGGCCTTCAACGGCACGACCGTCTTGCAGGTGCAGGCCGATGGCGGCCTCGCCTTGACGGAATGTTTTCAAGGCGCGCCTGACCTGACGCAATTGCCGCGGCTCGATTTCTATTATGGCAATTTACGCCTGGGGAGTGTGACTTCAGCGGGAAGGTTGTACGCGGCAGCTTTCGATGATGGGGCACCCACAGCCGCAACCGGCCAGTTTCAATTTTACGGGGCTAGTGCGCTGGCGTTCGCCTTGTCATCCACGGCGGCGGTAGCCGACTACATCTTTCAATAAGTGCTTGCGCACGGCCAATGGGAAACATCTGAACTATGAGAAGCAATCTTGGATTTATCTCTTCACGAGTTGGGGCGGCGCTGGAGGCAAATGGGACGCAGGTGCGCGTCTCATGGGTGGCGTGGCCGTTGGGTTCTTTGGACCCTGTCACCATGAGCCATGTCGGCACGCCCGCAGCGCTAAGCATGGTGGTGATGGCCTTTCTGCATTTCCCGCAACCAACCGTCAACAGTTCAGTGCGGCAGTTCAACGAGGTCGAGGTCGGGGATTGCATTGCTGACTTTGACGCGAGCGTGAGCTTGGACGGAAAGGACAAGCTGGAGTTTGTCTTTCTGGATGCGGCGGGCAATCCGGTTGACGGCCAGAAATGGGTGACGAAACCCACGAGTGAACGGCTGGCCCAAACCTGGGGGGCCGTGATCCAAGGGGTGCGATTGCTGCGCCCCGTTTTGTTGAGGAAAGCCACGTGACCATCAATTCCAATATCGCGGGGGTGATCCGGCAAACTGAACGGCTGATGGCGCGGATTCCCGTCGCCGCAACGGCGGCCTTGCAGCCGGTCAAATGGGAGGTCGAGGCGACCAATCTGGCGCAGACCATATTATATACTCTGGCGACGCCGGCGGAGGCGCAGTTTGTGCCCCTCTTCATCAAGCAAATTACCTCGGGCGTCTTTGAGGGCGGGTTGAGCTTGAAGATAAAGACTCCATTCGCCCCGTTGCGAAACATTCTCGGCCAGGCCCAGGCGGCAAAGGCAGCTACCTCAAACAAGGATTTGGGTATGGGTCTGTTTGATCTGCCCATTCGGGAGTTCGAGGACCTGATTTTGAAATGGGTGGAAACGAGCGAGGAAGAGGGCGGCAAACGTCGCGACGCCCGTGACGCGGGCAAATCAGATGAACAAATCGCCCATTTGATTTCTCACATCATGCTCTCGCCCGACATGGACCGGAGCAAAAAAGGACGTAAGGCCCGCGAAAAACTGACGCCCCACATCGAGGATTTCCTGAAATCCGGACAGGCGAACCGGTTGCCGCCTGCCACGGGGGGCCTCTGGCTACAGGCGGTGTTGGCGGGCTGGCGCGAAATGGTACGGCGACGCTATCCCGCGAAGCTAAGGAGTGAACTGGCGGCCACCAAAGGTGAATTGTAATTCGAGCATTATATATATGGCACTGATTTCCAGTCCGGTATCGGGATTGAACCTTGAGGGGAGCGCCCTGGCTTTATGGAACGAATTCCTCGCCGCGTACTTCGACGGATTGGAGCATACGTTGGGCTTGATTCCCGGGGTTCAGTTTCCCCAAGCGGTGCTGCGTTTTCAGGAAGCGGCGCTGCCGCAACCAATGGAGGGCGACCTCGGTATCAGTGTGGTCTGGGTGGCTCCGTCAAGCATATGCACCCACTGGGACACCTTAACGGCGGCCGAGATCGCGGCGTCGGGAGTGGCGAACCCACCTTTGCGGCAACAACGGGCGACCGCGCATGGCTCGTTCCTCTTTCTTATCCGGGCCAATGAGGCCGGCGCAAATGCGAACGCGCAGAAGCAGGTGGCGGACGGGGCCGCATTGTTATATGCGCTGCTGGAAAACTCGCTCGCCACCGAACCGCTGTCACAAAAGGGGATACATAAACTGCGCCCGCGTCCGCCGCGCCTGGCTTTCCCCGGCGATGGTTCGCCGGGGACGGACTTGAACTACCGATTGCGGGTGCTGGCCTGCGGGGCGGTGCTGCGCTACCCGGTGATCAGTCAGAACTCCTAATTTTAAAAAACAAAACTATGAAACACATTGCGGATACTTCGGCCATCAAGCCGATGAAAATTGACTCCCTCGAACAGTTGCAGGCGCTCGTGGACGCGCCGTTGGAATGCGTCTTCAAGCTGGACGGCAAGCCGGTCAGCGTAATGTGCCGGCGCGTGACTCAGGACGTGGATGAACAGATCCGGGCCCTGCAACGCAAGGCGCAACCGCCATACATCAAGGAGCGAAATGATTACGACAATTATAATGAGCGCTATTTGTTCGAGCGGGACCAGAACCAGAAGACGGCCCGCTCGCTCCTGGTGTACACCGGCTGCCCGGCCATATCGGCAAAAAAGCCGGGACTAACGAATGCCAGCGACATTCACCGGTTTGTCAAAACCATACTAACCGAAACCATTCTGGAATTGATCTCGTTGACGATTCAGGCCGGGGGAATGGAGCTGGTCGAGCGGGTAAATTTTACCTCCACCGCCGCCTAGGAAAGCTTAGGGGGTGGAAGCCAAAGGCCAGGTCGGATGAGCCGGAGTTGCCGGAGTTCGACCAGGAAATGTTGGAACTGCGCACGGCTAAGGCGTGGGGCCTTGCGCCCGGTCAATGGCGGGCAGCCAGCCTCGATGATCGCGCCCTGATGATGGCCTTTGAACTATTCACGCAGACGCGGGACGCCTACCGCGACGAGTGGAAGGAAGACCAGCGCAAGCAGAAAGACAAGGGCATCAATCCCTATGAAGCGATGAAGCGGCAGATGGGTTGTGATTAGTCCATAATCGTGAACGAATTAATTGACCAGGTTGAGTTCCGGGTGGCTTCGCCGAAGGTAGCGCTGCCCGGACTGGACAATGCCCGCGCCAAGCTGGTTGCGCTGGGCAGCGCCCTGGACTCGATCAACCGACGATTGGCGGGACTGTCCACCAACTCGGCCTTTAGCCGCACGACCAAGGGGATCGAGGACGTGCTGAAATCCTTTGAATCGAAGATGGGCAAGGGGGTCACGATGAAGAAAGCCTCGGAGGTCCTGGGCTTCGACCCCAAGGACGTGCGGCAATATTACATCCGCGAACAGGAAAAGTTGTCGCAGGAATTGCGGGCGAGTGAAACCAAGCGGTCGCAGTTGCGCGGTGCGGCGAACGCGGATGCCCGGCGCACTTTGCTGGCGGGCGAAAAGAAAACCCAGTCTGAGTTGTTGTCGTTGCGGCGGACATTCGAGGGTCAGCAATTGAACATCTCCGGGGCTGGGACCGCCGCGAAATTCTTTGGCGGTTATCAAAAGATGGCATTGCGTAACGCCAAGGACCCGATTGACATGATGCGGGCAATGTTTGGCGGTGGCGGTGGCATACCGGCAGCGTCCGGTTCAGTGTCCATCAACACCGGTCCAATCCCGCTAATGGTTCCGGCCTCGCAGATTGTGGCCACGCTAGGGCCGGGCGCGATCACGCTGAACATTCCAACTTCCCAAGTAAGTGCTGGCGGAATGCCACCGGGCGGCGCTGGTGGCTCTGGCGGCGGTTCGGGTAGTGCCAGTGGCGGTAGTACGTTCAGTGGCGCTACTGGCAAACTGCTCGAAGAGCGAACCACCATCACGGAAAAGAACCGCTTGCAGCAGCGCAAGGAATTGCTCGGCGCCGGGCGGCAGATTGACATCTTCACCAAGGAGATCAGCGGTCAGATGGAAACCGTGAAGGAAATCACGACCAACAGTCCGTTGAAGATTGCCAAGGCAAAACTGGACCAGCAATTGGCCGGGGTAAAGCTGGAGTTGCAGCAACAGTTGAACGCCGCGGGCGGTGATCCAAAAACGGCGGCGGCCATCTATCGCAAGCAAGCGGCCATGATGCGCGGCTTCGTCGGCACCGGGGACAAGCCCACCGCGGCGGCGAGGGATTTGGAAAAACTCGGGCTGGGCGGCGTCGTCAGCCGCACACGAACCAGCGCGGAGAAATTACTCGGTCGCGCCGGCGTGATGGACCGCCGGGCCGGAGACCAGAACCTTGCGCAGATGGAGACAGATTTAAAACGCGGATTTGATTTGCGCAAGCGATTGGAGGATGCGCGCATTCGGGGCGACAAGGCCGAGACTCGCCGGTTGAATTCGCAGCGCCGCCAGTATGAAAAGCAGATTGCGGAGGAGAACAAATTAAACGCAGCCGGGGCCAAGAGCCAGGCGGCGGCGGATGCCGCCTCGCAAAAAGTGGCGGCGTTTGATTTGCACAATGAGCAGAAGCGCACTTACCAGCGGGCCACGCACGCGGGGGCCAACCAGCTTTGGCAGGATTTCATCGGGCGCGGCGGCCAACAGGTTTCAGAGGAGACGCATCCGCTTACGGGCAAGCGCCGGGTCGTGGGCAGGATGGAATCAGGCGGACAGATGCACACGCTCACGGTGACTTATGACCAGGCCGGCGCGTCGGTCACCGGCCTGGCAAAAAAGATGAAGGAGGCGCGCCAGGAAAGCGGCTACCTCGCGGGCGACTTCATCAAGAACACCCTGAAGGTCACCACCTGGGCGGCGAGCGTGAGCGTCCTTTACAAGAGTGTGGAATTGGTCACGCACAGCTTTGACCGGATGGTGGCAGTCGGTTTGCAGTCGCAACGGCTGGACCAGATTTTCCGGCAGGTGGGCGGGAGCACCCAGGAATTGACCAGCGACGTGCTGCAACTCGCGGCCATGAACGGCCGCGCCGGTGACGAGGCGATGAGCAGCGCGATCCAATGGGCGCGTCTGGGACTCACGCGGGTGCAAATCAATGAGGCGGTGCGCGTGAGTTTGATCGCGGCGAACGTGGCCAACCTGACGGCGGCGGAGGCCACGGAAAAGCTCATGGGCATCACGCAATCCTACGGCATCAGCATCGGGCAGCTGGGCACGGTGATGGGGGAGATGAACCAGATTGCCAATACCTACAATGTCACCAACGCCGACATGCTGGACGGCATTTCGAAGACGGCGTCGGTGGCCAAGCAGGCGGGTGTGCCCTTGCATGAGTTGATGGGTTTTCTGGGGGCCACGATTGGCGCGACCGCGCAGAGCGGCGCGAACATCGGCAATATGTTCAAGTCCATCACGCTGGCGTTGTCCAATCCCGGGATGCAAAAGGACTTGCGTCAGGGCTTCGGTTTTGAAGTCACCACGGGCGGCCAGGACATCAAGGGCATGAGCCAGATCCTCACCGATGTCTTTTTGAAATATGAGGCGTTGAACGACGCGGAGCGGCAACATTTGCTTTACCAGATTGCGGGCCGGACGCAGTCGTCCCGGCTGGCGGCGATGCTGAACAATTACGTCGTGGCCCAAACGCTGGCCGTGAACGCGCAGTTGAATTTGAACTCGGCGGAAGTTGAAAACACCAAAATCAAAAAGGCGCTTGCCTCGCAATTGCAGGGCTTGTCAACCGAGTGGGAACGCTTCGTGGTGTTGCAGGGCAATCGCGGGCCTTTAAATGTCCTGAGTGAAATCACCAAGTCATTACGCAATGTCATCAGCCTGATGAACACGCCCTTGGGCAGCGGCATCGCCACCGGCATCCTCGCCCTGTTGGCGGTGGCGGGCGCGAAGGTCGCATTGACGGGCATGACGATGAAGGAAGGTGTCGGGTCGAAAGGCTTCCTGAGCCGGAGCGGCGCAACTGTGATGAATGCGGCGGGCGAGTTGAACGGGTACGTCAATTATGCCGCGTCAAATTTTGCCGGGAACGGGCGCGTCGGTCTGGGCGCTGGCAGCGTCGCCGCGCCAGCCTGGGTTAAGGGACTGGCAACCGGGGCAAACAATCTGGGGAACCAATGGTTGAACGTGGCCAGGGGCGGTACCCAGGCGAGCGCGGCGATGCGGGCATTGGCGGGGACCGGGGCGTTGGTGGCGAAATCAATTTCGATGGCCACCATCGCCGTTGCCGAATTCCTCGTTCCCATATTGATCGTCTATGGAGCGGTCAAACTTTTCAACTATGGCATGGAGCAAATCGGCCTGAGCAGCGAGGCCGCTGAAAAGAAATTGGCCGGCTTCAACGCGGCGGCTGAAAAATTTGGGGCGGCGGCCAGCGCGGCGCTGGAAGGGGCGGACTTGATGAAAACAGTGGAAAAGGCGTTGCCTAACATGCGCAGCGACGCCGACCGGCAACACCTTCTTTCCCAGGCGGCGGAGGCCACCAACCAGGACATCGAAGACCCCGGACTGCGCGCCAAGGCGGTGGACCAGACGCGGGCGCAATGGGAGTTGTTATTGAAACAATCCGCCGCGTACGAGGGCATCAACCGCTTCGCCGAAATCAACAAGGCATTGGAAGCGGAACGGGCCCGCGGCTTGCAGCGGAATTTCAATCTGATCCAGGACGAATTCAACGCCCGTCAGCGCAGCATTAAGGCGAATGCGGACGAGATCGTGCGCCTGGAAGCCAAACAAAAAGGAATGTTCGGCGGGATAGGATTTGCCACCCGTCAAAAAGACATCGACGAGCGCAAGGCGCAAGGATCGCAACTGGCCCTGGCGCAAACCCATACCACGCTGGATTTGACGAACGAAGAAAGCCTGGAAAAGCGCTTGGAGTATGACACCGAGTCGGCGGCCCGCGTGAAGACGCAGCAGACCACGCTGGAAGCCATCGCGAGCATTTACCAGAGTATCTCCGCCAGCAATCCGTTTGAGAAAGCCAGCCTTGAACTGGCCGGAATGAACGCGGAAGTCCAGGCGATTGACCGCCGGTTGGCGGCGGTGAAGGCCAGGGACGCGTCCGACTTTGCGGGCAAGGCGGCGCGGGAAAACGTCATCGGCAAACTCAAGGAGGAGGAGGCCGCGATACAACTGCGCATCGGCGTTGCGCAGGAAAAAAGTAAAAAAGCCAAATCCGGCGGATTGTTTTGGGACTACAACCCGGCGTATTATGGCAATATCGACCGAGCCAACAAGGAGATCGCCGATGCCAATGACGAACTGGTCAAGAACCGGGCCGACCAAAAGCTGGCGGGCGCCGGTCAAATCCCAGGCATGGCTTCAGATGACACCGAGCGCAATCTCAAGGAGCGCAAGGAACTGAACCAGGAACGGGAAAAGAAAGTGGCCCAGCGGGATGCGCTCAATATTAATATGCCGTTTTATGACGCGGCCACGCAGGCGCAATTCGGGCGCGAGGAAGGCAAGCGCGAGACGAGTCCGTTCAGCATCGGACGGGATGAGACCCAGAAGTTGCAAAACCTGATCGGCCGGGAAGCCAGCGGAGCCGGGCCGGGCAGCGGCATCAAGGGCCAGTTGGAGGCCATGAAGGAAATGCCGCAGACGGTGGAGTTGGTGTCGCGCCAATTGGAACTACAGAACCAATTATACGAAGCGCAGGGCGCCTTGCGCCGGCGCAGTTTCGACGTGGAGCGGGACATCAATCAGTTGATTGTGGACCGACGCAAGGAGTTTGAACATTCCATCCTCGGGTCCGGTCCCGCCGAAATGTTGCGCAAGCTGGCTTCGTTCAGCCTGGGCAATGGCGGCAAGATGACCACCGGACAATTCCTTTCGCTCTCGCCGGAAATGCGGCGGGATGTCGGGATGGTGGATACGCGGTTTGATCCGGGAATGATGGACTTGCGGCGGGAGCAACATCGGATGCCAACTACCGACGAACTGGCGGCGAAACAAAAGCGGGTGCGGGACACTCAAGCCGCGTTGAGGAATTTTGACGCCGGCCAAACCGGTCCCGACGAACCTGCCGCGGCCAGCATCGTGTATGAACCCCGGTATGGAAACGGATCCACCACCGCCTTTGTCAGTGGCAAATATGGCAACATGCTTGATCCGTCAAACGGGAAGGTTCAAAGCGTCCATTTCACCGACCCGGCCAAACAAAAGGAGTTTGAACGTCTTAGAAAGGACGCACTGGATGCCAACACGGATTACCAAAATGCCCGGAAGGGCGGACGGCCTTCGGAGGGGCAATTCGATTCGGGGCAACTGGCGGTTTCAAAAGCGGTGGCTGATCTGGCCGCGCAGCTCAAAAACGTCCTGCCGGACACCAGCACGTATGACGCGGCGGCCCAGAATGTCTCGCGGCTCGCGACCAGCGCGGGGGCGGCGGCGGATGCGCTGGACCGGATTGTGGCGGCAGCAAATAGCAATCCACGGCCAGCGGGACCGGGAATGTTCGGGCCAATGACGCAGCCGGGCGCCGCACCGCGCAATGCGCAATCGGGCGGTATTGGGGCAGGGGCCGGCGTGGTGGCCGTGCCGGTGCCGAACACCCACGGAGCGACGGTGATGGATTTTTCAAAATAAGCGCATGAACTTTTTTTACAACTCCTTCCCCATTCACTCGCTGGGTGATGTCACCATCACACAGGCGAGGGAATATGAAGACGGACAACGCATCAAAGTGACGCTCAAGCTGGGGGTGACTTTGAACCAGCGGTCCTATGGCGACAATTATTCCCTCGTCCAGCAATTGCAAACGGCCTTGCAGACGATGGAATCTGTTTTCCAGTGGACGAACACGGACAACGGCCAGGATTATTTGAACCAGACGGTGTCAACGCAGTCGAACGATCTGCCGGAGGAGTGGGGTGAATATCAGCAGCAGTTCAACCTGGTGTTTTATTTTTATGAGCAAAACCTCGTCACAAACAACCTGCCGTTGACCATCGCCGGGGCGACCGGCAACCCGGTGGTTCTGGGCAACGTCAGCAAGTTCATGCAGACGGTCACGACGGAACGTTTCTCGACCTTCCACTCGCAGCGGAACACCGTCAAAGGCAAGCTCGCGGTGAGCGGTTATATCCTCAGCGATACGACGCAGACCCTTGAGCAGCGGCGCACGGCCATGCTGGCGGTGAAAGCGGGACTGGACATCGTGATGAATAATAACATGGAGCGCACACTGCAATTCGGGCCTGCCGGTTCGGTATTCAACGGCTTGGTTCGCGTGGAGGAATATTCCAGTGAGATTGACGAATTGAAATGGCAGTTGCCGTACACCTTTACGGCCAGCTACACCATTTTCCCTAATGAGAAGACTTTTGCGACAGTAGAGTATGAAGCAAACCAGAAGGAAGCTTTGCAGCCGGCCACTGGCGAACAGTTTCTTTCCCTGACCGGTAAGATTACCGCCGCGACAGAAGCCATCGCCCGGACGAAACTGACGGCAATCACTACCACGGCTTTGACGCAATACGGTTATGTCGTGCAGAGCCAGCAATTGCGGAATGATTCCACGGCAAAAAATATATCCGCGAACACCGACGGCGATTTTTTCACCGAGTTGAATTTCATTTTGGAGTACCGCCGGTTCCGGGCGGACAACCAATTGGCGACGTTCACAAAGACCGGCAACAAGAAAGCGATTCCATTTGGGAATGTGGAGAAGTGGACGTTGCAATATTCCGCACGACGGTTCAACGAACTGCGTTCGCAACGGTCGCACGCGGGTGGCCAGATCACGGCGATGGGGACGTGGCTCGGTGACCCGGCGTTGAGTGTCGCCTTGTTGCGGGCGCAGATTCTCGCCATGCAGACCGCGATGTATAACGAGGTCAATGGCGCGGATGGGACGCTCGCCTACGGCGCGTTCATCCAGCTTGTCCGGGTGGATGATCTCAAGGCGGAAATCAACCAGGCGTTGACCGGGATTGATTGGAGCTTCACGGCGATCTATTCAAACTTTCCAAACGAGAGCGGTTATGCCACCAGCGAGTTCAGCGTGACGCAGACCAGCAATGTGGAGGACGGGGAACAAACGCTGGCGTTCAGCGGGTCCATTCTGGCGCCGGACGAGGCGCTGGCGCGCGCGCAACTTGGCACGTTGCGCTCGACGATGTTGACCACATACGCTTTTACGGCCGCGCAACAACTCAAGGTGAATAGTGTGGTGAAAAAGGTTTACGCCAATGGCGACAAGACCGCGAACCTGGCGGTCGTGGAAGCGGCGGACGGGACGACGTTCATCGAACTGACGTTCAGTGAGGATTATCGCCAGCGGATGGCGAATCTCCTAGGGTTCACGATGCAAATTTCGTCCAAGGCGGATATTGCAACGGGCCTGGTGATGACGACCTATAGCGGCAGCGTGACGGCGGGGGCCCTCACAGTGGACGCGGCTTACACGGCCGCGCTCGTCAAGGCGCAGGCGTTGGGCGGCGGACGGCAGGTGCAGTTGGGCTTGACGGCCTTCCAGCGGACTTCGGTGATCACCTGGGACCAGCGGCAGACCCAGGCGACAAACAGCATTGAGTTTGTGAAGCTGACTTTCGCCTACGAGTATCAAGGCCGGATGCCGGCGGGGAATGCCTATATTGAAATGTCCACCGATTGGGCGACGGAAACTTTTGGTAACGACTCGGTGAGCGTGAGTGGTTACATCATCGCGGTGGACGCGCCGACCGCGAAAGGATTATTCACCAGCATTATTCTTTCCGTTTACGCCGGCATGATTATCAATGGCCAGTCGTTGAAGACGGCGAGCGTCACGGCCAATGCGGACGGGACACCCGTGTCGCAAGACATCCGGGTGGATTTCAGTTTCACGGCGTTTGTGCCGAAGGCGGTGGGAACCGTGAACTATCGCTATGCCATCAACACGGCAAACGACTACCTGCAACTCGACCGCAAATCGAACATTCGCGGCAGCGTGTATTGCGTCACCGAGGCGGTGGCGGTGACGGCCGTGAATGCCTTGCTGGTCGGGTTAAACCTTGGGTCGTTGATTGCGGACAGCAACGGCGTGGACCACGAATACACTTCGGCGAGCACGCTTGACCAGTTTTTGAAATATGACTTTGACGCAAGTTATGTCACGCGGTTGACCGGAATTGCCAATCTGCTTGAAATGAAAGTCACGGAGAGCGTGAAGTTTTCCGGGACGCGCTGGGTGGTGCAGCCGATTCCGCGGGCGGCGGATGGGACAGGCGGCGTGAGCATCCCGCAGGATGGCGGATTGGAGCCAGGCAGTCGCACGGTCAAAGGGAGCGTGACGGCGGCAAGCCAGGTGATGGCGGTGGCCTGGGCGCGCCAACAGCGGGCGCTCTTGACCGGCGATGACAATGGCAATAATTATCCGCAACCGGAGGACATCGAGACGGAGTATGAATTCGTGCCGAGAATTGACGGGGTGGTAGTTGGAGTGGGGGAGAACGTGAAACTGTTCCGGGTGAGCTTCGGCTTCAGTGAGATATTGCCGTTCTATCCGCCGACAAACTGATTACAAGACAACTTTTTTGTCCAGGTGCTTTCCATCATCAATGTCCTCCGCTTTTAGATGCTCTGATTTATAATTTGCGAGTCGCTCGCCGGTTTTCAAGATTGACCTGGTTTTGCATTGTGGGAGGATTTTTGATATGAATACCAAAAACATTCCCAATTGGAAAAAGCTGCCGTGGAATGATAAGCGTGTTTATGTGAATGGTTTTTTTTTGAATGGGGAGGTTAAATACGCTACCCGAGACGAGCTTGAAGATTATTTGATTGTCTTGGCGAATGCCACTCCAGGTGGATATGACCCCGTGTCTTTTAGGTCTGAAATGGAACGGCAATCTGAAGTTGCGCGCCATCTTTTGCAAGTGAGGCTTGGGCAAGAATTTCATTGGAGGATTTTGTCAGTCAGCATTGGGTCATTTGTTGTTGCAATCCTATCTTTAGTGATAAGTTTTTTTGCTTTCTCTCATACAAAAGAAAGAGATTTGACGACACTGCCAGTTACTGTAAGTCGTTTTTAATGCCGGCAATGCCGTCAAATGAGGTATCCAGTGCGCCAGTTGATAACGCTTTAACCAAGTCAAACGGAATAGACAGAATAGGAGTGCTTCAATCCACAAACCAACCGACGGTACCCACTGGGAACTCAATACCGATCACACCAACAAACACGAAGCCGCCACCGCAATAATAACCGCAATTGCCATCAGGCCGCTGGAAGGGAGGGCTTTGCCGGTTTTCGAGGTGTTATTGGTTGCGAGATGTTTTGTGTCGTGACAAGGTGCCGCGGCTTCGGGAGGAGCTTCATGAATTTTTCCGCGTCCTCCTTGTACACGAGGGAACCACCCGTATAATTCTTCAACAAGATGCCAGCGCTGTTGCCCAAGAAATTCGCCACCTTACCTGCGTCCTGATGAAACCCGAGCATATTCGCTGCCGCGGTATGTCTAAGAATATCCTGGGGCCAGGTCTTGAAGCCGAGGTACTCCCGAAGCTGCCGCAAATAACGTCGCCGGGTCGAGTGGGAATATTTCAATGGTGACCCGATTGCCTTGGCGACCTTCAGCCATTCCAACGCCGGAGGGCACAGGCTGAGATCTATGATACGACTCCGTCCGGTCTTGGGTAAATCACCTTCAACTTTGATTCGCTTGCGCTCCAAATCAACGTCAGGCCAATCAAGGTTGTCTCCCTCACATTCCGGGCGCACACCCGCGAACAGGGCCAAGACCACCCAAGCCAAGAATTTCGGATTTCGCCGGCGCGCCCAGATAACACAGCGGATGTATTGGCGACGCGTAAGCATGCGCGGGAACGTGGTGACTTCTTTGACTTTCTCCACACGCTTACATGGGTTTTCCGAAATATGTTTTTTGCGCCAACAATAACCGAACATGGAAGATAACCGCCCAAGATTAGATTTGCGCGTTTGCCAGCCTTCATCCCGTTCATTAAACCATTCCTCAATTACATCTTCATTGATGCTGCTTATCGGCAAGGACTCGCGGCCGCAGGCGAACTGTTTGAGGTATAACCCTAATCCCTTCACATAATCTTCGCTAAGTTTAGCCTTGGTCTTGGCGTCCACAGTCATTTTGATTGCCTGCGCCAACGTCAGGGATGCCTTGGGAGCGTTCGACTTGCCAGCCAGTATTTCCATAACCTGTTCATAGCTGTGACCGCTGGCACGAATTTTGGCGATAAAGGCAAAGGCATCTGTTTTCTCCGTGGCGGAAAGCACGGCGAAGCCTTTGCCGGTCTCCTCCTGGGTCTTGAGGATGGCCTTCTGCTCCTTGACCGCGTCGGCCATCGTGAGGAAGAACTGGCGCTTGCGCTTGCCGCCACTCGTGCTGGTGAGCTTGTAGCGCGTCTCGCCACGCAGAATCACGGTGGATATTTTCATGGTTTAGGATGATTTTGGGCTTTTGCATCAAATCTTGTTGCCGTTTGTTGCCGTTTTGATTCGATATGAATGCGCGTAGTATGTATAGTATATGGATGTAATAGGATTGCAAAGAAGAAACGAAGTACTAAATGAAAACTGCGTATCCGCCTTATTTTACGAGGCAAATACGCAGTTCTATTAACGAAACTGGATGGTGGAGCCGACAGGGATCGAACCTGCGACCCCCACAATGCCATTGTGGTGAAAAGGTAATGCCTGCGTGGCTTTTGTGACATGATTGTAGCGTGTCGCCGGATGTCGCCCCACAACAATTTGACTACTTTCGCTATATGCGCGCGGCGACAAGTTCAACTTCAGATTGTAGGGTTGCCGGGCTTTTGCGCGGCTTCAAGTTATTTCCGTTCATGAATATTGGTTCAACGAATTCCAGTTCTTTTCGTCGGCGGTAGAGCAGAGGACTGAAAATTAATAAGGGCGTTTTTCCTGTGTTTTCACACTTCATCAGGTGTCATCAAATGCCTGTAAACATTGATGATTCCAAGTTTCACTTCTGCCTGAGTCATCAC
>Ga0182013_10002186_pt1 | contig 25873 bp, 22 predicted proteins | sample 612S2MmetaG_FD_120487 | JGI IMG/M metagenome (GOLD analysis project Ga0182013, IMG submission 120487) | Permafrost microbial communities from Stordalen Mire, Sweden - 612S2M metaG | ecosystem: Environmental > Terrestrial > Soil > Wetlands > Permafrost | place: Sweden: Stordalen | collected...
CGGAGCCGCCTACTTGTTAGGCCGCTCCGTTATTGCGCGAGGGGGTCCCCCCATGGGCCGCGGCCGGGCGAAGGCAAAGCAGACCAAGGTTGCTCGAGAACTTAAATACAGCTCTCCGCAGACTGACTTCCAGCGACTTCAGCAAGAGCTGGCAGGAACGGATGCGGCCGACTCCAACCATCTCGACGGCGACGCCGACGACGCGTTGGACGACGGAGACGACTGGCGACGCTAAGGATTACTTCCGCATTGCCTGACGCCCCGATGCCGGGGCGTTTCGCATTCCCCTAGAACCTCGGGTGCTGTCCGACAAGTTTGGCCCGGGGGCCTCTCTTGCCGCCTTTGCCGACGGTTCCCAATACCCAAGAGTTCAGGTGCCGTGCGGTCAACATGGCCATCGCACGGTCGGTGTCTTCCGGCGCGACGACGGCGATCATGCCGACACCCATGTTGAACGTCTTCTCCATTTCTTCGCGGGCGATTCGGCCCCGCTGCGCGATCATGGCGAACACGGGCGCCGGCGTCCAGGTGCCGCGGTCTACCTCGGCGACCAGCCCTTGCGGGATGACGCGTTGCAGGTTGCCGGCCAACCCGCCACCGGTGACGTGGCAGAACGTGCGGACCTGGGTTTCGGCAGCCAGCGCCAGGCAGTCTTTGGCATAAATCAGGGTGGGCTCCAACAATTCCTCGCCCAGCGTGCGGCCGAACTCCTCCACATAACCGGCCAAGTCCATCCGGTCGATCTCCAGCAGAACCGTACGGGCCAGCGAGTATCCGTTGGAGTGCAGGCCGGACGACCCAAGCCCGATGATGACGTCACCGGGTTTGACGCGGTCGGGCCCCAGCACGTTGTCGGCCTCAACGACGCCGACGCCGGTGGCCGAGATGTCGTAATGGTCCGACTCCATCAGGCCCGGGTGTTCGGCCGTCTCGCCGCCGAGCAGCGCGCAGCCTGCGCGCACACACCCCTCAGCGATGCCACCGACAATCGCGCTCACTCTTTCCGGCACTGTGCGGCCTACCGCGATGTAGTCCTGCAGGAACAGTGGTTCGGCACCACAGACCACGAGGTCGTCGACCACCATCGCGACCAGATCAAGGCCCACGGTGTCGTGCTTGTCCATCGCCTGAGCGATCGCCAGCTTGGTACCCACCCCGTCGGTGGAGGCGGCCAGCACCGGTTCGCGATAATCGCCACGCAGAGCGAACAATCCGGCGAATCCGCCCAGCCCGCCGCGCACCTCGGGTCTGGTGGCTTTTCGAGCCAGCGGCTTGAACAGGTCGACCGCGCGGTCGCCGGCTTCGATGTCCACCCCGGCCGACGCGTAGGTGATGCCCTGGCTGCCCGGGTCGTGGCCGGGGCGTTTTCCGGGATCCGTCATCGCGCTAAAGGCTACCGGGCGACGCTCAGCACCGGTATCCAGCATCCTGCCGCGTCGAGAGTTCGTCAGCGATTAATCGGAACTTCATCGGCGGCGAGATCCCCCAGCCCGGCACCGCGTGCGGCATTGGCGAGCATGTGCTCGACGACGTTCTTGCCCAGCACGGTCTCGCTGGGCAGCTCGATCGGATACCTGCCGTCGAAGCAGGCGGTGCACAGTCGCGAAGCCGGCTGCTCGGTGGCCGCGATCAAACCCCGCAGCGAGATGTAGCCCAGCGTGTCAGCCCCGATGGCATGCCGCACCGCTTCCAGCATCTCTTCCTCATCCTGGACGGCGTTGGCGATCAATTCGGCCGGCGACGGGAAGTCGATGCCGTAGAAGCACGGCCACTTCACCGGTGGTGAGGCGATGCGAACGTGCACCTCGAGCGCACCGGCCTCGCGCAGCATTCGCAAGAGTGCGCGCTGGGTATTGCCCCGAACGATCGAGTCGTCGACGACGATCAGCCGTTTGCCGCGGATCACCTCTTTGAGCGGGTTCAGCTTCAGCCGGATGCCGAGCTGGCGGATGGTCTGCGACGGCTGGATGAATGTTCGCCCGACGTAGGCGTTTTTCATCAGGCCCTGCCCATACGGGATGCCGGACTCCTGCGCGTATCCAACCGCAGCGGGAGTGCCCGATTCCGGCACGCCGATCACCAGGTCGGCGTCGACTGGAGATTCACGGGCCAGCCGGCGACCGATATCCACCCGGGCGCCGTGCACGGATCGGCCGGCGATCGTGCTGTCCGGCCGTGCCAGGTAGACGTATTCGAAGACGCAGCCTTTGGGCGTGGGGTTGGCGAACCGGGTGGAGCGCACCCCGTCGGCGTCGATGGCGAGCAATTCGCCCGGCTCGATGTCGCGGACGAAGGAGGCGCCGACGATATCCAGCGCGGCCGTCTCCGAGGCCACCACCCAGCCGCGATCCAGCCGCCCGAGCGACAGCGGCCGCACTCCGTGCGGGTCGCGGCACGCGTACAGCGTGTTCTCATCCATGAATGTCAGGCAGAACGCACCGCGCACGGTGGGCAGCAGTTCTAGCGCCGCCTGTTCCAGAGTGGAATCGGCCGCGCCATGAGCCAGCAGCGCGCCCAAAATGTCCGAGTCCGTTGTCGCCGGGGCCGGGTAGCGCTTCGACATCAACCCAGCGTCGCGGGCGCGGGCGGCAAGCTCGCCGGTGTTGACCAGATTCCCGTTGTGCCCCAACGCAACTCCGGTATTGGCTGCTGTGTTGCGGAATACCGGCTGGGCGTTTTCCCAGGTGGTGTCTCCGGTGGTGGAGTAACGACAGTGCCCGATGGCGACGTGGCCGTGCATTGCGGCCAGCGTCTGCTCGTCGAACACCTGACTGACCAGACCGAGGTCCTTGAAGACCAGAACCTGGGATCCATCGGCGACAGCGATCCCCGCGGCCTCCTGGCCGCGATGCTGCAGTGCGTATAGCCCGTAGTAAGTAAGCTTGGCGACTTCTTCGCCCGGGGCCCAGACCCCGAAGACACCACACTCTTCACGAGGCGAATTGAGGTCTTGCTCGGGTTCTAGAACGGTCGGGTCGGTCACGATTCGGCGGCTCCCCGGGGAACGGATGGTGACCAAACGAAGTCTACGGCCAGGACGGCCATCCCGCCGAATCCGTCCCGCGTGTTGCCCTCCGAACCTGTCTCGCACAACCCTAAACGTGCAGTTCAGCGTTATATTCAGCTCACATCGAACAGGGGCAACCAGTGGTCGATCTCACTCGACCGCGAACCGGAAAGGCGCAGCGTACCTGCGCTCTTTGCCTCGGCCAGCCGCAATAGCCCGGTGGCAAGCAGCAGCCACGTCCGCGGATCTGTCTCTACGACATTGGGGGGAGTCCGTCGGGTATGCCTGGGACCGGAAACGCACTGCACCGCGACAAACGGCGGAATCCGGACCTCGACGCTGGCGCCCGGGGCCAAAGCGGCAAGGGTCCGGGCGGTGAGCCGCACCGCGGTCGCCAGCGCGACGCGGTCGGGCGCCGGATGAGTTTCGTCACGCAGCCAGTCCGAAATGGCCAGCACGACTTGCCGGGTCTTTGCCGGATCGGTGCTATCTCGGGCGGGCATACCATAGGGTCGCAGAATTATGGAATCTTCTGCACGGGGGTCCGCCACCCGTGTCGGGCCGGTCGCACGGCGGCTGGCTGCGTTCGCGTTGACCGCGGCAACGCTGTCGCTGGCCGGGTGCGTGGACTCTGTCGACGAGTCGGAGGGCGACCCGTCGGACACCCAATGTCGTGTCCTGGCAGCCGATCCGGGTTGGTACGGCGACAACCGCGACCGGATTAACGACATGATCAGCAAAAAGGGCGCCTGCGGGAAAGCGGGATCCGTCGCTGATGGTGCACCGCTGGCATTGCTCGACTGGGACAACACCACGGTGAAAAACGACATCGGCAACGCGACGTTCTTTTGGATGGTGCGCAACTCCAAAATTCGGCTACCGGCGAACGGCGGCTGGGCGACCACAAGCCAATATCTGACGGCACCGGCCGCCGCAGCGTTGGCGACGGCGTGCGGCGGACTTGCGGCTCCAGGCCAGCCGCTGCCCACCGGCACCAACGCCGCCTGCGCCGACGAGTTGACGTCGGTATATCTCGATCACCAAACACGCACGGGCGCAGCGGCGTTCGCCAATTATAACCATCGCCGCATCGCACCTCCCGCCGCCTGGGCGGCGCAACTGCTCGCGGGATGGACCGAGGCGGACGTAACCGGCTTCGCTCAGGAAGCCCGGAAGCAGAGCCTGGATGCGCCCGACGGGGACGAGCAGTCGGTGGGCACCACCCGCCAGATCGGATGGGTGCGTTACTACCCGCAGATGCGCGACCTCATCGGAACGCTGCAGGCCGACGGATTCGACGTGCGGATCATCTCCGCGGCTCCGGAGCCCGTAGTGCGAGTCTGGGCGGCCGACGTGGGAATCTCCGAGGATCGGGTGATGGGAACCCGCACCGACCGTGACGGTGACATTCTGACGACTCGGTTGGCGCTGTGCGGTGGCGAGCCGTCCATGCCCTACAACGAGGGCAAGCGGTGCCGGGTCAACGAGCAGGTGTACGGCGTCAAGGGCGCTGCGGCGTTCGACCAGTTGCCCGACTCACGACGGCAGGCCTTCGCGGCCGGCGACACCGACGGGGACGCGACGTTCGTCACCGACGCCACCACGCTGCGCCTGGTGATCAATCGGAACCAGATCGAGTTGATGTGCCGGGCCTACGCGGACCTTGACGGTCGTTGGTTGGTCAACCCGATGTTCATCAATCCGCTGGCGATAAGCCCGCCGTACCCATGTGCGACCCAGGGATTCGACGAGCCCAATGGCGACCAGGGGCCGCTGCCCGGACCCGAGGGCACCGCGGTCCCCGACCAGCAAGACCGGGTACACGCCTAGCACCTGTCATCCGAAGAATCGCGGCAGCACAGCCTCGGACGTCGCGCGCAGTTCAGCCAGGGACACCGTGAACAGCCCTTGGACCTCCACCGCTTCCGAACCCTGATCGACCACACCGATGCGCAGGACCGGCAGTCCCCGCGCCTCGCACATCGAACGGAAGCGGCTCTCCTCGGTGCGCGGCACTGCCACCAGCACCCGGCCCGCCGACTCGGAGAAGAGAAACACAAACGGACCGGTGCCTGTTTGAAAATCATCGGGTAGCACTATGCGGCAACCGGTTTCGCCCGCCAACGCCGCCTCGACGATGGCCTGGGCCAAGCCACCTTCGGAGAGATCGTGTGCGGCGGACACCAGCCCATCCCGCGAAGCGGAGCTCAGCACGTCTGCCAGAAGCTTCTCGCGCGCCAGGTCGACCGCAGGCGGCCGGCCGCCCAGATGGTCGGCAGTCACCTGCGCCCAGATCGAGCCGTCGAACTCATCACGTGTGTCACCCAGTAGCAGCAGGGTCTCCCCCGGGTCGCTGCCCAAGGCAGTGGGGATGCGCCGGCTCACATCGTCTATTACGCCGAGCACCCCGACCACCGGCGTGGGCAGGATCGCCGAGGTTCCGGTTTGGTTGTAGAAGCTGACGTTGCCACCGGTCACCGGAATACCAAGGGCCGCACAGCCATCGGCCAGGCCGCGCACCGCCTGCGCGAACTGCCACATCACCCCGGGATCTTCGGGTGAGCCGAAGTTGAGGCAGTTGGTCACCGCGACCGGGGTGGCGCCGGTGACGGCGACGTTGCGGTACGCCTCGGCCAGCGCGAGCTGCGCTCCGGTGTATGGATCCAGCTGGGTGTAGCGACCCGACGCGTCGGTCGATAACGCGATGCCGCGGCCGGTGGATTCGTCGATGCGCAGCACGCCGCCGTCGGCGTGCTCGGCCAGCACGGTGTTACCGCGGACGTACCGGTCGTACTGCTCGGTGATGAATGCGCGACTACACAGGTGCGGGCTGCCCAGCAGCGCAAGCAAAGTCGCGCGCAATTCCTCACCCGTACCGGGCCGCGGCAGTTTACTCGAACTGTCTGCGTTCAGGGCGTCTTGGGATTCCGGGCGGGCGACCGGTCGCTGGTACACCGGACCTTCGTGGGCCACGGTGCGCGGCGGCACGTCGACTACTGTCTCCCCATGCCAGGTGATCTGCAATCGGTCCCCGTCGGTCACTTCGCCGATCACGGTGGCCAGCACCTCCCATTTGCGGCACACCGCCAGGAAGGCATCCACATTCTCGGGCGCGACCACCGCGCACATCCGCTCCTGCGACTCGCTGGACAGAATCTCGGCGGGCGTCATGTTGGCCGCGCGCAACGGGACGGTGTCGAGTTCGACCCGCATACCGCCATCGCCCGCTGATGCGAGTTCCGATGTCGCGCAGGATAATCCGGCGCCACCCAGATCCTGGATGCCGATCACCAGCCCTGCCGCGTACAGCTCCAGGCAACACTCGATGAGCACCTTCTCAGTGAACGGGTCACCGACCTGCACCGAGGGCAGCTTCTTGCGAGATCCGCTTGCGGGATCGAGTTTCGATCCGGCCCGGGTTCCTTGCTCGCCGCCGCCGAAGGTCTCCGAAGCCAGCACGGATACGCCACCGATGCCGTCGAGGCCGGTGCGCGCGCCGAACAGGATGATTTTGTTGCCGGCGCCCGATGCGAACGCCAGGTGCAGGTCCTCCTTGCGCAGGACTCCGACGCACAGCGCGTTGATCAGCGGGTTGCCTGCGTACGACGCGTCGAACACGGTCTCTCCGCCGATGTTGGGCAGGCCCAGCGAGTTGCCATAACCACCGATGCCACGGACCACGCCGTCCAGCACCCGGCGGGTGTCGGGAGCGTCGGCGGCGCCGAACCGGAGCTGGTCCATCACGGCGACCGGTCGCGCGCCCATGGCCATGATGTCGCGGACGATGCCGCCGACGCCGGTGGCGGCGCCCTGGTAGGGCTCGACGTAGGACGGATGGTTATGCGACTCCACCTTGAAGGTCACGGCCCACCCGTCGCCAATGTCGACGACACCGGCATTCTCGCCGATACCGGCCAGCATCCCGGCGCGCATTTCGTCGGTGGTGGTCTCGCCGAAATAGCGCAGGTGCGCCTTGGAGGACTTGTACGAGCAGTGCTCGCTCCACATCACCGAATACATCGCCAGCTCGGCATCAGTGGGACGGCGACCCAGGATCTCGCGGATCCGCTGGTACTCGTCGTCTTTGAGGCCCAGCTCACTGAACGGCTGCGGCTGATCGGGGGTGGCGGCGGCATGTTCAACGGTGTCAATCACACGGGTCAGCCCAGACGTCACGCACCCAGTCTAGAGTCCGCGGCCGCGTCGCTCAGCGCACGTGTAACGTCCGGAGCCATGCCTTCCCAGGAAGTGGTCGCACAGACCATCAATCGCTATCTCGAATTCGTCGCCAAGGGCAACACAGACGACATCGTGGCCCTGTACGCCGCCAACGCCACCATCGAGGATCCGGTCGGATCGGACCTCAAGCGCGGCCACGACGCGATCCGCGAGTTCTACGCAGCATTCCAAGATGTCCCGAAAGAGACCGAACTCGCGGAATTGCGGGCGGCCGGTGGCGAGGCGACGTTTCTGTGGCACCTCACGCTCAACACCGGCGACAGCCGCACCCGAATCACGCCGATCTCGCTGATGACGTTCGACGAGGACGCGAAGATCACGTCGATGCGGGCGTTCTGGTCGCCTTCCGACGTTCAGGTCGTTTAGGCTTCGGCCCGGACAGCTTTTATTTTGTTGTTGGGATTTGGTGGCGCGGACGGCGGAGTGCGCAATCGTGCCACGTCAGCCGGGCGACAAGAACGCTTGCAGCGCGGCCGAATACGCGGCCACGTCGTGCGCACCCATCAGCTCACGCGCCGAGTGCATGGCGAGCTGGGCCGCGCCGACATCAACCGTGGGAATGCCAGTCCGGGCGGACGCCATGGGTCCGATCGTCGACCCGCACGGTAGGTCGGCGCGGTGCTCGTAGCGCTGCAATGGCACCCCGGCCTGGCGGCAGGCCAGCTCGAACGCGGCCGCCGTGCGTCCGTCGGTGGCGTACCGCAGATTCGGGTGCACCTTCAGCACAGGACCGCCGTTGACCTCGATCAGATGGCTGGGCTCGTGCCGCTCGGGGTAGTTGGGGTGAGTGGCATGTGCCATGTCCGCTGAGGCCAGCAACGAAACGGGCAGCCGGCGCAGGAAGTCTTCCCGGCTGCCGCCGGCTGCGAGCACGATCCGTTCCAGGACGGTGCCCAGCAGGTTCGACTGCGCGCCGTGGTCGGACGTCGAGCCGACCTCCTCGTGGTCGAACAGCGCCAGCACCGGCAGAAACCCGCTCGGTGCTGTGGCCGGTTCTAAGGCCAGCAATGCCTCCATCCCTGCGTAGCAACTGGCCAAGTTATCCAACCGGGGCGCACTCAGCAAGCTGGCGTCCGCACCGATCACGGTCGATGGGGTCAGGTCGTGAGTCATCAGGTCGGCGGCCAGCACATCAGCCGCGGCCACCCCTGTGCGCCCGGCGACGTAGCTCAGGAAGGCGCCGGGTGTGTCGCCGACCCCCCATACCGCGTTGACGTGTCGCTGCGGGTCCAACCTGAGCGACGCGCGGTCCTCGGCCAGGTGGATGGCCAGCTGCGGTACTCGCAGGAGCGGATCGTCGATCCGGACCAGGCGGTGGCTGAGCCCTGCGCCGGGACCGGCCGGCCGCAAAGACAGACGCCCACTGATGCCCAGGTCGCGGTCCAGCCAGGAGTTGAGCCACGCTCCCCCGTACGGTTCCAGGGCCACCACTCGCCAGCCGGCCACCAACCGGTCCGGATGCTGCTTGACCCGCAGGTTGGGGCTGTCGGTGTGCGCGCCGATGATCCGGAACGGACCGTCGGGCACGTCAGAATTCCAGGCGACCAGGGATCCGGCGCGGACGGTGAAGTAGCGGCCGGGTCGTTCTGGCCAGCGGTCGGCTTCGCTGAGTTCGGCATATCCGGCGCCAGTAAGCCGTGCGGCCGCCGTGGCACAGGCATGAAACGGCGACGGAGAGGCGTCGATGAAATCGCAGAGACCTGCGGCGCTGGCCGACATGTCCAACATCATGGCTGTTCGGAACCGCGGGGATGACGCTAGGGTCAGCAGAGTGCCCCCGGTTCAGCCGCAACCTATTCTCGCGCCGCTGACACCCGCCGCGATATTCCTGGTGCTCACGATTGACGATGGCGGCGAAGCGACCGTGCACGACGCGCTGCCGAACCTGTCTGGCCTGGTGCGCGCCATCGGCTTCCGTGACCCGACCAAACACCTGTCGGTGGTCGCCTCGATCGGCTCCGACGCCTGGGACCGGTTGTTCGGCGGCCCGCGCCCGGCCGAGCTGCATCCGTTCATCGAGCTGAAGGGCCCGCAGCACCACGCGCCGGCCACCCCCGGCGATCTGTTGTTTCACATTCGGGCCGAATCGTTAGACGTGTGCTTCGAGTTGGCCGGCCGCATCGTCAAGTCAATGGCCAATGCGGTCACCGTGGTCGACGAGGTGCACGGCTTCAAGTTCTTCGACAACCGCGACTTGCTGGGTTTTGTCGACGGCACCGAGAACCCTTCTGGCCCAGTTGCGATCAGCGCCACCGCAGTTGGTGACGAGGATCCCGACTTCGCCGGCTCTTCCTACGTGCACGTGCAAAAGTACGTGCACGACATGCGGTCATGGGAGTCGCTTTCGGTAACCGAACAGGAGAACGTGATCGGTCGCACCAAGCTGGAAGACATCGAAATGGACGACGACGCGAAGCCGTCCAACTCGCACATCGCACTCAACGTCATCGAAGACGAAGACGGCAATGAACTGAAGATCGTGCGTGCCAACATGCCCTTCGGGGAGGTCGGCAAGGGCGAGTACGGGACTTACTTCATTGGCTACTCGCGCACCCCTGAAGTCACAGAGCAAATGCTGCGCAACATGTTCCTCGGCGATCCGCCGGGCAACACCGACCGCGTCCTGGATTTTTCCACCGCGGCCACCGGCGGACTGTTCTTTTCGCCCACGATCGACTTTCTCGATGACCCACCGGACCTGCCCGCGTTCGCGACTGTTGGGAAAGCCACCGATCGCCCAGCCGCAACCATCCCTGAAGACAACTCGCTTTCGATCGGCACCTTGAAAGGACCCACCCGATGAAGAACAACCTCTACCGCGATCTGGCGCCGATCACCGACGTCGCGTGGACCGAAATCGAACTGGAGGCCACGCGGACGTTCAAGCGCCATATCGCCGGCCGCCGGGTGGTCGACGTCAGCGAACCCGGAGGGCCAGTGACCGCGGCGGTCAGCACAGGGCGGCTGGTCGACGTCAAGGCCCCGACCGACGGAGTGGAAGCTCACTTACGCGCAAGCAAACCCCTGGTGCGACTGCGGGTTCCGTTCACATTGTCCCGCAACGAGATCGACGACGTCGAGCGTGGCGCGCAGGACTCCGACTGGGATCCGGTCAAAGCCGCCGCCAAGAAGCTGGCGTTCGTCGAAGACCATGCCATCTTCGAGGGCTATTCCGCAGCGTCCATCGATGGAATTCGCAACGCCAGCTCGAATCCCGCGCTGAAGTTGCCTGAAGACCCCAGAGCAATTCCCGACGTCATCGCGCAGGCGTTGTCCGCACTTCGGCTGGCCGGCGTCGATGGTCCATATTCGGTACTGCTATCCGCCGACGTCTACACCAAGGTCAGCGAGACCACCGAACACGGATATCCGATCCTCGAACACATCAACCGTCTGGTCAACGGGGACATCATCTGGGCCCCGGCCATCGACGGCGCTTTCGTGCTGACCACCCGCGGCGGCGACTTCGACCTGCAGCTGGGCACCGACGTGTCGATTGGATACACCACCCACGATGCCGACACCGTGCAGCTCTACCTTCAGGAGACACTGACGTTCCTGAACTACACGGCCGAGGCGTCAGTCGCGCTCGGCCCCTAGGAACATCGCCGCGGTCGACCTCCAATGAATAGCGGCGGATGCGGCCCCGAGCCGAATAAGACAAGTCGGGGGCCAGGAACGCTGAGCGCTGAACTCGCGTGGCGTTCACACGCGTTCCACTAGTGTGTCTGCGTTTTCGCCGACCGCACCAAAGGTGGCGTGCGTTTGGATTTGTCCGTCGATGGGATGGGTTGTTGCGCAGATGATCGCGCACTTGTGGTCGTCAACGCGCTGGGCGATGACCGGTGACTTCTGCAGTAGCGCGAGCCCGGTCTCCATGATGTGCGCTGTGGTGACTTGTTCGATTGAGTCGGCGGCTATGCCGCGCCTTACGATGGACCACATTGCGTGTTCGACTGCGCTGCGTGTCGCCCCGTTCGGCATAGCGGCGTGATCCCAGGCTCGCTTGGCTGCGTGCATGGCTTGGCAGTTGTGGTGGCCGAGCACAATGATGAGCGGCACTTCCAGGGTTTCGACGGCGTATTCCAGTGTTGCCAGCACGCCGGTGTCGATAAGGTGGCCCCAGGTGCTGGTGGTCAGCAACGAGCCCCAGCTTTGGCCGAATATGATCTCGGTGGCGGCGCCGGGATCGGCGCAGCGAAACACCACCGCATCTGGTCGGTCGGGCAGCTTCTCTTCTCGGGGGGTGCGCAGCGGGACGAAAAAGCTCTCGTTGCCGGCACGTAAGCGCTGCCAGGCGGTAAGCGGATCGGTCATGGCGGTCATCCTTTCTGACGGTGAGGGGCTTAGCTGAAGTACTCGGGGCGGCTGACGTAGGTGTCGGTAACGAACATCACCCCGGATGAGGCGTCCAGCAGTGGCCGCAGTCCGGCTAGCAGGGCCTGGGCCGTGGACGGGGGCACCACGGTGATGATCAGTTCTAGGGTGGCTTGCTGGTTGAAGAGCAGCCGGCCTTGGTGGTAGCCGTTGTGGCCGAGTCCAGATACTCCAGACAGGCTGGTGTAGCCGGTGGCGCCGATGCTTTGGATGAGTTCCCGGACCACCGGTGCGTCATTTCCTGAGACGATGACCTCGACCTTGGTCATGTGGGTCAGGGCGGGTGTTGTCATGAAACCATCTCCTTGTCGATAATTTCTGGGTTGCGGTCGGATTCGGTCCAGGGGTGCCAGCCGCGGTGGGTCCAGCGCTGCCATGGCTGGTGGGGGTTTTCGCGGGCGGCGAGCGCTAGCCAGTCGTTTCCGAACAGCCGCTGCAGGATTGGGTTGCGCTCGATGACGGTGTCGATTCGGGTTAGCGGCGCCTGGACGACCGCCAGCAGCCGCTGCGGCTCATGCCGCAGCCGGTCGCCGTCGGCAACCGATTGCCACGGCAGGCCCAGGCGCAGGTCTCCGACATGGCCGGCGATGACACCGACCTTGCCGACGACGTTGTGGATCGTCTTGGTGCCGGCACCGAACACCTGAGGCGCCACAGTGGAGAAGTAGTACTGGCAGTTGATCCACTGCGCCACCACCAGCGGAGCGGTCAGGATCGTCTCCAGCGCGGTGCCGTCGGGGTCGACGTCGGCATCATAGGAGTGCAGAAAGGTCCTGCGCTGCAGGTCGATTCCACGGGTGAACTCCCGCGGGGCCACCACGAAAGCGGCGTTGCCGGCCAGTGCCCACTCGGGGTAGACCTGAGCCCAGTCAGCCGACCTGCCCGCGACGTGGCGGGCGGCTTTCTTGGGTGACATGCGGCGTGGCGCGCCGGGCAACGCTACGGACCGTTCGGCGGCCAGGGCGGCGCCGGCGCGGGTCAGGTCGGCGGTGAGTCGAGGTGCGTCGGCGCGGTGGCTAGCCGGGATCAGGTGGGTGTCGAGGACGGCCACCCGGTCGGTGGCGGTGTCATGTTGGGCCGCCAGAAAATACGTGTGGCGGGGGATGTCGATGCCGACCTGGCGCAGCCCGTCGCGCACCTCGACCTGATTGAGGATCAGCGCTGCGGTACGCGCGTTGGGTCCGCCAGCCTGCCCGCCGCAGGCACCGCAGTCCAGCGACGCCTGGTAGGGGTTGTTTTCGGTGGTGCTGCCATGCCCGCACAGCACCACCAGCCGAGCGAAATCGCGGGTCAGGCCCATGGTGGTCAGCGCCACCTGGGCGAACAGCACCCGCTCGGCCAGCGGCATCGCATCCAGGTCGAGCAGGGTCGGTGCGGGCGGGGCCACCAGGTCACGCAGCCGGCGCCGGACGGCGCTGGTGACTGACGGGATGAGGGTTTTGGTCGCCGACAGCGGGGCGGCTATCCAGCCCGCGGCCTCGGCCAGGGTGAACGGCGCAGCGAGGGCGTCCTTGGCGGCGTGAAACGCCGACTCGGCGCCGGCCAGGCGGGTCACCCCGGCCACTCGCCGGGCAGCAGCGTCCTGCGCGGTGGGGGCCGGGACCTCGCTGATGTGGTGGCTCGGCGAGATCAACACCGGGCACAGGTCGGCGGGCGCACCGCCGAGCAGGTCGGTGAACCGGATCGCGACGGCGAAAAAGCCGGCGAAGCCGAAGGTTTGGTATCCCTGGATCGTTTCCAGGTGGCGGCGCAGCCCTTCTGAGCGGGTGTCGATACAGCTCACCAGCTGGGTGTGCACCGGCGCCGGGGGGGATGGCTGTGCTGCGGCCAGGTCGGCGAGCAGCCGGTCGCGGTAGCGGCTCTCGAAGGCGTCCTGCCAGATCATTTCTCGTGCGGTGAGTGGCAGCGCAGCCAGCGCCCGGCCGGCTGTGGTCAATTCGGTGTCGGTCACGCCGGTCAGTCCCCATATCGCGACCAGGTGCGCGGCCCGGTCCCGGGCGGAGGGCAACGGTGGTTGCGGCGGCACGTCGGCGGGCCGTGCGCGGCGGTTGTTGAGCAGCGCTGATTCGTAGGTCAGCCGTACCGCCAGGTATTGCAGCAGGTCGATACCGGTGTGCCGGTTTGCGCACCATTGCACGTGCGCGGCCCAGCCGGGCAGCCGAGTCAGGTGGGCCTGCAGGTAGGTGATCCGGGTGTCGTCGTTGACCCCGAGGGCCCGTAGCGCCGCCAGCGCGGCGTCGTCGGGGCGTTCGGCGGCGCCGCTTAGCTCGGCGCGGACCGCGCGCGACAGTGTCTGGTCGGTGGGCGCCAGGGTGCGCCAGGCCGGGTAGAAGCCGGCATCTCGGCCGGGCATCGCCCAGGTTGCTGCGCCGAAGAACGCCGCGCACCACTTGGCTGTTTGCGCGTCGAGGGTGTCGGCCACCGCGGGGGCATGCTGTTCGGCGCGGATCTGGTAGCGGCGCGCGGGCTTGGGTGTGCCGGTGCCGTGTATCAGGTCGGCGCGCAGCAGCTCGGCTGCGGTGGTGCTGCGGTCGCCCAGCGCAAGTGGTGGTTGGGCGGGCAGGTTCGGGTAGCGGCGCGCTAGTGCCCGGTCGAGGTCGGCGTCGCTGATCCGGCCCTGGCGGTACAGGCTGCGGAAGGCGCTTTGGGGCAGGGTGCCGCGCATTCCGTACAGGTCGCCGGCCCGCCGGATGGCCTGTTCAAACGGCATGGTTTCCAGTCCGGCCAGCGGGTTGACCGCGATGAAGGTGTCCAGGGGGTAGTGGGTGGGCAGCACCCTGGCGGCTAGCCGGACGTCGCTGCGCAGTTGGGCGCGACGGGAGTCCGGTGCGGTCGTTGTCATCGTGGTCACGTGCGTGCTCCTGTGGGGCGGGGGGTGAGGTGGCCGGCGCTCAGCGCGCGGGTGTAGAGGACGCGCTGCACCGGCGTAGCGGCCGGCGAGTACCACAGGGCGGCCAGTCCGCCGAGCGAGATCAACGCGACTGTGACGATGGCCAAGATCGTCGTTGTCGGCAGCGTTGGGTCCGGCAGTGCCGGAGCAAGGAATCCGCTGACCGCGTCGATGACCGCCACATAGCCGACTGCGGCCGGTAGCAGGAACACCGCCGCGCTCACTGCGCCGCCGAGGTCGGGCCGGCGCTGCAGCCAGCCCCACGTGGTGGCAGCCCCGGTGGCCTCGGCGAAAAGCAGCAGCGCCTGAGCGGCGGAGTGGGCGCCTGGCGGCAGCCCGACCAGCCTCACCGCGGCGTAAAGCGCGATCAGCGGCAGCAGCAAAGCGGTGGCCAGGCCACCGAGCCGGTGGCGGCCGGTTAACCGCTGCGCGGGCGGCAGCGCGGCCTGCCGGCGGTGGTGGGCGATCGCCGAACCGGAGGACAGAAACAGGGTGGCCTTGTAGAAGCCGTGGGCGACGAGGTGGATCACCGCGGCCGCCCAGAGTCCGAGCCCGCAGGTCAGGATCATGAAGCCCATCTGGGCCATGGTCGAATGGGCTAGGGCACCTTTGATATCGGGCTTGACCAGCATGATGACCGCGCCATAGGCCATGGTGGTGGCACCGGCCAGGATGGTAAGGCCGACGGCCACCTCGGTGGTGGCCAGCGGGCTGAGCCGCACCAGCAGGATCCCGCCGGCATTGACCACCCCGGCGTGCAGCAGCGCCGACACCGGAGTGGGCGCGGCCAGGGTGGCCGGCAGCCAGCGGTGGAACGGGATCTGCGCCGACCGCGATAGCGCGGCAATCACGACCAGCACCGCAACCACCGGTACTAGCGGGCCGGTGAACTGCTTAGCGCCGAGATCCTGTAACGCGACCGTGCCCCGCCGGGCGGTGACCAGCCCCACCGCCGCCCACAGCGCCAGGTCACCAAAAAGGAAGGCGGTGGCGGTGCGGCGCACGCCGTCGCGTGCGGTAGGAAGCTGCCAGTAGGTGCTCAGCAGCAGGCACAAGGCGATGCCAGCAACGCTCCAGCTGAGGGCCAGACTGACCAGAGTGCTAGAGGTGACCAGACCGGCGGACGCCGCGGTGAGCAGCGCGGCGCCGGCAGTGAACCACCCCGCGCGCAAGTCGCCGGCCAGGTAGCGCACCGCGAATGCCTGCACCACGGTGCTGACCCCGAAGATCAACATCAGCAGCACCACCGCAAGCCGGTCGGTCGTCACCCCGACGATGCCCGCGCTGATCGACACGACGTCGGGATTGGCGGCACGCAGCGCCAGCACGACCGCTACCACCAAGCCCGCGCCTGCGAAAAGGGCGCCGACCTGGCCGATAAGCCGCGGTGCACGCCCGCCGAGCAGCAATGCCACCAGTGCCACCAGTACCGGCGCCACCAGCAGCCCCACCAGCGCTGCGGTCCCAACCACCTCAAACATACGAACTATATTACAGGTTTTACATTACGTGTGTCAAATTTAGCGAGATAGTGTTCGCGTTAAGTTTTCCGAAGCTGCTCGCCCGCAAGGTCTTCACGGTCACTGCAAGTAGAAGAAGCAAGCTTCGATGGCCGGTGTTGGAGGTTGCCCGTCCAACCCTGCCAACACCCTGGTCCCGTGGGGTCGCGTCCGGTTACCCCGGAACGGCTACGCGAGGACAGCGTCCGACCTGGCGACAAACCATTTCCCTCGGTCCCGATTAGCGAAACGCTTTACGCGAATTAGACTGTATTATGACTTAGTGACCAGTGGTGCAGGAAAACGCCAGGCGGCTGTCCGACCTGCAGATGAAGGGGCTGGCCATCCTGGGTGGACATTCTTGACGAACCACGCTCATGTGTTGTTGTGCGTTGCGGGCGGCGAGTCGTTGACTGCCCGTGAGTTGGCACTACGAGTCGGCATCACTGAGCGGTCGGTGCAGGCGATTTTGGCCGATCTGACCGACGAAGGCTACCTCATCAAGTCAAAGGTGGGTCGTCGCAATGCTTATACGATCAATACTCGGGGCAAGCTGCGGCACCCGCTAGAAATCACTCACACAGTTGGCGAGCTCATCGCTGCGTTGTCTTGAAACATCAACTTTGTGGGGGCGGTCGTTCATGAATGCGTTAACACCAATGGTGGTTTTGTCCACTTGCGCGGAGCGGATCGCCGAAGCCATGTGCGGTACAAAGAGTCGGCCACGCCTCTAGGGATTGCACCGGGGACAAAAACGTGGTTCTGCGGCGTCGGCGGCACGCGCGATCACATCGCGCTGCGCGCATGATGCACACCCATACACATCGGCGGCGATGAGGCTGGTAGGGCAGCCGCACGCTTGACACGGCAGTCCGGTATTGACCGCAATTTTGCCGTGTCCAGGGCATTGGCAGGCTGGGCAGGTCGTGGCCAGGCGCTGGGCGAGCCGCCGGGCCAGCGTGGTCAGGACTTCCCGACGGCTCGGGTTGTGATGTGCCCGCAGGTCAGGCTCCACCCAAACCTGGTGCGCATCAGCTGCGGCCAACGCCGCTTCGACAACCTTGGTCAGGGTGGCCATGTCGGTGATCCCTTTACCAAAGACGCGCACATCGCCCTCAACTATGGCCTTGACCAAGGCTCCTTGAGCCGGAAATCCGAAGGCGCGCACAGCAGCGGCGGCTTTACTGACACCGTCGACCAGCTGCGGCGAGCCGGGAGCCCCAGGGGTATTGACGCCTTCAACGACTTCTATGCCCCGCGTGTCATCGATGAACAGCAGGATTTCTTCGTGCATGACCAGCGTGCCGTACCAGGTGTTGTAGCTAGCTTCACTAGCTAAACCGTAAGGCACCTTGGCGGTGTCCATCGCCAACCGGGCTTTGGCGCTAGCCGCGGCCTGCGGCGTGTGCATCCTCGTAACTTCGCCGGCAAAGGTGCCGAACTGATCGGTGTCGATCCCGGCGGGAGCAACGACCTGCGCGCCAAGCTCGGCAGCGAACACCGGAGCCAGTTGGTGCTCTTTGCCATGCATGGTGCCCATCGCGATTACCGACCCACCATAGGGATCGCCGCTCCGCCGAGAGCTCCGCGGACTTCTTGTGGCGACGATGTCGATTGGTTCAATGCCTTGGCCGATGATTTCGCCCTCCTGCACATCCAGGGATCGGTCGCCCCCCAGCCGAGACCGCCCAGCCTATTAACGAACTCTATTACATCTTATCTACTACGTGATCATTATTTCATGTAATATATTTCGCCGCCAGGCGCGGCCGTCGACGAGCCATTCCAAATAGGCGTTAGATTTCCAACCCATAGTCGTGGTCGCGGGTGCGGCGCCGACAGCGCCCGGTCCGTGACGGCGTCGAGTTGAGCGGCGGCTTGGGACCTTTTCGCGGAAGTGGTCAAGGAGTCGGTCGCGACAACGTAGCAGTGGCGTACGCGCCGATATTCCGGCGACATGGTGATCGGGCCTCGCCCGCTCAGCAGATTCTCAACAGATTCTTGGCTCACGCCTGGCTCGGCTCCAAGGATTCGCAAAGGTGCTGGCTTCAGTATTGGTCCCGTGAGTGAGCCATCGGGTGAGGCAATGTCCACCGAGCTGACCGAACGCTACCTACGCTCCCGCGGGATACGTTATTTCCGGGGCCAGCATGACGGCGAATTCTTCTTTGTCACCGATGCCGGCGGCCGTCGGCTGCATGTGCACCTCGGAACCTCCCGTTGGCGCGGCGACGTGTTCACCATCCGGGTCGCTCCCGCGTGCTTCTTCCCTGCCGCCGACAGTGTTCGCCTGGTAGAACTCGTCGATGCCTGGAATCAGCAGAACCGCGGAGTCACCGCGATTGCGCATGGCTCCTCTGATCCCCAGCGGATCGGCATTTTCGCGCGCAGCTCCCAGCGGATCCGGGATCGCATCCCCTTTGAGGAGTTCGGTTGCTTTGTGGACGGTGCCATAGCGGGCGCGATCGATTTCTTCAGTAGGTTGGCGCCGGTTCCCGATTTGACGTCGACAGGGCAGCCGTTGCTGCAGGAAGCCGGTTGAGCCGCCTACCGCGCGCCAGCCCGTAAACGCCTGTGATAAAGCCCTTTTCAGGGATGCTGCCCGAAGGTGTGTTGCCTCAGGCCGCCAAAACAGCGTCCAGCGCTGAGTAGAACAGGCCCAACCCGTCGTCGGAGGGACCCGTTAACGCTTCGATGGCATGCTCGGGGTGGGGCATCAACCCGACGACGCGACCGTTGGCCGAGCTGACACCGGCGATGTCGCGCAATGAGCCATTGACGTTGTCGTGATAGCGAAACACGACCCGTCCCTCGTCCTCCAGCTCGTCGAGCACCCTCTCCGGGGCCACGTAGCGTCCTTCGCCGGACTTCAGTGGCACCAACAGGTCGGCGTCGGTCTCGAAACGCGATGTCCATGCCGTCGCCGTCGAGGCCACCCGCAGCCACACATCACGGCAGATGAAATGCAAACCGGCATTGCGGGTCAGGACGCCGGGCAGCAGTCCAGCCTCGCACAGGATTTGGAAACCGTTGCAAATCCCTAATACTGGCATGCCGCGGCCCGCCGCCGCGATTACCTCGGTCATTACCGGGGCGAATCTGGCGATGGCGCCGGTGCGCAGGTAGTCGCCGTAGGAGAACCCGCCGGGCACCACCACAGCGTCGACACCCTTGAGGTCGGCGTCGGCGTGCCACAGGCTGACCGCCTCGGCGCCGACCCACCGCGCCGCTCGCGCAGCGTCCACGTCATCAAGCGTCCCGGGAAAGGTGATGACGCCGATCCGCGCCGTCACCGCGTCTCCCGGGTTATCGTCCATTCTTCGATTACGGTGTTCGCCAACAGCGATTCCGCGATGTCGGCGAGCATCGCATCATCGACTGTATCGTCTACTTCGAGCTCAAACCTCTTGCCCTGGCGGACATCTGAGATGCCCGGATGGCCGAGCCGGCCCAGCGCGCCGACGATGGCCTGCCCCTGCGGGTCGAGAATCTCGGCTTTGGGCATCACATGCACGACCACCCGGGCCATCGGCGCTCCTCCTCGGCTCTATCTCGGCGCCAACTCTACCGGCGGCAGGTGCATGACCGGCTCACGGGCACGCGCCGACCGAAGTCGCCTTATCGATCGAATCGCCCGGCGAGGTACTCGGCCCGGCAGGCGTTGCGCGCTAGTTTGCCACTGGTGGTGCGGGGGATGACACCGGCGGCGACGAGTCGGACGTCGCCGACCCTGACACGATGTTCACGCGAGATTGCTGCGCGCACGGCCGCAACGACCGGCTCTGGATCTGCGCGCCCGACCCCGGCCGCGCGCTCGGCCACCACCACGAGCTGCTCTGCAGAGTCAGCGCCCGGCGGGTTCAGGGTGCCGGCGGGAACGGAGAACGCGGCCACGTAGCCGGTGCGGACGGCGGGCGACGCCGCACTGACCGTGATCTCGATGTCGTGCGGGTAATGATTGCGGCCGTCGATGATGATGAGGTCTTTGATCCGGCCCGTGAGATAGAGCTCGTCGTCGATGTAAACGCCAAGATCGCCAGTCGCCAGCCAGTAGCCGTTGTCCTCGACGCCCTCGGCGCGGCTGCACTCCAACCGAGATTGCAGCTTGTTGCCGAACGTGCGTTGCGTTTCTTCGTCGCGCCCGAAGTATCCGCGGCCGATGTTGTTGCCGTGCAACCAGATTTCGCCAACGGTACCGTCCGGCACCTCGACACCGTCGGGACTGGTGATCACCGCCCAGACGTTGGGGAACGGCCGGCCGCACGAGACATAGGCAACGGCTCCCGGGGTTTCCGGCGCGACGACAACCGCGCGCCCTGCGGCGAGCTGGACCCGGTCAAGGAATACGGCGCGAGCCGCAGCATCCGGAGCGGTCGTGGCCACCCCCAGCGTGGCCTCCGCCATCCCGTAGGACGGCTTGATCGCCGTCTCGGGCAGGCCATATGGAGCGAACGCGTTGGTGAACTTTTCGATTGCCGACATCGTCACCGGCTCGGAGCCGTTGAGCAGCCCGGCAACGTTGCTCAAGTCGAGTGTGACGCCCTGCGGCGGCAGCCCCCGCTCGGCCGCCAGCTCGTAGGCGAAGTTCGGCGCGGCCGCAAAGGTCCGGCCATTCTTTGCTTCCGCACCGAGCTCTTTGATCCATCGGTAAGGCCGGCGAAGGAACGCCATGGGATCCAGCAGCGTGAGGTATTCACCGGACAACGCCGGGAACATGATCATCAGCAATCCCATGTCGTGATACAGCGGCAACCAGCTCACGCTGCGGATCTTCCGGTCCAGCCCCGCCCCCAGGATCATCTGCAGCACGTTGGTGCAGACGGCGCGGTGGGTGATCTCCACCCCGGCCGGGCTGCGAGTTGAGCCCGACGTGTACTGGAGATAGGCGACATCGTCGGTATCGACCGTCGCGTCGGTGAACATCGATGCGAGCGTCGTGGGGATTGCGTCGACCGCAATCAGCCGTGGTCGCCCGGCCATCGGATGTGCCCGCAGGAATTCCCGCACCGAGCCGGCTGCCGCCGTAGTGGTCAGCACCGCGGTGGGCCGGGCATCTGCCAGCACCGCCGTCAACCGTTCCGCGTGCCCGGACAGAGTTGGCGCAAACAATGGGACCGAAATGTTGCCGGCGTGGACGGCGCCAAAGAAGGCCGCCACGTATTCGACACCGTGTGGCGCCACGATCGCCACCCGATCCCCCGGTTTGGTGACCTGCTGGAGGCGGGCGCCGATCGCGCGGACCTGCGACCACAGCTCATTCCAGCTCAGTTCCACGACGTGCCCGTCCGGGTTTTTGGCGTAGTCGATGAAGCGGTACGCCGGACGGTCACCGAATGCTGCCCGGTTTTGGTCGAGAAACGAGGTGAGCGTGACGCCGTCCGGCACGACGATGGTGCCGTCGGCACGGACGTAGTCATTGACGTCGGCTACGGCCGGCTCAGCACTGTTAAACAGCGTGCTCCGTCCCATCAACAAAGAATAAGAGAGTTACTTAATTAATCGTGGGCTTTGCTGCACGTGACGGTGGTCACAATTTGGTCACAATGTGATCCATCACAGGCCAACCGGCTCGACTCCGGTCCTGGCCGCCCGCCACAAGGCAGAATCAGCAAAATGGAACTGACGCATTTCGGCCATTCCTGCATACTCGCCCAGTTCGGGCAAACCAGCCTGCTCTTTGACCCCGGTACTTTCGCACACGGCTTCGAAGGGATCACCGGCCTGTCCGCGATCGTGATTACCCATCAACACCCTGACCACGTCGACGTCACGCGCCTGCCGGCCCTGCTCGCCGGCAACCCCGGCGCCTCGTTGTACGCCGACGCGCAGACCGCCGAGCAGCTAGGTGCGCCGTGCCGCGCGGTGCGGGTCGGTGACCAGCTGACGGTGGGGACGCTGACCATTCGCGCGCTCGGCGGGCGGCACGCGGTGATCCACCCGGAGATCCCGGTGATAGACAACATCTCGTATCTGGTCGACGACGGCGAGCACCGTGCGAGGTTGATGCATCCCGGCGACGCACTGTTCGTTCCCGACGAGCCGGTCGACGTGTTGGCCACGCCGGCCGCGGCCCCGTGGATGAAGATCTCCGAGGCCGTGGACTATCTGCGCGCGGTGGCCCCGGCTCACGCGGTGCCGATCCATCAGGGGGTTATAGCTCCGGACGCGAGGGGTATCTACTACGGCCGGCTAACCGAGATGACCACAACCGACTTCCAGGTGCTACCCGAGGAGAGCGCGGTCACGTTCTAGCGCGGTCGCTTTCCGCCCCGAGCAGACACAAAAGCTCCTATTTCGACGGGGTGTCGGGGGCTTTTGCGTCTGCTCGCGCCACCTGGCTAGGTGATGTCCAAGGCGGCCCCGCGGCCCGCGGCCCGACCGGAGAAAATACAGCCGCCCAGGAAGGTGCCCTCCAGCGCCCGGTAGCCGTGCACGCCGCCGCCGCCGAACCCTGCTACCTCCCCGGCCGCATACAACCCGGTCAGCGGTGTGCCGTCGGCCTTGAGTACCCGCGCATCCAAGTCGGTCTCGATGCCGCCCAGCGTCTTCCGAGTCAGGATGTGCAGCTTTACCGCGATCATCGGGCCGGCCTTCGGATCGGCCAGCCGGTGCGGCGCCACCACCCGGCCCAGCCGGTCGCCCAGATAGCCGCGGGCGGCCCGGATCGCGGTGATCTGACCATCTTTGCTGAACCTGTTGGCGACCTCACGATCGCGGGCGGTGACCTCGGCCTCCACCGTCGCAAAGTCCAGTGGCGTGACGTCGGGCAGTTGGTTCATCGCGGTCACCAATCCGCGCAACGAATTGGCGCTGACGAAGTCCACACCCCGGTCGACGAATGCCTGCACCGGGCCCGCTGGGCCGGAGCGCGCCCTGGAGCGCAACAGCTGCCGTACGCTCTGCCCAGTCAGATCGGGGTTCTGTTCCTGCCCGGAAAGTGCGAATTCCTTCTCAATGATCTTGGCGTTCAAGACGAACCACGTGTAGTCATAGCCGGATTTGCTGATGTACTCGAGGGTGCCCAGAGTGTCGAACCCGGGATACAACGGAACCGGGAGACGCTTGCCCGCCCCATCCAGCCACAGCGGCGACGGGCCGGGAATAATCCGGATGCCATGCAACGGCCAGATCGGGTCGTAGTTGGTGATGCCCTCGGTGTAGTGCCACATCCGGTCGGGGTTGATCACCCGCGCGCCGGCCTTTTCGGAAATACCGATCATCCTGCCATCTACATGGGCCGGTACCCCGCTGAGCAGCTGCTCGGGAACGCGGCCCATCCGCTTGGGCCAATTCTCACGCACCAGGTCGTGGTTACCCCCGATGCCACCGCTTGCCACGATCACCGCAGAGGCGCGGAATTCGAATTTCCCCAATGCGTTTCGTGATGAGGTAACACCGCGCGGTTCAGCCGAGGGTTCCAGCACGGTACCTCGAACGCCGGTCACCGCGTCGCCCTCGACGATCAACTCGTCGACCTGGTGGCGGTGCGCGAACCGCACCGTCGAGCGGTCCCGCAACTGTCGCGCGAAGATCTCGACCAGGGCCGGCCCGGTACCCCAGGTGATGTGGAAACGGGGCACCGAGTTGCCGTGCCCCTGCGCGCCGTAGCCACCGCGCTCAGCCCAGCCCACCAGGGGGAAGATCTTCAGCCCCCGCGCCCGCAGCCAACTACGTTTCTCCCCGGCCGCGAAATCGACGTAGGCGTGTGCCCACTGCCGTGGCCAGTGGTCCTCTTCCCGATCGAAAGCCGCTGTCCCCAGCCAATCCTGCAAGGCGAGCTCGTGGCTGTCGCGGATTCCCAGACGACGCTGCTCAGGGCTGTCGACAAAGAACAAACCGCCGAACGACCAGAAAGCTTGGCCACCCAGGTTGGCGCTGCTCTCCTGATCGAGAATCAGCACTCGCAAGCCGCGCTCCACCAATTCGCAGGCCGCCACCAGCCCCGCCAGCCCCGCTCCGACGACAATCGCGTCGGCGGCGAACCCTGCGGCTGAAGAATCGCTCATGTCGCACCAGGGTACTGCCCGGGGGCGGCAGGTTAATCCGACGGCTTAGCCGAGATCCGGACTACGCGGCGTCGACCGAGGCTCTATCGGAGGCCTTGTCGGTCCGCCATTGGTACACCTTCGGTGTGCAACCGTGCATCGCAGCCAAGTCGACGGCGTCCAGCATCGCCTGCAGTGGGCCAGGTTTGCGTAGCTGACGGGCCGCGACCGCGATCCGCACGATGCCGCCGCGGCGGGCGATTCGGTCGGCGGACAGCACCACCATGCGGCACCACCACGGTTCGGTGAGAAAGCCCTCTCCGATGCCCAGCACGCGGGTGCGGACGCTGGTCTGCCGGACCAAGTCGGTGACCCCGTGCAGATCGGCTAGCAACCGAAAACCATTCCCCGGCAATGCGTTTACCACACCCGGTGAAACCACCCAGCCCGGTGCCGCAAACAACCGAGTGCGCAACCCGATGTGCTCGAGCACTCGGTCTGCGGCCATCAGCCGCAGGTTTGCCTCGTGTGCACGCAGGATCGCGAACTCACCACGCCGCTTCTTGGTGGCCGCGTCGTCGTAGCCGTGCAGCACGATGGCATCGCCTGCGCTGCGCCGGTCAGTCAGCCATTCGACGGTGCGCGGATCCCGGTCGAGTCGGTAGTCGTTGCTGAGCCGCGGAGCCACCAGCAACGAAATCGGCACTTTGCGCGCATCCATCTGTGCACAGAACGCGTCGACGTCGGCCAGGGTGCGCTCGCTTATCCCTGAGACCGAGACGATCAATTCTCCAGACACAACTGTAGTTTGCCGATCCTAAGTGTCGAGACGGTGAAGTACACGCAGACAACAGGAGTATTTGACCTCCTCCCCACCACTGAAGCCGGGGGCCCACCGCGCTACCCATCTCACGATCGGCGCAGGTAATCGGTTCGATATGCTAAGCAACGCTATGGAGATCGCCCCTTCTGCAGCGACCAGCAACCAGCTGCCCACCGCTGCTCCCACCGGGCAATCCGGCGTCGGCGAGCATGTCTATCCCGACAAGCTGGACGCCGGGCTGTTGCGGGTCTCCGGCGTGTGCCTCCTGGCCACCGTGATGGCGATCCTGGATGTCACCATCGTCAGCGTCGCGCAACGCACCTTTATCGACCAATTCGGGAGCACGCAGGCCGTCGTCGCCTGGACAATGACCGGCTACACGCTGGCGTTGGCGACCGTCATTCCGTTGGCTGGCTGGGCGGCTGACCGCTTCGGGACCAAACGGCTCTTCATGGGTTCCGTTGTGGCATTCGTGCTTGGCTCGCTGTTGTGCGCATTGGCGTCGAGTATCGCGCAGCTCATCATCTTTCGGGTAATTCAGGGTATCGGCGGTGGCATGCTGTGGCCCCTGGGATTCATGATCATGACCCGCGAGGCCGGACCCGGGCGGCTGGGTCGCCTGATGTCGATTCTGAGCATCCCCATGCTGCTCGCCCCGATCGGTGGGCCGATCCTGGGCGGTTGGCTCATCGATACCTCCAGCTGGAGGTGGATATTCCTGATCAACCTGCCGATCGGGCTCCTCACGTTGCTCCTTGCCGCAGCCGTGTTTCGTCGCGATCACCCGGCTCGCTCGGAAACATTCGACGTTGTCGGCGCGCTGCTGCTGTCCCCCGGCCTGGCGGCGTTCCTGTTCTCGCTGTCGTCGATCCCGTCCCGCGGCACCGTGGCTGACCGCCACGTGTTGATACCGGCGATCGCAGGACTGGCGTTGATCGTTGCGTTTGTCTTGCACGCCTTGCACCGCGCCGATCACCCACTCATTGATCTACGGCTGTTTCAGAACCGCGTGCTCACCCAGGCCAATCTGACGATGCTGCTTTTCGCCACCGC
>Ga0182013_10002188_pt1 | contig 25858 bp, 30 predicted proteins | sample 612S2MmetaG_FD_120487 | JGI IMG/M metagenome (GOLD analysis project Ga0182013, IMG submission 120487) | Permafrost microbial communities from Stordalen Mire, Sweden - 612S2M metaG | ecosystem: Environmental > Terrestrial > Soil > Wetlands > Permafrost | place: Sweden: Stordalen | collected...
CGAAGTCGCGCTGGTTGATCTTGCCCTCTTTCGTGCGGTCAAAGAGGGCGCCCCACTGCTCGAGTTCCCAAACGCGGTCCGGCGACTCCTTGGCGTGCAGTTCGGCCATTCGATTGTTGTTGAGGTACTTGCCTCCGCGCATGGTGTCACGGAAGTGCACCATCCAGTTGTCCTCGTCGTACACGTTGCCCATGGCTGCCGCCATGCCGCCTTCGGCCATCACGGTGTGGGCCTTGCCGAGCAGCGACTTGGTGATGATGCCGACCTTCAAGCCACGCTGCTTGGCTTCAATGGCCGCACGAAGTCCGGCGCCACCCGCTCCGATGATCAGTACGTCGTAGTCGTGATGTTCGTAGGCAGAGTCAGTCACTGAGATTCCTTCTAGAAAAGCTTGTAGTCGGTTAGTGCGCCCGAAGCCACGAGGCGCACGTAGACGTCGGTGAACGCCACGAAGAGGAGCGAGGCCCACGCGAAGTTCATGTGTTTCGCGTTGAGCGGCGAGACGAACTTCCAGAACCGGTAGCGAATGGGATGCGCCTTGAAACTCTTCACGTGGCCACCGCAGAGATGGCGACAGGCGTGGCAGCTGAGCGAGTACATCCACAGCAGTGTCGCGTTCACGCAGAGCACGATGGTGCCGACCGAGACGCCCCAACCAATGCCCGGTTCGCGGAACGACTCCACCGCGTCGATCGTCAACAAGGTGTTGAAGACGAGACCGGCGTAGAAGAAGTACCGGTGCAGGTTCTGCATGATGAGCGGGAACCTGGTCTCGCCGGAGTAGGCGGCGTGGGCGTCGGTCACGGCGCAGGCCGGCGGCGACCACCAGAACGCGCGGTAGTAACTGCGGCGGTAGTAGTAGCAAGTCAGGCGAAAGCCGAGCGGGAAGATGAGGATCACGAGCGCGGGGGAGAGTCGGAACCAATCGAACGCGAAACCGGCCTTCGCCCCGGGGACGCAACTGCCGGCGATGCACGGGGAGTAGAACGGACTGATCAGGTCGCGGCCGAAGGCCGACCCGACGTAGTAGTAGCGATTCTGGAACGCGGCCCACGTGGAGTAGATCACGAAGGCGGTCAGGATCGACGCAGTAACGACCGGCTGCACCCACCAGCGATCCTGGCGCAAGGTTGGAACATCGGGTCCACCGCGAGTGCCGCCCAGTACTACCTTCGTCGAACTCTCTACAGCGGCCACTCTCTCCCCTTGCTGCCCTGGGCCTACTTTCAGGCGCCCCGTCAATACTAGGCAGCAATACAAGTGCCTCCCGTTAGCTCATTCCTCTCAGAAACGACAGTGGAGGCATATTTCGCCGCCGCAATCTCATTTTGGAATAGCAAGAATTCCTCGGGGAGGAATCGTCGGCAGCTTCGTCGCTAGCCTTTCGTAATGCCGAGTGAGATTTCCGACGATGTAGTCACGTCGGAAGGCGTCAGTTCGGCTCCGCCCGAGACGACGCGCTCGCGACGAAAAGTCTTCATTGAGTGGGCCGTGATACTCGTGGTTGCGGTGACGGCCTCGTTCCTCATCAGAACGTACGCGGTCCAAACCTTCGTCATTCCATCGAAGTCGATGAACCCCACGCTGCACGTCGGCGACCGGATACTGGTCAATAAACTCAGCGTTGAATTTGGATCGATCAACGTCGGTGACGTCATCGTCTTCAAGGCCCCACCAAGTGAGCACTGCAACGACGAAGGCATTGCGGACCTCGTGAAGCGCGTGATCGGTCTTCCGGGCCAGCTCCTCACGTCGAAGGGCAACACTATCTACGTGAACGGCAAAGCCCTGAAGGAGCCGTGGACCTATTTTCCGACGATCGGGACTCCCATTGGTCACGTCACGGTTCCACAGGGCCGCTATTTCGTGATGGGCGACAATCGAGCCGATTCGTGCGACAGTCGATTCTGGGGCACCGTGCCGCGTTCGGACATCATCGGCAAGGTATTTCTCCGAGTCTGGCCCCCATCTCGGATTGGTTTTATCTAGCCCAGAGCGACGTGGTCACACGCCGACGGGCGTCCAGTGCACGTCGCCACTCATGAAGGCGTGCAGCGCGGTCAAGAACTCGTGCAGGTCGCAGGGCTTTACGAAATAGTCGTTGGCCCCGGCGGCGAGGCACTCATCGATTTTGCTCTGATGGGCCTCGGCGGAGAGCATGACAACTGGCGTATCCGTCGTTCGCACGTCGGTGCGCAGCTGGGTCAGTACGCCAAGCCCACTGATGTCCGGGAGCTGGAGATCGAGCAGGATTAGATCGGGTTGGAGAGTGGTCGCGATGTCCAAACCTTCGAAACCGAGGGTCGAAGTGATGAGTCGCCAGTCCGTCTTCGCGTGGAGCAGACGGCTAATGATGTCAATGCTCTGCACGTTGTCGTCGACGTAGAGCACCGTAGGCGCGAGTGACAGTTCTGGGCGTATGTCGTTGGAAAACATGAGTGGTCCTCCGACCGATAACGACCAACTGAGAGTTCATCTCATGTGGTCGGTGAAGAGTGTTTCGCACTGCAGATACTTTGCCGCGATCACTTCACGTGGGAGGAGTGTTTCTCTCCCTGTAGCCAACGTATCGAGTGGCATTGTGAGGCGCCTGTGAGGGATGACTACAACGTCTGTGAGTTCGTCGTCAATGTCAAGACAAGGGACCCGGACATTATGTGTACAACGAACGTTGGTGACCTAGATCGTTGAACGTTGCGCGGTGGTCAGCGCCGTCAGGAGTGCGATCTGATCGTGACCATACGTCGTGCCCCACGAACGTGCCGTCGCCGGCGTCGCGAAGGCGAGATCGTTCACATGCGTTGAGAGGAGCTTGATGGCCTGGACGGCCGCATCAATGTTGGACTGCGCGGCACCGGACCAACGATCGGCCGAGAGCTTCGCGGCGCAGTCGTCGAGCGCCACGACGAAGGGATGATCAAAAGGCGCGGCCTGCGAGGCGGATCCATTGCGGTTCCCCCAGGCCTGGAACTCGACGAGCCACCGGTTCATGGCGTCGTACATCGGCACCGTGGCGGCGGCGAACTGCGTCGAGAGTGGCGTTGGAGTCTCCACGACGATGCCTGTCGACGGCACCTTTTTGAACTGTTCGAGGGTCCACGTCTGTGCTTCGGACTTGGTGGTGCCCGAGACGAGATCGAGCACGATGACGTTGGCGTAGGACCAGCCGATCGACGTCGAGAGGCGAACCCCCTTCTTCGTGACGCACTGGGCCTCCGTCGATCCGGGTATTCCCTTCAGCGCGGTCGTCTTCTTTGGCGTCACGCCGGTGGCAGCATTACAGCTCACGAGCACTTCGGACAGCGCCTGCGCGGTGGGATTCACGATGGTTTGGGTGAATGCGCCGATCTCGACAATGTCCTCAATGCCGTTGGACTGAGAGATCCATCCCTTCGTGGCGACGTGGGCGACGCCGTAGGTGGGCTCGAGCGAAACGAGACCGGCCAGCACCTTGGCGAGATAGGGCTGCAGCGTCGATATCGGCAACGCCACGGCGCCGGCAATCGGGTCCTTCATCACGTACGCGCTCACCTTGGCGTCGCCCACGGCGCCCGCGAGCGACGGCGACGTCAGAGTGACGAGCGTGGCGAACACCGTGCCAATGACCATCCAGCGGCGCGTTCCCTTGACCACGTGGCTCTCACTCGGCGTTCGTCGTATGCACCGCGATGAGCTCACTGCTTCGTTGAAACCACCACGCGCTGTTCGCAATCTTGAGTGCTCGTGTCCACGTCTCGACCTCGAGTTCGACCGCGACGTGCAGTACCGAGATAACGGTATAGAAGAACGTGGTTTCGGGGTCCACGGTCGTCGTCGTCCAGTACTTCAGTCCAATGAGGGTGCCGCGGCGCAGGTAGTACTGAAGGAAGTTGACGCGGGTGAAGAGTTCGACGTGACGATCGAAGAGCCCGACGTACGTGCGAGAACCGGTCATGACGACGTTCCATCGGGTGATGAGTGCCTGATTTCGAATCACCAACTCCTCGACGACCTTGAGCATTCCCTCTCGGCGAGCCGCGTCGCCCAGTGCTTCGTCGAGGAACGTCCGGATTCCTTGGACGACGTCAGGGGAATCGAGCAGCGCGTGCACTTGTGATGCCTCGAGGTCGCCAGCGCCGGCGACATCGAGTTTCTTTAGGATGGTGAGCCACGTGACGTTGGCGTTATCGGCCAACTCGAACAGACCGTATTGCGCCAGCAGGCGCCAACGCTGTTCGGAGCGTTGGTCGAGTACGACCTCCACGACCGTCACGGACACGAGCGCCACCAAAATGGTCGACGCGATCGCGGTGAACATCGTGTGGCGCGCCCAAAAGGATCCGACAATGAAATCCGAAACGCACGCCGCGAGCAAGAACACCATGGCGGTGGCGGCGGCCAATCGGCGCGGTGTCAACCACTGATGACGCCCTTCGATTTTCGGCGTACTCATGTCGCCAGAGTAGACGAGGCGAACTCCGTGACGTCGTGGTCACCCTTTCAGATCGACGTCATCTCACGACCAGTTTCGAGGCGCTGAATGAAGGAGAGGGTGAACCTCGTGAGGTTACGACGCATCGTGGCGACGGCGCAGGATCACGAGTGACGCCGCCGTCCACACGGCGATCAGAATCAGCCAGAACAAGAAGATGACCCATGGGTACAACATTCGTATTTGCGTGAAGGACGCATTGTTCAGTGGGGCGTAGCCGACCCAGCCAGTGACGCCGCGCGAACCGAACTCCAACGTCTCGAGCAGCCACTGTCCGAAGAAGTAGATGGCGAATCCGAGTGCGACGACGAGGACGATGCGTTGTGCGTCGTTCAGCGGCCGACGTTTCATCTGCTGAGTCTGGCACAGGGGGTGACTGATCCCACCGGGTTCGATGTTGTCGATGTACCGCGTGGCGTCGCCACGGCGATCACGTTGGCCGAGACCAACGATGCGTCGTGGTTAGACGTTGCCGCCGCGACGGCCCTCGGCGGTGCCGCCGAGCATCGCCCAGACGAAGAGACCGATCCCCGGCACGAGGAACCAGATGCCAAAGACCAGGGCGAGGACCACGAAGAAGGCGCCCATGCCCAGCGTGAAGGGGAAGATGGACGTACCCGGGAAGGAACCGACCACGCCCGCACCGCTCGACTGGGTGGCGTGGGGGTCGTCTTCGGGACGGGCCTTCATGCGTCGGCTCCACCAGTAGTAGTAGCTACCTGGCAAGAAGCAGAGCAGCATGCCGGCGAACATCATCACGCCGCCGGCGTTCTCCAGGCTCCAGTTCCAGTAGACGGCGCACATGACGCCAAAGAAGGTGCCGAGGCTCAGGAGGATCTTGGCTTCGACCCTCATCCGTCCTCCTCCTGCCCGTGCTCGAGGGCTGAGGTCAGGGTAGCGGCGAGCGGCGGCGGTTCATCCGTCCCACCACCGTGCGCGAGGGACTTGTGCTCGGGATGGTTGTAGTCCCACGTCGGACGCTCCGAGCGGATCTGGGGCAGACGGTAGAAGTTGTGGTGCGGCGGAGGAGAGGTCGTGAACCACTCGAGGGTCTGCGCGTCCCACGGGTTGTCGCCGACCGGGTACTTCTTCCAACTCGCCGCGACGTTGACGACGAAGATGATCGTAGAGATGCCGACCAGGACCGCGCCGAAGGTGCTCCAGTCGTTGAGCGTCTTCCACTGCGGGTCGTGGAGGTAGACGGCGACGCGTCGCGGCATGCCGTCAAGTCCGAGGATGTACTGGGGGAAGGTGAAGACCTGGGTGCCGATGAAGAGGAACCAGAACTGAATCTTGCCGAGGCGCTCGTTCAGCATGTAACCAGTGATCTTCGGACCCCAGTAATAGAGTCCGCCCATGCCCGCTAACACCAGGGCCATGACGATCGAATGGAAGTGCGCCACCACGAAGTAGGTGTCGTGGGTGAAGAAGTCCAGCGGCGGACTGGCGAGGTACACGCCCGTGAGGCCACCGATCAAGAACGTAAACAGGAAGCCGAGGGCCATCAACATGGCGGTGGAGAACCATATCTCTCCTCTCCACATCGTTCCTATCCAGTTGAAGATCTTGATACCGGTCGGCACCGCGATCAAGAGGCTCATGATCGAGAAGAAGGGGAGGAGGACGACGCCCGTGGTGAACATGTGGTGCGCCCAGACGCCCAGTGACAGCGCCCCGATGGAGAGCGTCGCGAAGACCATCGACTTGTAACCAAAGACGGGCTTGCGCGAGAACACCGCGATGATCTCGGTCGCCATGCCGAAGAACGGCAGGGCGAGAATATAGACCTCGGGATGGCCCCAGAACCAGAAGATGTGTTGCCACAGGACCGGAACCCCACCTCCCGCCACCGAGAAGATATGGGTGCCGAAGTGGCGGTCGCAGTACAACATGATGAGTCCGGCCGTGAGAACGGGGAAGGCGAGCAGGATGAGGATCGCCGTCACCAACATGTTCCAGGTGAAGATCGGCATTCGGAACATGGTCATGCCCGGGGCCCGTAGGTAGAAGATCGTCGCGGTCAAGTTGACGCCCGTGAAGATGGCCGAGAAGCCCGTGAGTAACAGGCCGCCGATCCATAGGTCGGCACCGGCGCCGGGGGTGTTGATCGAGTTCGACAACGGCGCGTAGGCCACCCAGCCGAAGTTGGCGGCGCCACCGGCGGTGAAGAAGCCCATCAACATGGTGATGGCGCCCATCAGGTAGAGCCAGTACGACAGGGCGTTGAGTCGGGGGAACGCCATGTCGGGCGCACCGATCTGAATCGGCACGATGATGTTCGCGAGTCCACCGAAGGCGAAAGGGCCGGCGAAGAGGTAGATCATGACCGAGCCGTGCATCGTGAAGAGTTCGTTGTACTGGGCCAGCGAGACGATCGAGCCGTTCGGCGATGAGAGCTGCGCGCGAATGATCTCGGCGAAGAGACCACCGATGACGAGCATGATCACCGAGGTGACGGTGTAGGAAAGCCCGATGATCTTGTGGTCGGTCGTCGTCAGCCACTTGAGGATCCCGGTCGGACCGTGGTGCTCTTCGTGGTGTTCGCCGTGCCCGTCGCCCGAGAGGACGACTGGCGGATCGAGGACGTCAGTCATCAGTTGTCTCCGTGACTAGTGGCTGGCTTCGTGGGCACGCCCGTGTCCGTCTGCTGCTTCGTCGTGGCCTTCGCGGCCGCGGCGGCGGCGGCGTTCGACGTTGAGGCCAGCCACGCGGTGTACTGGGGCATCGTCACGACTTTGACGTTGAAGAACATCAGCGAATGGTAGAGGCCGCAGAGCTGAGTGCACTGGCCGAAGAAGGTGCCCGTCTTCACGGCTTGAATCGTGAATTGGTTGAGGACACCGGGCAGGGCGTAGCGCGAGAAGTTGAACTCCTTCACGTAGAAGCCGTGGATGACGTCGGTCGAGGTCAGGTTGATGTGCACGTTGGTGTCGACCGGGATCACCATCGTCGGGGCCTGGGTCGTCTGACCGATGACGCTCGTCGACGTGCCCGGGTACGTGAACTTCCAGCCCCACTGGAACGCATTGACGTCGACGGTGACGTTGGTCTTGGGGTTGGCCACTTCCTTGTTTTCCACGACGAGCGTCGCCGCGAAGAGTCCAAAGACCACGAGGATCGGGATCACCGTGTAGAGCACCTCGGCGGGGAGGTGGTACTGGCTCTGGCGCGGGATGTTGTCACCCTTACGGCGAAAGCGAAGGATCGCGTAACAAAAGAGGATGACGACGAAACCGCCGATAACGACGGCGCCGATGGAGAAGCCCTGCCAGAGGTGGTAGACGGACTTCGAACCTACGGTGGCGCCCGCGTGGGCTCCGAAGGATGGCACGGTGCAACCCGAAAGGGCCAGCGCCGCGAGGGGCAGTGCAATGAAACGTCGGACGCGACGCCACCGTCCACCATGTTTTATTGCACCCTGAGGGGGCAGGGTAGGTGTTTCCACGAATCAGAGACTACTCAATATTTCACGAAGGATTCGTCGCCGAAGTCGAGAAAGTCCGTTCACCCGCTGGGGGAGAGAAGGCAGCGTCAACCCCTACTGCGAAGCGGCAACGCCACGACGACCGGGTGAGGCGCCGGTCGCGACCGGGTGTTACTTGTCGGCCTCGGGTGCCTTGATCTCGGTCGGGGTCGCGGGGGCGTCGGTGCTGCCGTCCGCGTTCTTGGCCGTCTTGAGGCCCTTCTCGAACTCGGTCTTGGCCGAGCCGAGATTACGAGCCAACTTCGGAATAGCGGAGCCCCCGAAGACGAGGACTGCCACAACGATGACAACGATCAAGAGATCGGGCCCAAAAATTTCGCCTAAGAACATCGCCTTCTCCTTTCACGTACGTACTGCCAGAGTAGTGCCCTTCACGTAGGTTCGTGAAGGCGCCCACTTTCTCCATCTGGTTATTCGATTCAGCAAGAATGTTCAGATGTCGAACCTGACCAGAGGGACCGTTCGCGATTCGCTCAGCGTGGCGTTGACCGTTGGCGCCTACGGGACCGCTTTTGGGGCCGCGGGCGTCGCCGGAGGCTTCTCGGTCCTGCAAACCTGCCTCTTCTCTCTGCTCACCTTCTCCGGCGCCAGCCAGTTCGCCGCCGTGGGGGTGATCGCGTCGGGTGGGGTGGCGGCCAGTGCCATCACGACGGCGGCGTTGCTCGGGACCCGCAACGCCCTCTACGGCATCCAGATGGCACCCCTCTTGCGGGTCAAGGGGGTCCGGCGCATCGCCGCCGCGCAGATCACCATCGATGAATCGACGGGCGTCGCCCTCTCGCAGGCTCCTCGTGGCACGCGCGCGATGCGCGAAGGCTTCTGGCTGACGGGCACCGGGGTGTTCATCTTCTGGAACCTCTTCACGCTGGCCGGGGCCTTGGGGGCCAAGGCGCTCGGCAATCCCGCGTCGTACGGACTCGACGCTGCGGTGCCGGCCGCGTTCCTGGGACTCATCTGGCCCCGGCTCCAGACGAACTTCCTGCGAATGGTCGCCGTGGTGTCGATGGCCTTCGCGCTGCTCGTCACGCCCTGGCTGCCAGCGGGACTCCCGATCATCGCCACCACGGTCGTCGCGGTCGCTCTGGGTTGGAGGGCGCGATGAGCACCTCGACGATGTGGATCGTGCTGGGCGCGACGAGCGCGCTGTGCTTCGCGATGAAACTGTTGGGCCACCTCGTACCGGAGTCGTGGCTCGCGAACGAACGACTGCAACGGATCAATGCGCTGATCCCGATCTGCCTCTTGAGCGCATTGGTCGTGGCCGAGGGACTGGTGGTGAAGACGCACATAGTCCTCGATCACCGTCTGGCTGGCCTGGGCGTCGCCCTCGCTGCACTGTTCGCGAAGGCGCCATTCCCCGTCGTGGTCGTCGCCGCGGCGGGGACCTCAGCGCTGGTGTACCACCTGCACCTGGGCTAGCCGCCGAGCGCGACGCCGAGCACGAGTGCGGCAACCGAGGCCAAGGACGCGATTCCGGCGTAGATGCCCTTGGTCTTCGGGGCCTTCGCGCGGCTGTGCACGACGGTGCCCACACCGGCCAAGACGACACACACCATCTTGATCATGAACACGACCTTCCAACTGGACGTCGCGTGCGAAGGACTCACGGCGGCGTAGTTCCAGAACCCCGTGGCGACGAGAACCCAAAAGGCCGGCCAACTCAGCTTTGCGAAGGCGTTGGCGACCTGTCGTGGCGCAGTGTCACCGAGTCCGCGCACGGTCGGCAACAGTCCGGCGATCACGAACTGTCCACCGACCCACACCGACGCGGCGAGGACGTGCAAGGACAGTCGAACGATCGTGACGCCACTGGCGAGCGAGGTCTGGTCGGCGAGGAGGGCGTGCACCTACTTGCCCTGCCAGTTCGGCTCGCGCTTTTCGGCGAAGGCGATCGCGCCCTCGAGGGCGTCGGCGCTTCGACCGATCATGCCGAAGGCGTCACCGTTCAGTGCCCAACTTTCCTCTTCGGAGAGCTCGCGTGACTTCTTCATCACGTCCTTGCTGGTTCGCACGGCGAGGGGCGCATTCTTGGCAATTCGTTCCGCGAGGGCAATGGCCTCGTCGAGGACCTGGACGCCCGGTACGACGCGATTCACGAGACCCAACTCATACGCGCGTTGCGCGGAGATCGGCTCCGCCGTGAGCGCCATCTCGTAGGCGATCGCGAGGGGGATCCGCTTGGGCAGTCGGATCAGTCCACCACCGCCCGCGACCAGTCCGCGCGCCGCCTCGGGAATCCCGAATTTCGCGTGGTCCGCGGCTACCACCATGTCGCAACTGATGAGGATCTCGAAGCCGCCGGCGAGCGCCGATCCGTTGGCGGCCGCGATCAGTGGCTTCGGGAAGTCGCGCTGGGTGATGCCGCCAAATCCCTTGTCGGTGATGGGGAACTCGCCAGCGGCGAACGCCTTGAGGTCCATGCCGGCCGAGAAGGCCTTGTCGTCGGCACCGGTGAGGATGACGACCCAGACGTCGTCGTCGCGCTCGCAGTCATCGAGGGCGTCACCCAGCGCGATCGCCGTGGCGCGGTTGATCGCGTTGCGGGCCTCGGGTCGATTGATCGTGAGTACTTCTACGTGTCCGCGTCGCTCGCGCAGTATTTCGTTCGCCATGGCTCTCCTTCAACGGCCCCGCAGGGCACCGAGCCAGACGCTACCGGAAGTGCTCGAGGGCGGGCGTGCGAAACTCTTCTCGTGGAGACTCGAGCGCGTCGTTACGTCACCCTCGAGGGCTACGCCGTCGAGGGGGGACTCGATGGTCCCTACCAACCAGCGACGTGTTACCGGCCCACCATCGCGCTCGGACGCCACGCCGGCCCAGGCGACGCCGTGGAACTCTGGCGAGAGTACGAACTGGTCCTCGATCTCGCCGCCACCCTCGGTCTCGACGGCGTGCGCCTCAGTGTCGAGTGGGCCCGCATCGAACCGCGCCGGGGCGAGATCGATACTGCGGCCCTGGAGCGCTACGCGCAGGTCGCACGCCACGCCGCGTCGCTCGGCCTCGGTGTCACGGCGGTCATCGTCGACGCCGCGTGGCCCGCGTGGCTGGGCCTCGAAGCGTGGCTCTTGCCGTGGGTCGTGCCCCACGTCATCGAACAGGCCCGTCGCGTCGTCGTCACACTCGATTCGCTCAGCGGCGTCGTGATCTTTGCCAGCCCCGATGAGTTGGTGACCGGTGGCTTCGTGGAGTCGTCGTCGCCGCCGTGGCGCCACGCGGCACGGGTCGACGCGTCGTTGGCGCGAAAACAGATCGATTCGATCCTCGCCACACTGAGCGCGGACCCGATCGTCGGTCCCAAGATCGTCGCCACGACACGGACCGTTTCACTCGCGAGACCGCCGGCCGATATCGCCAGGGCATTGCGCGACGCCACGGACATTGACGAGGTCTACCTACGTTCGCTGGTCAAGGGGCGCGGTCCGACGCAGTCGCCCCTCGGCCTCCTCGTCAAAGGAGAGAGTGGCTGGCGCGTAGACGTGCCCGAGGACCTACTCGAGGCTCTGCGCTGAGTCGTCGTCGCCGTGCTCGGCGAGCCACTCGTTGTCTTCATTGGTTTCGCGGCTCTTCTTCACGAAGTGGTAGATGATGAAGAACGCCAGGAGCAGTATGAGGACCGCGAGACCCATCCAGCTGGCGTACTTTTCGATCCGGGTGAGGGCCGTGCCCGCGAAGTAGCCGAGTAGCGAGAACGAGACGCCCCACAGCAAACCGCCGGCTGCGTTCGCGATGAGGAATCGCCGGTAGTTCATCCGACTCATGCCCGCGAGGCCTGGCATCACCGCGCGCATGAACGCGGTGAACCGTCCGATGAAGACGTAGATCGGTCCGCGTCGGCGCAGTCCTTCGAGGGCCCGTTCGAGGGCGGGGCGGCGCCGGCGAAGGATCTTGAGGCGCGTGAGTTGTTCGCCGTAGCGGCGTCCTATGGCGAAGCCCACGGAGTCGCCGGCGATCCCGGCGGCGACGACGAGGACGCAGACGAGGACGATGTTGACGTGTCCTTGACTGGCGGCGACGCCAGCGACGAGTACCGCGGTCTCGCCGGGCAGGACGAAGCCGAAGAAGAGCGCCGCCTCGCCAAAGACGAGCACGGTGACGAGCGCGTAGGTCAGCCCCGTCGGGAGTTTGTGGATCTCGCTCAGGAGGTACGAGACAATGGAGGCGGACTGCACCCTTACATTCTCGTTGATAAACGTTCGTTAAGACCTAAGGCCGAGCCGTATATGGAGTATTTCGGCTGTGGCACGATGGTGCATGCCCCAAACCCGTGCGCCGGCGACCCGGCACGCCTCGCGTCGTTTGCCCTTTGGCGCGCCGGTCCGGGCGTGGACCATCGCCGAATGGGCCTTGTTGCCGCTGCGCATCTTCCTCGGCGTCACCTTCGTGTTCGCCGGCCTGCAGAAGCTGGCCAATCCGAACTTCTTCAGAGCCGCGAGTCCCGTCTCGATCCAGGCGCAACTCATTGCGTCCTCGCATACGAGCCCCATCCACGCGATCCTCATCCACCTGATCCCGCTCGCCAAGCCGATCGGTATCGTCATCTCCTTCGCGGAGTTGGCGATCGGTCTAGGCGTACTGCTCGGCCTGTGGACGCGGATCGCCGCCATTGGCGGTGCCATTCTTACGCTCAGCCTGTTCCTAACGGTGAGTTTCCACGCGTCGCCCTACTTCACCGGCGCCGACATCGTCTTCTTCTTCGCGTGGCTACCCTTCATCGTCGCGGGCGGTGGGTCACGGCTCTCTGTCGACGCGTGGATCGCGAACCGGACTTCGACGCGTGAAGGTATGGCGTCGAGCGAACTGGTCGCGATTCCTTTCGCCACGGTGCAGACGATCTGTGGAAACTTCCACAAGGGCAAGTGCGCGGCACGAGAGAATCTGGACTGTGATGCCGCGGTCTGTCCGGTGTTGCTGGGCGATCGCGCTCCCATCATCACGCGCGTGCAGATCGATACCGTCGATCGGCGCGCACTGGTACTGGGCGGCACGGTCGCGGCCGGCGTCGGTGCCGCGGCGCTGATCCTCGGGGGAGTCGCCGCCGAGACGGGAAGGGCGATTGGCGGAGCGCCCGCGCCCAAGAGCACGACGCACCAACTGTCGACACCAACCACGCAGCCCGGCGCAACGTCGACGACCACGCCGAGTTCGACGGGAGCGGCCGGTGGCACCCTGCTGGGGGCGGCCTCGGTGGTGCCGCCAGGGCAATCGGCCAGCTTCACCGTCCCCAGTTCCGGTGACCCCGGCATTGTCATCAACACCAACAAGACGTTTTACGCCTACGACGCGATCTGCCCGCACGCCGGTTGCACCGTGGGCTGGGCACCCCAGAACAACCTGATCGTCTGCCCCTGTCACGGATCGGAGTTCAACGTCATGACCGGTGACGTGATCAATGGGCCCGCACCGCACGGCCTCACGAAGCTCAAAGTCGTCGAAGAGAGCAACGGTAACCTCTACTTGCAATGAGTGAAGAACGTCGCCGTGTGCTGGTCATCGAAGATGACGACGACCTTGCTCGAGCGATCAGAGACCTCGTCGAGGATGAAGGTTTCGCGGTAGAGCTGCGCAGTGACGGTGAGTCCGGATTCGCCGAAGGTCTGAGCGGCGAGTACCACGTCATCGTGCTGGACCTGATGTTGCCGAAGCGAAACGGCTTCAGCGTCTGCCAGGATCTGCGCTCCGCCGGCATCGACACGCCGCTCATGATCCTGACCGCGAAGGAGGGTGAGCTTGACGAGGTGGAGGGGCTCGACGTCGGCGCCGACGACTACCTGCGCAAACCCTTTGAGAACTCGATCTTTCTTGCCCGGATCCACGCCCTACTGCGTCGTCATGAACGTGGACGGCCCAAACCGCTGACGGTCGGCGCGGTCGAGCTCGACCCCTTGCACCGCAGCGTTGTGAGCTTCGGGCGCAGCGTCTCGCTCACGCCGCGCGAGTTCACGTTGCTGGAGTACCTGATGGGTCACCCCGACGAAACGCTCGCGAAGTCCCAGATACTGCACGCCGTGTGGGGGAGTGGCTTCGACGGTGATCCGAACATCGTCGAGGTCTACGTGGGCTATTTACGCCGGAAGATCGATCTCGCGCCCAACCAGTCGATGATCCGCACCGTTCGAGGTGTGGGGTACTGCGTCAAAGCCAACTGATGGCGACGAGGAAGCATTTCTCGATTCGCGCCCGCCTCACCTCCATCTTCGTCCTGGCCATCGCGCTCATCCTGACCTTCATCGGCATCGCCTTGGTCAATCTCGTGCACCACTCCCTCGAGACCGATGCGAAGAATCAGATCCAGGGAGACATGCAGCGCACACAACAGTTCTTCGTCAATCAAAAGAGCACGTCGGCCAGCACCGTCGTTCTCGCGATGCACGGCGACGTCGTCGTCCAGGTCACGAACCTTTCGGGCACGAAGGTCTGGGCGGCCAGTTCGCCGATCGACCACGCCCCGATACTGGCGCATGAGACGCGCAGTCCGACCTCCATCAACGGCCTCGGCGTGAGGCTCGTCCACTCATCGCAGACCAGCGCCATGGAGCCCGAGATCAGTTCGGCCCAGGTCGCCACGATTGACACGAAACGGGGCCCCGGCCTCGTCTTCGGGTTCGTCTACGCCAAGGGAATCTCGCACAACGTGCGCGTCCTGCTTGCCAGTTTGATGATCTCCTTTCCACTGCTCCTCCTGATCTCGGGCGTCCTGATCTACTTCGGGATGGGCCTCGCCCTCGCACCGGTCGAGTCGATTCGTCGCCGAGTGGACGCCATCGCGGCCTCGGACCTTACGAAGCGGGTTCCCCAAACGGGCGGGGACGACGAGATCGCGCGCATGGCCAAGACGGTCAACGCGATGCTCGACCGTCTCGAGGCCGCCTCGCAGTTCGAGCAGGAGTTCGTCTCCAACGCCAGTCACGAGCTTCGAAGTCCTTTGACGACGCTGCTCGTCACGACCGAGCGCGCGCAACACGACCCCGAGCGCGCGGACTGGCGAGAGGTCGGCGAAGTTGTGATGCGCGAGGGACGACGGCTCGAGACCCTGATCGACGACCTCGCGTGGTTGGCCCGACACGACGAGCACCGTCCCGACATGCAGAGCTCCGACGTCGACCTCGACGACCTCCTCTTCGAGGAGAGCCAACGCGTTCGTCTACTCAGCACGCTCGACGTCGACACGACGATGATCCAACCGACGAGGGTGAAGGGCGACCCCGCGATGATGAAGCGAATGATTCGCAACGTCGTCGACAACGCCACGCGCTACGCCAGCAATGAGTTGCGCTTCGACTCGCACTACGAGGGCGCAGAAGCCGTCGTCACCGTCGAGGACGACGGGGAGGGCGTCGACGTCGCGCAGAGTGCGCGTTTCTTCGACCGGTTCGTGCGCGCTGACCGTGCTCGCAGCCGCCACTCGGGCGGTACCGGCTTGGGTCTGGCGATCGTGAGTGAGATCGTCCTACGCCACGGCGGCTCCGTGCGCTTCGTCGCGGTCGAGTCGGGATCGAAGATCGAACTTCGGGTCCGGCGCGACGGTCGCTCGAACGTTCCGCGGGCACTTGGCGCGCGCTGAGCGGGCGCGTAAAGTGCGCGCTATGGACTCTCTCGAACTTGCCAACGTAACCGCCGACCCGATTCAGGTGATCGGCATGTCGTTTTACTTTGACCCACTGACCGGCGAGCGAGCGAAGGAGAACGGCGTCAACATCTACGAGTTCTACGGTCTCGGTCGCGCCGGCACGCTGGGTGACGTCGACTTCGACTACGTGGTCGACGCATTCACGTTCTTCCACCCCCGTCTGCTCGAGCGTATGTACGCCAACGCGAAGACGAAGGCCGACCCAGTCGCGATTGCGGAGCAGTACGTGAAGGCCGCCTACGAGTTCGCCGACCGCACGTTCGGCGCCATCGACCAAGAGGTCCTCGCCGACTTCGCGTCGGCCGCGCACAAGGTCGCGGCGGCGGTCGAACACGGCCATCATCATCTCGTCGATGGCTACCGCCAGTACGACGTGCCAACCAATCCGGTGCACGCCGCGTACTTGGGCGCCATCTTGATGCGCGAGCTGCGAGGCTGCGTGCACATCGACGCCGTCAACGAGGTGGGCCTGGCGCCGGTGGAGGCCTGCTACCTCCAGGACCCGATGATCTTCGCCCTCCACGGCTACAACGAGGACGAAACGCCCGAGGTCACACCCGAGACGCAGGCGAAGAAGATCGAGGCCGAGCGCCGCACCTCAGAGATGATGGCTGAGTGCTTCGGCGTGTTGAGTGATGACGAGCGAGAGCATTTAGCGAACGGCGCCCTCGCGATGTTCGCAGCGATAAAGGCTCCCGTCGCCGTCGTTGCCTAATCCGTCAGTCGTAGTGCACGCCTTCGAGGTCGAGGAGATAGCGCTTCACCTGGTCGCCGCCGCCGTAACCACCGAGTCCACCTGACGCGACGACGCGGTGACAGGGCACGACGATGGGCCACGGATTGGCGTGGTTGGCGTTGCCGACCGCTCGATGCGCGCGAGGCCGGTTCACCGCATCGGCGACGTCGCCGTAGGTGCGGACCTGCCCGTAGGGGATCGCTCGCAGGGCCTTCCATACGTCACTTTGGAAACTCGTAGCGGGGAAGTCACTGAGTTTGACCTTGAAGGTTCGACGAGTGCCGGCGAAGTACTCCTCGAGTTGTTGCGCGGCGTCGGCGACGGGCTTTGGCGCAACCCCCTTTGAGGGCGGCAACCTGTCGTGGGGCAGATGTATGTGCTCAACACCGTCGTCGGTGCCCAGAACACTCCACACGCCGATGGGTGATTTGACGTTCACAACGAAAGATTCCATGAATCTTTTTTAGTACGTGCGTGTCACACGATGGTCGGAGCAGCCGAACGCAAGAACTTCGACTTGTCGCGGGCGTCGTGAGGTCGTAGGGTACTTTGACCCTGTAGGGGCTGTTGGTTGGGATGGTAGAAACAGGAAATGAAGATTGCGCTCTTTAAAGAGTCGCGCGCGGGCGAGACACGGGTTGCACTGACTCCCGACGCAGTGAAGTCGCTCGTCGGCGAGGGATGGGAAGTCGTCGTGCAACACGGCGCAGGGACCTCGGCCCACTTCAGTGACGACGTCTACGCGAGCGCCGGGGCGACGCTGAGCGACGCCCCCAGCGGCGACGTCAATCTTCGTGTCAACCCTCCGACGATCCCTGAGATCGCGCTTCTACCCGAAGGTTCGATCCACCTCTCGTTCCTCTCGCCGCTCCTGGCCCAGGACATCGTGCGAGCGCTCAACGATCGGCGCATCACCGTGCTCTCCTTTGACCTACTGCCGCGTATTTCGCGCGCTCAGTACATGGACGCCCTATCGTCGCAGGCGACGGTCTCGGGCTACCGCGCGGCGCTCGCCGGCGCGCACTACTTCGACCGCTTCTTCCCGCTCCTCACCACTGCCGCCGGGACTATTCGTCCCGCCCGCGTCTTGGTGATGGGTGTGGGCGTGGCGGGTCTGCAGGCGATCTCCACCTCCAAGCGACTCGGCGCCAAGGTTCGCGCCTACGACGTACGCTCCGCGGCCAAGGAAGAGGCCGAATCGGCCGGCGCCGTCTTCGTCAAACTCGCCGTCACGGCCGACGCCGCCGGTGGGTACGCGCGAGAGCTCACCGATGAAGAGCGCCTCGCTCAGCAGGCGGCCCTGTTGAACGAAGTCGCCAACTCTGACGTCGTGATCACGACCGCCGCGGTACCGGGACGTAAGTCGCCGATCCTCGTGACGGCCGCCATGGTCGACGCGATGGGCGAGGGTTCGATCATCATCGACATGGCCGCCGACGGTGGCGGCAACTGTGAACTGACCAAGGTCGGTGAAGTGATCGACCAAAAGGGTGTGCGCATCGTCGGCATGTCGAACCCGCCATCCGAGATGGGCGCGAGTGCGAGCTTCATGTACGCGAACAACGTGTTGAAGCTGCTCGCGCTCTTTGGCACGAAGGGCCAGTTGGCCCCGGACTGGAACGACGAAGTCGTCATCGGCGTCACCGTTGCGCGCAACGGTGAGATCAATCACGCGGCCACGGCCGAGGCACTCGGTGTGGCTCACGTTGCGATCACGCCCGTGACCAAGGAGATCGCCTAATGGGCAACGTGTTGCTGCAGTACCTCACCGTCCTGATTCTGACGGCCTTCGTCGGTACCGAGATCATCGCGAAGGTGCCGAGCATTCTGCACACGCCGCTGATGAGCGGATCCAACGCGATTCACGGCGTCATTCTCGTTGGTTCGATGCTGATCCTCGGGGGAGCGACCTCCAACCTGCAAGAAGTACTCGGATTCCTCGCCGTCATCCTCGCGACGCTCAACGTCGTGGGCGGTTTCGTTGTCACCGACCGAATGCTCGAAATGTTCAAACCGCGGGCCAAGCCAACCGCTCCCACGAGCGATGAGGTCACCAAGTGAGTCGTGAAACGCTAATTGACCTGCTGTACCTGTTCTCCGCGACGACGTTCATCCTCGCGCTCAAGGGCCTCGGAAGTCCCAAGCACGCGCGACGCGGCAACATGGTTGCCGCATTCGGCATGCTCGTCGCCGTCGTCGCCACGTTCTTCAAGTACGTCGACGGTCACTCGCTGCACCACGTGTGGATGATACTGCTCGCGATGTTCATCGGCGTCATCATCGCGGTGCCGACGGCACGATTCGTGAAGATGACCGCCATGCCCCAGCTCGTGGCGATCTTCAATGGCGTTGGTGGCGGCGCCGCGTCACTGGTCTCGCTGACCGAATTCATCCACGTGAAGTCGACCCACCCCGCGACCTACGTGATCCTCGAAGTGTTGCTCGGTGTGTTGATCGGCACGGTCTCCTTCGCCGGTTCGGCGGTCGCTTTCGCGAAACTGCAGGAGCTCATGACCGGTCGACCCGTGACCTACCCCGGTCAGCAGGTCATCAACGCGATCGTCGGTCTCGCGGCCGTCGTCCTGATCGTCACCATCCTCGTCACCGCCTCGACGCCACTGCTGTGGGTGCTGCTCGCGCTCTCCTTCGTGCTCGGTGTGATCTTCGTCTTGCCCATCGGTGGCGCGGACGTGCCGGTGTTGATCTCCCTGCTGAACGCCTTCACTGGACTGGCCGTCGCGGCGTCGGGTTTCACGCTCGGATCGAACCTTCTCATCGTCGCCGGTGTGCTCGTCGGGGCATCGGGCATCTTGCTGACGCGTCTCATGAGCAAGGCCATGGGGCGCAGCCTCTCCAACGTGCTCTTCTCGGCCTTCGGCTCGGTCGTCACCGCCAGTGGCGCCACGACGCGCGACGATGGGCGAAGTGTGCGCTCAGGTACGCCCGAGGACATCGCGATCCTCCTCGGCTTCGCCAGTCGGGTCGTCATCATCCCGGGCTACGGCCTCGCCGTCGCCCAAGGCCAGCACGTGCTGCGTGAGTTGGCGGAGTTGCTCGAAGCCAAGGGCATCGAGGTCTTCTACGCCATTCACCCCGTCGCCGGTCGCATGCCCGGCCACATGAACGTCCTGCTCGCCGAGGCGAACGTCCCGTACGAACAACTCCTCGAGATGGATGAGGCGAACTCCGAGTTGGCCACGGCCGACGTCGCGCTCGTCGTCGGTGCGAACGACACCGTGAACCCGGCCGCGAACGACGACCCGAGTTCGCCGATCTACGGGATGCCGATCATCCACGCCGACTTGGCGGAGAACGTGGTCTTCCTGAAGCGATCGATGCGTCCCGGTTTCGCGGGTATCGAGAACGACTTGCTCTACAACCCCAAGACGACCTTGGTCTTCGGCGACGCCAAGGACACGCTCACCAAGATGGTGGCGGCCGTCAAGGCGAACTAACTCGTCAGCACGTTGAGCGCAGCGACGACGTCGTCGCTCAATGCTCGCGGTGAGCCCGCGTTCGCGCGTATCTGATCCGCGTTGGACGCGCCGGCGATCACGCTCGAGACCGCGTGGTGGCTGAGCAGCCACGAGAACGCCAGTGAAAGGATCGGGACCTCGATCTCGTCGGCGTACTCGAGCAGTGCCCCGACCTTGCCCTGGAGTTCGTCGCCGAGCCAGTGGACGCTTCGCTCCGGTGACATCATCGCGAGGCGCGACGCTTCTGGGAGCGGCTCACCGGGGCGGACCTTGCCGGTGAGCAGTCCGTTGGCGAGCGGATAGAAGGGCAGGAAGCCCACGCCCAGTGCGTCGCAGGCCTCGAGGACACCGTCACGCTCGGGACCGCGCTCGAGGAGCGAGTACTGGTTCTGCACCGATACGAACGCCGGACCGTCGCCGGCGGCGCTCTTCGCCTCTCGCAACTGGGCGACGGTGAAGTTCGAACAACCAATCTCGCGGACCTTGCCTTGCGCGACGAGTTCGTGCAGCGCACCGAGGGTCTCGGCGATTGGCACGGCGTCGTCGGGGTAGTGCAGTTGATAGAGATCGATGTGGTCGGTGCCGAGTCGACGCAGCGACGCCTCGCAAGCTTGGCGCACGTACGCGGGACTGGCGCCGAAGTGCGTGTCGTCGATCGGCATGCCGAACTTCGTGGCGATGACGAACTCGTCACGCCATTTGCCGAGCGCGACCCCGAGCATCTCCTCGGATTTCGTCCCCCCGTAGATGTCGGCCGTATCGAAGAAGTTGATACCGGCGTCGATGGCGGCGCTCACGACGTCGTTCGTGCCGGCCTGGTCGAGTCGGCTCCCGAAGTTGTTGCACCCCACGCCAACGACTGACACCTGCAGTGATCCGAGTGCTCGCTTCTCCACCATTCTCCTCTTTGACGATGCAGAGTGTACGCCGTCGCATCGCCGATTGGTCGGTCCTTAGTACGATGGGAGCGTTCGTCACTTGAAGGAGTCCCTATGAAGGTTGTGGTCGATTACGACGCCTGCTCCAGCAACGCCGTCTGCATGGGTATCGCGCCCGAGATCTTTGAAGTTCGCGACGACGGATTCATGTACGTGCTCAATGAGAACCCCGGCCCGGAGTTCGACGAACGTCTGCGCGAGGCGGTGGCGAGCTGTCCCAACGGCGCACTCTCTCTTGAGGAGTAAGTCGTGACCGGACCCAGGGTCCGCATGGCGCCGTCACCGACGGGTTTCTTTCACGTTGGCTCGGCGCGCACGGCCCTGTTCAACTGGCTCTTCGCCCGTCAAAACGACGGTTTTTTCATCCTTCGTATCGAGGACACCGACGCCGAGCGCAATCTCGATGACGCGCGCGAAGGCATCGTGACCGCCATGAAGTGGCTCGGTCTCGATTTCGACGCCGGCCCCTTCCTCCAGAGCGAGCTAGCGGCCGAGCACGTGGCCAGTGCCGAAGCCCTCTACGCGCAGGGCTATCTCTACGCCTGTGACTGCACGCGCGAGCAGATTGACGAGCGCATCAAGGGCAACGCCAAACCGGGCTACGACGGCTACTGCCGTCATCGACACGTCGTGCGTTCGAACGCGACGGTACTGCGCTTTCGCGTGCCCGATGACGGCGTGACCGTCGTGCCCGACATCATCCGTGGCGACGTTTCGTTCCCGCACGACAGTTACGAGGACTTCATCGTCGTGCGCTCCAACGGTGGTGTGTTGTACCCACTCGCCAACATGGTCGATGATCGAAGTGACGCCATCACCCACATCATCCGCGGTGAGGACCTGTTACCCACGACACCCAAGCAGGTGATGATGTGGGAGGCGTTGAACCACTGTCCCGACGTCGCCTTCGTTCCTCACCCGCTCTACGCCCACCTGCCGATGCTCGTCAACGAGCAGCGCAAGAAGCTCTCCAAGCGCAAGGACCCGGTCGCCGTCGAGTCCTACCGGGACCAGGGTTACCTGTCGTCGGCCTTCGTCAACTACTTGGCGTTGCTCGGCTGGAGTCCGCGCGGTGACGAAGAGATCGTGCCGCTGGCGACGCTGGTCGCCCAGTTCGCCTTAGAGGACGTCTCGCACTCGCCGGCCTTCTTCGACGTGAAGAAGTTGACGCACATGAACGGTGAGTACATCCGCGCGCTCTCGCTCGAACAGTTCATCGAGGCGGCCACGCCATGGGTCGCTCCGTGGTCGAGCGAGTGGCGACCGAGTGACCGAGAGGTGCCCTGGTCACCCGAGCAGTTCGACGAGGCGCTGTTCGCCAAGGTGGCGCACCTCGTCCAAGAACGGGTCGCGATCTTGGGCGAGATCCCCGCGATGGTGAGTTTCTTCTTTGTTGACGACGTCGTCTTCGACGACGCGGCGTTCGACAAGGTCATTCGCAACGACCCCGCAGCCCACTCGTTGCTTCGCTCGGCGATCGAACGATTCGAGACGCTGCCCTGGACGACCGACGTCCTTCACGAGGCCACGTTGGCGCTCGGTGAGCCGCTCGGTATGGCGCTACGCAAGAGTCAGGCCCCCATTCGCTGCGCGGTCACCGGCACTTCGGTGGGCCCGCCACTCTTCGAGTCGATGGAACTGCTCGGACGAGAGAAGGTGCTGCTGCGACTTCGTGCCGCGCTCGTTCGTGCCGGCGCGTGATCTTCGGCCCGTTCAAACTGATCCTGCGCATCATCTCGGCGGTGGTCAGCATCCTCATCATCTACTTCGCAATCACCTTCGTGCAGATTTGGCTCACCGGTCACGAGCACTCCACTCGCCACGCGCAGGCGATCCTCGTCTTCGGCACGACCGAAGACAACGGCACGCCGTCGCCCGAGTTGCAGGCCCGCTTGGATCAGGCGCTCGTCCTGTGGCACAAGGGCCGAGCGCCGTGGATCGCGGTCACCGGGGGCAAACGTCCGGGCGATCAGTTCACGGAGGCCGGTGTGTCCGCGGCGTACCTCGAAGGCAAGGGCGTTCCCGCGTCGAAGATCCTCGTCGGTGCGGGCACCAATACGTGGCAGAACGTCCAGACGGTGGTGTCGAAACTGAAGGCTCATCACATCACGACCGTGCTCACCGTGACCGATCCCTTCCACGAGGACCGCGCAATGGCCATCTCCTCCTCGCAAGGCCTCACTCCATTTCCTTCACCCGTTCGCAATTCGCCAACGGTTAAGCATTCGCTGTGGAAGTACTACGCCAAGGAGACGTTCGAAGTCGGCATCGGTCGCATAATCGGTTACGGACGATTTAGTTCGTGGTTCGACTGAATCGATCAACGCATGGCGTTGGCTGCTTCTTTCGATTGTCGGGTAGGATTTTCGAGCCCTTCGGGGGTGGTGTAATTGGCAACACAACTGGTTCTGGTCCAGTTATTCAGGGTTCGAGTCCTTGCCCCCGAGCGAATGCAGCGACGAGGAATCGGGCGTCGTTGACTTCATGGTCCCATCGTCTAGTGGCCTAGGACATCACCCTCTCAAGGTGGAGGCACGGGTTCGAATCCCGTTGGGACTGCCCTGACCTCTTCACGTAGCACGGAGCCGCCGTGGCGTGTTACATCGACTGTTCACGGGCGTGCATTGGCAGCGCGAAGACAAGAGCGAATGCGGCCACCAGCGGCACGAGGCACGCCCACGCAGTGATCGCGAGGGCGTGGGTTGGCACGTGGTGGGCGAAGGCCGAAAAGAAAATCGTGCCTAACGCCGCGACACCAAGTGCGCTCGCGAGTTGCTGCACGGCCTCGAGCACACCCGAGGCCGATCCGACCTGGTCCATCGTGACGCCGGCGAGAATGAAATCAAACAGTTGTCCGCCGCTGACGCCGAGTCCCATTCCTAGGAGCAGCAGCCCGGGCGCGAGCTCCCACGTGGAAGCCGTGCTACTGCCGCTGATACTCAGCGCCAATGTCACGGCACCCGCGGCCATCACCGCCACGCCGAGGTGCAGCAGATGGCGCCCCATCGGCTTGACCAGTGCGAAGGAGAGGGCCATGCCACCGAGAAGCCCGAGCACCATTGGTGTCAAGGCGAGTCCGGCGTGAATCGGTGTGAAGTGCTCGCCGAGCTGGGTGAACAGCGAGACGCACAGTACTAAACCGCCGAAAGCCCCGAAGAAGGCGAGCGCGACGAAGAGTCCCGACGTGAACGTTCGATTGGCCAGTAGTCCAGGCTCGATGAGCGAATCGCCGCGTTGGTGACGTTCCCACAGCATGAAGGCACCGAGCAGTAACAGGCCGACGACGAGCGAGACGAACGTCCACGCGGGCCACCCGGCCGAGCGCCCCTGGATGAGGGGATAGATGATCGCGGTCAACGCTGTGCCGATCAACACCACGCCCACTCTGTCGAGTCGAATACCGGGATGAGCGACAGTTCGCGGAAGAACTCGGACCGCGCCGATGAAGGCGACCAAGCCGATGGGCACGTTGATGAGGAATACCAATCGCCACCCAATTCCCCAGAGGTTGGCCTCCACGAGGGAGCCGGCGAGGATCGGCGCGGCAAGTATCGACAGTCCCACGCTCGGCCCGAAGGTGCCGAGGACCTTGCTCATTTCGTCTTCGTCGAAGACCTCTTTGATCATTCCGAATCCCTGGGGAATCATCAGCGCGCCGAAGGAGCCCTGTACGACGCGCAGGACAATCAAAATTGTCGATGAAGGAGCGGCCGCGCAGGCTGCGGACGCCAGCGTGAACCCGACGGAGCCAATGAGGAACAGGCGACGTCGTCCGAACATGTCACCGAGTCGAGCCCCCATGATCAAGAAGACCGCGAAGGCGAGGGTGTAGCCCGCGCTCAGCCACTGCAACGTCGACGTGCTGCCTCCGAGTGCCCGTCGAATCGACGGACCGGCGACGTTGACAATCGTCGAGTCCATGATGTCCATCACATTGGCGGCAATGACGACGGCGAATACGGACCAGCGCAGTGGATTGCGCGTGATCGTTGTGGTCATGGTGTCGGGTACGAGGGAAGTGACGTGGTCAGACATCGAAGGGCTCCTTGTGAACGAACAGCGTTCGTTACGAACAGTGTACGTCACGAACGATGTTCGCGCAAGCGGCTAGCATCAGGGTGATGGCGCCAGACAATCGACTTCGCTCGACTCGCGACCGTCCCGCGAAGCCGCCTCTCAGTGTGGCGGCGATCGTCGAGGCGGCCCTCGCGGTCACCCAAAGCGAAGGACTGGCGGCGGTGACGATGCGTCGAGTTGCCGCCGAACTCGATACGGGTGCGGCGTCGCTCTACGTCTACGTGCGCAATCGCGACGAACTGTTGATTGCGATGCTGGACCGCGCCACGAGCACGATTGTCTTGGTTGCGCCGGACTCGCAGCACTGGCGCGCGCAGGTCCACGACCTTCTCGGTGATTCCTTGAAAGCGCTGGCGTCCTATCCCGGCCTCGCGGCCGCGTTACCGGTCGAGCCGCCGACGACGGAGCACACGCTGGCCTTCGTCGAAAACCTTCTCGGCATCCTTCTCGCGGGCGGCATCACCGCCCAGGATGCGGCGTGGGCCTGCGACATCTTGAACATGATCGTGACAGCGACCGCGAGTGAGGCGGACCTACGCGACGCCGCCGGCCATACGACCGATTCCTATCGAAACGCGGCGGCGCAGCGGATGTACGCGACATTCTCGGGTCAGCCTCCGGAGCGCTACCCGAACGTCGTGGCCCACGCGGGGGAGCTCGTGGCAGGTGAGGGTGACGATCGATTTCGTTTCGCCGTCGACACGTTCCTCGACGGTCTCGTCGCGCGTTCCGCCAGGTACGGCGGTTGACGAGAAGGAAATGTCGTCACCTCACATCGTGAGCAGAAACGTGACGGCGCGCGCAGCGTCGCTGAACGAACACAACAGGGGCATCGCGAAGCCCGGTACAACGGCGGGTCTCGGTCGCGAGGATCCGTTGCATCGTCGAGATCGACCGGGCGAAATTTCCTCACGTTCGACCTGCGTGAGGACCGTGGCGGCCCCAATGTCGGGCAATTGAAGCCGATATTATTCAAACTCGTGACGAACGTGCCGTTAAGAGTTTCAAACGGCTCGTGGTTGTGACGCTTCCGAAGCGTTCCGCGCCAA
>Ga0182013_10002189_pt1 | contig 25856 bp, 24 predicted proteins | sample 612S2MmetaG_FD_120487 | JGI IMG/M metagenome (GOLD analysis project Ga0182013, IMG submission 120487) | Permafrost microbial communities from Stordalen Mire, Sweden - 612S2M metaG | ecosystem: Environmental > Terrestrial > Soil > Wetlands > Permafrost | place: Sweden: Stordalen | collected...
CCTGGCCCTGCTCGAGCTGTGCAAGATGGGGCGCGTGGCGCTGGGTCAGGGGGCGACGTTCGGCGACCTGCAGATCTCGTGGCTGGCCGCCGACCACATGGCCGGGGTGGCCAGCGGTCGAGGCCTCGGGGAGCTGGCGGGCTACGAAGTCGATGACTACGAGGGGTGAGGGGTTGAGTCCCGTGGAAGGTGCTGAGCTGGGCCGGACGATCGAGGCCATCCTGCTCGTGGCGGTGGAGCCCTTGGCGCCCCAGCTGCTGGCCGAGCTGCTCGAGGAGCCCGTCGAGCGGGTGGAGGAGGCCCTGGTCGAGCTGGCGCGGTCCTACGAGCGCGAGCACAGGGGCTTCGTCCTGGCCCGCATCGCGGGCGGTGCCCGTCTGCAGACCCACCCGGACCTGGCGCCCTACGTGGAGCGGTTCGCCAACCGCGAGGTCTCGCACCGCCTGTCCACGGCGGCGCTCGAGACGCTCGCCATCGTCGCCTACCGCCAGCCCGTCTCCCGGGGCCAGATCTCCGCCCTGCGCGGGGTCAACGTCGACGGGGTGACCCGGCTGCTGGAGCAGCGGGGGTACATCGCCGTCGTCGGCCACGCCGAGGGCCCGGGGCAGCCGGCGCTGTTCGGGACGACCGACCTCTTCTTGGAGCGCCTCGGGCTCGACTCGCTGGACCAGCTGCCTCCCGTCGAGGACTTCCTGCCCGGACCCGAGGTTGCCGGCGACTTCGAGCGCGAGCTGCAGTCGGCGCTGGGCCTGGGCGTCGAGGCGGCCTCCGACGACACCTGAGAGCTCGGAGGGCGAGCGTCTCCAGAAGATCCTGGCTCGGGCCGGGATCGGATCGAGACGGGCCTGCGAGGACCTGATCGCCTCCGGGCGGGTCACGGTGGATGGCACCGTGGCCACTCTCGGTCGCCGGGTCGACCCGTCGCTGGTGAGGGTGGAGATCGACGGCGTGCTCGTGCCCGTGGCGCCGGGACTCGTCTACTACCTGTTGAACAAGCCGGACGGGGTCATCACGACGGCGGACGACCCCCAGGGCCGGCCGACGGTGATGTCCCTGGTCCCCTCGGAGCCACGCGTGTTCGCCGTGGGCCGGCTGGACCGCCACACCGAGGGGCTCCTGGTCCTGACCAACGACGGCGCCCTCTCACAGCTGCTCACCCATCCGTCCCACGGGGTCGACAAGGAGTACGTGGCCGAGGTGTCCGGTGGCACGCCCTCGCCCGGGGCCCTGCGTGCCCTGCGCCAGGGCGTGGAGCTCAGCGACGGCCCCACGGCGCCGGCCGAGGTCGGCGTGCTGGCGCCCGGCGTGCTGCGCCTCGTCATCCACGAGGGACGGAACCGCCAGGTCCGCCGCATGTGCGACGCCATCGGGCATCCCGTCCAGCGCCTGGTGCGGACCCGCATCGGGCCCGTGCGGGACACCAATCTGCCCCCCGGCCGGTGGCGCCCCCTCAGCCCCGACGAGGTCCGCTCCCTGGCCGGCGCGGCCGGCCCGGGCCATCCGACCGCTGAGAGCGGGCTCGGACCGCCCCCGACCAGCGAGGGAGCCGAGGCGGGCCGGTAGAGTGACCCGCCATGGCAGCCGCTCTCACCGTCAGGGGTCTGCGCGGGGCGACGACGGTCGACGCCGACACCGTCGACCAGGTCACGGAGCGCTCGCAGGAGCTGATGCGCGAGATCATGGCCCGCAACGGGCTCGTCGAGGACGACATCGTCAGCGTGCTCTTCACCGCCACGGCCGACGTGACGAGCGCCTTCCCGGCCACGGCGGTCCGCGAGATCGGGTTCGGTGCCGTGCCGCTCCTGTGTGCCGCCGAGATCGCCGTACCGGGCTCCATGCCGTTGTGCATCCGGGTGCTCCTGCACGTGTACACCACCAGGTCCCGGGCCGAGATCCACCACGTCTACCTCCACGGTGCCCAAGGGCTCCGCGATGACCTCCCCGACTGAGGGCGGGCCGCGCCGCCGGGCGCTCGTTGTCGGCACCGGGCTGATCGGAGGATCGATCGCCCTCGGCCTGCGGCGGCGCGGCTGGCACGTGTCCGGCCTCGACTCGGACGAGGGGCGGCAGCACCAGGCGCTCGAGAACGGGGTGATCGACGCGGCCGGCGACGACCCCGAGGCCGAAATCGTCTTCGTGGCCACCCCGGCGACCTCCGCGGCCGAGGTGGCGCGCCACGTCCTGGGCGAGAAGAACCGCCGGGACGACGTCGTCGTCACCGACGTGAGCGGGGTCAAGACGGCGATCGTGGCCGAGGCCGACCATCCCCGCTTCATCGGCGGGCACCCCATGGCCGGCTCCGAGCAGATCGGCCTGCACGGCGCGGACCCCGATCTCTTCGAGGGAGCGGTGTGGGTGCTCACCCCGACCGCCGTCACCGACCTGGGGGCCTTCGACCGGCTGAAGGGCGTCGTGATGAGCCTGGGCGCCGACGTGCTCGTGCTCTCGCCCTCGGACCACGACCGGCTCGTCGCCGTGGTCTCCCATGTGCCGCACCTCGTGGCGGCCACGCTCATGAACGCCGCCAGCGCGGGCGCCGAGCAGGACGGCACCCTGCTGCGGCTCGCCGCCGGCGGCTTCCGCGACATGACCCGCGTCGCCGCCGGCCATCCCGGCATCTGGCCCGACATCTGCGCAGAGAACGCCTCACCCATCGTCGACGCCCTCGATGCGCTGCTCAGTGACCTGAGCGCCATGCGGGACCGCGTGGCGACCCATGACCGTGCCGGGGTGCTCGGGGTCCTCCAGAAGGCCAGCGCCGCCCGCAGGAACCTCCCGGCCCGCGTCGTGCGGCCCGAGCACCTCGCCGAGCTGCGGATTCCCGTGCCAGACCGGGCGGGCGTCCTGGCGGAGATCACGTCGCTGGCCGCCGATGCGGGCATCGGCATCTACGACATAGAGATCGCGCACTCGGCCGAGGGCCCTCGTGGCGTCCTGATCCTGGTGGTCGACGGCGCCGACGCGGGAGCGCTCACGGCGGCCGTCGAGGTCCACGGGTACCGGTGCCGGGCCGAGCACCTCTCGTGACTGCCCCCCGCGTCCTGGTGGTGCACGGCGGGGTGCCGTGCCGGGGTGAGGTGCGCACGCCCGGCGAGAAGTCGATCTCGCACCGGGCCGTCCTCTTGGGGGCGCTGGCCGAAGGGACCTCGGTCGTCCACGGGCTCTCGGACGGTGCCGACGTGGCGGCGTCCCTGGCCGCGGTGGAGGCCATGGGGGCGGGAGTGGAGCGCCGCGACGACGGGGCCGTCGTCGTTCACGGCGGCCGCGGCCGGCTGCACCGGGCCGACGGCCCGCTCGACTGCGGCAATTCGGGCACCTCCATGCGCCTCCTGGCTGGCCTCGTGGCCGGTCTCGAGTGGGAGACCGAGCTCGTGGGTGACGAGTCGCTCTCGGCCCGCCCGATGGACCGGGTCGCCGAGCCGCTCGGCCTCATGGGCGCGACGGTGGTCGGGCACGGCGAGCGCTGCCTGCCACCTCTGCGTATCGGCGGGGGAGCGCTCCACGGCATCGACTGGACCTCCAGGGTCGCCAGCGCGCAGGTGAAGTCGGCCATCATCCTCGCCGGGTTGTCGGCCAGTGGCACCACGGTCGTCCGGGAGGCCGTGACCACCCGCACCCACACGGAGGAGATGCTGGCCGAGGCGGGGGCCGACATCACCGTCGAGCCATGGGGCGACGGCCGGATCGTGACGGTCCGGGCCTCGCGCCTCGAGCCCGTCGACCGCACGGTGCCCGGCGACCCCTCGGCCTCCGCCTTCTTCGTCGTCGCCGGCTGCGTGGTCCCGGGGAGCACGGTCGACGTGGCCGGCGTCTACAGCGGTCCAGCCCGCCTCGGGTACGTCTCGGTCCTCCAGCGCATGGGCGCCGACGTCACGCTTCTCCCCGGCGTGCCGGGCACCGTGACCATCCGGGCGACGGCCGGCCCCCTGCATGCCACGGAGGTCGGTGCGAGCGAGATCCCCTCACTCGACGAGATTCCCGCACTCGCCGTGGCCGCCGCCGTCGCCCAGGGCACCACGGTCTTCTCCGACGTCGGCGAGCTGCGGGTCAAGGAGGTGGACCGGCTGGCGGCGGTGGTCACCATGGTCGAGGCCTTCGGCGCATCCGCCACGGTCGAGGGCGACACCCTGGCGATCCACGGAGTGGGCGGCCCCCTCCGGGGCGCCCGTTTCGACAGCCTCGGGGACCACCGGATGGCCATGGCGGCCGCCGTGGCCGGGCTGGCCGCCCGTCAGGGTGGCCGCAGCCTGGTGACCGGATTCGGTGCGGTCGAGACCAGTTACCCGGGGTTCGCGGACGACATGCGACGCTTGACGGGCGTGGACGCGCCCCGCCCCCTGCTCGTTGCCATCGACGGCCCTGCTGGAGCGGGGAAGTCGACCGTGTCGACCGCGGTCGCGGAGCATCTCGGCGTGCAGCGCCTCGACACGGGAGCCATGTACCGAGCCGTCGCCGCCCTCGCACTCGCACGCGGCATCCGACCCGACGACGCGGCTGCGGTCGCAGCCCTGGCCGCGAGCTCGGTGATCGAGGTCGGGGAGCTGGTCGTCATCGACGGGGTGGACGTCACCGCCGTCATCCGCTCGCCCGAGGTGGGGCAGGCCGTCTCCGTCGTGGCCGCCAACCCCGGGGTCCGGAGTCACCTGGTGCAGCGCCAGAAGGCCTGGGCGGCCGAGCACGGGGGCGGTGTGGTCGAGGGCCGGGACATCGGCTCGGTGGTGTTCCCGCAGGCCCAGGTCAAGGTCTACCTGACGGCGTCCCCGGAGGAGCGGGCCCGTCGCCGCAACGACGAGGCGCCCGAGGGAGTTGCCCGGCGGGACCGCATCGACTCGACGCGTGACGCGTCGCCGCTGCGCGAGGCGGAGGACGCCCACCGTCTCGATACGACCGGGCGCACCGTGGAAGATGTCGTCGAGGAGGTGCTGTCGTGGCTGTGAGCACGCCGGGCCCTGTGCCCGAGGACAGGGACGAGGCCGAGGGATCGGAGGCGCCGGGCCGGCACCAGGCGTTCGAGGTCGACCCGAGACGGACGCCGCTGTACATCGCCGAGCGCGCCCTCTTCGCCACGGGCATGTGGACCTGGTTCCGTCCCAAGGTCGTGGGCCGCGAGCACGTGCCCGCCACCGGTCCGGTGATCCTGGCCCCGGTCCACCGCTCCTTCGCCGACTTCGGGTTCGCCGCCTTCTGCAGCGACCGCAAGCTGTTCTTCATGACCAAGGACGAAATGTGGAAGCACCGGTGGCTGGGGAAGCTGCTCCTCACCGTCGGCGCCTTCCCGGTGCACCGGGAGTCCGCGGACCGCGAGGCGCTCCAGCGCGCCGAGGAGGTGCTGCGGAGAGGCCAGGTACTCGTGCTGTTCCCCGAGGGCACCCGGCGCGAGGGTCCGGTCATTGAGGACCTGATGGAGGGTGCGGCGTTCCTCTCGGCCCGGACGGGCGCGCCCATGGTGCCCGTCGGGATCGGAGGCTCGGACCTGGCCATGCCCAAGGGCAGTGTGATCCCGAAGCCGTACACCATTCAGGTCGTGATCGGCCCCGCCATCCCGCCGCCGCCCCGGACCGGGGGCGGACGCGTCTCGCGCTCGTCGGTGCACGCGGCGACCGAGGCGCTCGTCCCGAAGCTCCAGGCGGTCTACGACGAGGCGAAGTCGAGGACAGGGCGCTACTGAGGGGCGGCGGCTTCCCGCCACCGGGAGCCCCGGCTCCGACACCGGCGATCGCAGGTGCGGCCTAGGAGTGGCGCGGCTCCTTGCGCACCTTCCACCAGGTCTCGAGGACGACCCGCCCGTAGCGGAAGCCGAAGAGCCAGTTCTTGCCCTTCTTGGTCGTCCCGGATGCCCGGGGCAGCCAGACGGTGGGGCGCTCGGTGACGCGCCAGCCGCGCTTCATCGCGATGATGAGGAGCTCGGCGGTCTGGTACTGGGGCTGGACGAGGCGGTACGCGATGTCGTCGAGCATGCTGACGCGCAATGCCCGGTACCCGTTGGAGGTGTCCGTGAGCGTGGTGTGGCCCATGGCGCTCATGGCCCAGGAGAAGACCCGTACGCCCGCCTTGCGGAACCGGTCAGTCGTCGTGTCGCGTCCGAGGACCCGCGAAGCCACGACGAAGTCAGCCTCGTCGTCGACGAGGGGCTGGAGCATCACCGGGATCTCCGCCGGGTCGTTCTGGCCGTCGGCGTCGAGCGTCACGACGTACTGCACTCCCATCTCGATGCACAGCGCGTAGCCGACCCGTAGCGCGTAGCCGTGGCCGAGGTTCTCGCGCAGCACGAAGGTCACCGCACCCGAGTCCTTGGCGATCCGGTCCGTCGTGTCGCCCCCACCGTCGACGACGACGAGCGTCGTGACGGCCAGGCCGCACGCCTCCTCGGGCATGGCGGCCAGCACCGCACCGATGTTGTCCTCCTCCTCGTAGGCACAGATCAGGCCGACGACGGGGGGGAGCTTGAGGTCGGGGTGCCGCGTGTCGAACTCTCGGCGCGACGCCTCGATGACGCGCTGCGCGTGCTCGGGATCGGTGCGGATGCTGGCGCCCGAGGTTGCGCCGCCGAGGATGCTCAAAGCGACCGGGGAGTCGCGAAGACCTTGCGGACGAGAGGCTCGAAGTGCGAGAGCGGCTTCGTGGGGTAGTCGGGGTCGAAGCTGGTCTGGTCCCAGTCGTCTGCGAACGTCTCGGCCAGGCCGTACCAGGGCTCGCCCTCGTACTGATCGCGCGCGTCGGGGTCCTGTCCGAGGTACTCGTAGTAGTGCTTGCCCTGGAAGTCCTGATGGGCCCGGATCATGTGGAAGGTGTCGTCGCTCACGTACGGCCGCAGGATCTCGGCCGCGATCCGGGGGTGGTTCATGACCGAGACGGCCTTGCCGATGTCGTGGCACAGCGAGGCGACGACCACCTCGTCGGAGGCACCGGCTTCCTCCGCCCGTGTCGCGGTCTGCAGCGAGTGGACCAGCTGGTCCACCTCGAAGCCATCGGTGATGTCCTCGAGGGAGGCCAGCATGGAGAGCACGCGGTCCGCCACTCGGGGCTGGTGCTCAATCGACTCCACAATGATGTGCTGCCACTGCTCGGCCGTCGACTGGTCCATCCGGGTGAACGTCATGTGACAATCATCGCGCTCACGAGGCCAGCAGGTCGAGCACGTCGGCCGCCGAGACGGCGCGATCCTGGGCCGCAGGGTCCTCACGGCCCGACGTGGGCCTTCCCGCCAGGAATCCCAAGGTCGAGCCCACCGCCCGGAGGAGCTCGCGCAGCTCGGGCGGGGGAGGGAAGTACTCGTCCTCGGTCGTGACGGTGACCTCCGTGACGCCGGCCGCCGGTGAGAGGCGGGCGATCACCTCGTCCACCAGCGCCTCGGGCGCCGAGGCGCCGGCCGTCACCCCCACCGTGCCCGTGAGGTCGTCCGGCAGCTCGTCGGCCTCGTTGATCCGCAGGACCCGGGGGCAGCCGCTGGCGCGCGCGACCTTCTCGAGGGCAACGGTGTTGGAGGAGTTGGCCGAACCGATGACGATCACGGCGTCCGACTCGGAGGCGATGGCCTTCAGGGCGGCCTGACGGTTGGTCGTGGCGAAGCACAGATCGCTCCGGTTCGGCATCCAGAGGTCCGGGAACCGGCTCCGAGCCGCCTCCATGAGGCCTCGCCATTCGTCGTGGCTCAACGTGGTCTGGGCCAGCAATGCGACCGGTGCGCCCTCCGCTTCGAGATCGCCGAGGGCGTCGAGATCCTCTTCGCGTTCGAGCAGGTGCACCGACCCGGGAGCGACGGCCATGGTGCCCACGGCCTCCTCGTGGCCGGCGTGGCCGACGTAGAGGACCGTGTAGCCCTTCCGGCTGCGGACCTTGAGCTCGTGGTGCACCTTGGTGACGAGCGGGCACACGGCATCGACGACCACGCCGCCCCGGGCCCGGGCGGCCTCCACCACCTCGGGGGCCGATCCGTGTGCGCTGAGCATCAGCGGGGCACCGGGGGGCACCCCGGCGACGTCGTCGACGAAGACGACCCCCTGGTCGCGGAACCGGTCCACGACATGGCGGTTGTGCACGATCTCGTGGTAGCAGTAGACCGGCGGCTCGAAGACCCGGACCATCCAGGCCAGGGCCTTGATCGCCTTCTCGACCCCGGCGCAGAACCCCCGTGGCTCGGCCAGCATCACTCGATCGACTCCGGGCACAAAGTCCAGGTTATCGGCAGTAACCTGGTGGCCATGTCAGCTCCCACGGTGACTTCGGTCGCCGCGGCGTCGCCGGCAGCCCGGGCCGGACTGGCCGTGGGCGACGAGCTCGTGAGCCTCAACGGTCAGGAGCCGCGCGACGTCATCGATTTCCAACGGCTCAGCGACGCGGAGGACCTCAGCGTCCTCGTCCGGCGCGCCGGCGCGCCACTGCCCCGGCTCGTGCGCGTCGACAAGGCGGCCGGTGAGCCGCTCGGTGTCGAGGTCTCCTCGGCGGTGTTCGATCGGATCCGCACATGCGACAACCACTGTGCGTTCTGCTTCATCTACCAGTTGCCGAAGGGCATGCGGCGCAGCCTGTACCTCAAGGACGACGACTACCGCTTGTCCTTCCTCTACGGCAACTTCACGACGCTCACCCGCTTCACGGAGCTCGACGCGGAACGCATCCTGACCGAGCGCCTCGGTCCGCTGTTCGTGTCCATCCACACGACGGACCCCGAGCTGCGGGCCGACATGCTGCGCAACCCCAAGGGCGCCACCAGCCTGCGCTGGCTCCGGGTGCTCCTCGACGGGGGCATTGAGGTGCACGGTCAGATCGTCGTCTGCCCAGGGGTCAACGACGGGGCTGCGCTCGAGGACACCCTGGCTGGCATCATGGACCTCTACCCCGCGTTGGCGAGCGTGGGCGCCGTGCCCCTCGGGGTCAGCCGGTACTCCAACGAGCCCGAGATGCGTCCCCACACACGGGACGAGGCGGTGCGGGTGATCGACACCGTCGACGAGTGGCAGCGCCTCTTCCGACGGGCACTCGGGCACCGCATGGTCTTCGCCGCCGACGAGTACTACCTGCTGGCCGAGCGTGACCTCCCGGCGGCCCGCCACTACGACGGCTACCCCCAGCACGAGAACGGCATCGGTCTGGCCCGCGCCTTCGTCGAGTCCTTCACGCGCCCTGCGGCCGAGGGCCCGGGGGGCGTGCGCCACGGGTTCTTCGCGTCGGTCGACGCCGCACCCGCCGAGGGCTACCGCGCCCCGAGGCTCCCGGTGGAGGCCGCCCACGCGGACGGCCGTCCGGTGACGGTGCTCACCGGCACCTACGGCGCCCGGGTGCTCGGTCCGCTCCTGGCGTCCCACCCGCGTGACGACGTCGAGGTTCGTGTCGTACCCAATGACTTCTTCGGAGGCAACATCGGGGTCGCCGGCCTGCTCACCGGCGAGGACGTGGCGCGCGCGCTGGACAGCGTCCCTGTCGGATCCCGCTTCCTGCTGCCCGACGCCTGCCTCAACGAGGGGCGGTTCCTGGACGGTCTGACGCTGTCCGATCTTCCCCGGCCCGTCGAAGTGGTGCCCACGGACGGCCGCTCGTTGCGCATGGCGCTCGACGGGACGTCCTTCCGACCGGCGTGCGCCGCATGACCGAGCCCATGGTGGTCATCGCGGGTCGTCCCAACGTGGGCAAGTCGTCACTCGTCAACCGCATCGTCGGCTCACGCGCCGCGGTGGTCGAAGAGGAACAAGGGGTCACACGCGACCGGAAGGTGCTCACGGCCGAATGGTCCGGTGTGCCCTTCTCCATCATGGACACCGGGGGCTGGTTGGCCGCCGGGGACGTGCTCGAGGCCAAGGTGAGCGAGCAGGCTGAGCGCGCCCTGGCCGAGGCGGACGTCGTGCTCATGGTGGTCGACGTGACCACCGGTGTCACGGAGGAGGACCTCGCCGCCGCCAAGGTCATCCGCCGTGCCGGGCCGCCCGTGCGCCTCGTCGTGAACAAGGTCGACGATGCCAACCGGGAAGCAGCCGCATGGGAGTTCGTCTCCCTGGGCCTGGGCGACCCGTACCCCGTCAGCGCGGTCCACGGGCGCGGGACAGGCGACCTGCTCGACGAGGTCGTGCGTCTCTTCCCGTCGGCAGCGGAGGAGGAGCCCCTCGTCCCCGGCTCCGCCGAGGAGACCACGGACCCCGGGACGCCGCGGGTCGCCATCATCGGCCGCCCCAACGTCGGCAAGTCCACCCTCTTCAACCAACTGCTCGGCGAGGAGCGCTCCATCGTCCACGACATGCCGGGCACCACGCGTGACGCGATCGACACGGTCGTCGAGACCCCCGACGGGCCCGTGTGCTTCATCGACACCGCCGGCCTACGCCGTCCCTCCAAGACCGACCGGGGGACCGAGCAGCATTCGACGATGCGGGCCCTGCGCGCGCTCGAGCGGGCCGACGTGGCCATCCTGGTCATCGACGCCACCATCGGTGCCTCACACCAGGACCAGAGGCTGGCCGAGCGGATCGGCGTCTCGGGTTGCCCGGCCATCGTGGCCTTGAACAAATGGGATCAGGTGCCGACCGACCAGCGCGATGACGTGTTGGCCGGGGTGGGGGACAGGCTCGCCTTTCTCGGCTCGGCGCCCGTCCTCAAGATCTCGGCGCTCTCCGGCAAGGGAGTGCACCGGATACTGCCCGCGCTGCGCGACTCGGTCGAGGCCTATCACCAGCGGGTGTCGACGGGCGCCCTCAACCGGGCCGTGCAAGAGTTGCAGAGCCGGCAGGCCGCCCCGCGAGCCAGGATCCGCTACATCGTCCAGGGAGCCATCGATCCACCGACCTTCACGCTCTTCACGAACGGTCGTCTGCCGCCCACGTACATCCGCTACATCGAGCGGGGTCTGCGCGAGAAGTTCGAATTCGGCGCAACGCCCATGAAACTGCGGGTGCGGATCGGTGGGAAGTGAGCAGCGGGCCGGCCTGATGGCCTGGTGCGAGGAGTGCGACGCACTCGTGGAGGACGAGGACCTGGGCGAGGAGGGTGAGTGCCCGACCTGCGGCACCATCCTGACGGATCAGGAGCGCCCGCCGATCCCGTGGTACTTCAAGATGATGCTGGTGGCCAGCGTGATCTACCTCGGTTACCGCGGCTATCAGGGTGTGACCTGGATCGCCGGCCACGTGTAGCGTCCCCGGCCATGCCCATCTACGAACTGGACGGCGTCGCCCCTCGCATCGACGCCGACGCCTTCGTCCATCCTGACGCCGTGGTCATCGGCAACGTGGCGATCGGCGCCGAATCGAGTGTGTGGCCCCATGCCGTCCTGCGCGGCGACTTCGGCGAAATCACGATCGGGTCCGGTTCGTCCATTCAGGACGGCACCGTGATCCATGCCGGCCCCGGTTTCCCAACCATCATCGGTGACGGCTGCGTCGTCGGCCATCTCACGCATCTCGAGGGCTGCATCCTCGAGGACGAGTCCCTCGCCGGATCGGGCAGCGTCGTGCTCCACTGGGCCGTCGTGGGACGCGGGGCGACGGTGGGCGCCAATGCAGTCGTGCCCAACAGGATGGTCGTGCCCCCCGGCGCTCTCGCCCTCGGTGTTCCGGCCAAGGTCTTCGAGGGCCGTTCGGACGTGCGCATGAACCAGTTGTCCGCGGCGGAGTACGTGACGAACGCCAAGCGCTACCGCGCCACCCTGCGCCGCGTGGACTGACCCTCCGGCCGCCTACTTCTTGCCCTTGGTGCCTCCACTGAGGCTGGCCGGGAAGACGTCGGCCCCGAACGGAGCGAGCCCCTTTGCCGCGGCAAAGCCCAGATGCCCCTCCCCGTCGGCTCCGCCCGTCGTGAGCCCGAGCAGGTCCTCGTAGCTCCGGAGCGCCGAGTAGTGGTTGTAGGTGCCCGTGGTGTCGGTGGAGCCTGCGACGACGTACTTCGAGTTGAGGAGAAGCGCTCCGATCTGGCCACCCCCCGGGGCGGCGGAGTCCGTCGTCGCCCCGGCGTCACCGGGCGCGTGCGTGTTCGGCCCGGAGACCTCACCGCAGCAGGCGGCCGTGGCCGCGGCACCGCCGACCTCGGACTCGTCGAACGTGATGACGAGGAGGAGGTCGCCGTGCCTGTACGCGGGTGACCCCAGGATGAGGGGCATCCAGGCGTGCAGGAACTGGTCGGCACCCGTCAGGCCGCCGACGTTCCCGCCCGTGCTGTTCGGGCCGGCGCACGTCGCGTCGTGCCCGTCGTCGCACAGGTTCGGTGTGATGAAGCCGAAACGCGGCGTGGTCGACTCGCTCCGGAGGTCCTGGGCCAGGTGGCCATTGGGTGCAGGCGTGCCGCCTGCACCCAGGGTCCCCAGCGGGACGTCGTTGGCGTCGCACAGCGCGGCGTTGCCGATCACCGAGGTGAACCAGACGAAGGGGTTGTGCCGGCTGGTGTACTGGTCCTGGGGCGTGGCGACCTCGGCCGTGTCCGTCGCGCCGATGGCGGGGTGCGCACAGTCGGTGCCGCCGGTGGGGTCGGGCGTGCCGCCGTCACGAGCGGGCGTGTTGCCCATGTCCTGCTCGTAGGCCCGCCAGGTCGCCACGTGGGTCTTCTTGTTGGGTGGGTACTTCGCATCGAGCTCTGACGCGATGGTCGGCACGGACGCGGGGTACACGCAGCCCTCGCCGTCGACCTGTCCCGGGTTGGCGGCCTGGTCCGCGTCGAGCGTCCCGGGGCTCACGTTCGCGAACGCGAAGCCGTTGTCGGCGCAATCCGCCTGGGTGTCCTCTGTCGGCGCCTGACCCGACACCTGGGCGATGTAGTTGTCGAGGCTGTCGTGCCCGATGGCGTCGTAGTTCTCCAGCAGCTCGCCCTCGGGGCGGAGTGTCCCGTTCAGGTAGGTCGCCGGGGAACCGGAGCCCCAGGTGGCCGCATAGCCCTCGTTCTCGAACTCTATGACCAGTATGTGGTTGATCTTGCCTGGGGCGAGCGCGGCACGAGCCACACCCGAAGTCGTCTTCGGCGTGGAGGAGGCGCCGGCGGTGCCCGACGAGACCAGGAGAGCCGCCGACGCGACGCCCGCGACCAGGGCCGAGATGGCGCGCGCGGAGGGACGGAAGGGAACGCGGGGTTGGGGCACGGCGGGCAGCGTAGCGAACGGCGGCTCCGTGATGGTGGCAGCCGGGTGCCTAGTCCCGGGCGAATCCGGCGATGTCGCGAGCGGTGTCACGGCTGATGTCCAGGCAGGCGATCGCGAAGTTCTCAGTGCCGTGCATGGTCCCCATCATCAGCCTGCAGCGGGCCTGGACACCGGCCGAGAGCAGGAGGCGAGAGAAGTTGATCCCTTCGTCACGCAGGGGGTCACACTCGTTGACGTTGATCACGGTCGGGGGGGACCCCGTGTGCCCGCCCAGCTGTCGCTCAACTCCCATGACCTGACGGCGTGTCTCCGTCGAGCGTCCCGGACGGATCGTCGCCGAGGTGCCCCGCGATGATCCGCCCGGCCGCCAGGGCCGACGCCGGGTGTCCCGTCACGGTCTGCAGGAAGAGGTCCTTGCGCAGCGAATACAGGGAGGCATCCGTGACCGCCTGCACCGTGGCCTGGCGGGGCACGTCGTCAATCAGGGCGATCTCCCCGAAGCCGTTCCCCCGGGACACCGACTTCACGACGACGCCGCTCCGTGCGATGGCGAGCGATCCGTCCGCCACGGCGTAGTAGCGGTCACCGCGATCACCCTCGTGGAACACCGTCGTTCCGGCGGCGACGGAGACGGGCTCGAGCTCACGGGCGATGCCCTCCAGCGCCGGCGCCGGCAGCGCTGCGAAGATCGGGATGGAGCGCAGAAGTCGGATCTCCACCTGGGGGACGGTCGCCCCCTCGTCGAGCCGGCCCAGGCGCCGCCAGAGCCCTGCCACGAGGACCACGGCGATCACCGCCGGAGCGAGGAGGGCGGCCTTCAGCCCACCGGCGGCAATGGCGACCTGCACCAGCACGGTGCCGAGCACGAGCCCGAGGTCCATCAGGGCTTCGAGAATGGAGAACAGACCGGCGACGGCGTCCGCCGGTGCGGACCGCTGCAGGACCGTGCGGCCGGTCACGTCGAAGACGGCTCCGGACAGCCCCACGGCGGCCAGGAGGACGAGGGCCGGGGCAACCCGGGAGATCGCGCTGACCAGTGCGAGGGCAGCCACTGCGACGATCAGCGAGAGAGCGAGCGTGTTCTTGAGGTGACGCCGGCCGACGAGGAAGGCCGTGACGAATCCAGCCAGCAGCGCACCGGCGCCGAACGCTGCATTGAGGTACCCGGCGCCGCCCGACCCCATATGGAGGTAGGAGGCGGCGAGCACGACGCACAGCAGGTCCACCGCTCCGATCAGCACGAAATAGAAGGCATGCAGTGAGAGCAGGATGCGCAGCGGCCCGTTGCGCACGATCGCGTTGAGGTTGGCCCGTGTGCCGTCGCGCACCTCGGCGAGCGCACCGTGCAACCAGCCAGTCCCCCCACCGCCGGCCCCCGCCGCGGGGGTGTCCGGATCCTGAGCGTCGGCTATCGGCACCGTCCGGAGACCGGCGACGAGCAGCAGCGCCGCCATGCACATGGCAGCCGTCACCGCCACGGCCAGACCCACACCGTGCCATGCGATCAGGACCCCCGCCACGGCGGGGCCCACGAGGGAGGCGGCACCGAAGGTCCAGCCGCTCATGACGTTGGCCGCGGTCAGTTCGTCGGCCGTGCGGACCACAGCCGGGAGCACTGCCGCCTGCGCGGGCCGCGTGGCGGAGAGACCCAGCGCGGTGAGCGGGGCCAGCACGAAGACGACGCCGATCGGCGCACCCTCGACGATGGCTGCGGCAACAGCCCCCATGGCCAAGGCCTGAAGGCCGTAGCCCCAGCAGAGCACGCGGTGAGGGCTGTGGCCGTCCGCGAACGCACCCAGGAAAGGCCCGAGGAGGATGCACGGGACGAGCTGTACGAGCACCATGGTGGTCCCCGCCGTCGTGCCCCCGTGACCGTACGCGTAAATGAGCAAGGCGATCCAGATGCCCAGTTCCGCCATGCCGAACAGCGCGTACGAGAACCCGATTCGGCGGAGCGCGGGGTTCGAGAAGGCCGAGCGTAGGACGGAGCCGACGGCTCTGGCGCGCAAGAACACGGTGGATCCGCCTACCGGTCGGCCCGGCGCGTGCGGCGGCTCCACCAATGCTGCAACGCGGGTGTGGGCATGCCGCAAAGTACCTCAGGCCGGCCCGCCGGACCCTTCCGTCCTTCGCAGGCGCTGACCTGCCCTTCGATGGAGGTGGGCTAGCAGACTCAGGTCGCTCCGCTACATGAGCACCGAGTCGCTCACCAAAGCCCGGCTGCGGGTGCTCTCCGGTGATTCGATCGACAAGGAGGTGAACGCAGAACTCGAAGCTGCCAGCTGATCAATCATGAGATTGATGCGGTGGGGCGTCTTACACCACGTGGATGGACTTGACCATGCCAAACAGGAAGCGATGCTGCGGGAGAAGGTTGACGGCCGTCAGTACCTGAGTCCGTTGCTAGAGGACGGTGAGGAGATTGCCCCGGAGATTGGCGTCAGGTGGTTTCGGATAGAGCCCACTGGTCATAGCCACCCAATCCAGGAAGGTTTCTTGGCCTTGACCGACCGACGAATGCTCCTTGTCCCCAATGGAGGTATTCCGACAATCCTGCTGTCCGACGACATCAGGGAAGCGGAAGTCAAATCAGAACGAAAGCGGACGGCGAGAGTCGAGCTATCGATGCAATCGGGCGAGCGCTGGTTGCTGGTTACCGGCAGGGAATCAAGCGGCTACCTCGTGGACTTCGCTCGCAGCTAGTCGAGGGAGTAAGCCCCCGACTCGCCTCGACGTACCAGCCGTTGCCCTTCCGGTCCGTCCAGACACCCTTCCACGCCGGCTCCCTGCGGCAGTGGGTCGCCTGCAGCTGGACGGACTGCACCATCCGGAAGTATCGCCCTGGCTGAGGGCTAAACGCCGCAACGAGATCGCCGAGCTCAGGCATCCGTTCCACGGGGGCGACGGTAGACGGTGGATGTCATCGGACGCGCCCCAGTCCCAATGGCGGGTACGGGACTGAGGCTGGCCACCTTTGTGCCCCGACCGGTTGCGACTCGGTCCAGCGGCCAGAACCAACAGAGGCGGTCCGTGGGATTGCTGATACGCCGGCAGGCGAGGGGTTGGTGATGATGAACGAAGCCCTGACGCTATGGCTCATGACGCCGGAGGCGACCGAGAGCGCCAAGCTCGTCCTCGAGGACTTCCTAGAAAGGCCGGCGTGGCACCAGGACGCCGCGTGTCGTGGCCTGGGGCCGAAGGAGTGGTTCACTGGCGCCCCGGAGTACGTGGAGCGCGCGCGGGCCGTCTGCCGTGGCTGTGTCGTCCAGGCGGAGTGCGCTGAGTTCGCAATGGCCGATCCGGACCTCACGGGCGTGTGGGCCGGAATGACGGCTACGGAGCGGCGGGAGCTGCGGGGCGGGAGAGTGGCGTGACGATGACACCCCTAAGACCCCTAGCGCCATCCACCTGGCGCTAGGGGCTAGGGATGCTCTGAGAGAGGCGTGGTGACGGACTCCGTTGTCCCTCATCGGTCCTCACGAGTGATCGTGACATCGAGAACTGCGCCGCAGTAGAGCCGACCGGACTGAACCTTGCACAACGGTTCGACAACCCGTGGCAGGCGCCGGCTGCCGGGGGAGCGGTGTGGCGTAGTCCGCGACTCCGCACACCCCGGTTGTAGCGTCGCCGCCATGAGAGGAGGCAACCCGAAATGGACGTCAACGACAGGTTGGACCGGCTCGAGAAGGTCGTCACTGACCTCGCCATCACAGTGACCGGCGGGCAACACTTGCCCGACATGTGTGGGCGCATCCCAGCCGCCCAGCAAGCAAACGCGGAGCTGCTCAAGTTCCTTCGAGAGGGTGCTTTCGAGCGCCCCGCGGGAAGTGAGTAGCCTCTCGCTGGGCCATCTGGGAACGTCTTGTTAGCAGGGCGTTAGCAAGTGACCCCTTGGGCGAGAACTCTGGGCCACGGTTTAGGACTCTCACCAGGGACGGGCTGTGGCGCAGCTTGGTTAGCGCGCTTGACTGGGGGTCAAGAGGTCCCGGGTTCAAATCCCGGCAGCCCGACTCGAAAGTGCAGGTCAGAGTGGTTCATTTCGACCTCCCTCTGATGACTGCGAGTCGTCCCCGAGTTTCCCCGCGCGTCCGCGAGGTCATCGGGCGCCAACGGTCACGTTGCGCGTTGTCCGCGGTAAAGGTTCTAGCGCGATCGGTGGCGTCTTCGGGAGATGCCCCGGCGAACGCCGCAGAACGGGCACTCGGAGCGGTCGGGCTCGTGCGGGTCTCACGTCCGGGATCGCAGCACGGCGACCTCGGGCATCTTCCCGGGCGGACCGAAGCCGTGCTCGACCAGCCAGCGGACGTTCAGCAGGCACCGTAACGACCACCACGCGCGGATCAGGTCGCGGTCGACGTCGGTGCCGTAGCCGGCGACGACGTCGCCAAGATGCTCCTCGTATCCGAGCGTGAGGGTGGCGAGGTCGAAGAGAGCGTCGCCCCTGGACGCCTCGGACCAGTCGATCACACCGGTGACCTCGTCACCAGCGACGAACACGTGGTCGACCTGCATGTCACCGTGGATGAACACGGGTGTCCAAGGTCGGAGTGCAGTCTCGGCGAGCCGGCGGTTGCGTGCGACCAGGTCGGCGGGAAGCACGTCGTTGGCGACGACCCACTCGCACTCGCTGGCGAGGCGCGATGCGAGCTCGTCGACACTCCGACCGGGCCATGGCGGCAGCGGCGCGTCGTGCAGCGCCCGGGCGGCGGCCCCAGCCGCGGCCCACGCCGCCGACGTCGCGGTAGAAGGCTCACCGAGGTGGCCGAGTGCCGTCCCTGGGAGAGCGGCGAGCGCGAGCACGGGCGGCTTTCGCCACAGGATCTCAGGGGTCGGGACCGGCGCCATCGCCATCGCCTCGACCTCGACGTCGGTGCGTGTCTGATCAGCGTCGACCTTCACGAACACGTCGCCCACGCGCAGGGTCGCGCGCTCGCTATGGGCGACGACAACCTGGACCTCGTCCACGTCGGCCATCATCGCATGGATGACCACCGACGCCACCGGGCTCATCGCATCACTGCGACACTTCGACTCTTTGGGTCAGGGCTTCGACAACCGCGAGAGGGCCATCGCGGTTCTATCCGGGCCGGAAACCCTTGAATTGCTCGGCTCCTGCAACCGGCTCCAACCAGTGATGGCGGTAGGGCGTATGCAGCTCAGCGGTGGGCGCCGGAAAGTCGGGGTCAGCGAAATTGCCGACTGCGATTGCCAGGACCGGACGACCTTCGAAGGTCCAGAACACCGTTGACCCGCACATTGGGCAGAAGTGGTAGCTGACCTCATCACCATTGGATGTTCCTACCCCTTTGACCTCCAACCCGTTGTAGATCTTCGTCTCGCCCGTGATCGTTACGGCCCGAGCATCGGGGAAGACCGCGCTGACTTGGAAGACACTCCCCGTCCGCCTTTGGCAGAAATCGCAGTGACAGGTCACTACGGCGACCGGTTCGTTCTCAACCGTGACGTGCACCTGCCCACACGCGCATTCGGCAGTTCGAGGCATGACTCAATTGTTCACATAGACCAGTACGGCCGGGCAACCCTCAGGCAGATCTCCCTGAGAGCCCCAGAACAGTGACGGTGGGGTGAGCCGGCATCTTGGAGGCAGCGCGTGATGGTGACGGACTTGCGAATTCTCGTTACGCTTTGCCCATGCCTTCGGATTTTGCCCTCAAAGCCATGAATCGCGTGCACCGGGTACTGCTCGGCGCTTCGGGGGGTCGGCTGGGCTGGCACTTCTCTGGGATGCCCGTCATCGAGCTGACCACGACCGGCAGAAAAAGCGGCCAGCGGCGCACGACCATGCTGACCTCGCCCTACCAGGAAGACTCGACCATCGTGGTCGTGGCCTCCCGCGGCGGCGACGACACCAACCCCGCATGGTTCCTCAACCTGAGGGACGATCCGAAGGTGATGGTCAAGCTGGGCCCCGAACCCGCTGCGTCAATGATCGCTGAGATTGCCGATGCCAACGAGCGGGCACGGATCTGGCCGATCATCGCCAGCAAGCACCGTAACTACGCCGGATATCAACGCAAGACGGACCGAGAGATTCCGCTCGTATTGCTCCGACCGGCGGGCGGTTGATCCAGGCGCCTCGCCGATACCGAGCAGGGTGCAGCGTGCCCCACGACACCGGATCGGTGAGGCGCTTCGGCATCACCTGCCAGTATGTGACGTGAGGTCTTTGCGCCGACCACTGCGCCGGCGTCGGGTAGTCGCGCCGACCGTCGGCATGCTCGCCCTGGTGGTTGGCTGCGGCGTGTGGACGGCGAGCGATGTGTCGATGTCGTCGGCCGATGCTTCTGCCGGACACATCGAGTCCGGCACCCCCGGTCCCGATGCCGTGACCGCGTTCGGTGCCGCAACTGTTGTGCCAGGGACGGCGCTCCAAGGTCTGGCCGCTCCGGTCGTGGGCGCAGCGGCCACGTCAGACGGACTCGGGTACTGGGTGGTTACCGCCGACGGCGGCGTTTTCGCCTACGGGGATGCCGCCTTCGAGGGATCCGCTGGCGGGAGCCACCTGAACGCCCCGATCGTCGGGATGGCCGCCAGCCCCACAGGCCGCGGTTATTTCCTGGTCGCCTCCGATGGCGGGGTGTTCGCCTACGGCGACGCCGTGTTCGAGGGATCCGCCGGTGGCAGCCACCTGGACGCACCGGTGGTGGGAATGGCTGCCACGCCGGACGGCGGCGGCTATTGGCTCGTCGCCTCCGACGGCGGCGTGTTCGCGTACGGCGACGCCGTGTTCGCCGGCGCCATGGGCGGCCGACCCCTCAACCGACCGATCGTGGGAATGGCCGCCACGCCCACGGGTCGCGGCTATTGGATGACGGCATCTGATGGCGGGATCTTCGCCTTCGGGGACGCACCGTTCGAGGGTTCCACGGGCGGCACGCCACTCAACAACCCCGTGGTCGGCATGGCCGCGTCCTCTGACGGTGGCGGCTACTGGCTGGCCGCCGCCGATGGCGGGGTCTTTACCTTCGGGGACGCCCCGTTCGAGGGATCCGATGGAGGCACGCCGAAGAACGCTGTCGCCGTCGGCATCGCCGGCCGGCCGGGTGGATACTGGATCGCCTACGGCACCGATGCCCGCACGCAGATGATCCCGGCGATCGCGGCCTATGTCGCCGGACGCGCCGACAACGTGACCGTGGCCGTCGAGGACCTCACGACGGGTCAGATCTACCAGTACCGACCCGGAGTGGTCGAGAACACGGCGAGCACATTGAAGGTCGACATCCTGGCGACCCTCCTGGTGCAGGCCCAAGCCGCCGGGCTCACGCTCACGCCCGAGGAGCAGAGTCTCGCGGTCCCGATGATCGAACAGAGCCTTGACAGCGCAGCTGACACCCTGTGGACACGCCTCGGGCCCGGTGCCGTCGGCACGTTCGAAAGGGAGGCGGGAATGACCTCGACTGTGCCGGCCACTGATGGTGTGTGGGGAACCACGACCACGACGGCACTCGATCGCCTCGCCATGATCCGGACCCTGGTGGAACCCAACGCGCTGCTCACGGATGCGTCCCAGGCCTACATAGTCGGCCTGATGGAGAACATCACCCCCTCCCAGGACTGGGGCGCGACGGGTGGTGTGCCCCCGGGAGTCACCGTGGCGCTCAAGAACGGGTTCGCCGTCATCGATGGGTGGCAGATCAACACCACTGGCTGGGTCAGCGGTGCCGGCCGCGACTATCTGATTGCCGTGCTCACAAACGGGAACGCGTCGAAGCAATACGGCATCGACACGGTCAACGGTGTGTCCGCTCTCGTCTGGAACGCGATGGGGAGCTGACCGGCAAGGGGCCAGGATGGTCAGCGGGCCGGGAATCGTCACCCGACACCGAACAGTCAAGCGGAGCGGCCAGCCTCGGGCGCCTGAGAACTTCTAGGCGGCGGACGCCCCCTGTTCTCCTGGAGGGAGTGAAAGGGAACGTTGGGCAGAGGTCTTCGACCCGAACAATGCCTGCACGGCCATGGCCAGTAGGACAGCGAAGCTCGCAGAGACCATGACGAAGGCAATGGGCAGCTGCCCGTCGTGAAAGACGCCCGCCACCAGCGCGATCGCTCCAGCCACTCCCACCCACGACGCGCAGGACATGAGCTTTCGGTGACCAAGGTGGAAATAGATGAAGACACTGATGAGTCCCAGGGCAAGACCTTCCCAGGCCAAGACCCGGAGGGTGGCCGCAGCAGGGGCATAGTGCTCGCCAAAGAGCACCGACACGACCAGGTGTGGAAACGCGCTCAGAAGAGCCGCCGCCAGAAAGCCGAGAGTACCGACGACGGCGACGCCCTCGATCAGAACCCTGCGCCCATCACCGTCCTTCTCGGTTGCCGCCGCCACGAATCGTGGGTACGCCATCAGTGCGATCGTCACCGGAAGGGCGAATGCGATCTGTGCTGCGGTCGACGCCGCGACGTAGTAGCCGGACTGCACTGCCGGCAAGTAGTACCGAGCGAGGACCGAGTCGACTGCGTTGAGTGCGGAGAACCCGCCCAGCGCGATGAGGGCCAGCGCCGCATCACTCAGTGGCACCTTGATGGGAGTCGTTTCGGGAACTCGTCGCAACTCGTGGCGTACGGGCCACACGATCACCGCCGTGACCACCAGTTGGCTGAGGACGGTCGCCAGGATCGCTCCGTTCAGGCCCATCCCGAGCTCAATCAGGACGACTCCGACAACCAGCCTGGTGACCGCGCTGCCGGCCACCGCCAGCGACAGTGTCCGGAAATGCAGACGGCCGAGCAGCGCGCCGCGAGGAACAATCTCAGCCACAGCCAGGGGCAGGACGAAACTCAGGATGACGACGGGCCACACGGAGGCGAGGTGCAGCAGGTTCCGGAGCGGCAGGGCGAGAGCGAGGACGAGCGCAAAACTCAGGACTGTGGCCAGGATCGCCGCACGGCTCGGAGCGAGGTCGCCAGGTTGTGGCTGTTCGGCATCTGCGGTGACGGTCCGCGCCACTGCGACCGTGAGGGCTCCCAGCACGATCGTCACCACCGCGAGGAGGCCGAGCAACGATCCCAGCGCACCGAAGGCCGATGGACCGAGGAGGCGGCTCGCGATCACGTTAAAGACGAAATTGGAGACGTTGAGCGCCGCCGCCGCAATCAAGTATGCGGCTCCACCGCCGCTCGCCAAGATCGACTCGCGAGACACTGCGATGCCCCGGTCCGCCAAGTGCCGGAGGCGGCCGAGGATCATGTCAGTTGAGTTCGCTCAGCTGTGCTGCGGATGTGCCGCGGTGCCCGGACTCGGCGTTTCCACCACCAGCCCGAGGAAATCGCGGCTTCGCATACCCCACCGAGCACTACTGCAACCGCAACGAGCGTGCACACTTGGGCGATTGCGCCAAAGGCACCCTGCCCCGTGTTGGGTTCACTTCCTGCCTGGAGGACAAGCACGATTCCCAGGCACGCGATTGCCGCCGCGACGACCCACGGCAAGAGTCGTGGCCACAATCTCGCCACGGCGATGGCGGGAAACAAGGCCAGTGCCAAGGGACCGCCCAGAAGGGCGAGCACGACCGTCGCGCCGGCAACCATCACGACTCCAGGGGGGATCCGGCCCTCCTCCGCCGGGTTCGACGACCGGCGATATCGCGACGGCACGATGGCAAGCACGAAGAGTGCGGCCAGGAGGAGGAGCCCCAGGAGCATCGTGATCCGGTAGATGTGATCGGGCCCGAATGTGACGTCGATCGTCCCCCCGTGTCCCGCCGGAACCTCCCAACCCTGTTGCCAACCATCGATGCGGACCGAGCGGAGCTGATTCCCGTTCAGGCTGGCAGACCATCCCGGATTGAAATTGCTCGCCAATGCCACATAGGAGGCGGATCCCGGTCCGATCGATATTTCCCGGTTGACCCCGCTGAAGCCCTTGACGGTGACCGAGCGGCTCCGGGCAGTGCTCCGCCCTGGAGGAACCGCGTCGCGCACGATCAGGGTCGTGTACCGGAACGGACCCTGGCCGTCGTCGCCCGTGACCAGATGGCGACCGGCGGGCAGTGGCACCGTGCGACACGCGGTCAACTCCAGCGGGGAGAGCGACAGCAGGTCCTCCACGGTTCCGGACAACTGGGTGGGAATCGACACGCCGTCGACGTCGATCGGCGGTCCCTGCCCGCAGGGGAGCACAAAGGGGGTGTCCGGCGCAGTGAGGGGTGGGCGGATCGCGTCCAGGGCAGACCCTAGTCGCGGCGTCACGGTGCCGGTCACGGCAAAGTCGGCGGCTCGGGGAACCGTGAAGGAGCGGATCAGATGTGCTTGGACCGGACTCGCCGATCCGAATGAATACGCGGCGTTGTTGATCGGTGAACTGAACAGATACGTGGGGACGTTGGCTTCTGGTTGCGAGAATGCCTTCGCTTCGTCCGAGGGAACGGACAGGCCCAATTGGAAGGTCACGCCGGGAACGGCGACATCCCGGAGCCCGGCCCCGGAGAGGCCGGGATTCACAGGGGGCGCCGCAACCTTTTCGATCGTCAGCCGCAACCACCGGCTCCGGCCCTGCGGGACGCGGAGAATCTGGGGGTTCTCCCCGGCGGGGATGTCCCGCACGACCGAGCCTCGTTGTGTGGTGATCCGCAGCCTCTCCACCCGGGGCCGGAACGGACCGTCGTCGAGCGGGCTCACGATGATCGCGGTCAACGGGACTGAACGACCGAAGTTGATCGATACCCACTGGCCGACAGAGTTGTCGGCGGCGTTCGCCACCCAGATCGTCGAGGGATCATTGTCGAACGCGGACGCAGGGCCCTCGGCGGGGCTGAGAACGAAACCCGACGACCCGTAGGAAGAAGATGTCGCTCCCGCAGCACCGATCGGCATGGCGACAGTCTGGTGGGCAATGCCCGGAACGACAAGGAACTGCTGCGGCGCCCTTCCCGTGTCGGGGCTCAGCTGGTGCGCAGTGAGCGGGTAGGAGGTGTTGTCGCGAACCGACCCGAAATCGGTGTCGACGTGCTGGACGGTGTCGGTGACCACCCAGCTGGCCCCCGGGGCTCGAGCGGCGCTCGATGCTCCGATATCCCCAGCGAGCAGAGTGGCACGCTTCGAATCGAGCAGGCCGGCATCTGCCATGGAGAGCAGCGAATCGGGTCCACCGCTGAGGATGATCGGATCGCTCTGAGGATAGGCATGCACGACCTGGACCGGTCGCTCAACCTTGAAGATCTCTACCTGTCGAGACTCCTTGTCACCGGGAACTCGAGGCCCGAATTGCTTCACGAGTCGTATTCCCGGAGTGTCAGCAAGGACAGAGACCACTTGGTTCGGCGGGGGCGCCCCGGTCAGTCCGAGGTTCAGGTCGTTCCGCACGACCAGGTAGCCGACCCCCGCTCGGGCGAGGTAGTCGGCGAGCCCACTCGCTGGATACCCCAGGTCGAGGGTGTTCTCGACGGCCTGCATGAGGCGGATGCTGCCGACCGAGCCGAGCGGAATTACGTTGAGGACGGCCCACGGAGTATGGAGTAGGGCCTCGAACGGTTCCGCATTTGGTTGACCCCAGTTGTAGTTCGCGTTCGCCGATGCCGGCACTAGCAACGAAGTCTCGTCACCGGCGCGTTGATTGAGCCAGTTTCCCGCGGACTCCCAGTACGTCGGGAGCTGGAAGGTCGACGGAAAGAGCTGGCTACGGATGAAGGGTGCCGGAAGGATGACGGCAGCCGCGAGGACGGTCACCGCCACGGCCGCCAGAAGGACGCGCATCCACTGCGCCGGCAGTTGGCGGAGCGTGGGAAGTCCCAGGATATGGACCAGGCCCATGACGAGAGGCAACGCGATGAGCGGCTCGAACTTGCTGATGTTTCGAAACGCCGCGGCTGGCCCGTCGATCAGACTGCGAAACTCGGCGCTGAAGACGCCGCTCAGATGTCCGCCGTAGCCTGCCGCTACCAGCACCAAGCCGAGCGACAGGACGATAACGAGGAAGAAGCGTTCGGGGATCCTTCGGAGCGCCAGGCCCGAGAGCCCGATGCCCGCGATCAGGACCGACCCCGCGATGGCCGAAGGCACACTGACGAGGGTCCAGCCGGCCGGGATCGCGGTCGCCCCGAGGTGGTAGAAGTTGAGCCACCCCGAGGTGCCGAGGAGCGCCTCGGACGCCGATGCCGTCGACGTGGTGGTCTTGGAGGTTTCTTCGAACGGCAGGAAGTTCAATCCGTAGTGGCCCTGAAGGATCAGCGGGACCACCCACAGAAAGTTGGCGAGTGCGACGGCCACGAGCCACCACGACAGGAGCCCACGCGGTCTCGATTTCCTGGTGAGCAGGTAGAGGAGGGGTGCCGGCAGCACCGCCAGGGTGGCCGCCACGTTCACGCCCCCAATGAAGGCGATCGCAACGCCGGACCGGGCCGCCGCACGCCGAGGGGACCCTTCAACCGACGAGCACACCAGAGGGAGCATGATCCACGGCAGCAAGGCGCCCGGCATTATGGCCGCCGGGTTGCCACCTTGCACGACGAACCACGGTGCGAGGCAGTAGACGACGCCTCCGACGACCCTCGACCAGCGGGTGCCGATGGACATGGCCTCCGAGAGCCGGACCATTCCCCAGAACGCCGCAATGAAGACGAAGCCGACCCACAGGCGCTGCGCCCACCAGGCTGGTACGTGGAGCCAGCTGGTGATGGCAAAGAACGGACCGATGGGGAACAGATAGCCCCACGTCTGGTTGACGAGCTGCCCGAACTGGAATCCCGGCTGCCACAGGTGGAGGGCCCGGCCCATGAGCTCAACGGGTTGGAGCGCAAGAGTGAGGCTCGTCTCCTGGGCAAGGCGTCCAGGGTTCTGGCTGAAG
>Ga0182013_10002190_pt1 | contig 25854 bp, 26 predicted proteins | sample 612S2MmetaG_FD_120487 | JGI IMG/M metagenome (GOLD analysis project Ga0182013, IMG submission 120487) | Permafrost microbial communities from Stordalen Mire, Sweden - 612S2M metaG | ecosystem: Environmental > Terrestrial > Soil > Wetlands > Permafrost | place: Sweden: Stordalen | collected...
AACTGCGTTGGCCCGATTTCACTCCGCAGGAATACCTCGGCCAGATTGAAGTGTCCCACGAAGAAGCATTGCGATTCGGGGCGAGTACTCCCACGGAACGATATCTTCTTTGTAAGGGCGGGGATCGAATTCATGTTCGGCTTTCCATGGCCGTTCTGAGGCTTTCTCCGTTTCGATGGATTGCATTCGTACTCGACCTTCGCGGAACCGACCGACTGGAGAGTATCGACGAGGAAGCGGACGATGTCCCGCACAATTTCCAGGAGATCATAGGCGCCAGTACCTCGATGAAGCGGGTCATGAAACAGGTGGAACTGGTGGCTCCAACCGACGCGACCGTGTTGATTCTGGGCGAGACTGGCACAGGGAAAGAGCTAATCGCTCGGGCCATCCATCGCACGAGTCCGCGCAGAAATCTTCCATTTGTGACTTTGAACTGCGCTGCAATTCCAACAGGGCTTCTGGAAAGCGAGTTGTTCGGCTACGAGCGAGGCGCATTCACGGGCGCTTTGCAGCAGAAGATCGGACGCTTCGAGATAGCCAATCGGGGCACTCTCTTCCTGGACGAGGTGGGCGACATTCCTTTGGAGCTTCAGCCGAAACTGCTTCGGGCACTTCAGGAGAAGGCGTTTGAGCGACTTGGCGGTACCCGGACGATACCGATCGACGTCCGCCTGGTGGCGGCCACCAATCGGAACCTTCAACAGATGATGGGGGACAAGCTCTTCCGGAGCGACCTCTACTATCGACTCAAAGTGTTTCCGATTACAACGCCTCCGCTGCGGGACCGCCCTGAAGATATCCCGACTCTTGCCCGGCACTTTACGAAGAAGTATGCGGAGAAGATGAACCGCGCGATCACAAAGATCCCATCCGAGACCATGCGAGCGTTGGTGAGTTGGCCGTGGCCCGGCAACGTTCGGGAGCTTGAAAACTTCATCGAAAGGTCCGTCATTCTATCCAGTGGACCAAGCCTTCGCGCTCCCATTGCGGAATTGGTCGCAGCAGAGATCGCTGGCGATTCCACCCTGGAGGAAATGGAGCGGGAGCATATTCTCAAGGTCCTCAGGCACAGTAACGGGGTAATTACCACAGCGGCTTCGCGCCTTGGTCTTCATAGGACGACATTGAACGCGTTGATGCGCAGGCTGGGAATTTCACGAGGCCAAATCTGAGTGGCACGAGCATGCCGCAAGGGGCCTGAAGGCCTTACCGGTTATCCGCGCGCAGCCCCCGCCGGTCGATGACCCAACGCAGACTTAAACACTTCGCGGCTAGTTGGCCGGAGATGTTCGATGAGTGCACCAGCCCCGGTTTTCTTCCAAAGTTCGCGCGCGTAAGTCAACCCCCGGGCCGCATAACTCGTCGGCCGCCGAACTCACGCGGACACGTTACCCCTTCCCGAATTCTCCAAACACCGGTTTGGCCACAAAGATGCCACCGGATGGAATTACATGAGTGTCGTTTCGAGCGAGCGAACTGCGAAGTTCCCTGACGGCGGGGTCGCAGAGGGATATGTTTCGGGGCCGCCACTCGTAGTTGACCTGGACGGTACTTTAGTCAAGACCGATCTTCTGATCGAATCAATTCTGGCGTTGATGAAGCAACATCCGCTTTGTCTTTTCGCTTTCCCCGGATGGATAGCGGGCGGGAAGGCCTGGTTCAAGCACCAGGTTGCCAGTCGGGTCCGTCTGGACCCCGGCACTCTTCCCTGGAGAATTCAATTGATCGACTATCTTGTGCAGCAGCACGCCGACGGGCGAACGCTGGTGCTTGCCACTGGCAGCGATATCGGGATCGCGCGGCAAATGGCCGATCATTTGAAGCTCTTCGATGAAGTGTTCGCCAGCGACGGCACGGTGAACCTCTGCGGCGAAGCAAAACGGGATCTTCTCGTTTGCAAGCTCGGCGCTGGGGGTTTCGACTACGCCGCCGACGGCGGGAGCAGTGGACGGTGCGATCTCGCCATCTGGATGGCCGCGCGAAAAGCCATTCTCGTCAACCCAGGGCGCAGTGTCACCAGGGCTGCGGCGCGGTTGGGCAAAACCGATCTCGTCTTTTCGGACGGGAAGAAAGGCTTTGCGGCGTACCTGAAAGCGCTGCGCCCCGCCCACTGGCTGAAAAATCTGCTGGTCTTTGTGCCTCTTCTCGCAGCCCATCGGTTTCACGACCTGGCACTCCTTGAAAAGTCGCTTCTGGCGTTTGTAGCATTCGGATGCTGCGCGTCGAGCGGCTATCTCTTCAACGACCTGGTAGATCTGGAATCGGATCGTCATCATCCTGATAAGCGCCACCGTCCGCTGGCGGCCGGCGATCTTCCCCTCTCTTTCGGGTTGATTGCAGGTCCGGTTCTCTTTGTCCTCGGGTGTGTTATCGGTGCCCTGGCTTCCCCGCTGCTATTGGTAATATTGGCGGCATACTGCGCGATGAGCGCAGTCTATTCTCTTCGCGCGAAAAAGGTTGCCATTCTCGACGTCCTTTTTCTGGCCGGGCTATATACCGTGCGCATCATGGCTGGATCGGCGGCGACCGGAATTTGGCCCTCCCACTGGCTGCTGGCGTTTTCGACTTTCCTTTTCTTCAGCCTGGCGTTGGCGAAACGCTACAGTGAACTTGTACTCATGCGGCGTGTGGACGGCAACGCCGCTAAAGCGCGGGCATACGAACTCCAGGACGGCGAACTTCTTGCGGCAATGGGAATTGCCAGTGGCTACCTGGCAGTCCTCGTCCTGGCGCTCTATATCGCGGCTGACAGAGCGCGGGTCCATTATTCGCGTACTGAAATGCTCTGGCTGCTGTGTCCGTTGCTCCTTTACTGGATCAGCCATGTGTGGTTGACCGCGCACCGCGGTGATCTGAGCCATGATCCCGTCGTATTTGCAACGGGCGACCGGACGAGCAGGATTCTCATTCTCCTGAGCGTGGCGGCTGCCGGATTGGCGCTGTAGGGTGATTCGGACCTGGTCTATCCTGTTGGCCGTCGGCGGCGTCCTTGCCCTCGTCACGCTGGAACAAGCAGGGACGCCAGAGAGCCAGAGGGCCCAAAATGCAGAGGAATATAACGCCGAAGTTCCCAAGACGATTATCGAGCTCCAGCAATTCCGGCAGACGAGTTCTATAAAACTTCACTCGAGCCCGGGAAACACGGGGACAGCCACGCTGGTCAATCTCAATCCCGCCATAAACGCCTGGTATCTGCTCAGTGTTACCTGGAAGGAAGGTACCTCCGGGACCTCGTGGCATCTGGAGAATCCGAGACCGCGGGAGACGAAGGTTTTCTTTGAGGAGAAATCATCCGGCTTGGTCATTGCCGAGGGTAATAACCGGTTTTCCTGCGATCTCTTCGGAACCGGAGCATCTTCAAATGCGCTTGAACAGGGCCAGCACTCCCCGCTCATTTATTACCCCCTGTGCGGAGGCCGGCTCTATCTGCGAAATCCCGCCAAAGGAGCGCGAACGGCGCTCGAAGCAGCCACCGAGTTCCTGCGCGATCAGGTATGGGGCGGCGAGAAGGTGATCATTCTGTTCCACCATCTGTTGGCAGACAGATACCGGGACAACACAGAATCAGCCAATGGAAATCAGGCGGCCAAGGGGCCGGCAGCTGCAACCACGGCCGACTACCCGCTGCCCGCGCTCATCGATCCTGCGCACGGTAGTCCGGTGGCCGTGCCTGCGACTCTGGGAATTGCCCTCGAGCGGGAAAGCTCCATTCGTAACAATATGGCTCCCGGAGCATGGTATCCCGCCGCGGGAAACGCGGGAGTTTATGTAAGCATCGTTGAGCCAGGTTTCATCGCCCCGGCAATTCTCGCGGGCTACAGGAATGTCGTCTCAAGTCTGGACAAAGTCGAGGCGTCCTCACTTTGTTACCTGATTGCCTTTGACATGGACCGGTTTGAACTCGGATATTCACGCGGCACCGGGTACCCCGGCGTGGAATGGTCGGATCGCGTCACGAAGTCGATGAGGAACCCGGGATTGCCGGGGCCTGACGGGATCGGGAGCGTCGCGCCGCTCATTTCGACCGGCCTGATCGACCCGGAAATCGGACGCAGAACAGTTGCCACATTCACGGGCGGCTTCAAACGGTCGCACGGTGCGTTTCGTTATGGCGACCTCGCCTTGAAAAATCATGGAAGCCACTACGGCTTTATCGAAGACGGCGTGGTGTTCAGCAAGCTTCAGCCGGGACTTGCAACGCTGTTCGTACTCGACGACGGTTCGACGGGTATGAAGACGTGGATGGAATCGGATAACAAGCTTCTCCCGAGGATCAGGCATGCGCGTCAGAATGGAGTCCCGGTAGCCGAATTCGACGATGCGGCTCAGGCGACGGCTCCGGGCCGTCTGGTCTCCCGCTGGGGCCCCGGAAACTGGTCCGGATCGGAGGACGACAGTCTGCGCACGATTCGGGGCGGCGCCGCAATGCAGGCAAGGAATGGCAAACGCTTCCTGATTTACGCAGTATTTTCAGACGCCACCCCATCGGCAATGGCGCGGGTGTTTCAAGCCTATCGGTGCAACTACGCCATGCTTCTCGATATGAACGCGCTGGAACACACGTATCTCGCCTATTACCGGAGGTCTGGATCTGAAATGTCCGTGGACCACCTCATCAGGGGCATGAGCCAGCTCGATCAATCGGTGTCCGGACAAATCATTCCGCGGTTTCTGGGCTACCCCGATAACCGGGATTTCTTTTATGTGATGCAACGAAATGCGAAAGAGGTCAAACGTTGAAATCTTCAATTGTCCTGTTAACAGGACTGCTGGCCTTCCCTGGCGTAACGGGGTTTGGCGCCGCAGTCAGTTCGAACGCGGTGCTAAGAGAGCAAAACGAGATCCTGTTCCGTCAACTAAAAGACGTTCGCGGATTGTCTGACGAGCAGGTCAACGCCGTCCGTAAGATATTCGAGGCGTCTGGATATATGGGGCAAGGGAATCCCGCGCTGACCAGGCATCCGGTGAGTTCTGAGGATTGCCAGGAAAAATTGAAACGGCAATCGGTTCACTACGAAAATGCACGGTTCGAAAAAATCTGCAAGGGAAAATACATGGCCCCGCTGTATGATCCGGCGACTCAACAGCCGGAAGACGCGAAGGTCTGCATGGACCAGTTCGAGTTTCCCGATATCCCCTGCGCCTACCCCGTGGTCTGGGTGAAGGCCCGTGAAGCAGCGGAGGTCTGTTGGGCCGTGGGCGAACGCATGGCTGACGCGCATGAATGGGAAGGGGCTTGCGAGGGGAACCTCCAGCCGCCCGATTATCCCTTTGATCTTACGAAGGGCTTAAGCCCGTCCGATGGGATAGCAAGGATGCGGGCGGCCCACAACAAAGCGGACGCGGCCGACAAACGCTGGAGTTACGGCCCCGCATACAAAACGGGGATTTGCGCCACTTCAAGCCAGAAAACTCCAGGCTGCAATGGCGGAAGCTGGACCGGCTGCGGCTCGAATACTTTTCCTGCCGGCGACTTTCCCGCCTGTCACAGTTCGCTCGACGTTTATGACGAGAACGGCAATGCGGCGGAACATATGAACCTGCCGCTGAACGAAAGCCAGATGTCGAGCCGGGGCAGCAGGGAATTAGGGTATACGGAGATGAAAGGCAGCTGGTTTGTATTCGATACCTACAGGGCGCATGAAGACTGGTGTCGGTGGCGCGCCCCGTTCTGGCACGGAACGCGCGTGATGGACGACCACAGCCATGCCAATTATCACCTCGGATTTCGCTGCGCGAAGACTATCAATTAAAGGAACTGCGCCCGAGTACTGGAATTGCTTTGTGTGATGTTGGCGCCTTTAGCCGCCATCAGCCAAAGACGATCGTTGCTGGGAAGGCGGTCGGTGATGCTCACTCCCTAACGGAATGGCGAAGATACTTAACCTCGCGGATAATTGATTTTGACCTCATTCTTCCGCGCAGCTTCGTTTACGTCTTCGTCTTCCCGGTCCTCCTCGTCCTGCTCCAGGGCTTCCGCGCGATCGTCGTTCTCTTCTTTAATGCCTGGAGTCATGATTTCCACATCCGTTTGGGACTGCTTTGCTATTTGAGACATATTGATTCTCCTTGCGATTTCGATGACAGCGGGGGCTTTCTTCTTTGGCTGCCAGCTAACGATCGGCGCATTCCGGGTCTTGCCCTTAGAGATTCGCGCGCTTCGAACTGGACACTGCCCTTAAACCAGCAAAAACTGAACCGCCCGCTCCATTTTATTTCCTCCCGGGCCGTCTCCAGATCTTTCTCCAGGGTCGTGATGCGCTGATTCAGTTCATCGTGAATAGGGGTCACGAAGTAACTTCTTGCTGTCAATTCGCCCCACGGATTCTATACTGCCTGAGTGGCCAGACAGGGATAGTCCGTATAGCCTTTCGGGCCCTGTCCGTAGAACGTTTCCGGGTGTGGATCGTTGAGAGAGGCGTTCAGGCGGAACCGCTCCGGCAGATCGGGATTCGCCAGAAACAGTCTGCCGAACGCCACTGCATCGGCCTCGCCCGCGGCTAACAGTTGCTCTGCTGTATGCTTCGTGAAGCCTTCGTTCGCGATGTACACCCCGCCGAACGCCTTTTTGAGCTGCGGCCCGATGCGGCCTGCGCCCAAATGCTCGCGCGCGCAGATAAACCCAATCCTGCGCTTGCCCAGTTCGCTCGCGACATAACCGAAGATGGCGGCGGGATCGGAGTCACCCATCGATTGCGCATCGCCGCGCGGCGACAGGTGCATGCCAACCAGGCCTGCGCCCCATATCGATACCACCGCGTCCGTCACTTCCAGCATCAGCCGGGCGCGGTTTTCAATGGTGCCGCCATAAGTGTCGGTGCGCTTATTGCTGCCATCCTCCAGAAACTGATCGAGCAGATAGCCGTTCGCGCCGTGGATTTCCACCGCGTCGAAACCCGCTTTCCGCGCATTCATCGCGCCTTTGCGGTATGCCTCAATAACTCCGGGGATTTCCGCAAGCTCCAGCGCGCGCGGCGTTGGATAGGACGCCATCGTCTGCCCCTCAAGCACGAGTTGGCCTTTTGCAGCGATGGCGCTTGGCGCCACTGGCAACGCTCCATTGAGGAAAAAGGGGTGGGAGATGCGCCCGACATGCCAAAGCTGCAACAGCATTCTGCCGCCTGCTTTGTGTACTGCGCTGGTCACTTCCTTCCAGCCTTCCACTTGCTCCGCGGACCAGATGCCCGGCGTATCCGGATAGCCCACGCCCATTGGCGTAACCGAGGTAGCCTCCGAGAAAATGATGCCCGCCGCGGCGCGCTGCGTGTAATACTCCGCCATCATTCCATTCGGAACACGTCCTTCGCTTGCCCGGCTGCGCGTGAGCGGCGCCATCAGAATGCGGTTGGGCAGCGTGAGGTCGCCGAGTTTCAGTGAATCGAATAAATCAGGCATGTTGTGTGTCCTTTTCCGGGTCCCTGGCCTGTCGACTTATTTCCAGCAAAGAACTTGCGGCGGCTTGCGAGAGACGGGCGGCGTTTCACCAGCAGGCAGACCCACGATAATCGGCGCGATGGCGGTCATTTCAGCGGGAATACCCAGTTCCTTCTTCCATTGCGGTGTATTCAGAGCCTCAACCGCAAGTCCGATCGGGCAAGTACCAAGCCCGGCTGCGCAGGCAGCAAGCATCAGATTCTCCGCCGCCAGCCAGCAATCGGCGGCGACGAAGGGGCCCAGCGGTTTCCCACAGATCACCACCAGCGTTCCGGCGTTATAGAAGGCGTTAAACTCCGGGGTTGTGAAGCGATCGGGCGCATGACCTCCGAGGAGGGGATGAATACCGTCAGAGCCCGTGACGACCCGTTTTTTCACGTCGTCCGACAGGCGCTTCAGCAGGTTTCTGTCCTGAATTACGGCGAATGCCCATGCCTCCTCGTGCATCGCGGTAGGAGCATGAACAGCGGCATCGAGCAATATGCGGATGACGGTCTGCTCGATTTTCGGAGGCGCATAGTCACGTACCGCGCGGCGATGAAAGATGGCGTCCATCGCGCTCATCGAGACTTCAGTTCTGGTGGTTTTCAGTGAAGTGGTCATAGGTTTTCTGTGTGGGCTCCCCGGCGTCAGAAAGTCAAGTGCATCTCACGGTCCAGTGTCGCAAGAGAGTGAGTCGGCGGAAAACAAAGACGCGCCGACAGCATGGCCTGCCAATCCGGCGCATGGGTTTTGACCAAATGCGGTCGACCGCACTTGCGCGGGCACTTGGGACAATCACCGGAAGATCCCCTTACGTCGTGGGCGAGGGCAAACACCTGGCCTGAGACGTGCTAAAGCAGTGCCGTGCACTGTCACGCCGGGATTCCTCCCGACTATAGGAGCGCGATCCCGAAGCGGGACCCAGGTCTTGCCCGCCACTGAGCCCGAATTGAAGAACTTTCGAAATTATGGCCGGAGGAGATAACCGGGAGCAGGTCGACCGTGACTTGGCATCTTCATCCGACGACAATTGGCCAGTTGACGCTCATCCCTGACTTGTTACGCGATACGACCGCCGCAGCCGCCACGGCGCTCTGAGCGGATGTCCTTCTTCACCCTTGTCAACCTCAGTTAATTTAAAAGAACGATCAGATGGAAGGCCGATCGCAGGGCGAATCCCCGGCCGGAGCTGTCATTAACGCACGAACCTCGGGAATCGGCCCCTCGTCGCTGAGGACCTTTGAGAGGACGGGATCCCGGAGAACGTCATAAACGGACCTCGCCTTACCGTCCACCAGTACGGTCTCGCTCACAAGTCGAATACCGTGGCTGTAATCGGCGTAGCAGGCGCCATGAACTGTACTGAGCGGTTGAATCGGGGCGCCATTCAGGCGGTGCCATCCGTAGATCGCAATTTTTCCCGGATTCCTGGCGAGCAGTTTGGTGACCACCACGTCTTTCTTGTCTCCCGAAACCAACGCACCGGGAGTGACACCAAGCGTGCGCGATTGCGCCTCAATTTTGCTGTTATGCGTCTGATAGTATTCCGTGGATGTCATCTGCGGACCGGCGGTCATAGGCTCCGGCGAAAGATGAAATGCCGATTGATCGTGGATGGCGTTGACGATCTTCCTGGTAGGCAGAATGAAGCCCATCCGGCTGGCCACCGCGACGGCAGTGTAGAAGTTCATGGGGATTCGCAGAAAGTCCCGATCCGATCCGATCGCCAGATACTCAGGCATCACAAAGATCGTCGCCGTGATGTTCCTGCCATCCGGCTGCCGGTAGTTGAGGGCCACAGGAATCAGCTTTGTGAGGAAACTGGGAAGGTTGCCGCCAAGAATCTCTTTGAGAATCGCTTTTTCGCGCTCGCGCGAGTTCATTCGCGCGACATGCTGGGCGAATTGCGACCCGGTAAGAGCCGTACGAAGTCCTGCTGGAAAGTTCCTGGTCAGTGATGCAACTGCGAATGGAACGATTGCGAGACCGACATCATCCCCTGCGTTCACCGGAGCCGCCAGAAGCGACAGGCTCAAAAGTCCCAACGCCGGAAAGCGACAAAGATTAATAAATTTCAATAATTGAACTCTACCACATTAATAGTTGCGGAGAGTTTGCCCCAGTCCGTCTGAAGCGCTTGCCGGACTCTCGGGCGTCCCACGAAGTTGTACCAGTAAGCGTCGTGGTAGAGTCTGGAAGCGATATATGACAGCGGCGCGAGCGGTGTGCGCAACAGCAAATGCTCCAGGGGTTTCAATGGCCCCCAGTAGATCATCTTCTGGCCGCGGCCAGGAAGCAGGTTGAGAACAGCCCGACATCGACACCCACAAACCAGTGTCCCGGCAACGTGAGATAGATTATTTCGGATATATGTGGGGTCCGGCCTATTACCCCGCGGCCCTCGCCGTTCCAAACAACGAGGCCGGGGAAGCTACGCTGATGAAACCTGGGCAATTCGCTACATGGAAGTCGCCACCCGGAACTGGTTGCCGGGGAAGATGGTCGTAGTTTTGCCCGAATGGATTGAAGGGGTAAGCTGGGAGGAGTCTAAAGTTCGCATCGCTCTCTCCCGGGAGGCCGTAAAAGAAGCGCCGGAATACGTGTTGACGAAACCGATGACTCGGGACCGGCGCACCCCGGGACGCGTTCCTTTATGCCACCTGCTTTTCAGGGCTTTGGGTGCTGTAGCTCCATCGATTCGACGAACTCCAATATGTCTTATGGGTGGAGATCGCTGTCTGGAAAAAAACTCCCTACCGCGTCTCCCTCTGATTTGAAAACCTCGAAAGTCGTCTCCATCTGTGCTTCGATCGGCAGTTCGATGTGAGAAGGATTCGAATTAAGAATCGCCAGATTTCCGCCTGTATTTCGTTCGTGGAGACCGCTAAGATTTAAACACGAGGCGAATCTTCCCGGATGTCAGGAGCCTCTCGACATTGTTTCGAAACTCGAGATCTTCCTGTCCGAACGTGAGGCGGCCTTTAAGGTCCGCAATACTGATTCCCTGATCCTCCCGATTGATGATTCCGAGCATTCCTGTCTACTCCACCACGACCACCCGCGCCGTTTTTCCGGAGTTGGAAAGGGTCAGCGGGCGTGCCTGCACGGCTGTGACGGCATCGAGCTCTCTCTCGTAAACGGTCTTCCTGCCGGGACCATGTTGGGCGCTCCCTGCGGACAAGAGCCAGTGAAGAGATCTCACGTCACCAGGCAAGCCCGAGCCTCCAATTCCTGGCAGGCGTGGAACCAATCCTCGTCCTGCGAACCAGTCTGACACAGCCTCGCGCTCGTTCCGAAGCAGTGCGATTGACATTGTGCTGGGAGCTCATGCTGTTTGGCGGGTTCTCTGTGTAGCACGTGCAAGGCACCGCATGTGCACGGCTCATACCAGGCGCGACTGGGGCAACCCATTACTTAAACGGCGTTACAGCCCGTCCTCCGAGTACTCGCAGTTGACCATATTAGGTCAATCGGACGCCAGCGATACATTTCTACCCGATCTGCACACGCATATGCAGTGGCCCGCGGGATGCACTGCCTGAACCGGCATGAACACGACATTGAAAGCTTATATGGTTGGAGGCGGCATCGGTTCACTGGCTGCCGCGGCCTTCATGATCCGCGACGGCAACATTCCGGGTGAAAACATTTCCGTTCTCGAAGCGGAGCCGGTTCTCGGCGGCAGCCTCGACGGCGCGGGAGACGCGGCATTCGGATACTCAATGCGCGGCGGTCGCATGTTGACCACCGATAACTACGAATGCACCTGGGATCTGTACAAATCGATTCCCTCTCTGACTCGTCCGGGAAAGAGCGTCTTCGACGAAACGCTCGAATTCAACGAGCAGCACAAGTCGAATTCCATGGCGAGACTGGTGGACCGGCGCCGGGCGAAGGTTCCTGTGACGTCCATGGGTTTCTCCATGCGGGACCGCGTCGAACTGCTGAAACTCAGCCAGGCCAGCGAAGATTCGCTGAGCGCTAGCCGCATTACCGAATGCCTGTCGCCCGGGTTCTTTGAAACCTCATTCTGGTACATGTGGTCCACTACATTCGCTTTCCAGCCCTGGCACAGTGCAGTCGAGTTCAGGCGGTACCTGCTGCGCTTCCTGCTTGAGTTCTCGCGAATTGAAACACTGGCGGGCGTCAAGAGAACCATCTACAACCAATACGACTCTCTGGTCGCGCCGTTGCAAAGCTGGCTCGCCGGAAAAGGGGTCCGCTTCGTAACGGGCTGCTGGGTGACAAAGATTGACCACGGCACTGAAGACGGCAAGTTGGTCGTAACCGGTTTGCATTGCCTGCGATCAGGCAACGATGAACCGATTGTGGTGACCGGCGGTGACCTCGTGTTCCTGCAAAACGGCTCGATGACCGACGCATCCAGTTTGGGTTCAATGACGAGTGCTCCGGCCACGCGGACCAGGGCTGATTGCAAAAGCTGGAATCTTTGGGAACAGTTGGCCGAAGGGCACCCTGAGTTTGGCCACCCGGCGGTCTTCAACTGTTCGATCGCGCAGTCGTGCTGGGAGTCTTTCACGGTGACGCTGAAGAACCCCGCATTCTTCGACCAGATGACTCATTTCAGCGGGAATGACCCAGGTACCGGCGGCTTGGTGACATTCAGAGACTCGAACTGGCTGATGTCCATCGTGTTGGCCTTTCAGCCGCACTTCATAAATCAGCCCGCCGACGTGCAGGTCTTCTGGGGATATGCCTTGTTCCCGGACCGGGTCGGCAATTTCGTTGCGAAACCGATGGCGGAGTGTAATGGCGCGGAGATCCTGAAGGAGATCTGCGGGCATCTGCGATTCGATCCGGAGAGTTTCGATTCGGCCAACTGCATTCCCTGCCGGATGCCTTACATCACCAGCATGTTCATGCCCCGTATAGCTGGAGACCGTCCACTTCCTGTTCCTCGAGGATCGAAAAACCTGGCATTCATCAGCCAGTTTGTCGAAATTCCGGATGATGTCGTTTTCACAGTGGAGTATTCAGTGCGGGCGGCACAGATGGCTGTCTACCAGTTGCTGGGTATCGAGCGCAGCATCCCCCCCGTTACGCCGCACGCCAAATCCCCCCACACGCAATTTGAGGCATTGATCAAGGCGTTCAAATGACTGTAAGCAAGCGTCGGGTTCGCAACGCCTCCGGTGAATTGCACGGCACGGAGCGCGTCGGTAAAAAGCCGGGATAACGCGGGCCACTGGCGATAGAGCTATTGCGTGGATGATCACGGGACCGAGCTATATTTGACGGGAGCCGCCACCAGAGTCCGACTCCGCATTTCACTTCGGTCCCGCCGACGGGATGTCGACCCGCTACTGGCAGGAAAGAGTCCACGGCAAGCGCATCATTTCGGACTTACGGAGCGCCCGTCTCCCGGTATTGAACACCATGTCCTCGCGCATGCGGATGAGTGCGAACAGCGGGCTGATCTCGTCGAAGTCTCCGCGATGGTGCGAGAGTTTGTAGCGGAAGTCCTGACAGGCCACAAGTCGCGGTGACAGTCATTTGTCTGACACCGTGGCTGATGTCGAATTAAGAACATTCCGTGCAAGCCGGTGCGAGCAGGCTTCGGAGAAAGCGCCGTGTTTTGTGCACCGAAATGCAGGCCGGATTGCCTGCGGCGCACTTTTGATGCGCTGGTCGGCCCGGGATTCAATTTCTGGCTTGCTTGGAGTTTGCGCGATTAAATACGTCCGTGCCGTTATCTGGCCGTCATGTCCGCTTTCGCGGCTACGTCTTCAGCTTCTGTAAATCCAAATCGTCCTCAATCAGGCGCGGGCTGCGAAACTGATGGCTTCAAACTGGCAACATGAACTCCTGTCCGTGCTGGATAGCCCCAAACGTGTTCAATTCCCGCCCCGGGTACCACATCATCTTCCATAATCCAAATGGAGATCCCTCCAGTCCACCAACCCCGCACGTCAAATGACTTCAGCAAGGAACTAGCTGAAAAGGGCTGGTACCACACTTCGAACTGCCGGACGGAACCATTATCGAAGGCTACAACCGGTTAGAAATCCTCAACAACGCTACGCCCGGTTTCCGCTTCCCGCCAGCATGGCAGGAACCCGCCTGCTGGATATCGGAGCCTGGGACGGCTGGTTCCGTTTCGAAGCCGAATGCCATGGAGCCAACGTCACCGCGGTGGACTGCGTTGAACTTCCCAGCTTTCTCCGCATTCAAAAGGCCCTCTCGTCCGGCGTTTCGTATCGCATTCTCGACTTCTGCGAACTGCCGCAGGCCAGCCTCGGCAAATTCGATTTCGTCTTCTTTCTCGGCGTTTATAACCTTCTCAAACGCCCGCTTCTCGCTCTCGAAATCGTCTGCGCCCTCACCACTGACACCGCCATCGTGGAATCTTTCGTAACCGACGCCGAAACATGGCAGGAACACCAGCACGACATCCCATCGATGGAGTTCTACGAAACAGACGAATTGGGAAATCAAATGGACAACTGGATCGGTCCCACTGTTGGCTGTTTGATGGCAATGTGCCGTGCCGCCGGGTTCGCCCGCGTGGAACTCCTGCATGCTTCCGGCCTCCACGCCGGTGTCGCCTGCACCGGACATGGGAGCCCGTCCCTCTTCAAACGGACCAGGCACCGCCCGAATTGTTGACCGTCCTCCACTCCAGAAACGGAGGCGTGAACTTTTCCACTAGCCGGGAAGAATATATCAGCTGCTGGTTTCGCACGTCGTTAAAGTCCGTGCCGCAAGAGCGCCTTCGACTTGTCAGCCGGCGTCCAGAACAAAGCGCGGGGACACCGAAGCGGCCAACTTCGAAACGGTCGATCGGCTTATCCTGACCGGCGTAAGCGACGGCCTGACCTGGAGCGCTGATGAAATAACGATTACCGAACGCGGCTTCCTCACTCTCCGGGTGACCGGTCTCCCGGAAAACGCCGACCGGACCACTGTCGGTGTGCGCCTCGGAGAAACCCCGCTGGCAGTCGAATTTATCGGTGAACCGGATCCTCACCGAAATGCGCCGGATCAATGAGGTTGTTCCGCGTGAAGCTGCCGCGGGAAAACATGCCGTCCGCGTGAAATGCGCCGGCGTGAGCTCCGAACCGCGTCTGCTGAACGTAATTCACACGGCCCTCTCCTGATCGGAAAGCCGTTAATACTTCACAATCGCGGCGAAAGAAGCCGGATCCAGACTCGCCCCGCCCACCAGCGCCCCGTCGATCTCTTCTTCCGCCATCAAGCTCTTCACGTTGTCCGGTTTCACGCTGCCGCCGTACAGGATTCGCGTAGCCGCCGCCTGCGTATCGCCGAACTTCTGCGCGACTCTAGCGCGCAAAAAGCGATGCGTCTCGGCCGCAATCAGAGGCGTAGCGGTCTTCCCCGTTCCGATCGCCCAAACCGGCTCGTACGCAATCACGATCTTCGCGAACAACTCCGGCGTCAAAGGCGCCAGACCGCCATCGAACTGACCGCCCAGCACCTCTTCGGTCCGATTCGATTCGCGCTCTTCCAGACGCTCGCCAACACAGACAATCGGCGTCAATCCGTATTCAATCGCCGCTTCGGTCTTGCGCACCACATCCGGCTCAGTCTCGCCAAAATACTGCCGCCGCTCGCTGTGCGCAATCACCACATACGTGCATCCCACCGCTTGCAGCATATGGCCGGAAACCTCACCCGTCACCGCGCCCTCTTTGCCCCAGTAAAGATTCTGCGCGCCGATTCTGATCTGGCAGTCCTTCGCTTCTTTCACCGCCGCATGCAGATTTGGAAACGGCGGACAGATCACAATGTCGCACTGCGTGGCATCCGCCACCAGCGGCTTAAAAGCCTCGAAAAACGCATGCGTCTCCTCCGGCGTCTTGTACATCTTCCAGTTGCCCGCCATCAGGGGCCTTCTCATAAGAGGTCACGCAAAAAACTCTTCCCGCATTCGATGGAAGTCCCGAAATTCTCAGCCACCGTCTGGCCGATATCGCTCAAACTCCCGCGCAGCCCCAGATCCACCCCCGCCCGCGCATGCGGACCAAAAACCAGCAACGGCGTATACTCCCGGCTGTGATCCGTTGAAGGTGTCGTAGGATCGCAGCCATGATCAGCCGTCAAAATCGCTAAATCGTCCGGTCGCATAGCCGCCCGCAGAGAAGGCAGCCACCGGTCGAAATCTTCCAGCGCGCGCCCGTAGCCATCCACATCGTTGCGATGCCCGTATTGCTGATCGAAATCCACCAGGTTGACGAAGATCAGACCGCGCTCAAAATGCTTCATCGCCTCCAGCGTCTTCTCCATCCCGTCGCCATTGCTGGTGGTCTTCACATGCTCACCAATGCCGCGTCCCAGGAACACATCGTAAATTTTTCCGACACTGTACATATCCACCTTCGCATCGGCCAGACGATCGAGCAGCATCCCCTTTGGCGGAGGCACTGCGTAATCGTGACGGTTCGTAGTTCGCCGGAAGTTCCCCGGAGTGCCTTCGAAAGGCCTCGCAATCACCCGCCCCACCTCATACGGTCCGCACAGAATGTCGCGCGCAATCTCGCACATCCGGTACAGTTCCTCCAGCGGAACCACGCCCTCATGCGCCGCAATCTGAAACACGCTGTCGGCCGAGGTATACACGATCACCGCCCCGGTCCGCATATGCTCTTCGCCGAGTTCCTTGATAATCTCGGTCCCGGACGCGGCTTTATTTCCGATCGTCTTCCGGCCCGTCCGCCGCTCGAACTCCTGCATCACCTCAGGCGGAAAGCCGTGCGGAAAAAGCGGAAACGGCTTGGCCAGATGGATTCCCGCCATCTCCCAGTGCCCGGTGGTCGTGTCCTTCCCCGGCGAGGCCAGTGTGCATCGGCCGTAAGAACCCTCAGGCTCGGCGGCATGAGGAATCTGCGGGATTGGCTTCAGATTTCCCAGCCCCAGATCGCACATGTTGGGAAGATTCAAACCCCGAACGCGCGCGATGTTGCCGAGGGTGTCGCTGCCGGCGTCCCCATACTGCGCCGCATCGGGCATCTCGCCCACGCCGACGCTGTCGAGGACAATCAGGATAACTCGCTTGAACACGAACCAATCTTATCGAACTAGCCCTGCCCTGCAGCGGGCCGCGTCGAGCACTGTTTAGAACGACTCGCGCACCAGTTTCGTAATTCGCTTGGCGATATCGTTGGTAACACCCAAATTCTCGCCGAAGAAACGCACGCGCCCTGTAATCTTGTGGTCCACCAGAGACTTGCCATCCTTTGCCGTTACAGTCGCCGTCACATCCACCGAAGTGGCGCCCAGCACGGTGGTCAGTTCGCGTTTGGTCTGGCTGCCTTCGTTAAAAGCATCCACCCGCGTGTGCAGCGTGACCAGATCCGGCACGCCGTCAGCGGCATGATCGCCGGCGCGGTACACGGTCTTGAACGCGCCGGATGCGCGCACGCGCTCCACCAGGCTTTCGTAAACGGCAAAACGAAACTCCGCCGGTATCGCCACATCGCCGGTTTCCACCATCGCGATTTGAATGGCCGATGCCGAAAGCTTTTGTTTTGCCGGGGTTTGAGCCGGACCCGTCGCCGGGATCAAAAGCAATGCACAGGCGGCGGCAATGAATAAGAATCGGCGGCTCGTCACTGTTTAGCTTCTTTCTCGGCGCTGGCGTGTGCCCCGGCCTGAATCAACTGTGCGCGCAACGATTCGGCCTGGCCGATCGGAAGCGCAAAGATCGCACCGTGAAGCCCACCGTCGGAGTCGTGATACGACACCGTCAGAATGTCCACTTTGGTGCGCATCAGGATCGTCAGTGCCCGCCCGCTTTCGTAGGGCGCAGCCATGGCTGCAACCTTGACGGCCTTATCTTTCTTGGTGTTCTTCTGCGTGGTTTCGGTACCGGTGAAAATGTCTTCGATAGCCGAGACCGGCACCTTGTTGTCAGCCGTGCTCCCCTTGAATTCGAGGGACCCGTCGTGAACCTTCAGAGTTCCCGAAGCATTTCTCCTGACCGTGTCAAGACCGGCAATGTGACGTACGACTGGGTTGGCGGCGGGGGCACTTGCAGTGGATGTCTGCGCCAGCGAGCAGCTGGCCGCGCTTATGGCAACGACAAGGATAGTGGTTAGTTTCAAGAGAACCTCCGCCTGTTTTCTTGCGTGAACAAGACTACCACAAAGCGCGAGGAAACATTATCCTGAACTGACAGAGCAAATGAGCAGAGGGAATATCTATTTTGAGATCCAGGTTGACGACCCCAGCCGGGCGATTGCCTTCCACGAAAAGATCTTCGGATGGATTGCTGAAGCGGCCGGCGAAGACGCTTCCGCCAGCATACGGCACGAACGCCTGTGTCTGTTCGCTGGAGATCGAAAACTTCGATGCAACGGCAGAAACCATCCTTGACAAGGGCGGAATCGTGGCTCTCCCCAGGTTCGCGGTCCCAGGCACCTGCTGGCAAGGACATTTTATCGACCAGGAAGGCAACACCTTCGGCATTTTCGAAGTAGATCCCAACGCGAGATAACAAATGAAATCCGACACAAAAACCAAAGCTACGAAATCAAGCGTCCCCGAATTTATCGACGCCATCACGGACCCGGCCCGGCAAGCAGAGGCAAAGACGCTGGCGAAGCTGATGAAAAAAGCAACAGGCGAGAAGCCAACGATGTGGGGGCCAGCGATCGTCGGCTTCGGCAGTCATCACTACAAATACGAATCCGGCCGCGAGGGAGACATGCCAGCCGTAGCCTTTTCACCAAGAAAGGCAGCCAGCGTCCTCTATCTGAACCGGAATTTTTCCGGCTTCGAAGAACTGCTGGCAAAGCTGGGCAAACACGAAACAGGCAAAGGGTGCCTGTACATCAAAAAGCTAGCCGACGTAGACCAAAAGGTACTGGAAGAAATGGTAACCAAATCCTTCGAAGCCGCACACTAGCCCGTAGCGCACGCACTTTTGCGTGCCGCGTCGAGACTTATCTCGACGCCTGGTCGGAGTTAGTAAATGTTCCTCGTTATCCATAAATCTCGATGAAATGGCAGATAACTCTCGCAATCGACTATTTTGAGCAGCCGTCGGAGAATTGATACCAGAAGGCTCACGATGGCGAAACTGATGTACATAGCTATAACCTCGCTTGACGGTTACGTCGAGGACGAGAGGGGCAGATTCAACTGGGCCGTTCCGGACGAAGAGGTGCACACCTTCATCAACGACCTGTTGCGACCGGTTGGCACCTGCCTCTATGGTCGCCGGATGTACGAGACCATGGTCGCCTGGGAGACCATGGTCACAGCCGCCCAACCGGCCATTCACCCGGGACTTCGACCCGGAAGCCTTCCGGCGCACTAAGATGCCGGCAGAACGCGACCTCACAGTGCGTGGCCCCAGCCTCGCCGCCCAGGCAATAAAAGCCGGGTTAGTGGACGAATACCATCTGATTATCCCGCTCATCCTGGTGGGAGGCGGCAAACAATCCCTGCCGAACCACGTTCTGCTCAGACTCGATCTGGTGGCCGAACGGCGCTTCGGCAACGGCGTGGTTCACCTCCAGTACCGCACCAGACTGAATTGATCTTCTATCCCGGTACCGTCGTCGGTCGAAGCCGCCGGTGCTTCTTTTACCGGAACACCGCGCACATCTTTTGCCCGCCCTCAATCCCCTCAGTCTCGGGGCTATGTCACGGAACCCGATAAAGGCGGATTTCGCCGTCGCCGCCTTCGGCCAAAAAATCACCATTCGGAGACACGCCATATTGGAAAAACCAATTTCGGATATTCGTCTGTGACGCGTAGTTGCCGTGTTGTGTCCGCGGTGATAGAGAACCGGTTTTCCGGCCAGATCGAATATCCACCACAGCCGCGTCCAGCTTGTCCGGAGTGATCCTTAAGAGGTTCCAGAAGTGGAATCCCCAAAGTTCCGCGATGACAAACGGCGAATTCGCCGATGCCTGTGCGAGAGTATATCGCGTCAAATCCGCCCGAATAGGCATTGCGCTTCCACTCGGCAGGTTCCAGCATGCGAGCGCCCGGACCGCCTGTCCCGCATGCGCCACGATGTTACAGACTGCGTTGGCTCCGGGTGCCGTAATTGTGGAATCGCCATAATTGTCGTCAAGGAAGACTCTCGGGATCCGGGCGGGTGAATCACGGTCGGCAATCGCATACTTGTTGAATGGCAGCGTCTTGCCGTCAATGGTGCGCTGTTCTGACGTCATGAGTATCATCCAGCCTTTGGTCGGAACCGTGCCCACTACGCCCCACCTCCCCCTCGTCGCCCATGTCCCAAGCTCACGACAAGAAAGATCCGTTATCGTTCGATCGCGGCGAATCACCCGATCATTACTGAGCCAATAACTGCCTTGAAATCCGCCTCTCAAAATTCCGGTCACCTTAGAAAGATTCAAGTCGCATGAACCTCCTGAATCCAACCGCAAAATCACGCCGCAAACGAGAAGGGCATTGCTATCGGATGCCCATGAGAGAAAATTTCCGCAGGTTTCAAGATCGAATTGACGAAAAACTCGCAATGGGCTTTTGAGATCCGGAATCAACAGATGAGTTTTAAAGACCCCGGCTTCGTAGTGGTCGTCGATAGTCGCCGCGAGCATCCTCCCGTCGGGGGAAAATGCAAGTTCCAGGATCGGGTGGCTTTGAACGGCTGACCAGCCAACCGGCTCAATGAGCTTGTCGGCTGCACGGAGCGCCCAGACTTGCCGCAGAGAGTTGCCGCCGCAACCGATGAGCGATACCAGTAGGAGCGATGAGCGATACCAGTAGGAGCGATGAGCGATACCAGTAGGAGCAACGCAGTGCCGATGCCAGTCAAAGAGCGCAATTGGAGAGATTGAGTCCTTCGAACTATGTTAATGCCGGTTTCACCCCCACAAGCGCTAAACTAAAAACACCCACCCAAATCCCGTGGAAAAGCGAACCCAAACCCGAAGAAACTTCCTCGGCAACGTAGCCACAGGCCTCGCCGGCACCATAGCCACCGGCCTCCCCGGTAGCCGCGCCCTCGCCGCCAACAACAAAATCCGCATCGGAGTTATAGGAGCCGGCGACCGCGGCACGCAACTAATTCGCGAAGCCACGGCCTGCCCCGACACCGAACTGGCCGCCATCGCCGACGTCTACACCCGCCGCCTCGAAGACGCGACGCAACTGAACCCCACCGCCAAAACCTGCACCGACTACCACCAGTTGCTGGCAGATCCGTCCATAGACGCAGTCCTGATTGCCACCCCGCAGCATCTCCACGCCGAATGCTTCATCGCCGCCATCGCCGCCGGCAAACACGTCTACCAGGAAAAGGCCATGGCCTTTACGGTTGACGACGCGAAGCGAATGCGCGAGGCATACAACAACAGGCCGAACCCGAATCAAATCGTCCAGATCGGCCACCAGCAATGCTCCTCCGGCCAGATCACCGACGCCACCAACTACCTGGCCAGCGGCTCCGTGGGCCAAGTCACGGCCATCCGCGCCCGCATGTATCGCAACACCCCGCACGGCAAGCCCCTCTGGACCCGTCCCGTATACCCGGACATGACGCCCGACCGCATTGCATGGAACGCCTTCCTCGGCACTGCGCCGCCCCGCGATTTCGATCCCGACCGCTACATCAACTGGCGCCTCTTCAACGACTACTCCGGCGGCAACGTCCACGAAAACATGTCCCACCAGATCGCCTTCTGGTACAAGGTCATGGACCTCCAAATCCCGCGCGCCGTAACCATGACCGGCGATATCTATCGCTGGAAAGACGGCCGCGAAGTCCCCGACACCATGAACGTTTCGATGGCTCACTACGAAGGCATCCTCTTCTCTTGGGACTCCGGCTTCGGCAATAACCAGCTCGGCATCAGCGAAGACGTTCTCGGCACCGACGGAACGATTTCAAAAGGCCAGCAGATCCGCTATCTCCCCCAGAAAGTAACCCGGCCCGACGCCATGGAAATGATGGGACAAACCGCCACCCCGCCCCGCGCCCACATGCAGAATTTCTTCGACTGCATTCGCACCGGCCGCGAAACCAACTGCCCCTTCGAGATCGGCTACCGCGTCTCCGTCACCTGTGCCATGGCGCTCGAAAGCTACTGCCTCGGACGCACGGTTTACTGGGATCCCGCCACTGAAGAACTCATCTGAGCCGGAGAACTCATCTCAAATGAGGACGGCGGCACTGACCGGGGTTGCGGCTTCCGCTGCTGCCGGCCTTGCTACAGGAACAGCCGCCATCGCAGGCATGGCATGGGCAGTGCGGGGACGTTCCTCGCAGGTCTTCGGCCCGTCAGTGTGGAAAGGTACACCCGGCCACAAAACCATCGCCCTGACATTCGACGACGGACCGAGTCCGGCCACCTCCGAAATTCTCGCTATCCTCGCTCAATATAAGGTGCCCGCCACGTTCTTCCAGTGCGGCGTCAATGTTCTCCGTTTCCCCGAACTCAGCCAGGCCGTCCATGCCGCCGGACACGAAATCGGTAACCATTCCCACACGCACCCGAACTGCGCGTTGAAGCGTCCATCGTTTATAGATGCTGAATTCTCCCGCGCCCAGGACGCCATCACCGAATACACCGGTACTGCTCCGAAACTATTGCGCGCGCCCTTCGGCGTACGCTGGTTCGGATTCAGCGCCATGCAGGAGCGCCTCGGCCTGCGCGGCGTGATGTGGACAGTCATCGGACGGGACTGGCGGCTGCCTGCCTCCGAAGTCGCGGCCCGCGTCATATCAGGCGCAACCGACGGCGGCATCGTCTGTCTGCATGACGGGCGCGGTACTCTGAAAGATCCCGACGCGAGCTCTACTATCGAGGCAGTCAGACGCATTGTCCCCGAGCTGCTTCGGAACGGATATCATTTTAGGACTGTCTCTCAACTTCTATGAACGATGACCTCACGCAGCGCGTTCTAACCATCATTGCCGAAACGCAGCGCAAAGACCCGGCGCTCGTAACTATCGACAGCAGCTTCGAGGAACTCGGCATCGACTCGATGGATGGAGTCAACATCATCTTCGCGCTGGAAAACGAATTCAACATCAACGTTCCCGATGAAGAAGTGAAAAACATCAAGAGCATACGCGACATGGTGGAAGGCGTTCGCAGGCTGACTGATCTTCAAGAAAAGCCTACTGCCTGATGCGTCGCGTAGTCGTCACAGGCATCGGCGTCCTCAATGCAATAGGAAAAAACCGCACCGAATTCGAACAATCCCTCCGCGAAGGCCGTTGCGGCATCATTCCGTTAACCGATCCCGCACATCGGGAATTTCGCTTCAGCAACGCCGCCGAAGTTCCAAACTTCAACGCAGCAGATCACTTTTCCCTGAAAGAAGCGGACATGATCGACCGCTTCGCACAATTCGCCGTTGTCGCCGCCCGCGAGGCGGTAGCTCACAGTGGCATCGAATGGACCTCCGATCTTCGCGAAAACTCCGCGATTGTTACTGGTTCCTGTATCGGCGGTCAGACGACAGAAGATCAGGGCTTTTTCGATGTTTATAAAATGGGCAAGCCGCGCGTTCATCCGATGACTATCCCAAAAACGATGGCAAACGGCGGCGCCAGCGCGATCTCCCTTGAGTTCGGCATCACCGGCCCCACCTTTACGATCGCTACCGCCTGCTCCTCCTCCGCCCACGCCATCGGCCAGGCTTTTCACATGGTGCGCTCCGGCATGTGCGATGTTGCAATTGCCGGCGGCAGTGAGGCGCCCTTCAGCTATGGAGTGCTCAAGGCCTGGGAAGCGATGCGCGTTGTATCCCACGATGTCTGCCGCCCGTTCTCGCGCGACCGCAATGGCATGATCCTCGGCGAAGGAGCAGCCATGCTTGTAATCGAATCGTACGATCATGCGCAGGCAAGAGGTGCCCGCCCCCTAGCCGAGATCGCCGGATTCGGCATGTCGAGCGATGCCCACCACATCACTCAACCGTCCGCCGAAGGAGCCGCCAAGGCGATTCGCATGGCTCTGAAAGATGCTGCGATCGCGCCGGAACAAATAGGTTACGTGAACGCGCATGGAACAGGCACGCTGGTAAACGATCCCACGGAGACGCGAGCCCTGCATCTCGCATTCGGTGATCACGCAAAACGCCTTGCCGTCTCCTCAACCAAGGCCATGCATGGACATACCCTCGGCGCAGCTGGCGCCATCGAATCAGCGGCCGCGATCATAGCGCTCTCGACAGGCATTCTTCCAGCCACCATAAACTTCAACGAGCCCGATCCGGACTGCGACCTGGACTACATCCCAAATAAAGCGCGAGAAGCCCAGGTAGAATACGCGCTCTCCAACTCCTTCGCCTTCGGAGGCCTGAACGCAGTCCTGGCCTTCAAATCTTTTTCTTAAGCTGCTTTGCTTTCACATTTTCTGCCGCAGAAACTCTGATGTGGCGCAGGCTTGACCAGGGGCGAAGGAAGCATGGTCAGGCTTGTCCAGGATAAGGTCATCATTTGTCTGCGCCCCTGGCCAAGCCTGTGCGCTCCGACCTAAAGTCCCCAAAACTTTCCGCCGATAGAAGGCCATGATGCAACGCGTATGGCTCCTGCTTCTGGCGATGACAATAATTTCTCCGGCTCAGGAGCTGCATCTAAAAACAGCCACCCGAGCACCGCGAAACGGCATATCGGTACCCGTCAGTCCAACCGTCCACCACATAGTCCAGTTCGACCATCCGCCCGGAGCCAGCGATCTCAGTGCCCTGACAAACGCGGGAGCCACGGTCATAGCAGTAGTGCCGGACAACGCAGTGATGGTCTTCGGCCCGGCAACCATAGCAGGAGCAAACGAGCTCGGTGAACTTGCGGTAACCGAAAAATTAAGCCCGTCCCTGTCAGCAACCGGCGAGCAACTGGCAATCATCGAATTTCACTCGGACGTATCGATACCAGCCCAGAACACAGTGGCTGCGGAAGAAAACCTGACACTGCTCCGCCCGTCCATCCTCCTCGCATGGCACGCAATAACCAACGCCACACTGGAACAACTAACGTCTTTAGCAGGACACGACGAAGTAGCCTACATCTTCCCCGCTGATCCCGCACTGTTAACCGAAAGCAACATCATGCCCTGCGCAGGCATGCTGACGCTGGCCGGACCTATCGCCCAATACGCCAACATCGTGCACGGCTGGAGTCTCGATACCAATAATTCCGCGCACCTGAACTACGTCTTTGGCGACCTGACTCCCAAGGTCCCGGACACAACCACCGAAAGCGAAATTCTGCGGGCTCTCGACACATGGTCGAGCGTAACGAACGTCATATTCCAGCCGGGCACTGATCCGGCGGGAGCTCGCACCGTACTAATAAAATTCGCCAGCGGCGCGCACGGAGATCAGTACCCGTTTTCCGCCACAAGCGGAGTGCTCGCTCACACGTTCTATCCCGTGCCAATCAACCCCGAATCGATAGCGGGCGATATGCACCTGAATGCCGACGAGAACTGGCACGCCGGCGGCGATGTCGATATCTACAGTGTTGCCCTTCATGAGGCCGGGCACGCACTTGGCCTGGGCCACACGGATAACCCCGGCGACGTCATGTATCCCTACTACCGAAAAGGCATGGTGCTTTCGGCCAATGACATCGGCGCGGTCCAGGCCCTCTATGGAGTACCCGCGACTGCCGCCACGCCAGTCGCGGCCCCGGCCGCCATTACGATTGCGCCGTCGCGGCCTGCTGTGAATCTAACTATTAATCCCGTACCAACACCAGGTCAAACCGCACAAGTCGCAATCACGGGCACGGTAACTGGAGGCGTACCTCCTCTCTCAGTCCAGTGGCAGACGGACCACGGCAGCAGTGGCAGCGTCTCGCCCGCCGCATCGGGCACGTGGACTGTGCCCGCTGTCCCGTTAGTGCCCGGTACAAACACTCTGACCGTCACGGCTTTCGATTCAGTGGACCAGACGGCAACCGCGTCCGCCATCATTACAAGGCTTCAGGCAACCACAGCCGTCACAGGCAGCGCCCCGATCTCTGTCTCAATTACTTCTCCGGCCACCGCCGTCTCCACATCTGCGAATCCGGTAATTACTCTGGCAGGCAGCGCCGCTGGCGGCGCGGGCATCACGCAGATCGTGTGGTCCACCACCGCAGGCGCGACGGGAACGGCGACCGGCGTCGGTCCGTGGATCGCAGCCAACATCCCTCTGTTGACCGGCACAAACACAATCGTGGTCCGCGCAATTGATTCGAAGGGCGCAAGCGCATGGGCTGCGGCGGTTGTGGTGCGACACTAAGCGCGGTCACAGCTCGCGAAAATATATTTCAGCGCATGAAATCAATAGCCTCCAAGCAATCCGGGCTTAGTTGAGTTCGATTCATTTGTCTCGTGGTGTAGTGTCTTGATCAAGAGCCAGCGGTCCTCATGACCCACTGGCCGCTAAAACGCGCTGCATTCTAGACACTGCCGGCGTGAAATGCTCAAGAATATGAGGGGCGGCCTTGCCTGTTAAGACGAAGAGGCCCCGGGGAT
>Ga0182013_10002192_pt1 | contig 25846 bp, 23 predicted proteins | sample 612S2MmetaG_FD_120487 | JGI IMG/M metagenome (GOLD analysis project Ga0182013, IMG submission 120487) | Permafrost microbial communities from Stordalen Mire, Sweden - 612S2M metaG | ecosystem: Environmental > Terrestrial > Soil > Wetlands > Permafrost | place: Sweden: Stordalen | collected...
GTTACCGGCTGCCCGCCGGAAGAAATGGGCATTGGGCCGATCACCGCCATTCCCAAGGCGCTGAAGATGGCCGGGCTGAAGCTGGACGAGATTGGCCTCATCGAACTGAACGAAGCGTTTGCGGCCCAGGCTCTCGCGATCCTTCGAACTCTGGAAATCGATCCAGCGCGTGTGAACGTGAACGGCGGCGCCATAGCGCTGGGGCATCCGCTGGGATGCACAGGCGCGAAGCTGACTGCGACGATCTTAGGCGAAATGCGGCGGCGGCAGGTTCGCTATGGAATGGTTACGATGTGCGTAGGCGGTGGCATGGGCGCGGCGGGAATCTTCGAGCGGCTGGACTGACCCAGGCCGGAAATCCGATTCGAGCCATTTCTGGATGAGTTTATCCTGTTCGGTTCATTCGACGCCGCAAACTCACCGTCGATCGCGGCGACCTTATCGCAGGGCTTGCGCGATTTTGCTGCTCAAGACCGCCAAAAAAAAAGAAAAAAAAGGGGGTTTCTGTAAAGAAGCACCCTGCTTTCAATCGGATAGCAGAGGCTCTTCCTCCTAAAAATTAGATTCTAAAGGAGTTATTTGCAGATTCTAGACAGATAAGGACTTACGGGCCCCATTTTCCTCATAATTCTGCACGTTCATCTCTGCTCGAACTCGATCTGAAGTAATTGTGCTCTAACCGGCCGAAATTGCATGCAAATGGGAAGCGAAAAAGTTCGCGCCAAAGCTGTGGTCTCTGGATACGCCATTTGCCGCAGCGCCTTAGAAACAGCAAAAGCCGGGATTGCTCCCGGCTGCTTTGGTCTGATTTGATGGCGGCTTAGGCCTTGGCGGTGGCGAGGGCCTTGAGGCGGGCGTTCAGGCGGCTCTTGTAGCGGGAAACGGTGTTGCCGTGAAGGATGCCCTTCTGCACGCTCTTGTCGAGGACGGAGACGGTCTCGCGGAACTGGGTCTGGGCGGCTTGGACGTCGCCTTTGACGAGGGCTTCGCGCAGGGTGCGGAGGCTGGTGCGGACACGGCTGCGGTTGGCGCGGTTGGTGTCAGTCTTGCGAACCGTCTGGCGGGCGCGTTTGAGCGATGAAACGTGGTTTGCCATGAATCTTCCTTAATCTTTTGCCCTGAAGCGTCGGGCGGAGTGCCCGGTCAGGGAGAAATGATGCGGGGCCAGAATGCAGCTCGATCCGCATCCCTCGCAATTACTTAGTCTACGGGCAAATGGGCTTGGGGTCAACCGGCCCTTGCTAGTCGTGATACATTTTCGCCATCATGCACAAATCGCTGGCGATAGTCGGTTTCTTCGTACTGGTTGGGGTTGCGTCCGCTCAGAATCCGACTCCCAACACGCCAAAACAGAGGATCGCCAAACAAGAATCCAGTAAAGAAGGACAGAAAAAGCCAGAGGGCCAACCCGCAAACCAAACCACCCCGCCACCGGTAGCCACCAGCCCACAGCCAATCGCCCCAGCTTGCGATGAGGCCTGCCAGCAGGGACGCGAGAATCTCAAGATACAAGGTCATCTCGTCTGGCTCACAGGCGGGTTGGTTGTAGTCGGTTTCCTGCAAGTTGGAAGCATGATTTGGCAGGCTATCTTGCTTTGGAAGACGAGAGATGAAGTTCACTCCCAAGCCAATTGGATGGAGACTCAGGCTGGGCACATGAATAGCCAAGTCGAGGAAATGAAACTCCAACGGAAACAAACCGTAGAAGAAATGCGTCGGCAAGCCTACCAGATGGGGGAGCAGGCAAGTGCTTCCCATTCTGCCGCACACGCTGCCGGAGAAAGCGCGAAGGCCACTCTTGGCCAAATCAGGATGTTGAAGGACAAAGAGCGGGCGCGCGTCTCCGTTGAAATTTCTCCTTTCACCAACGTGGAGTTCCGAAGCGCCAATCGCGTCATGCTGAAGATCAGAAATTTCCGATACACTCACGCCCTGAACGTGATGGGGAGGGGGGACGCCCGAGTTCTCATCTTTCCGGGCAGTCCCCCTAATTTCGCTGGCATGCCAAGTCTGCCCTCCCTGGGTGCACCATATAGGCTCCCCATCTTTGATCCTCTTCCGTTCGAGATGGAAGACTTGGCGCTCCCTGCGACTCTGGAAGGCGAAAAGCCTTCGGTAGAAACCTGGGTTGCCTTCCTGTTCCCCGAAGAATGGGAAGACGAGATTCTCTTGCGCCCAAGGATAGCTATAGAACTCAGGGGCGAGGTTGACTATGAGGACGTGTTTGGCGATTTGCATGTCACCAAGTTCAGTTACGACATGCGATTTTCTAAATGGGGAGAAGTGACTCCAAGCGGAGCAGCCAACATTAATCCCTTCAGTCGCTGGTTTAAATCCGGTGGCGCTGAAGGCAACAAAGCAACCTAACGCCAGTGCCCCAATCCAATCCAGATACCGCTTCTTCCCACCATCTCCCGTCGAGTCCCGTGGAATTAGGACACTACCCTGCGGTGGGGCAGACGCTCGCTGCTCGCTCGCACTAGGCCTTGCATTCCGGTTCGCGGGTGCGTGGGGGCCCCAGGGGGCACGCGATTGATCCACATGCTGTAGATTTGTCACGAACCTGAAAGATCGGAGACGGCGGCTATGGAGAGCAGGAACCTGTCCTGGAATCGGCGGGATTTTTTGAAGGTGGGGGGCACATCGGCGGCGGCGCTGGGCATTCCCGGGGCCGAGACTCTGGCGGCAGAGCAATCCAGCGGGCAGGCGGCAATGCCGGCGGACACGCCTTATCCCAAGCTCTCCATCATTACGCCCTACTCGCCGGCGAAGCTGGCATTTGCCGCGCAGGCGGGATACGAAGGCGTTGTGGTCACGCCGGGCCCGGAGTTCAACCCGAACCTGAGCGACAGCGCCATTGACCAGATTCTGGCGACGGCGCGCAATGCAGGCATCCGCATCGTCAGCATTGAGTACTTCGGTCCCAACCACACCGATCCGGATCGGGCCAAGCGCGCGGCGGCGAACGCCGAATTCGCACGCGCGCTGGAGTTTTGCCATCGACTCGGGTGCAAGTTTGTGGGGACCTTCAGCGGCGGGATGCCGGGCGCGCACATGGCAGACCACGCCAAGGTATTCGCCGAGGTCTTTAACGAGAAATATTTGCCGACGTGCGAAAAGCTCGACGTGTCGATGGGATGGGAGAACCACCCCAACGAAGGAAATCTTGCCAGCTATCCGGCGGCGATGCAGGCAGTTTTTGACCTGGTGCCGAGCAAGCGGCTGGGCCTGGAGTTCGACCCGTCGCACTTTGTGCGGCAGTACATTGATCCGATCGCGGTGGCGTGGCACTTCAAAGACCGCATCCGCGCCGTCCATGCCAAAGATACCGAGATCATTCAGCCGGTATTGCAGCAGGTGGGCATTCATGGGGATGGGTGGTGGCGTTACCGGATTCCTGGCCAGGGCATCGTGAACTGGCCGGAGTTCCTGACGGTCTTATTGCAGATCCAGTTCAACGGAGGCATCGCCGTCGAACATGAGGACGAATTCTGGGACGCGCCCAATAGCGAGAACCTTCCCGACTTCCCGCAGCAGCGCAAGGACGGATTCATTCTGGCGCGGCGTTTTCTGGGGCAGTATCTGCCGGGGCGGCTCGTTTAGACACCGGGCGAGGAGCGCCGCAGGGGTGGCCGTGAGGAACCATAGGTAACCGCAGGGGCACACTTCTCATCTAATTTTGATAGGCGACGGATTGACGCCGTGAGGTCTTGGCGCTAGTCTCTAGCGCAGATACCCGATTTGGTTGCCATTGCCATCCCGCGGTTCTACCAAGCAGAGCAGGGCTTCCGCCCGGCTTCGTCGAGTGCCTCGAAACCTGACCGGAACACACTCAATCTTCCAGCAACCTCACCCACGAAATTTGCCGGTAGTTCTCCCTTCTCGCAGAGCCGAGTGGTGCGCGCAGCGCAATCGGCCGATGCATTTCTCATGAACCCTGTCACCCTCGCGCCGGGCGCAGCTCGAGTGAACTGCGCCCGGTTCCTTTCAACGCACACATTGCCCACCGGAGGCTGTCGAATCCTTTGAAGATTGCTTTGGAGATCACGCCCAACCTTGAGCCGCTGTTCGGGACTCGCGATGAAAACCTCAGGCTGATGGAAGACTCGCTCGGCGTACGGATCGATTTGCGATCGGACGCGGTGCGGGTGGAAGGACTGGAAGACGGCGTGATGCGCGTTCAGCGCATTTTTCAGGATTTTGAGGCTCTGCGCAAACAAGGCATCCATCCCCACAACGGGGAGCTCAACGGCTTGCTGCGGCTTGTTGTTGCGGACGCAGCGACTACGCTCCGGTCGCTGGTGGATAGCGGCAAGCAGCGCTCGGCCGGCGTGAAGCGGACCGTGCAGCCGCGATCGATCAACCAGCGGAAGTATGTTGAAGCCATTGAACAGAACGACATGACGTTCGGCGTGGGTCCCGCAGGCACCGGCAAGACTTACCTTGCGGTAGCCATGGCGGTGGCCGCATTTAACGCGAAGAAAGTGAGCCGCATTGTGCTGGTGCGGCCGGCGGTGGAAGCAGGCGAGAAACTGGGCTTTCTGCCCGGCAGTCTGCAGGAAAAAGTCGACCCGTACCTGCGTCCGCTGTACGATGCGCTTTACGATCTGCTGGATGCGGACAAGGTGGACAAGATGCTGGAAAAGAACGTGATCGAGGTGGCTCCGCTGGCCTTTATGCGCGGGCGCACGCTGAACGACGCGTTCATCATTATGGACGAGGCGCAGAACACGACCGTGGAGCAGATGAAAATGTTCCTCACGCGCATGGGCGCCAACTCCAAAGCCGTGATCACAGGCGATATTACGCAGATCGATCTGCCCAATCCGAGAAAATCGGGACTTGTGGATGCGATCAACGTGTTGGACGGGGTGGAGGGGATTCACTTCTGCCATTTCGAAGACAGCGACGTGGTGCGGCATGCACTGGTGCAGCGCATTGTGCGGGCGTACGAGAGCGTGAAGCCCGGACAGCAGGAGCTGCCGCTGGCCATGAACGAGCCGATCGGTAGAGCCGCGCAAACCGGCGACCAGGAGCCGCCGGGGCAAGCCGTCTACGCCAACAAGCCGCAGTAGAGCTTCAAACGCGCTGGGAACACTTCGGGGCCGTGCCAGTCAGGCACGGCCCTTTTTCCATGGGCCGAATCGGCAAACTGGGGTGGGACGCTATCTGTCGGCGCGAGGAGGCGGGCAAGGGGTTTCTCGGCGGCATGCGGTGTTTGCATGGCGACTTGGGTGATTGTCGATGCAACCTAGGGGGAATGGCGTTTACCCGCGATCTGAACTCTACTGGAAGAAGCGCTCACCAGCATCGGAATTGATCCATCCATCCGTCTCCGACTGCGTGCGCTTTAGATCGGGCCACCATCCGCAGGCTCGCTGTCAGGTCGAGGATGATCTTTTTGTTCCATTCCGCAAAGCGAAGGCTGCTTACACCCTTGGTGTTCTGGTTCGCAGGCGCGAGCGTTTGCCGCGGAGAAGGCTCAGTTTCACGACTCGCACAATCGATCGCCGAGCGGGCCAATTCGAGGGGCGAGTTGGGCGGCGCCGGTTCCCTGGACTTGATTCAGTCTCTCGTTCTTCTTTGCGTCCTCGTGTTTACCGCCATTTTGCTTTTATCGCTGGCAGCAAGGCTGGTGAACCAAACGATTCTGGCTCACGGAGGCATGCGGCACAGGTTTGTGGCCGCGACAGCGATTCGGCTCTCGTTTGCCTGCTCATCTGGACTGGGAGCGGCGGCTTTTCTCAGTGCCACCCTGTGCGCCTTTGAAGTATCGGAGTGGCCGTCGTATGGAAGCTTTGGTGACTGGTCGTCTCATGCGTTTCCGCTGATCTTTGCGCTGCTGTTGATCGCCGCCGCCGGGTTTTCAATCGTGGAGAAAGAGGCGGAAACACGCTTGCAGATTGCCCTGAGCGAAAGGTGTTACCGCGTCCTTTTTGAGGGCAGCCTGGCGGGGGCGTATAAGGCCACGCTGGACGGGCAGATTCTGGATTGCAATTTCTCATTTTGCCAAATGCTGGGGTATGGTTCGCGCGCGGAGTTTTTGGGCCAGCCGGCGAGTTTTGGATACTTTTCCGACGCGGATCGGGAGCGCTTTAACGCATGGCTGGTGGCGGAGAAACACCTGGAGAACTTTGAGCAATGCTTGCGCCGCCGGGATGGCGGTACGGCCTGGGTTCTGAATACGGCGACATTGGCGACCGGGCCAGGCGGGTCAGGGCTGGTAATCAAGGGCACGGTCCTGGACATAACCGACCTGCGGATCGAGCTGCCGAAGTGGCTGCGAACGCTGGTTAACCTGCTGAATAGACTGCGCAGGAAACGGTAGACGGCGCTGCATCGTCCGCGCGGGCCGTTGATGGCGCGCGCCCGGAATGCCGGCCATTGGCTGACCTTCGCGTAGAATTGAAGATACTTCGGGACCGCCTCAGTCACAGGGAGACCGGGCCTGAGCACGATGATCCTTCTCGATCCTCATCTTGAAGCCGACCCGGCGCTGAAGAGAAATCTGGCGAAATCTCTCCTTGCATCGAAAGCGGCGGTTCCTTCCGGCGGTGCGGAGGGTCCGCATCGGATGCCTTCCGCGCGAACCCTGGCGCGATTTTTGGCGTCTGCCCAGGCGGCGGCGCGGCTGAAAGGCCAGGTGACTGTTCTGCTGACCACCGATGCGGCAATCCGCAAACTGAACCGGCAATTCAGGGGGATGAACAAGGCCACGGACGTGCTTTCTTTTCCGGCGGAGGGTGTGGGCGCGGAGAAACTTGCCGGGGATCTAGCCATCAGTGTGGCGACCGCGGGGAAACAGGCGCGGGAGCAGGGTCATCCAATAGAGATGGAGATCAAGGTGCTCATGCTCCACGGCGTACTGCACCTGGCCGGCTACGATCACGAGACCGACGACGGGCAGATGGCACGCCGGGAGCAACGGCTGCGGACCCGGCTGGGTTTGCCGTCGGGTTTGATTGAGCGAGCCGCCCAGACACGACGCGTCAAGGCGAAGCGCCCATGAGCGCTCTGGCCATTTCGATGGTGGTGTTGCTGGCGCTGGTTGAGACGCTGGCTTCATACATGTGCCGGGTATACGCGGAGTTCGGCAAGATTCTGGCGCGTGAAATCGAAGAGAATCTGGACGCCTGGGAAGAACTGATTGAACCGCAACTGGGGCTCACGCGCGAGCATGCCGCGATTTCGGCGGCCGTGCTGCAGCAACTGGCGCTGGGCATTATCGCCCTGGAGTTCGGTGCGGTGCTCTTCGATCGCGGCCATATTGTAGGACGGCCCACCTATCCTGAGATTGCGCAGGCAGTGCTGGTGATGGTGCTGGTGGTCGTTTTCTGCAACCAGGTTCTGCCGTCGTTGCTCTTCAATCGCACGCGCGGGCGGTGGGTGGGGCGCCTCGTGTGGCCGATCCGCCTGCTGCTGTGGATCACGACCCCCGTGACGGTGTTTGTGCGCTTCTTCTTCTCGGTGGCTTCGCTTGCAGAGGAATCGGCAAGCGAGGAAGAAGAGACAGCGGTGGACGTGGAGGCGCTGCTCGAAGCGGGCGAAGAAGAAGGGATTCTGGAAGAGAGCGACCGCGACCTGGTGAGGTCCGCTGTGGAGTTTGGCGACAAGCTGGTGCGCGAGGTGATGACGCCGCGGCCAGCGGTGTTTGCGGTTCCGGAAACAACTTCGCTGGAGAAGTTTTTAGAGCTTCTGAAGGAACATAATTTTTCGCGCGTGCCAGTGTACTCGGGTTCGCTCGACAATGTGACAGGCATTGCGTTTGCGCACGACTTGTTGCAGATTACCGACGAGGAAGCGCGCACGCGGACAGTGGCTTCCATGAAGCGTGAGGCGGCCTTCGTTCCGGAAACGAAGCGCGGCTATGAGCTGCTGCGCGAGATGCAGCGCGAGAAGCAGCATATGCGCATGGTGATCGACGAGTATGGCGGGGTTGCGGGGCTGGTGACAATCGAAGATCTGCTGGAAGAGATTGTGGGCAACATTCGCGACGAACATGAAGATGAAGCGGGGAGCGAGGAGCCGCAACGCGAGGCGCAAGGCGTGTGGGTTGTTCCAGGAAACTTTCCCGTGGATCAGCTGGCGGATCTATTTGGCGCGGCGGTGGCGATTGAGGACGGGTACGAGGCGACAACGGTGGGCGGCCTGGTGAGTGAAATCGAGGGACGAATTCCGCTGGCGGGGGAAGTGGTTCTGCTGGAGCCGGGCGGGCTGCGCATGGAGATTGTTGCGTCGACGGACCGGCGGGTGGTGCGCGTGCGGGTGTTTCCGCCACCTGCGGTGGGGCAGACGCTCACTGTTCGTTCGCAATAGGTTCGTGGTTTCCCGGGCTTTTACGCAGGTAATTAGGTTCGTGGTTTCCCACCCTTCGCAAAGAACGCGAAGGATGGGGCACCCACATCCCAGGTTGAAGCACCCGGATCCCAGGTTGTAGTACCCCGGTCCCAGGGTGGGGCACACACAGCCCAGGTTGGATAGAGGTTCGCTAATTCATGCGCGGCTCTGCGATCATGGAGCATCAGGAGTCCGATCAAGTTGAAATCTGGATTTGTTGCAATTCTGGGCCGGCCGAATGCCGGCAAAAGCACGCTGTTGAACGCCCTGACGGGCGAGAAGGTGGCGATTGTCTCGGCCAAGCCGCAGACGACGCGGAACCGCATCGCCGGCGTGGTCGAGGTGGAAGCAAAGAAGGGCACATATCCGGCGGCGCAGATTGTGTTTGTGGATACTCCTGGCGTACACAAGCCAGGAACGCAGCTTGACCGGCGCATGCTGCAGGAGGTTTACGAAGCGCTGGAGACGCGCGACCTGGTGCTGGTGCTGATGGATGCGACGCGGAAGGTGCAGTTGGAGTCCGCGGCGGAAGGTGAAGCCGAGATCGACGGGGACAGTGCAGAAGTTTCCCATGGCTCAGAAGCGAGACATGGGGCGCCCAAGGGTAGCGCCACGAAGAAGAATGAGCGCACGAACTGGGCGAGCGAAGACGAATTTTTGTTCGGGCTGATTCGCAAGGTGGATTGTCCTGTGTTCCTGGTGCTGACCAAGATTGACCTGGTGGCGAAAGATCGCTTGTTGCCGCTGATCGAGGGGCTGACGAAGCAATACAATTTTGCCGAGGTGATTCCGATCAGCGCGCGCAAGCGGGATGGGCTGGATGTGCTGGTGCGCAAGATTGTGGACGCGCTGCCGAAGGGCGAGCGCTATTACCCCAAGGACCAGTACACCGATCAACCGCAGCGTTTCATGGTTGCCGAGCTGATTCGCGAGAGCATTCTGGTTGAGACGGGCGAAGAAGTGCCCTATGCTGCGGCGGTGGTGATTGAGCGCTTCGAAGAACCGAAGCCGTTTGTTCCGCGCAAAAAAGGTGTGGTACCGGCGCGGCTTCCGCTGACTCGAATTGCGGCGGCAATCTACTGCGAGCGCGACGGACAAAAGGCAATTCTTATCGGCAAGGGCGGCATAAAACTCAAGGAGATTGGCACCGGGGCTCGGAAAAAGATCGAGTCGCTGCTGGGAACGCGCGTGTACCTGGAATTGCATGTGATTGTGGAGCCGAACTGGCGCGAGTCAAAGAGTTTTGTCGAAGGGCTCGACTGGCGGAACCAATTGGAGCGGTTAGGCGTAGAGCTGAGTACGGAGGCGGGCGCGGACGACGAGGGATGAGTCGAATCAAAAGAGCGATGAAGGTCGGCGTGCTGTTGGTCGCGAGCACCCTGGTGTGCGCGACGGGTCTGCGCGCCTCCGCGCAGGCTTCAAACAATCCGCCGGTTGTGGCGGTCAGCGCACAAAGCACTGCGAACATCGTGCGCGATCACAATACGCTCGAGCTTGACGGTCCTTGGCGATTCCAGGTGGGCGATGACCCGCGCTCGGCCGACGTGACGCTTGACGAATCCGCGTGGGTCACCATCAGCATGAGCAAGCCGCTGACGGAACAGGGCATCGATTCCTACAACGGATACGGCTGGTACCGTCTCAAGCTCGATTCGGCGCAGCTTGCACGCTTCAGGGACGCGCCGAAGGGGCTGGATTTGTTCGTGACCGGTGCGCGTTCTGTCGGGCAATTCGCTGTGTACGTGAATGGCGTGGAGCTTGGACGTACCGAAGGCATGACCGATCAGCCCACCATGTATGCGTCGCCTCCGCTGGTGGTGCATCTTCCGCAGCCAGGCGCGGGCGGACCCCTCGTGATCGCGATCCGCAGCTGGGCCGGGAGCAGCGTCACGATCGGGCGGGGCCTGGTCGATCGCGTTGAGGTTGGGCCGGTCGACGAGATTGCGCACATGGTAACCGCCGACACGGAGCAGGACTGGAATCAGCATGTGAGCGCCAGCGTCTTGGTCAGCTTCCTTTTTTTCTGCGTGGCGCTGTTGGGAGCGACGCTCTACCTGGCGCAGCGCAAACACTCAGAGTACTTGTGGCTGTCGCTGCTGTGCCTGACGGTCTGCATGATGGGAGGCACGGAAACGGCGTTCCACCTGGGATGGATGGGATACACCGTCTTCCGCGTTTTCAATTTGTGGTCGGGCCGGCTATTCATGGCTGCGACGCTCGAATTCATTCTCCGCTTTACGGACAGTGACTGGCGCAAGCCGGTGCGCATTGTGCAGGCATGTGTCGTGGTTCTTCCCGTGCTGGGCTTGCTCAACCTGGAACGGACCTACGAGTACCTGTCGGTGACAGCAGAGATCGTCTTCAGCGTGCTGGTGACAGTATTGCTGTTTCGCGCATGGCGCAAGGGAAGGCCCGATGCCGGTGTCATGCTGCTGCCGTTTTTTCTGGCCGCAACGGGTGATTCTGCCGACACGTTGCTCAACTATGCGGCGGAGCAACATTGGATTTCAAACCGACTCGCCTTTCATCAATTTCACTTTGGGCCTGTCTCGTTCGGCATTAGCGTTGTGTCCTACTCGGTTTTCCTCTTCAGCCTGTTGGCGGTTATTTTTTATCGCTTCATCCATGTAAGCCAGGAGGAACAGCGATCGAGCGCAGAGATCGAGGCCGCGCGCAGCGTGCAGGCCATGCTGATTCCGACGCAACTGCCTTCGAATCACAATTTCATGCTGGAGAGCGCGTATCTTCCGGCCAACGGCGTGGGTGGAGATTTTTTCCAGGTGTTGCCGCTGAAAGACGATTCGATGCTCATTGTCGTGGGCGATGTGAGCGGCAAGGGATTGCAGGCGGCGATGAATGCGAGCACGCTGGTGGGCGCGCTGCGCAACGAGCTCTCGCACGATCCGGCAACTGTGCTCAATCGCTTGAACAATGTGCTGCTGGGCGCTACGCAAGAAACCGAGGCGCTGCCGAATTTGAAGGCGGCGGTGAGCTTTGCCACATGCGTCTGCGCGCGCATTTATACCGATGGCACAATGACGATTGCCAATGCGGGGCATCTGCATCCGTATCGCGATGGGCGCGAACTGGAACTGGCTGCGGATCTCCCCTTGGGAGTGGTCCCGAACATTGAGTACGAGCAGGCGACATTCCAGCTGAATGTGGGCGAGCGGATGATCTTCCTCTCCGATGGCGTCGTCGAAGCTTCCAATGCGCATGGTGAGTTGTTCGGGTTTGAACGCACACAGCAAGTGAGCAACGAGTCGGCGCGCTACATTGCGCAAACGGCGAAGCGGTTTGGGCAGTCGGACGATATTACTGTCGTATCGCTCTATTTCGCGGCGCGCTCGGCGCAGAAGGTAGCGCGGAGCGTGCCGGTGGAAGTATAACGACCTGCGCTGAGGCGGCCTGCGGCTTGCGCTGCTTTTTCGCAGGTCTGAGAAACCAGACTTGGGGCCCCAACATTCTCAATGAGTGAAATAAACGCTGCCTGGTTGTGTGGCGTCAGGGTGTGAGGACGCGGCCGCGGCCGGTGGTTTTCACGACATACATGCGGGCGTCGGCAGCGCCGATGATGCCATGTACGGTGATGCCGTCGTGCGGCGCGGTGGCCACGCCAACGCTGGCGCTCACCTTGAGTTCGAGCCCATTGCGCATGGGGAAACGCGTCTCCATAAGCGCTGCCAGCAAGCGTGTGCAATGGCGCCCCGCTTCGGTAGAGCTCGTCTCGGGCATGAGGACCACGAATTCATCGCCGCCGTAGCGAAAGCATAGATGGCCTGCGGGGCTGAGCTGCTGAAGGCGGCGGCCGATGTGGGCGAGCAGGTCGCTGCCCACCAGGTGACCGTGCGCGTCGTTGACCAGCTTGAAAAAGTCGAGGTCAAAGAAAGCCAGGCTCACGGGGAGATCGAGACGGACGGACCGCGCCAGTTCGCGGCCGAGAACATCGTAGAGATGGCGCGCGTTGAAGAGGCCGGTGCAGTCGTCGGTGATGGTGAGCTGCTGAATGCGCGTCACGTCGCGCGCATTTTCAATGGCGATGGCGGCATGATCGGCCAGGATGTGCAGGAAGGCGATTGCGTAGTCGTTCATGCGATCGGCGCGCGGATTGAAAATTTCGATGACCCCATAGGTTCCCTTGCGGCCGAGCAATGGCATTGCAATCACTGACCGCGGCCGGGTGCTGCTCCCCGGGCGTTCCGCGAGCAATCGCGCATCCTCAACGGATTCAGGAACGATGAGCGTCTGGCCATGCTGGGCTACCCAACCGGCAACGCCTTCGCCAACTTTCACGCGCAGGCCGCGCAATGCTTCCTGCTCACCGCCGGCAGCGATGGCATAGGTCAGCTCCTGGGTCGATTCGTCGAGCATCAGGAGCGTCCACAATTCGGCTTCGATGGTGCGCTCCATGTGCTCAAGAATGGTGCGCAGAATGGTGTCCAGGTCGAAGCTCGAGGTGAGCGAGCGCGTCAACTGGTGAAAAAACAACAGGTCTTCGAGCGGGATGCGATTTTCCGTCTCGTTTGTCATTTTCGGACCGATGGTGTTGAAAGCATTCTGTCACATCGGGATGGAAAGGCGATGCAGTCAACCGCCAATGTGAACCATTGAGCGGGATGGCTTGAGGAAGCCGGGCTCGCCGATGTGATGGCGGGCTTCCTTGCCTTGAACGGTGCGCAGGATATAGGCGCGCAGGTCGTCATTGTCGGCTCCGGCGCGCAGGCGGCCGTACAGATCGTGCTCGACCTGAGAAAAAAGGCAGGTGCGTATTTTTCCGTCGGAGGTGAGCCGTATGCGTGAGCAGGCGCCGCAAAAGGCCTGCGAAACAGGCGCGATGATGCCGATTTCGCCCTGGCCATCGCTGAACGCATAGCGTCGTGCGGTTTCGCCGGGCTCGCGCGGCGGCAGGGGAATGAGCGGCAAAGTGCGGTTGATGCGCGCAACGATTTCGGACAGGGGCACGACCACCTCGGGCGACCAGAGACGGCCTTCTTCGAGCGGCATGAACTCGATGAAGCGGACCACGACATTTTCATGACGGGCGAAGTGGGCGAAGGCTTCCACTTGATCGTCGTTGAAGCCGCGCAGAAGCACGCAGTTAATTTTGAGCGGCATGAGGCCGGCGGCGCGGGCGGCGCGGATGCCGGCCAGGACCTTCTCGAAGCTGCCGGGAACACGCGTGATGCGCTCGAAGGTTGGCGCGTCGACGGCGTCCATGCTGACGGTGATGCGGCGCAGGCCTGCGGCTTTGAGCGGTTCTGCCAGCCCATGGAGCAAATGGCCGTTGGTGGTGAGCGCCAGGTCGAGCGGATCTCCACGCGGCGTAGGCATTTTCGCCAGTTCCTGAATCATTTCAAGCAGGCCGCGGCGCAGGAGGGGTTCGCCACCCGTCAGCCGGACCTTGGTGATGCCGAGGTCGACAAACACGCGGATCAGGCGCAGGTAATCTTCGATGGCGAGTTCAGGATATTGCGCGCCGGCCTCGCCGGTTCTGCAGTACACGCACTTGTAATTGCAGCGGTCGGTGATGGAGACGCGGAGGTCGTGGATGACGCGGCCGTGGCTGTCTGTGAGCCGGGCGTTTGTGCGAATCGAGGACGAAGTCGTTGGGGAAACGAGGGCCATAAGGCAATTAGAGACTACACCCTCCCGCGCGGTTACGCGGGTGGCTTATGGCGATTCGCTCCGGGTGAGCGGGCGAAATCAGTCGAGGCGCGGCGTGCCGCGGCGCAGGGCGAGGCCGGAGATTCCGAGGACCGCGATAATGCCGAGGGCCACCACGAAGTAATAAAACATGGGGTGAGCCCAGCCGGGCGAGTAGGAAAGGTCCTGCCCGACCCAGAGAAGCAGGACGGTAGCGATGACCGCGAACTGACCCGCAATCACCAGGAAGGTGTGACCAAGATCGCGGCGCTTGTCGAGAGCTTCAACCTGGTCTGGGGTCAAATTGCGTTCTTCGGGGGGAAGCAGGGAATTCGCCATCGTATATCTCCGTTCAGGGGGGCAAGGGGAGCCGCCGGCAAACCGGCATAGGGCCAGGAATCGACTTGAGTTGCGGCCAAACTCCGCTTCAAATTCGATTCAATCACAGGTGAGGCGGAGCGCGCCAGTCGGCGAGCCGTTGCGGGTAGGGGATTCTGAGGAGAAAGCGGAATTTCAAAAAAAGTGCGATTGTTGTTGCAAAAAGATATATCTTGCGATATGTTTATTCCATGTAAACAAGATATATCTTTTGATATATCGAGGCTCAAGAGAGGAACAACAATGCACACACATTTTTTTGAGATGAGAGAAGGCCGGGACTGCCACTTTGGCCGTCGTGGCTCGAGACAAGAGGCGAGGCCGGAAGGCTTTGAGCGCGAGGAACGGGGACCGATGGGGCAGGATTTTCGTGGGCACCGCCATGGCGGCCCGGAGCGCGGATTTGGCGGCCGGGGATTCTTTGGAAGGGGATTCGGTGAAGGGCGCGGCCGGCTATTCGATGCAGGGGACGTGAAGCTGGTGATTTTGAAGCTTTTATCGGAACAGCCCAGCTATGGGTACCAGTTGATCAAAACCATGGAACAGCGGCTTTCGGGCGGATATGCGCCGAGCCCTGGGGTAATTTATCCCACATTGACGATGCTGGAAGAAGAAGGATTGGCCACGGCCACGACGGAGAGCAACAAGAAGGTTTATTCCGTAACGCCGGAGGGGCTGGAGTTTCTTGCGGCCAACGGAACGCGGATCGATGAGTTGTTTGAACGGCTGGAAGAGACGGGGCGCGGTTTCGAGCGTGGGCGTTCGCCGGAGCTGATGAAGGCGTTCATGAGCCTGCGCGGGGCGGTGGCCGCGAAGGTGTCGCGCGAAACGGTGACGCCGGAGCAGATTCGCAAGATCACCGATGCGATTCACGCCGCGGCGAAAGCAATCGACGAGGCATAAGGTAGGCCCCGAGCGGGTCGGTGCCAGGGGCGGAGTGGCGAAGCTCCGCTCGTCCGCATCAGTCGTTGATAAAGGCAAGCGTCTGCAGGCCCGTAATCTCAAAAGGCTTGCGGCAACGCATATTGGTGCAGGCCAGTTTGTCGTCGCGGCGCACCATGTACGACTGGGCCTTGGCGAAGCGGGCGCGGTCGCGCTCATCGGCATTGCGCGGAAGCTGCGGGCGCTTGCGGCGCACCACCCAGGACACTTTGTAGTCGGCTGTCTGACCGCACTTGGGGCAGGTGAGGTTATGGGTTCGCGTTTCCGTCGTCTCGTTGAAAAATTCCCGCTCTTCCATCGTGTTTAACTCTTCCCCTTCAACGGTTCATCCACCATACTCGACCTTGCGGGGAAGGAACGCAAGAGCCGCGGCGGGGGAAGGGGTAATGGTGTGGCAAAGCGAAGACCGGGTAAGTTTTCAGTGACCAAGGCGGTGAAGGCGAATGCGCGCGAACGGGTGGGTCAGCCCAAGCCTGTGCGCGTAGTGGATACGGAGCCGCGGACGGGGCGGGCGGCGAAGCACAAGGTAAAAATCGAAGATGTATTACGCGAAGAGGAGTGAGGCGGTCGCCGTAGGACGCGTAAGACGGTTTGCCTGACAAGATCAGGCGTTGCGGGACGCCGTAAGACGCTCGGACGGCCTTGCAAGACGAGCGGTAAGCGGAGACTGGCGGGCTTGTCGGACGAGCGTAGGTGGCCGAGATGCAGAGCCGAGGCCGGGGTGGTTTGTGTGCAAGACCGTCCTACGGGATTTCCTCCATTTTCGCGAAATCCAGGCGGCGTCTTACGGCGCGTCTTACAACAGAAAGCGCCTGCGGGACGGCAAAAATCCTTGAGGAATCCAGTTTTCGCACGGCAGACCGAATTGGCGTGTGCGCGAGGGCCTGAATGTCGTGCTGAAGCGCGGGTAGTGTTCTGGTTGAGGCGGCCACGGGCTATAATCGCGACCAAACTATGAGAGCTTATCTTGCTTGTGCGCTGATTTTCATTGCGGCCCTGAGTACTGGGGTCTACGCGTCAGAGGTTGCGCCGGAACGCACCGTACTCTCCGTGGACCTGGCGCATCCGGGCGCCGCGATTTCGCCGCAGATGTTCGGAATTTTCTTTGAAGATATTAATTTTGCGGCCGATGGCGGTCTGTATCCGGAGCTCGTGAAGAATCGTTCGTTTGAATTCAGCGAACCGTTAACGGGCTGGCATGAGATGCTTGCATTCGATCAAAAGGGATTGCACGCCAGCAAGGGTGAAATGGTGATCGCGACCGAGCGGCCATTGAACCCGAACAATCCGCATTATCTTGAGGTCCGCGTACACGAAGCGGGCGGATACGGTTTCTACAATACCGGATTTCGCGGCATGGGCATTCATGCCGGGGAGGATTACCGCTTCTCAGCCTGGGTGCGCACGAACGGGCCGAAGAGCCTGCGCGTGGCCGTTTCAGACAAGGGCAAGCCGATCGCGAGCGGAAAGATCGAGGGCTTCACAAGCGAGTGGAATCATTTTGAAACGGTGATTCATGCCGACGCGACCGCGGACCAGGCGCGGCTCGACCTGTATGGCGATGAACCGGGCACGATGGATCTCGACATGGTTTCGCTTTTTCCGGTGGATACGTGGAAGGGGCGGCCCAACGGCTTGCGCAAGGACCTGGTGCAACTGCTGGCCGATATGCACCCGGGTTTTATTCGCTTTCCTGGCGGCTGCATTGTGGAGGGGCGGCAGTTGCTGACGCGCTATCGGTGGAAGACGACCGTGGGCAATCTCGAAGAGCGCAAGACCATCGTCAATCGCTGGAACGACGAGTTCGACAAGCGGCCGGCTCCCGACTATTTCCAGTCGTTCGGCTTGGGGTTCTTTGAGTATTTCCAATTGGCTGAGGACATTGGTGCACGGCCTTTGCCGATTTTGAATTGCGGCATGGCATGCCAGTTCAACACCAGCGAAACGGCGAAGATGAGCGAACTCGACGAGTACGTGCAGGACGCTCTGGACCTGATTGAATTCGCCAATGGTCCGCTGACGACGCCGTGGGGCAAGCTGCGCGCGCAGATGGGGCATGCCGCGCCGTTTCATCTGGAGATGATCGGCGTGGGCAACGAGCAGTGGGGCGATCGCTACGTTGAGCGGTACAAGGTGTTTGCGGACGCGCTGCGATCGAAGCATCCGGAGATCAAGCTGGTGGCGGCGGCTGGTCCCGCTCCGTCGGGGGAGCCGTTTGAGTCGATGTGGACTGCGTGGCGGCAACTGCATCCTGACTTTGTTGACGAGCATTACTACATGCCGCCGCAGTGGTTCCTTGAAAACACGACACGGTATGACAAGTACGATCGCCGCGGCCCCAAGGTATTTGCCGGCGAGTATGCGGCGCAATCGGTGGGAACGACGAGCGATGCCAACCGCAACAACTGGCGGGCGGCGATTGCGGAGGCCGCATTTATGACCGGCCTGGAACGCAATGGCGACGTGGTGGCGATGGCTTCGTATGCGCCCCTGTTGGCGAATGAGAATGCTTGGCAATGGAAGCCGGATGCAATCTGGTTCGACAATCTGCGTTCGTATGGCACGCCCAATTTCTACGTGCAGAGCGTGTACGCGAACAACGCAGGCACGCGCGTTGTGCCGATTACGCCGCTGTTGGACGATGGGCTCTACACCAGCGCTGTTTTCGATGAGCGGTCGCATGAGTTGATTGTGAAAGCGATCAATACTTCAGCGAATGCGCGGTCGACGCTGCTGAGACTGCAGGGCGGTACCGCCGGCGGCGCGGCAAAGGTTACGACACTGGAGAGCGCCGATTTGAATGCAGAGAACAGCTACGAGCATCCCAAAGCTGTGGCGCCCGTTGAGTCGACGATGACGTTGAGCGGAGCGGAGACGAGCCTGGAGCTCAAGCCGTATTCGCTGACGGTATTGCGCATTCCGATGAAATGACAGGCCAACGGGTTAGCAGATCCGCGAAAGGGTTAGCGGGTGCTAACTCCGACCTGAATTAGTTTTCGGATTCGGGCGCGGATGCTGGCTGGGCTTCAATCCATGAGGCAAGCTCGGCGTGGCCGCGCTCGCGGGCGAATTGCGACGCGGTCTTGCCCTGGTCCGACTGGTGGTGTGGATCGGCGCCGTGGGCGAACAACAGCTCAACGAGGTCGCGGCGGTTAGCAACTGCTGCGGAGAAGATGGGCGTGAAGCCGCCTGCCTGCGAAGCGTTCGCAGAAGCGCCGTATTCAAGCAGAAGCCGGACCGACTCAAGATTTTTGCCAAGGGCCAGAGCTGCATGGAGTGGCTGGTTTTGCTGCGGATTGCGGCTGAGGGCAGCGACAGAGGCGCCGGCCTTGAGGAGCGTGGCCACGGCAGCAGGTGTTCCGAATCCGGCTGCGAGGTGCAGGGGCGTCCATCCATCGCCGGAATAGGTCTGGGTGAGTTCCGGATCGGCTTCGAGCAATGCGCGCAGGTGCGGCTCATCGCCGAGCGCGGCGGCTTCGAATATGTCGAGCGGAATTCCTTCGGTGTTGAGCCGTTCGAGAAGGAAGTCGCGCACCAGAGGCTGGCTGCAATAGATGGACCAGAGGAGCGGCGACACTCCCTGCGGATCACGGGCAGTGGCGAGACCTGGATCAGCTTGAACGGCGTCGGCCAAGTCCGCTGTAGCTCCGGTCTGAATCATTTTGAAAACGGGTGCGCTCATGGAATGAAATATAACGCGGCAGGCGCATCACTGATGATGCTGAATGCTGTAGGGGCCGGGAAGCACGGGGGCAGTTGAGTCCGCCGACTCGGTGGATGCGGGCTTGGGAGACGCGCCGGGATCGAGCGGAAGATTTTTGCCTGTGGCGCCGGTGCGCGCTGAGTAGATGTGGAACTCAACGATCAGATCGAGAAGCACAGCGACGGGCTTGCCGTCTTTGATGGCGGGTTCGAACGACGCTTTGCGGATGGATGCAGCCGCGCTTTCATCAAGGCCGAAGCCGATGGGGCGCGCGACGGCGATTTCGCCCGGCTTGCCGTCGGGCTGGATGATGACATGGTAAAGAGCAAGGCCGGCGACGCCGTGGGCTTGCGCAAACTCGTTGGAAGCCGGTTCAAAAACAGAGATGAGCCGCGCCTTCTTGTCGACGGCGGACTGGCGCAGCACGGAAGAATCGCGCGGACGGTAATCGGCTTTGGCCGCGACTGCCTGGTAGTAGAGCTTCCAGAAGTCGGGCATGGCGGTCATCATGCGATCGTCGAAGCCGACTGAGAAGATGTGGTCGATGGCGTCTTTGAGGACAGCCGCAGCGTGTGCAGGCGACGTGGTGGTGGTAACGCTGGAGGGATCGGCTGGGCGTTCCGATTCAGGTACTTCTGCTCCAGCCTGATCGGTTTCGCTCGTCTCTCCAGAGGACCTGGCCGGCGCGCCACCGGGAATCGCCGGATTGGCGATAGCACTGGCCGGCTCCTCTTTCCTGGCCTTCTCTTTTTTCTTCTTTGGCGTGATCACGGCTTCGCGATCAATTGTGATGCGAAGGACCTTTTTCTTCGGGGTGATCACCACTCGATCCATAGCTGTTGTTGGATCTTCAGATGCGAGCGCACCGAGGAAGTGAAGACCGTAGCGCTGGCCATCAAGCTCAACCTTGTGTTTGGTGAGGCGGACTTTTTCAATGGCGACGCCGGAAAGCGTGTAAGACCCTTGTGGCGAATGACCAGTTAGAACACCATGCTCGTTGAAGCTGAGGTTGTCGTCGAGGTAGCCGCCTCGCAGGTAGAGCTGCTTTCCGACGAGAAGCTGCTTCAATTCGTCTTCTGTAATGGTCCCTGTGGGCTCAAGCCGCTCTGGCGGTGAGCTTACGGCAGCCGGAGATGCCGTCGAAGTTTCTTGCGCTTCCGGCGCGGAGGAAACGGGCGCCGTTGCGGGTGGCTGGGCCGCGGCGGGAAGCTGCGATTCCGAAGGAGCAACGGGCTGCGTTGTCGCCTGTGGCGGATCGGCAGGTTGCGCGTTTGCCGGCGTGGGCGGGGCCTGTTGTTGCGTTGCGCCGGGTTGTGGCTGTTGCGAGAACGCAGCCATGCTCATCGCGAGCAGAACGCCAGACAGCGCGGATCCGCGCGGCGCGTGGAGCTGTTGAAGCGATCGGATAAGACCGGCAGCTCGGAACATGATGGGGGGCCTTCGACGCTCACTTTAGCAGGAAATGCACGCGTTGCAGCGGTCACGGGGTCAAAATGCGTCTTTCGTTGTAGCCGAAAGGGTCATTTGCCGCGCGGTCCCTTTTCGAGACGCCAGAGAATGCGGCGAAACAGGCCCAGAATGCGTCGGGTATCTCGTTCCGTTGGGCCAAGCCTGCGCAGAAGCAGGCGGAGGTCGTGGCGGTTGGCCTGTTGCATGACGGTGGGAGAATAACCCGCTGCGTCCATGTTCTGTTCAATGACTCCGGCCAGGAGTTCAAGGTGCGCGGAGGATGCGGCGGCCTTCGACTCAGGAAGATTCGCGGACGCAGAGCGGGAAGACGCAGTGGCAATTTCATACAAACAGACTGCAACCGCCTGGCCGAGATTCATCGATGGCTGGTCGGGATGCGTAGGAATCTCAACGAGGGCGTGGCACCAGGAGAGGTCCTCGCGGGTGAGGCCGTGTTTTTCCGGACCGAAGACGAGGGCGATGCGGCCGCCGCGGGCCATCTCCTGCTCAACGAGCGGAGCCAAGTGATGCAGTTTGACCACCGGTTGCTCGGGCTTGCGATAGGTGAGTGTTCCTGTCCCGAGGACGAGCGTGCAGTGCCCGACGGCTTCGGCGAGCGACCCTGTCCGGTTGGCATTTTTGAGCACTGCGTCGGCGCCGACCGCGGAGCGAGCTTCGTCCCAGTGCGGTTCGTACGGCGCGACCACGGTGAGTTGCGCGAAGCCAAAGTTGGCCAGGGCGCGTGCGGCTGCGCCGATATTGAGCGGGTTTCGCGGAGAGACGAGAACCACGCGGAAGCAATCGCGTTGGGCTTGAGTGAGCAAGAACTTAGGTCAGGGTAAAGCGGCGCGATCGCAATCTGCAATGCTGCTGAACGCGCAACGGAGAAGTGGGGGCAAGCCGGGACGCGGCGCGACGCTCCCAATGCGCGCAAAAAAAAGAGAAGAGGACCAATGCTTCGGGCTCCTCTTCTCTGATTTTTACCGTTGCGCTGAAAGGGCCTGCGTCAGGCGGGGATTGTGAGTTGCTGCCCAACCTTGATCAGGTTCGGATCGGAGATGCTGTTGGCGTCGGCAATCTTCGAGTAATCGTTAGGAGTTCCGTAGAACTCTTTGCTGATCTTCGAGAGATTATCGCCGGACTTAACCTCGTACGTGGTTCCTGAACCGACGGTGATGTTGTGATCCAGGTCAGCGTAGGTGGAGTCGCACTTCTTGATTTCGTCCCACGCGGCGTCTTTCAGGTACTCGGTGGGAGCTATAGCTTCAAGGACTACCTTTCCGTCCGCAACATTGAAGTGTGCAATGCCAAAGCCGTGCGCGGACATGAAATCGGCGACGGGTTGATACTTAGCTTTGAGATCATCGTCGGACATAACTTTCCCTCTTTCTTGAATAGAATTGCGTAGCCCAGCGAACAGTCTCTGTGGCTTGGGAGACTTGTGTCAATGCGCTGACCTGCAAATCGCGAAATTTTCATGAAAGCTTTGGCGATGCAAATTCCGTTTGGTGGCCGCGTGCGTAGCGTTCAGGGACATCCGCCAGCGAAGGGAGCGGTTGTTACACTGCAAGGACCCCGCGTGGAGGTTGAAGGCCGAATGACACTAAACGGAGAAACGCTTGAGGCGGAAGCGGAGCAGCTTTGCGCAACGGCGCGATGGTGCTATGCGCGCGGCTGGGTTCCGGCGACGAGCGGAAACTTCAGCGTGCGCGAAGGCGGGCGCATCCTGGTGACGGCGAGCGGGCTGGATAAGGGCCTGCTGACGCGGGAGGGTCTGCTTGAAGTGGATATGCACGGCCGTGTGGTGGGCTCGGATGCCAGGCCTTCCGCGGAAACGAGCCTGCACCTGGTGCTCTACGAGGCGCGTCCTGAAGCCAAGGCGATTCTGCATGTGCACACTGTGTGGAACACGCTGCTGTCGGGATTGCATGCGGAGGCGGGACACGTGACGCTGACGGGATACGAGATTCTTAAGGGGCTCGACGGGGTAAGAACGCATGAGCATGTGGAGCGGGTGCCGATCCTGAAGAATTCGCAGGACTATGTGGAGTTGGCGGAGGGGTTGCGCGCGGCGTTGCACCAGTATCCGGGAGCGCATGGCGTGTTGTTGAGCAAGCACGGTCTTTATACTTGGGGTGAGTCGGTGGCTGGGGCGCGGCGGCACTTGGAGGCCCTGGAGTTTCTGTTCGAAGTGGAAGGGCGGCGGTGAGGCTGACGCTCGCTTAGCGCTCGCAATGGGTTCGTGGCCTCCCACCCATCCGCGATGAAGCTGCGGATGGATGGGGCGCCCAGTTCTGTTCCCCGAGGCATCAGTCGCTCGAGGGAGTTTGCGTAGGGAGGTCGTATGGCGGTTCTTCGTTTTCCACCTTCAGAGAAATTGATTGAGGCCGAGCCGGAAGTGCGCGCGGAACTAGCTCGGCTGGGCATTGACTACGAGCGCTGGGACTTGTCGCGGGTAGGTGCGGATGCCTCGGCGGAAGCAGTGCTCGCAGCCTATGCGGAAGAGATTGACGCGATGAAGCAGCGCGGTGGATACGTGACGGCCGACGTGATCGACGTGAAGCCTGAAACTCCGGGGCTCGATGCCATGCTGGCCCGCTTCGACAAGGAACATACGCACTCCGAAGACGAGGTGCGCTTCATTCTGGCGGGACGGGGAATCTTTTTTCTTCACATTGGCGATAAAGTGGCTTCGGTCGAAGTGGGGCCCGGCGACATGCTGCGCGTTCCGTGTGGGACCACGCATTGGTTCACCTTGTGCGACGAGCGCCGCATTCGCGCCATCCGCTGGTTTCAGGACACGGCGGGCTGGACTCCTGAGTACACCGGCTCCGGTGTTGACGGGGCTTTTCAGCCGCTTTGCTTTGGTCCCGTGTATCTGGGATCGCGAGTCGCAACCGGCATCTCTGTCGATTGAAGCGCATGACCGAATACACAGTGCCGCCGAAACTCTATCTGCTCGATGTGGAGGGGACGGTTGCGCCGCTCACACTCACCAGCGAGGTGCTGTTTCCTTATGCGCGGGCGCATTTTGAACAGTTTCTGTGGGCGAACGAAGCGGAGATTGAGGCGCACAAAAGCGACGGCGAAGACTCCTTCGCTGAGAACGATGTATGGCTCGATCTTTTTGCGCTGGCACTCGAAAACAGGAACGACAGCGATCCCGCAGCTCCGCGTATCTTACCGGTTCCGATGGAGCGATCAACCACCGATAATGCACCCCGCGTGATATCGATGTCGCCCCGTGAAGCAATTCCAAGGTTTCTTGAGTACATCGATTGGCTGATGGATCGCGATCGCAAATCGACGGCGTTGAAGAGCCTGCAGGGGAAGATTTGGAAGGCAGGATTCGAAAGCGGTGAACTGAAGGGAACGCTGTTCGAGGATGTTCCGGCGGCGTTGCAGCACTGGTCGGCGAACGGTCGCGTGGCCATTTACTCGTCAGGATCGGTGGAGGCGCAGCGACTGTTATTTCGCCACTCAATTTTTGGCGATCTGACCGGTGTAATTTCCGATTATTTCGACACGCGGTCCGGGCCCAAGCAGGCAAGCGCTAGCTATGCAGCCATAGCGGTGGCGATGGAGACTGAACCGCAAGAAATTGTGTTCTTCTCCGACATCGTGAAGGAACTGGACGCAGCGCGCGAGGCAGGGTGCCAAACCAGGTTGGTTGTGCGCGAAGGCAATGCCCCGGTGGACGACCCGCGCGAGCATGAGATCGTTGAATCATTCTTTCGCCTGTAGCTTCTAAAAAAATTATGACCTGGAATAATCCAGCCGAGACCGCGTTGACCGAACTAAGCCGAGTGCCCTGGGTGCACTTTGCCGTGCTGGCATTGAGTTCGATCTTCTTCCTGGTCGACCCATTTGCAGCTATCGGTTCGTTTCTTGCCATTACGGCCGGGGCCGACGAGGTGCGGCGCAAGCGCATGGCGCGCAAGGCTGCGCTCACTTGCTTCATTGTCCTCACAAGCTTCGCCTTGGCCGGCCAGCTGATCTTCAAAATGTTCGGCATCACGCTGCCGGCATTTGAGATCGCCGGCGGGCTGATCTTGCTGCTCATCGGCCTCGACATGCTCGAGGCGAAACGATCGCCAACCCAGGAGGCGTCGGGCGATACGGAGGAGGCCTCGCTCAAGGAAGACGCCGGAATTGTGCCGCTGGGCATTCCGATGCTGGCGGGACCAGGCGCCATTTCATCGGTGATGGTGCTGGTGGGCCAGGTGCCCACTCTGCTGAACTGGGAGATGGGCGCGATTCTGGGATCGATTGCGCTGACAAGCTTGATCAGTTACGGGGTTCTGGCAGGCGCCAGCCGGGTGCGTAAAGTGCTGGGGGAGACGGGGATCCGGATCCTGGTGCGCATCATGGGATTGTTGCTGGTGGCCCTGGCGATGCAATTCTTCGTGAACGGGCTGACGGATCTGGGCGTGATCTCGAAGCAATAGCCTGGTTTTTCCCACAGAATCGCGCGGTTTCCCACAGGGACCGAGGGTTGCGTAGATCCGCATGGATTGCTATTCTCGGGGAGTTGCAAAGAGGAAGCCGGCCGCAAGCCGGGGAACTCGGAAGAGGTTTGCAATAAAGAATAGCCTGTGCTACTCTTTGGAAGTTGCAGATAGGCAGTAAGTAGGCAGTGGAGCCTCCCGGTGGCCGTGTGGCCTGCCCGATGAGGGAAGTGGGAAGCTGGTTCGTTGGATCAGGTGAGGCAAGAGCCCCTGGATCCGCTGTAGGGAATCCCTAGAGAGAACAAGCCATTGCACGACCCAGGAGTTTTATCTCCTGCGAACCCTAGCGGTTCGGGATTTTTTGTCTGGTCGATCTTTGATATTTTGCGCGATGCGAGGCCTTTTCGGGCAGCAAGAGGAACCGGCGATTCATCGGCCAAATCTTCCTGCAAAGCCCAAAATCGGACATTGAAGAATAGGGAAAATCAAGCAATAAAATAAGTGCTTGACATGACTCGAAGGTTTCGATAGTCTTAAAAGGTTCGCGTCAAAACGCCGTTCATTGCTTGCAAAGGTAATAACGGAGGCGCAACAAGTTCGAGGACACCCCGGCGTCACAGCCTGGGCCTCGATCCCAAAGAGACCGCTTAGGCGGACAACTCTAAAGGATCTTTGACAAATTGGTTGAACATGCCAGTCGTGAGAAGTGATCGAGTTTGGCTTGATCATTCTCACAAGGTAAGAGCATCTGCATGCACCCTCTTCTTCGGAAGAGATGTGCAGATGCCGTCGACCCGGATCTGACCTCCGTCAGGGATGGGCCGACATCAGGTTTCAAACGAGAGTTTGATCCTGGCTCAGAATCAACGCTGGCGGCGTGCCTAACACATGCAAGTCGAACGAGAAAGGGTAGCAATACCTGAGTAAAGTGGCGCACGGGTGAGTA